>ERZ761602.2939-NODE-2939-length-25289-cov-10.802132_pt1 | contig 25289 bp, 25 predicted proteins | sample MGYA00512165_ERZ761602 | MGnify/ENA primary metagenome ERZ761602 (study PRJEB28899, sample SAMN02445085) | bioreactor sludge metagenome | biome: EBPR sludge; isolation source: Thorneside wastewater treatment plant | place: Australia: Brisbane, Thorneside...
GGTGCTGACGTTGGCCAGGTTGTTGGCGATGACGTCAATCTGCACCTGTTGGGCAGTGAGGCCGGTACTGGCGGTCCACAGCGAACGGATCATGCTTGTCCTGTCCTATCAGCGGTTCATGGAGAGAAGCTGGCTGGCCGCCTGCGCGTTTCGGTCGGCCGTCTGCAACATCTTGACCTGCATCTCGAACTGGCGAGCGAGGCTGATCATTCTGACCATAGCGTCAACCGAGTTGACATTGCTCCCTTCGAGCGCCTCCGGCGCCAGTTTGACGTTTTCGTCGGCAGGCGCGCCAAAGCCGTTGCGCGTCCTGAAGAGTCCGTCATCGCCGCGTACCAGATCGCTTTCCGGTGGATCGACCAATTTGATGCGACCGACCACGTTGACACTATTGAGGGCTCCTGCGCCGAAGCGCGGAATGCTCGACACCGTTCCGTCGGCGGCAATGACGATGTTGTTGTCGGGCGGCAGCGAGAGGGGGCCACCCTCGCCGACGACGTTGAAACCGCTGCTGGTCTGCAGCAGGCCATTGGCGTCGGTCTTGAGATTGCCGGCGCGGGTGTAGGCCTCACGACCATCCGCTGCCTGCACGGCGATCCAGCCAGTCCCGTCGATGGCGACATCGAGCGGTCGGCCGGTGATGGCGATCGGTCCCTGTTCGAAAACGTCGGCCACCGAGGCATCGGCGACGAAAGCCCGGGTCGGCGCGCCTTCGCCCAATACCGGCACGGCACGGAAGCGATGCTCCATCGCCCGGTAGCCGGTGGTCGTGGCATTGGCCAGATTCTGGGCGACGCCAGCCTGCTGCAGAACAACCTGCTTGGCACCACTCATCGCCGTGTAGATCAGGCGGTCCATAACTCTTCCGCAGTCCCTCTTTCAGTATCGATCACTAGCGCAGATTGACCAGCGTCTGCATGATCTGATCCTGGGTCTTGATGGTCTGGGCATTGGCCTGATAGTTGCGCTGGGCGGTGATCATGTCCACCAGGGCCTTGGTCAGATCGACGTTCGAATCCTCGACTGCCGCCGACTGGATGACCCCGCGACTGCCCGACGCCGGCGCACCAATCAGTTCCGGCCCGGACAGGGAGGTCAGGCTCCACTGGTTGTTGCCCAGGCTCAACAGTCCGTTCGGATCGGCAAAAGTGGCCAGCACCACCTGCCCCATGTTGCGCGTCTGGCCATTGCTGTAACGTCCCTGGACAATGCCATCGGCGTTCACCCCCACGCCGACCAGGCTGCCGGAAGTGAAACCTCCCTGCGTCAGGCGGTCGACGTTCGAGCCGCTGCCGTACTGGGTGGTGCCGGTGAAATCCATTACTCCCGGCGACCACGGCGTTGCGGCACCGGTGGTCAGGTTCCAGGTCGGCAGCGTGCGCAGGGCCGAGGCCGGGTCGAGCGCACCCGAAGTGTTGAAGACCAGATTCCCGCCCGGGTTGCTGCCCGACACGACTTGCGGATTGGCGCCATCAAGGGTGGCGTGCACCGTCCACTCGCCGGGCGCCGCTGTGCCATTGAGAACGTAGAAGGTGGTCAGGTTGTGCACCACGCCGAGGGTGTCGAAAACGGTCAACGCGGTCGAATAATTGTAGGTTTCCGGATCGGAAAAATCGAAAGGCGTCACCGCCGGTACTGAGCCGCGAGAATCGAGATTGAGCACCGCCCGCATTTCTCCGGCGAGCGGGTCGCTGCTCGCCAGCGGCGCAATCTGGCCCGCCGAAATCTGCAACTCGACCGGGTTGGAAGGGGTGATCGTACCGTTGGCAGCGACCGGGTACCCGGTCAGGCGAGCGCGCTGGTCGTTGATGATGTAACCGCCATTGTCGATATGAAACTGACCGTTGCGGGTATAGCTGATCGCGCCTTCGTCGCTCAGGCGAAAGAAACCGCCGCCGTTGAGTGCCAGGTCGAGGGGGTTGTTGGTGGTCGTCAGATTGCCCTGCGTAAACTGCTGCTGCACCGCCCCGACGCCAACGCCGATACCGATCTTGGCACCGGAGACGATGCCCAGCGAAGCCGCGTAGATGTCCGAAAAGTTCGCGCTACCACTCTTGAAACCAACCGTGCTGGCGTTGGAGATGTTGTTGCCGATCACGTCCAGCGACGAAGACGCCGCGTTCAGACCGCTCAAACCTTGCTGAAAACTCATTCTTGCCCCCTACGCCTAGAGAATCTGCTGCACCTTGTCGAAAGCGACCCGTCCGAGCCCGCCGAGATCGAGCTGGTAGCTACCTTTGTCTCTAACCAAAGCATTTACCGTGCCAATCTGCAGTGCCTCGGCGGCCACTGTTTCACTCCCGCGCACCGCGTTCACCGTGAAACGATAGCTGCCGTTTGGCGCCGGGACTCCCTGAGCGGTCATCCCGTCCCAGGTGAATGCAAAGCTACCGGCGTCGCGGGCGCCGAGGCGCTCGCTCTGGATCACGTTGTCGCCGGCACCGAGAATCGTCAGCGTGACGTTGTCCGCAGGCCCGGCGAGATCGACGCCACCGTGCGCCTGTCCATTGAGCAGCGCCAGCCCGGAACCGCCAACCAGGACGTTCTTGCCGATCAGCGCGGCGGCCTGCACGGCCTGGCCCTCGTTGTAGGTGCCGAGCAAGGTCTCGAGCGTCTTGTTCAGCCGCTCGATGCCGGTGACCGTATTGATCTGCGAAATCTGGGTGGTAACCGCCGCGTTGTCGAGAGGGTTGAGCGGATCCTGATTCTTCAACTGCGTGACCAGCAATTTGAGAAAGCGATTCTGGACATCCTCGGTCGTCGACAGCAGTTGATTGCTGCCGGACTTGGCCTGCGCGTTGAGCGAGGCCAGGATGTCGCTGCTTGAAGTGCTCGATTGCACGCTTTCCATCTCTTCTCTCTCCAGGGTGTCGTCGTGACTACTGGCCAAGCGCCAGCGTCTTGAGCAGCAATTGTTTGGCGGTATTCATGACTTCGGCGTTGGTCTGGTAGGCGCGCGACGCCGAGATCATGTTGGTCATCTCATCGACCACGCTGACATTGGGCATGGTCACATAGCCACTTTCGTTGGCGGCCGGATTACGCGGGTCATAGAGCAGGCGACCCGGACTGCTGTCTTCGACGACCTGCGTGACGCGTACGCCCTGTGCCGCCGCGCTGCCCATCGGCGTCGCCGCGAACACCACCTGCTTGGCGCGATATGGTTGGCCGTCAGAGCTGATCACGCTATCCGCATTGGCCAGGTTGCTGGCCACCACATTGAGGCGCAGCGCCTGCGCGGTGAGGGCGCTACCGGCCACTTTGAAGGTGTTGAAGACGCTCATTCCTTATTGCCCCTGGATCGCCGAGCGCAAGGTATTGATACGCCCGGTCAGAAAGGTCAGGCCCGCCTCGTAGAAGAATGAATTCTCGGCAAACTGCGCCCGTTCGACATCCATGTCGACGGTGTTGCCATCGGCACTGGCCTGCGTCGGCTGCCGATAGAGCAACTGCAGGGGATCGGCTGCCGCTGTGCCCGGCGAATGGCGCGGCGAAGTGGTCGCCAGGCGCAGATTCCCCTGCTCGCGGCCACTGACTGCTCGCTGCAGGGTGGTCGTGAAATCGAAGTCGCGTGCCTGGTAGTGCGGCGTGTCGGCGTTGGCGATATTGCCGGCCAGCACCTGCTGCCGCTCCGCACGCAGGGTCAATGCCTGCAGCTGGAAGGCAAGGGCCTCCTGGATTTTACCGACCATCACTGGGTCACTCCGTATCTTGTTCTCACAGTCAGTCGATAAGCAATTGGCGTGCCATGTCCAATAGCGGCCGCCGGCAAGCAGTGCGCCGCCGCTATAGCGTGCTCGCCGACCGCCATTTGCCGCCTGCGCGGCAAAATTTGCCGCCTGCCACGGCCGCCTCTCGCCGGCCACTGGCTTCGCGAGCCACCCGGAATCAGGCAGAATGACGAGATGCCTATCCTTAACCTCGTCAAGCATTCCTGCCGCCTTGCGCAAGCGTTGCTCATCCTCCTTCTCGCCGCTGCCAGCGGCGGCGTCGGCGCCCAGGCGTCACTGAGCGCCGCTCTCGACAACTATCTGCGCATCCAGACGCAAGGCCTGCCGGGCAAGGTGAGCTACCACATCGGCCATCTCGACCAATATGCGCAGGAGGCGGCGTGCAGCGCTTACGAGCCCTTCCTGCCGCAGGGAAGTCGGCTCTGGGGAAGAACCACCATCGGCGTGCGCTGCCTGGCACCCGAGGCATGGACGATCTATGTGCCGGTACAGATCAGGATTTCCGGAAACTACCTGGTCACGGCGCGACAGCTCAACCGCGGCCAGCTGATCAGCGCCTCGGATATCTATGCCCAACAAGGCGACCTCGGCGCCCTGCCGGCCAGCATCGTGATCGACCCCGCCCAGGCCATCGGCAAAACGCTCAAGAATGGCGTCGCGGCCGGCCAGCCCCTGCGCAACGACCTGCTCACCGCGCCCTGGGCAGTGCAGCAGGGACAAAGCGTCAAGCTGCAATCCACGGGCGCGGGATTTTCGGTCAGCAACGAGGGCAAGGCCCTGAACAACGCCAGCGACGGCCAGATCGCCCAAGTGCGGACCGCATCCGGGCAGGTGGTGAGCGGCGTCGCGCGTCCCGGTGGCATCGTTGAAGTCACCTATTGAGGTATCGGCAGGATGTTGCTGAAAATAATGTTAAAGTTTTGCCATTCAGCGCCGATAGATGAATTGAGAACAACTACTCAAGGGGCAACACCGTGAAGATCGACAGCACCGGCACGACGGCCAGCAGCACTGTCAACAGTGACGCCCGCACGCGCGGCAGCGTCAGCAAGCCGACCAACAACGCTGCTGCCGAAGTGCATCTCAGTGAATTGGCAACCCATCTGCAATCGTCGGGTGATGCCCCGACCTTTGATGCCAGCCGAGTTGCCGAGATCAAGCAGGCCATCGCCGAGGGGCGCTTCACGATCAACGCCGAAGCCGTTGCCGACCGCCTGATCGAGTCCGCCAGCGAGCTGATCGGTTCGCAACGGCAGAGCTAGCTGCCGGCAAACCAATGGCCGCGTACCCAGAGCCAAACGAGGTCGACGAGACAGCCGAGTTTGCGCAGACCCTCGGTCGCGAAATCGCCGCGGCGCAGAGCTTTGTCGCCCTGCTCGAGCGCGAACAACAAATGCTGGTCAAGGGCCAAGTCGACGATCTGCTCGATCTGGTACGCCAGAAGAACGGCCTCGCCGCCGAACTGGCGACGCTCGCCGCCCAACGCCAGCGCTTGCTGGCCGCCAGCGGCCTACTCAATGATCGCCAGGGCATGGCCGCCTGGTTTGCAGCGCATCCTGGCGAAACCAGAATGCACAGCGCCTGGTCGGCCTTGCTGGCCGTCGCCGGCCAGGCACGCGAACTGAATCGCGTCAATGGCGAACTGATCCAGGAACGCATGCAGAGCAATGCTCAAGCGCTCGAAGCACTCCTGGGAAGCAACGCCGCCACCAATCTGTATGGCCCGGACGGACAAAGCGGTCTACCCAGCGGACAGCGCATCAGCGATAGTGCCTGAAAGCGCGTAAACCCGCCTAACGCGCCGGCAACGGTGGCGAAACTGCCGGGCTTGCCGGCACCTCTGGCGGCGGTTCCGACAACGCCGTATCGGCTGCCACCTCGCTTCCCTCGCCCTGCCGCTGCAGATCGACTTCGGTGCCTTTTTCGGGAATCGCCGAGTCGATCAGAATCGACACCCGCCGGTTGCGTGCCCGTCCGTCCGCCAGGGCATTCGGCTCGACCGGACGCGTATCGGCGTAGCCGATCGCCGTCAGCCGCGTCGGCGCGATACCGGCCGCTGCAAACAGGCGTAGAACGGTCGTCGCGCGCACCGCCGAAAGCTCCCAGTTCGACGGGAACTGCGCATTGCTGATCGGCACGTCGTCGGTATGCCCTTCGATGGTAATCGGAAAATCGGTCCCGACCAGCACCTCGGCAATCGCTTCCATGGCTCTCGCCAGCGGCGGCTGAATTGCGGCTTGGCCAGGCGAAAACAGGATACTGTCGTTGATTTCTATGGTCACCCCGCGACTGGTTTCAAGCACCCGCACCTTCCCCTGCTCGACCAGCGGCGCCATCACTTCAAGAATGTCCTTGGCAATGCTGCGCATGCTCTCGCGCTGCTTCTGCTTGACGGCGTCCTGGGTCTTGCTGGCCAGACTGGGCTTCGCCGCCGGCGCCGGCGTCGGCACGATCAGCGCCAGCTGCCCGGAGCTATTGACCGGGACATTGCGAAAAGCGCTGATCATCGAATCACTCAGGATTCGGTACTTGCCCTCATTGACCGACGAAAGCGCGTACATCACGACAAAGAACGCGAACAGCAGGGTAATGAAATCGGCGTACGAAACGAGCCAACGCTCGTGGTTTTCCTGCCCTTCTTCTGCGCGCTTTCGCCGTGCCACAGTCTAGAAAATGTAGCCGCGCAGACGGCTTTCAATGATGCGTGGATTATCGCCGTTGGCAATTCCGACCAGGCCGTCGACGATCATTTCGCGCTGCGTAATCAAGCGATTGATTTGCGCCTTCAGCTTGTTGGCCATCGGCAGATAGACCAGATTCGCCAGGCCGACGCCGTAGATCGTCGCCACGAAGGCCACGGCGATGCCGGCGCCGAGTTTCGACGGATCGGAAAGGTTTTCCATCACGTGAATCAAGCCCATCACCGCGCCAAGGATGCCGATCGTCGGCGAGTAGCCGCCCGCGGCTTCCCAGATTCTCGCCGAGAGCTTCATTTCCTGGTCGTAGGTGTTGATCTCGACCTCGAGAACCTCGCGCAGGCGCTCCGGTTCGGCGCCATCGACGAGCAGCTGCAATCCCTTGCGCGTGAACTCGTCCTGCAATTCGTTGACCACCGCATCGAGGGCCAGCAAGCCCTCACGCCGCGACACCTGGCTCCAGCCCGAAATCTGCTGGATCAAGAGCTGCGGATCCGAAACCGGCGGGCGAAAAACCCATTTCGCCATGCGTATGCCACGCACAAAGGTGGCATACGGGCTCTGCAGCATGACCGCGCCCAGGGTACCGCCAACCACGATCAGCAGCGCTGTCGGTTGCGACAGCGAGCCGACGTGGCCACCTTCGAGGACTTGCCCGCCGACGATCGCCAGCACACCGATCAGCAGACCGAGAACACTGGTCCTATCCATTCTTCTTGGTCTTCTTCCGCTGCTCCTCGGCAGCGCCAAGCAGACGCGTGCGCAAGCGCATCACGGCCTGACTGTGCATCTGGCAAACCCTTGATTCGCTGACCCCCATCACATCCCCGATTTCGCGCAGATTGAGATCCTGCTCATAGTAGAGTGCCATCATCAGCTTTTCACGCTCGGGTAGATCAGCGATCGCCCTGACCAGCGCCTGACGGGCACCCTCGTCCTCGAAAAGCTGCGCCGGATCGCTCGCCTCTTCCACCTGATGACGCTCGAGAAAATCCTCACCGTCCTCGCTGATCAGGTCTTCCAGATAGACCAGCTGGTGGCCGCGGGCATCCTGCAGCATTTTCTGGTAGTCCACCAGCGTCATGCCCAGAGAGTCGGCGAGTTCCTTTTCGGTCGGCGCGCGGCCCGTTTCCTGTTCGAGCTGCGCGATGGCCGCCTCGATGAGACGACAGCTGCGTCGCAAGCTGCGTGGCAACCAGTCGTTCTCGCGCAGGCTGTCGAGCATCGCGCCACGGACCCGCTGTGCCGCGTAGGCTTCGAACGGCGCTCCCGCAGCGGCCTCGAAGCGGCCAATCGCGCCGAGCAGGCCGAGCATTCCGTTTTGCACCAGATCCTCGAGCATGACACTGGCCGGCAGGCGGGCCATGAGGTGGCAGGCGATGCGCTTGACCATCGGCGCGAAGCGCTGGACCAGCTGCTCCTTGTTGATCTGACCAGCGGCGTTATACATGCAGTTACCGTGAAAGTCGCGTCCGCGACTCACGAATATCCCTTCTCCCCCCGTGCGGGAGAAAGGTCGGGGAAAAGGAAAACGGTCTTGACATGCGTGATCGGGGGTCTCTCGACGGAGGTCATGACCGTTCGGGAACAAGCTATCAGGCGTAGATCGCTGCAGGGTCGATGCGCTGGCTCAAGTGTAGCAGTTGTTGCACGAAATGTTCGAGGCCGCGGACATCGGCGTCGCCGCCGGGCCAGCTCAGCAGTTCGCTGACCAGCTTGTCATAGGCCTGCGCTGACGGCGCCTCGGGAAACAGCCCGGCGACCGGTTGGCAAAGACGGGACGCCTGGCGCAGGGACTCGTCAAGCGGCACGTAGCCGGCATAGTCGAGACGAGCGAGCTGGCGACTGTGGGCCACCTCGGCGAGGTTGTCATGAACCGCCTGCGCGTCGCTCGCGGTGCGCGCCTTGTTCACCAGGATGCGAAAATGCTTGCGCGCGTAACCCAAGCTGACTTTCTTGATCAGCGCATAGGCGTCGGTAATCGACGCCCCGTTCGGCGACACGACAATGACCGTATCCTGCGCCGCCAGGCCGAGCGGCGAAAAGCCGAGCGGATGATCGCGCGAGGTATCGACGAGAACGACGTCGGCCGGGCGCTCAATCTGGCCGAGGCTGTCGAGCAGGATGCGCTGCTCGACAACACTGAGCGTGGCAAGCTGGGTGACCACTTTCGCGGCCGGCAGAACGCGAACCCCGGGCGCCACCGAAAGAATCACCTCGGACAGGGATTTTTCCCGACGCAGGACCTGCTGCAAATCGTGGCGCACGAGCACACCGTAGTAGGCGGCAACGCTGTCGTCGGTATTCTCGTCGACCACCAGCACTTCCTTGCCGCGACGGGCCAGACACGCCGCCAGATTGGCCACCGAGAGGCTCTTGCCGACGCCGACGCTGCCGGCGGCGAAGCTGACGATACGCAGTCGCGGGCGGCTGAAGAGACGCCGCAAGCCGGCTGCCTGATCTCCGCGAAGATTAAGCACGCTGACCTCCTCCGGCAGCGACGACATTGGCGGGGTGGGCCTTGTGGGCCGCGGCACTGGCCATCATCAGGCCGGGCTCGAGGCCAGCGAGACGATGCGGCGAGCTCTCGGGCAGATCCTTGAAGGCACGGTGCACCAGATACGGGCGATTGGGCAGGTGCAGGTCTTCCGGCACCCGCTGTCCGTTCGAGACGTAGTACAGCCGCAAGCGATGGCGGATGATGACATCCAGCGACGACGCCAGACTGGCGGCTTCATCGACCTTGGTCAGAATACAACCGGCGAGGTTCTGCAAGCCGTTATAGGCACTGATCACGTCATCGAGCGTATCGCCACGACTGGTCGCCGACAACAGCAGCAGCGACTTGACGTCGTTGTCGCCGAACATCGCCACCTGCTCGCTGACCAGACGATCCCGCTGGCTCATGCCCATGGTATCGATCAGCACCATGTGCGTGTGCTGCAGATCCTGCAAGGTCGCACGCAGGTCGGCGGCATCTCTGGCCAGATGAACCGAGACGCCGAGAATTCGCCCATAGATGCGCAGTTGTTCATGCGCGCCGATCCGATAACCGTCGGTGGTCACCAGCGCCAGCTTCCTGGCGCCGTGCCGCAGCACGCAGCGGGCAGCGAGTTTGGCGGTGGTGGTGGTCTTGCCGACACCGGTCGGCCCGACCAGCGCGTAGATGCCACCACGGTCGACGATGTCGTTCTCGCTGTCGGTGGTCAACAGGCCGCGATCGGCACCGCCCTTGACCCAGCCCAGCGCCTGCCCGGCATCGAGATCGCGTGGCAGATCGGTCAGCAGCTCACGGGCGAACTGTGGCGAAAAGCCGGCGTCGAGCAGTTGGCGAAGAATCTCCGTCTTGACCGGCTCGGCGCGCGCCGACTCGCCCCAGGCGAAACCGGCCAGATGCTGCTCGACGATTCTCCGCAAGGAGCGAATCTCGTCCATCACCGCCGCCGGAACGACTTCTGCCTCCGCCGGCGCATTACGGGGCGGCGGGCGCGGCAAATCGACCTGCGGCTTGGCGCGCACCGTCAGCGGCGGCGACGGGCGGGACGCCGCCTGCGATGAGTGCGATGACTGCGATGACGGCGACGGCGGTGCAGGACGCGCCCTCTGCGGCGCTCTGGCGGCGGCCCCGGCCGGCACTGACGCCGACGCTTGTGGCGAAGCCGCCGGACGCCCGCCGAGCGACTCGAACGACGGGGCTGGCATCGCCTCCTTGCGGAGTGGACCGGGCTCGCGCTCGGGCGTCGGGACGATCATCTCCATGTCGCGGGCGGCAACCGCCATGATCTCGACGCCTCCGGGAATCCCACGATTGGAGAGGATGATCGCGTCCGGCCCCAGTGTCTCCTTGACCTTGCGCAATGCGTCACGCGCGGTCGCGGCGATGAATTTCCTGACGTTCATACCTTGCCTCCAATAATCGAGGTAACTTTGATGGTTCTGTTTTCAGGCACTTCGCCGTGCGCCAGCACTTTCAAATGCGGGATGCTCCGACGTAGAAAGCGCGACAGCAGCGTACGCAGGTTGCCGGGAACCAGCAGCACGGTCGGCAAGCCGACCTCTTCCTGCCGCTGCGCTGCTGCGACCGCCTCGCGCAGCAGCGTATCGGCCAGGCCGGGCTCGATACTGGCGCCATCGCCGCCACCGGCAACTGCCTGGAGCAAGATCCGCTCGAGCTGCGGATCCAGCGACATGAGCTGCATTTCCACGCCGCCCGGGAACAGCTCCTGGGCGATCGCACGCCCCAGGGCCATGCGTACCTGCGCGGTCAGCACCTCCGGGTCCTGCGAGCGCGGCGCCACTTCGGCGAGAGTTTCGATGATGGTGCGCATGTCGCGCAGCGACACGCCTTCCTCGAGCAGGTTGCGCAGGACTTTTTGGAAAATGCCGAGGGTCAGCAGCTTGGGAACGACATCCTCGACCAGTTTGGGCATTTCCTTGGCCAGATGATCGAGCAGTGCCTGCGTCTCCTGGCGCCCGAGAAGCTCGCCGGCGTGCGACAGGATCAGCTGATTGAGGTGCGTCGCGGTGACCGTGCTGGCATCGACGACGGTGTAGCCATAGGCCTGCGCCTGCTCCCGCAAGGCGGGGTCGATCCACACCGCCGGCAGGCCATAGGCGGGATCCTTGGTGGCCGTCCCAGCCACCTCGCCCGCAACCCGGCCCGGGTTGATGGCCAGCAGATTCCCCGGAAATGCTTCTCCCTCGCCGATTTCGACGCCCTTGAGCAGAATCTTGTAGGCATTCGGTCTCAGCTCCAGGTTGTCGCGAATATGCACCGGCGAAACAAGAAAGCCCACTTCCTGGGCGAACTTCTTGCGAATGCCGCGGATGCGCCGCAGCAATTCACCGTCCTGCGCCTTGTCGACCAGCGGAATCAGCCGATAGCCGACCTCCAGACCGAGGATGTCGAGCGCCGTGACGTCGGCCCAACTCGCCTCCTGGGATTCTCGGGCAGCAACCGGCGCCGCCGCAACCGGTAGCGGTGCGGCGACCCGCTCGCCTTTCTCGAGCCGCCAGGCGATGGCCGCCAGGACGCCGGCCAGGAGCAGAAAAACGAAGTTCGGCATGCCCGGAATCAAGCCCAGCAGACCAATGATCCCGGCGGCCAGAAGGATCAGCCGGGGATTCCTGAAAAGCTGCGCGATGAACTGCTGCGAAACATCCTGATCGTCGCCGACGCGGGTCACGACCATACCGGCGGCAATGGAAATGATCAGCGCCGGGATCTGCGCCACCAGACCGTCGCCAATGGTCAACAGGGTGTAGGTCTTGGCCGCCGCCGCGATGTCCATGTCGTGCTGCAGGACGCCGACAAAAAGCCCGCCCACGACGTTGATCAACATGATCAGGATACCGGCGACGGCGTCGCCGCGGACGAACTTCGAGGCGCCGTCCATGGAACCGAAGAAGTCCGCTTCCTGGGCGATCGTCGCACGACGCTTGCGCGCCTCGTCCTCGCCGATCAAGCCGGCGTTGAGATCGGCGTCGATGGCCATCTGCTTGCCGGGCATGGCGTCCAGGGTGAAGCGTGCCGCCACTTCGGCGACCCGACCGGCACCCTTGGTGATGACCACGAAATTGATGATCACCAGGATCGTAAACACCACCAGGCCTACGGCATAGTTGCCACCGACCAGGAAATGCCCGAAGGCTTCGATGACCTGCCCGGCGGCACCCGGCCCGGTATGCCCCTCGAGCAGCACGATGCGCGTCGAGGCGACGTTCAGCGACAGGCGCAGGAGGGTGGTGACCAGCAGCACGGTCGGAAAAACCGAAAAATCCAGCGGCTTCATCACGCTCATTGCGACCAGCATGACGATCACCGAAATGGCGATATTGAAAGTAAAGAACAGATCCAGCGCGAACGGCGGCAAAGGCAGGACCATCATCGCCAGAATCGCCAGGATCAGCACCGGACCGGCCAGCTGCCGCTGCCCGAAACGGGCGAAGAAATCCTGCAGCACGATCGCCCCGGCGCTACTGGCCATGTGCGACCTCCGGGACGAGCTCGGCCGGAACAGCGATGTCCTGCGGCGGCAGCGGATAGACGCCACCCGCGGCGCGCCAACTGCTCAGCTGATAGACGTAGGCCAGGACCTCGGCGACCGCCGCGTAGAGGGCCGCAGGGATCTCCTGGTCAAGTTCGCCGTGACGATACAGCGCGCGCGCCAGGGGCGCAGCCTCGACCATGGGCACCGCGTTCTCGGCGCCGATGGTGCGAATCTTGAGCGCCACCTCGCCCATTCCCTTGGCCAGCAATTTTGGCGCACCCATGCCGGTCTTGTAGGCCAGCGCCACCGCGTAGTGACTTGGGTTGGTGACGATGACGTCGGCCGCCGGCACCGCCGACATCATGCGCTTGCGGGCAGCCTCGCGCTGCAGCTGACGAATGCGACTCTTGACTTCGGGATTGCCTTCCAGCTCCTTGCCTTCCTTCTTGACTTCAACCCGCGACATCTTGAGCTTGTCGTGGTATTGCCAGATCTGGAAAGGCACGTCCACGGCAACGATCAACAGCATGGCCGAAACGATGACCAGAAAACTGAAGCTCAGCAAGTGGCCCGCGCTGGCCAGGGAAACCTCGATCGATTGCGCAAACATCGCCAGCAGATCGCCACTCTCGTTCCACAGCACGAGCACGGCGACCCCCCCCACCAGCGACGACTTGGCCACCGCCTTGACCAGTTCCACCAGGCCGTTCCACGAGACCACGCGCCCCAGGCCCTTGAGCAGATTGAGACGGCTCAGGTCAGGTTGCAAGGCTTTCGGAGAGAAATTCCAGCTGCCGAGGAAGAACGGCGACAGCAGCGCGGCAAGGATCAGCGCCGCGAACAGCGGTGCGAAGGATAGCAGGGCATCGAGCGAGATATCCGCCAGGCGAACCAGCATCAGTGTCGGCTCAGTGGCCAGGCCGTGATCGAGCACCAAACCGCGGCGAAAGAAACCGGCGATGCGCTCCATCATCCATGGCCCCATCAACCAGAAGGCCGCCGCGCCGACCATCAGAACGAGAAACGTGCCGATCTCGCGCGAGCGAGGTACCTGCCCCTCCTCACGTGCCTGTTCGAGCCGCCTTGCCGATGCCGCTTCGGTTTTTTCGAGGTCGCTTTCCTCTGCCATTTCGAGTTCCCAGTGGTCTCGTGGCCATTATAGGAAAAAACATTAATAAATAGGGCTGTATGAGGTTTTATTTAGACCAATTCTCGGATAGTGGCGCGCCAGCAACAATTGTTCCTGGCCCGCAAAAAAAATGGGGGGCCGTAGCCCCCCGAAAAAATACCTGCTGATTTAGGTGTTTAGGCGAAAAACTCGAGCGCCCTCGTCGGTGCGCCGCGCGCATCGCGGTCGTTGTTCGCCGACAGATCGCTGAGCAATTCCTTCATGTCGAGAATCAGCACGATCTGCCCGTTCGACAGCGTTGTCACGCCAGCCACCCCGCGCGGACGGAAATCGTCGAGCGCCTTGATCACCGCATCGTCACGCCCCGCGAAGTTGTCGACCGCGAGAATGAAGCTGCGCTCGGCGGTCTGCATCAAGACCCCATACTCGGGGCGCTCGACCTGCGGCCAGCCAAGCAGGCGCGACAGCGCGATCACCGGCAGGATCTCGCCGCGTACGACGATCGTCTCCTTGCCGCCCACTTCCTGCATTCTTTCGTGGTCGATCGGCAGGATCTCGCGCACCATGGACAGCGGCAGGGCGAACGGCTGCTCACCGAGCAGCACCAGCAACACCGGCAGGATGGCCAGGGTCAGGGGCAAGGAGATACTGAACACCGACCCCTTGCCAAGCTCGGAGCGAATCTCGATCGAACCATTGAGCTTCTGGATATTGGTCTTGACCACGTCCATCCCGACGCCGCGGCCCGAGACCGCCGAGGCCTGCGCCATGGTCGAAAAACCGGGCAGAAAGATCAGGTTCAGGCTCTGCCGATCATCAAGCGTATTGGCCTCTTCTTCGCCGATGATGTTCTTCTCGATCGCCTTGGCGCGGATCTTCTCCGGGCTCATGCCGCGTCCATCATCGGCAATGATCAGTAGAATGTGATCGCCTTCCTGGCGCGCTTCGAGGCGCACGACGCTCTTCCCCGGCTTGCCGGCCGCTTGCCGCTGCTCGGCCGACTCGACGCCGTGATCGACGGCGTTGCGAATCAAGTGCACCAGCGGATCGGCCAGATCCTCGATCATCGTCTTGTCGACTTCGGTCTCTTCGCCCACCAGTTCCAGCTCGACATCCTTGCCCAATTGCCGTGCCAGGTCGCGCGCAATGCGCGGGTATTTCTGGAACAGGCGACCAATCGGCTGCATGCGCGTCTTCATCACCGAGTTCTGCAGGTCGGAGACCAGCAGGTCGAGCTGGCTGACCGCCTGATCGAGCGCCTGCAGCGTATCGGCATCGGTGCGGCCAGCGATGATGTCGGCCCGCAGGCTGGTCAGCCGGTTCTTGGTCAGGCCGATTTCGCCCGACAGGTTGAGCACCTGGTCGAGGCGGGCCGTATCGACGCGAATGGTGGTCTCGCGAACGGCCGCCCTTTCTTCACCACGCCGGCCGCCAGGTGCCGCACTGGCGACGGCGCCGGGCTTGTCGTTGGCACGGCGACCTTCCGGCGGAAAATGTGGCTGCAGCTTGGCTGCGTCCACGGCCACCGGCGCCGGCTGTGGCGGCGCGCTGACGGCCGCCGCGCCAGGCGACGCCGTAGCCGACGGTGACGGCGACGGCGGCACAGCGACCGACTGCCCGGCTTGCGGGCCGACCACAGCCTGGTACAGCAGCTGCCAGTCGGGACCTGCAGCCCCACCCTCCTCGACCACAGCTGGCGACGCCTGTGGCGCGGCGGCCATGGCCACCGCTGCTGTTATATCCAGCGGCGTGGCAAGCGACCCTGCCAGGGCAGCGCGCAAGCTGCCGCTGACATCAGCCGGCGCCGGAGCCGGTTGCCGCCCCTGCCCGATCTCGCCAAACATGTTGCGCACCCCCTGCGTCGCCGCCATGATGGTGTCCATCAGTTCCGGATTCAGCGTCTGCTCGCCGTTTCTAAGTTTGTCGAAAAGGTTTTCGGTCAGGTGGCAGAGCTTCACCAGTTCGCTGGCGTTGAGAAAGCCGGCGCCGCCCTTGATGGTGTGAAAGCCACGAAAGATATCGTTGAGCAAACGACTGTCGCCGGGACTTCTCTCCAGATCGACGAGCTTGTTGTCCACATCCGACAGCAGGTCACCGGCTTCCTGCAGAAAATCCTGCAGCAGGTCTTCCATCCCGGCAAAATCACTCATCTTCCATCTCCTAGAAGCCCAGGCTGTCGAGCAGATCGTCGACCTGCTGCTGCGTGCCGACGACGTCACTGCGCCCTTCTGCGTTGATCACCGGTCCGTTGAGCAGGCTCATCACCGATTCGGTGCGCCGCTCGCCGGGCATGGTTTCGATCAGCACATCCATCAGTTGTGCCTCCAGCTCCTGCGCCACGGCGATGGTCTTCTTGATCACCTGTCCGGTCAGGTCCTGGAAATCCTGGGCCATCATGATTTCGAGCAGTTGTGCCTTGGTCGCGCCAGTGTGCTGCGGCAAACCCTGCTTGAGAAAGGAACGTGTTTCGTCGGCCAGCTGCTTGAACTCATCGACGCCGATCTGGTTGGCATACAGCGCATCCCATTTCGCGGCCAGGGCCGCGGAACTGGCCTCGAGCTGATCCTGCAGCGGATTGGCGATGTCGGTGGCGTTCAAGACCCGGCAGGCGGCCTTCTCGGTCAAGGTGGCGATGTAGTTGAGGCGATCCCGGGTATCGGGAATGGCGGCAGCGGCCGTGCCGAGTAGCTCGTGATAGCCGAGTTCGCCAAGGGTATCGTGCAACTGCCGGGCCATTTGGCCAACGCGTCGAAACACCTTGTCCTTGTCATTGCCACCGTCTTCTTCGCCGCCCTCACCGCTCTCGTCAGCGGCATCCGCAACAGTCGGCGCGCGCGCAGCGGCGACGGCTTCGAACAAGGCCTGCAGTTCGTCGCTATCGTCTTCCTCGGCTTCGACCTCGCGTAGTTGCTGCAACAGGGAAGGCGTCGCCGCAGCTGCGCCGGTCGAGGCAGTAGCGGCAATGCTGTCAAACAGGGCTTCGAGCTCTCTCGAATCACCCGAGCGATCGGCGTCGGTCATCTCAGCCCCCCATCTTGTCAAAAATCTTCTGCAGCTTCTCGGCCAGCGTCGCCGCGGTGAACGGCTTGACGATGTAGCCACTGGCTCCCGCTTGCGCCGCGGCGATGATGTTCTCCTTCTTGGCTTCGGCGGTAATCATCAATACCGGCAAATGCTTGAGCGTCGGCGCGGCGCGAATCGCCTTAAGAAGTTGCAGGCCGTCCATGTTCGGCATGTTCCAATCGGTGACGACAAACTCGAAGCCGCCAGCCTGCAGCTTCTGGAGGGCAATGGCGCCATCCTCTGCCTCGTCGACGTTGGAGAAGCCCAGTTCCTTGAGGAGATTCCTGACGATGCGGCGCATCGTCGAAAAATCGTCCACCACCAGAATTCTCATTTTTGGATCAGCCATTCTCTACTCCTGATTCTCTTCTGATTTTTCTCTTAACGTTCGAGCAACGGACGCAAGGTGTCGGCAAGAACTTCCGCGTCGAACTTGGCAACGTAGGCATCGACGCCCACCGCCTTGCCCATCGCATGATTGGCCTCGGACGACAACGATGAGTGCATCACCACCGGAATACCCGCGAAGCGTGCATCGCCCTTGATGTTCTTGGTGAGGACGTAGCCGTCCATCTCCGGCATTTCGGCATCGACCAGGATCAGGCGGATCTCGTCACGGACGGCGGCGCCGGTCTGCGTCGCGTGCGCGCCGATAGCCTGCAGACGGCTCCACGCTTCGGCGCCGTTGGTGGCGTGTTTATGCTTGACGCCCAGTCTATCCAGCACCTCGGCGATCTTGCGCCGGGCGACAATCGAATCGTCGGCGAAGAATATCCCCACATTCTCACCGACGTTGGCGCGCTGGATATCGACGATCAGTGCCTCGCCAAAGGCGTTGGCGAGGATCTGTTCGACATCGAGAATCGACACCAACTTGCCATCGTCGAGTTCGGTGATCGCCGTGATCAGCCCCTGATTGCTCGACAGGACGCTTTCCGGCGCCTTCACTCTTTCCCAGTCGACGCGGATGATGCGATCGACTTCGTGCACCAGGAAGCCCAGAGTGCGCTTCGAATACTCGGCAACCATCATCGTCTTGCCGTGCTCCTGCGGTTGCTCCTTGTGTTCGAGAAAGGAAATCAGGGACAACACCGGAATGACGTTGCCGCGCAGGGAGATCAGGCCTTCGACGCCACGCGGCATGTTTGGGGTCTTGGTAATGTGCGGCGTTCGCCCGACTTCGCGCACCTTGAAGACGTTGATCCCGAAAGTCTCGCGCGTTCCGAGCGAGAACAGGAGGATCTCCATCTTGTTGGAACCGGCCAGAAGCGTGCGAGCGTCTATGCCCTCGAGCAGGTCTTTTCGTTCTGCCAAATCCATCATCTATGATCGCTCCAGAGGTCGCGGATTCATTCAGCTAGGCGCTCAGCTGTACCGCCGGAAGCCCACCCAGCAACCGGCGCGTCAGCGTCTCCGACAAGCGCTGCGGTTCGAACTTGGGCACGTACTCATCGACACCCACCGACTTGCCCAGTTGCTGGTTCGACATCCCGGAGAGCGAGGAATGCATGATCACCGGCACGCCCGCGAAACGCGGGTCGGACTTGATCTTCTTGGTGAGAATGTAGCCGTCCATCTCCGGCATCTCGATGTCGGTCAGGACCAGACTGATCAGCTCGCTCACCTGTTGCCCCGCCGTCTGTGCCGACGCGGCGACTTTTTCCAGCTCGTTCCAGGCTTCGCGACCATTGATCGCGGCCACGTGCTTGACGCCCATCGCGTCCAGCGTACGTTCGATCTGCTTGCGCGCCACTGCCGAGTCATCGGCAAAGAAGACCGTCAGTTCCGGATTGTCGAGCGACTTGATGTTGCGATAGACGATCTCGTCATCGTAGCGAGTGGTTTCCGAGAGAATCTTCTCGACGTCCATCAGCATCACCAGGCGACCGTCGGGCAACTCGGTGACCGCCGTCACCAGCCCGCCGAGTTCCGCCAGCAGCATCGCCGGCGGCACCCGCATCTGACTCCAGTCAAGGCGCAGGATGGTATCCACCGCCTCGACCAGAAAACCCTGCGTATGACCGGCGTACTCGGTAACGATCATGATCGAGCGCGGTGTTTGCGTATCCACCCGCGCGTAGCGCGCCAGATCGACCACCGGCACCAGCGCGCCGCGCAGACTGACCATTCCTTCGACCGAGGCCGGCATTTCGGGTGCTGCCGTGATCGGCGGCGTACGCATCACCTCGCGAACCTTGAAGACATTGATGCCGAAGGTCTCCTGGCGCCCGGTACGCGCGTCGCTCCCCAGCGAGAACAGGAGAATCTCCAGCTTGTTGGTTCCCGCCAGCTTGGTGCGCGCGTCGATGTTCTTCAGCAGATCGGACATGGTTCATTCCCTTCGCATGGCGACGAGCAGCGGCCCGGCGACAAGCATCTTAAATCAATCGACGCCGTGGCGTCATGCGCGAGCGGCAGCCAACGGAAGCCGCCCGCCGCTCAGACCTCGGTCTTGTAACCGATGCGGAAACCGCCCCAATGGCGGCCCTTGACGTAGATCGGCGCCGAGATGTCGTGCATCACCTCGCCGGTGTCGCGACGATAGGTCTGCAACAGGAAGGGCTGTTCGTGCGCTCCGCAGCGCTTGCCCACCGGGTCATCGAAGAGGCGCTTGCTGCGGTTATTCACGAAATCGATCTTCTCGTTGCCGGTCAGCGGCTGCGAGAACTTGCGGTTGTGAGTCGGCACGTAGGCATTGCGGTCGATGGAAATCGCATACACCGCCGCCTTGCACTGATCGAGCAGGTTTTCCTGCACGGGCGACAGGTTCTGATCGGTGAAGTCGTCGAAACGGGTCTTGTACTTCTGCGGCCGCGTATTGGCGATCGGCTGGTAGCGGTCGTCGAAAAGATCGTCGACCTTGATCTTGCCCGCATCGACCGCCTTGTCGAAGAGCTGCCCAATGCTTAACGCCGCCTGCCTGACGATCGCCGGCATGCGCGCGTGCGTGGCCAGCGCCTGCTCGCCGGCCGGGCCGAGCTTGAAGACGTTGCTAATTTCGCGGAGATTCTCGGCCAGGCATTCGACATGGTCGACGGCCACCAGGGTCTCGGCGGCGACCGCGTTGTTGGCGTCGGCCATGTCCTTGATGCGCCGCACGTGATCGGCAATGCTTTGCCCGGTGCGACTCTGCTGGGCCACGGCGGCGGCGATCGAGTCGACCTTTTCCATCGTCGCCCGCGCGCCGCTGTTGATGCGCTCCAGCGATTGCGCGGCCTGTTGCGCCAGCTCGGCGCCGTTGCGCGCCTGCCCGCTGCCGGCTTCGATGCTGGCAATCGCGCTCTGCGTCTCGCCCTGGATCGCGGAAATCATCTGGCTGATCTCGCCGGTCGCCTGCGAAGTCCGCTCGGCGAGCTTGCGCACCTCGTCGGCAACGACCGCAAAACCCCGCCCCTGGTCGCCAGCGCGTGCCGCCTCGATGGCCGCATTGAGCGCCAGCAGGTTGGTCTGGTCGGCGATCTCGCGAATCGTCTGAACAATGCCGCTGATCGCCTTCGAGCGCTCACCGAGCGCGCATACGACCCGCGCCGACTCGGTGACCGAGGCAGCGATCTGCTCCATTTCTGCCGAGGCGCTATGGACGATCCTCATGCCCTCGGTTGACAGACCGCTCGATGTCTCCGAAATGTCGGCCGTTTCGCTTGCGCTCTGGCTGACCTGGTTCATGTTCTCGGTCAGCTCGCCCATCGCCCCCGCCGTGGCCAGGGCCGCGTCACGCTGCTGGTTGGAGCCCGAGGCGACGCGATTGGCGTCGCCCATCAGCTGTTTGGACGCATTGACCACTTCCACCGAATTGAACAACACCTTGCCGACGATGGTCGAGAAGCTGCCGATCAGCCGGTTGAAATCCTCCGCCAGACCGGCGATTTCGTCTTTCCCCTCCAGCACTGCGCGGCGGGTCAGGTCGCCATCGGCGTACATGCCGGCGATCACCGCGCGCAGGGCATTGAGACGGCCGACCAGGCTCTTCTCAAGGATCACGCCGAGCAGCAGTGCCAGCAGCGCCAGGAACCCGAGTGCCATCAGCCAGGCGTTGAGACCGCCCCCGAGAACGCCATTCGCCAACCAGGCGGCAAGCGCGGTCGCCGCCACCTGCAGCAGCATCACGGCGCGAATCTTCCAAGCAACTCCACCCATTCTTTGCTCCTCCTGACGATTGGCGATCTTGTAGTTATATAGGGACACCTACGACACAACTTACGCCTTCTTTAGGCTGTTGAAAAAAAAAGCCTCGAAAGAGCGTCCAAAGCAGCCGCATCGCTCACCCGGCGAGCGCTTCGTGGATGGCCACCGGCGCCTTGCGGCCGCGCACGGTGACCTCGTCCAACTGGCGGCAGGGCCAGTCGCCAAGCGCCTGACGAGTCGCTTCACCGATGATCACGCCGGCCCCGTACTGAGCAGACAGCCCCTGCAGGCGCGATGCCAGATTGACCGCGTCGCCGAGCACCGTATAGGCGCGCCGATGGCGCGAGCCCATGTCGCCGACAACCATGCTGCCGGTGTTGATGCCAATGCCGATCTGCAACGCCGGCCAGCCGCGCGCCACGAAGTCCTGATTCACCCGCTGCAAGGCTGCCTGCATGGCCAGCCCGGCCATGACCGCGTGCCGCGCGTGCTGCGGATCGGCGACCGGCGCACCCCAGAAAGCTACCACCGCATCGCCGATGTACTTGTCGAGAGTCCCTCGATGCGCACGGATGACGTCGGTGACTGCCGACAGGTAATCGTTCATCAACTGCGCCAGCTCGCCCGGCGGCATGCTCTCGGCAAGGGTGGTGAAGCCGCGCACGTCGGCAAAAAGAACCGTCAGCTCGGCGCTGCGCCCGGCCATGCTGTAATGCTGCGGATCGCGGCTCATCTCCTCGACCAACTCCGGCGGCACATACTGGCCAAAGAGCCGGGCCAGACGCCGCTTTCCCCGCTGTTCGAGAAAATAGCCGACGAACAGCTGCAGGGCGAACAAGCCGAGCACCAGCACCAGCAGCCCGGCGATCGGCAAGAGCAGTTGCGCGAACGCCCAGACCGCCAGGTTGCCGAGCACGACCAGCAGCAGCGTGGCCAGCGCCACGCCGGCCGCCGACAGCGGCGACAGCCGCGGCAGGGCGAGCAGCAAGCCGCTGCCGACGATCAGCAGCAGGCCGGCCGCCGCCACCGGCGTCCAGGCGGGCGACTGCAGCAGGCGGCCGTCGAGCATCGCCGACAACAGGTTGGCATGCGCCTCAACGCCCGGGTAGGCCTCGCCCAGCGGCGTGACGCGCTGGTCAAGCAGCCCCGGCGCGGTCGTCCCGAGCAGGACGACACGGCCACGCAGGCGCTCATCGGGCAGACGAGCGGCCAGCACATCGGCGGCGGAATAGTAGGCAAAACTTCCCTCGCGGCCCCGAAAAGGCAGCAGAACCCTAGCGTGGCTATCGCTGGCGATGCGCAGCGTGCCACGCGCACCGAGCAGCTCCAGGGCCTCGATCGCCGTCCCCTTGCCGCCGCCTGCCAACCACGGCGGCGGCGCGGAAAACTGCAGTTGTAGTCTGGCATTGCCGATTAGAACCTGCGCCATGGCCAGTGCCAGCGCCGGATACACCCGCCCTTGAACGCTGGCCAGCAGCCAGGCGCGCCGCGTCACGCCATCGCCATCGACCGGCGCATTGAGAAAGCCGGCGCCCATGGCGGCTTCCTGGAGAGCCGGCAGGTTGCCGCCGTAGCCCGTCCAGCTGCCGAGCGATGCCAGAGTGCCCGGCGCGAGGTCGCTCAACACCGGCGTCGGTAGCGCACCGCTGCTGGCCGCGGCTGCACCGCTGGAAAGATGGAAGCCGAGGATCACCGGATAGCGACGAATGGCGTCCGCCAGGCGAGCGTCGTAGTCCAGGCTCGGCCGCAAATCCTCCAGTGCCGCCAGAAAGCCGGCATTGCCGCGCAGCGCGCCACTCGCCAGCGCCTGCAGCGAAGCGAGGCCAGAACTCTCGTCCGCTTCGGCCAGGATCACATCCAACCCCAGCAGCAAGGCGCCGTAGTCGGCGAAGATACGCTCGACCAGCTCGGCCAGCCGCGCCCGGCTCCACGGCCAGCGCCCCAGCTCGGCCAGCGAACGCTCGTCGATATCGACAATCACGATCCGTTCGTCGATCGGCGCCTGCGCGAAAAAGCGCACGCGGGCGTCGTAGAGCACCGCTTCCAGGCGTTGCAGCGGCGCGATCTCCAGATAGTGCAGGCTTTGTGCGAGCAGCACCGCAAGCAGCAGTACGCCCGGCAGGTAGCGCAGAATGATTGCGGTCAGGCGTCGCCGGACCTCGCCAAGCCGCTTGCTGTGAGTCGCATGCGCGACTTTCACATTAACGGTCATGACCTGGCGAGATACCCCGGATCATGAAAGTCATGACCGCCCCCTCTTACCCCGGCCCTTCTCCCGCAAAGGGGAGAAGGGCGTTTCGTGAGTCGCGTACGCGACTATCGCATTAGCGAAGCTTTATTTCAACGCGCCGGTTGCGTGCTTCGGCAACCTCGTCGGCGGTCATGAACGCCGGCGCACGCTCGCCGCGTCCCACTACCGCAATCGCCTCCGGGGCGATGCCGGCGCCGACCAGCATGTCGCGTACCAGGGCCGCGCGTTGCAAGGACAGCCGGTCGTTGGCCTCGAGCGCACCGACCCGGTCGGTGTGCCCGACGACCACCGCCTCGCCCGCGGGCAGGGTCGCCAACTGCGCGCGAATGCTTGCCAGCAGGGTTTGCGACGCCGGTGTCAGCACGCTCGTACCGGGGTCGAAATGGACGACGAACAGGCGTGGCCGGGCAGGCTGCATGGCGAGCAGCGCACCGTAGTCATCGGCAACCATTCCCGGGCTGGTCTTGAGCAGATGGACCTTGCCGTCGGCAACCTGGGCATCGGCATAGGGCTCGCTAAGCACTTTTTCTTCACCGTCGGCACTGACCAGCACCGCACCGGTACGCCCGTCGGGCCCGGGTAACAGGACCACGCGATCGGAGAATGGCGCGCATGCGGCCAGCGTCAGGGACAAGAGCAGCCCGCACAGGCAGCCCGCGCTTCTCATTGGCCTTCTCCACGCGTTTCGATGATGAACTCGGTACCCCTGACGCCAAGCACCACGTTCGGCGTCTTGAACTGCACCTTCTCCGGCGCCTGCTTGGCAATCAGGCCGGTGACCACGCTCAGCGTCCCCTTGACCAGGGTCGCCAGCAGGCTGCCCTCCTCGGTGGTGCTATTGAACTCGAACTCGTTGATCAGCAGGGTGCTGTTTGGCCCGGCGGTGAGCAAGGTATCGTCGGACAGGGTCACGCCGACCGCAGCATCGCTGCCGGTACGAATACGATCACCGACGAAGACCGGGCTACCGACCGGCAGCGGCTGCGTCTGCCCGGCGTGATCGACGCTTACGCTGCCCTCGCTGCGCTTGACCTTGCCGGCCGGTGCGGGGGGCGCTGCGGCTTCCTCCGCCGCATCGGCAGGGAACGCGGCAAGCAGCACGGCTGCCAAGACGAGCAGTGCCGAAGCGCGCCTGGCGATGGCCGGCATGGCGCCGGCCCTTGCGCTGGCGCCCATCAGCGCGCGCGGTAGAGCAGCGTCGGATGGACGTCCTGCAGGACCTTCTGCATGCCGCGCCGATTGCTCGTGTTGAGAATGATTGGCGAGCGCGTGTTGGCGGCGATCTTGCCGCCTTCCGCCGCGTTGCGGTAAACGATCAGCGCCACGCTCGCATCGTCGGCGTTTTCGAGACCGAGCAGGGCGCAGTCGGCGTCGGACAGCTCGATCTGGTATTCAAGATCCAGGCTCTGCGGAGGCACGATCGGAAAGCTCAAGTCAGCATCGTCGAGCGACTGCAGCCAGAACACAGTCGCCTTGCCTTCTTCATGAAAAACCTTGAACTGCCGGCAGTCGGGAAAACCGGCCAGCCCCTCGGCAAAAGTGAACACGGTGTCCGGATCGACGGCTACATCTTTCAAACCAAAGCGCTCGATATCGATTTTCATGAGGTTTCCCTGAGCGGCGGCTGCGGCGAGCAGCCAAGAGTCGCAATTTAACTCCATTCGCCAAGCAGCGGCAATTCGATCGGCGCGCAGCGCAGCCGTCGCCGTGTCGCCCGCCTTGAGTTCTGCCGCCTGATTCTGCATAGTGCGCGTCTTTTCCGCCAGCCCAGCACAGCCGATCACCGATGCCATCAACAAACACCGAACAACGTATTGCTGCAAAGATTGCCGAAGAAATCGGCTGCCGCCCACAGCAGGTCCAGGCCACCGCCGCGCTGCTCGACGAAGCGGCGACCGTGCCGTTCATCGCCCGCTATCGCAAGGAAGTGACCGGAGGTCTCGACGACATCCAGTTGCGCCTGCTCGACGAGCGCCTGAGCTATCTGCGCGAGCTCGAAGAACGGCGCAGCGCGGTCCTCGCGTCGATCGAGGAACAGGGCAAGCTGACGGACGCGCTGAGCGCCGAGATCAAGGCCGCGGAGACCAAGCAGCGTCTCGAAGACCTCTACCTGCCGTTCAAGCCGAAGCGGCGCAGCAAGGCGCAGATCGCCCGCGAAGCCGGCCTTGAGCCGCTTGCCGACGCCCTGTTTGCCGACCCGACGCTGTCTCCGGAAAGCGAAGCGGCGCGCTACCTCAACGCCGAGGCCGGCTTCGCCGACGTCAAGAGCGTCCTCGACGGCGCCCGCCAGATCCTGATGGAGCG
>ERZ761602.2943-NODE-2943-length-25278-cov-7.947469_pt1 | contig 25278 bp, 19 predicted proteins | sample MGYA00512165_ERZ761602 | MGnify/ENA primary metagenome ERZ761602 (study PRJEB28899, sample SAMN02445085) | bioreactor sludge metagenome | biome: EBPR sludge; isolation source: Thorneside wastewater treatment plant | place: Australia: Brisbane, Thorneside...
TAGTCGGCGTCGTAGTACATCGCCTCCTCGTCGCCGGCCTCCTTGGCCTTCGCCTGCTCGAGGAAGCGGGCGGCCTGGTCCTCGGGGTCGTTGAGCTCCGAGAAGCCGTTGGCCATCTCGCGCCCCGTGATGAAGAGCTCGAAGCGGTCCGTGACGGCGGGGTTCGCGTCGTTCGCGCGGGCGAGGGGCGAGACGTCCGTCGGATGCGCCACGATGAACGTGGGCTGCACGAGCTTGTCCTCGGTCGTCGCCTCGAAGAGCTTGAGCTGCAGCAGGCCCACGCCGTCGGTCGGGAAGACCTCGACCTCGAAGGGCCCCAAGGCCGCCTTGAGGTACGCCGGGTCCGCGAGGCTCGCCAGGTCGTACTTCGGGTTGTACTTCGCGATCGCCTCGGCCATGGTCAGGCGGTCGAAGGGCTTGCCCAGGTCGATGGGCTGGCCCTGGTACGAGATGTCCGTGCGGCCGCAGACCTTGAGGGCGCACTCGCGCAGCAGTTCCTCCGTGAGGTCCATGAGGTACCGGTAGTCGCGGTAGGCCTCGTAGAACTCGATCATCGTGAACTCGGGGTTGTGCCGGGTGCTGATGCCCTCGTTGCGGAAATTGCGGTTGATCTCGAAGACCTTCTCGAGGCCCCCCACCACCAGCTTCTTGAGGTAGAGCTCCGGGGCGATGCGCAGGTACATGTCCATGTCCAGCGCGTTGTGGTGCGTGACGAAGGGCTTGGCCGCCGCGCCCCCGGGGATCGGGTGCAGCATCGGCGTCTCGACCTCGAGGTAGCCGCGGCCCGTGAAGAACTCGCGCACCGCCTGCACCAGCCGCGAGCGCTTCACGAAGGTCTCGCGCGACTCCGGGTTCACGATGAGGTCCACGTAGCGCTGGCGGTAGCGCGCTTCCATGTCCGAGAGGCCGTGGAACTTGTCCGGCAGGGGCCGCAGGCTCTTGGCGAGCAGGCGCACCGTCGTCGCCTGGATCGTGAGCTCGCCCGTGCGGGTGCGAAAGAGCGTGCCCTCGACGCCGAGGATGTCGCCCAGGTCCCAGTGCTTGAACGCCTCGTAGGCGTCGGCGCCCACCAGGTCCGTCTTCACGTAGACCTGGATGCGCCCGCCCATGTCCTGGAGCGTCGCGAAGGAGGCCTTGCCCATGAGGCGCTTGAGCATCATCCGGCCGGCCACGCGCACGACGGGCGCTTCGGCCTCGAGGGCCGGGCCATCCTTCGCGCCGTGGGCGGCGTGGACGTCGGCGGAGAGCTGGGCGCGGCCGAAGTCGTTCGGGAAGGCCTGGCCCTTCTCGCGCAGGCGCGCGAGCTTGGCGCGGCGCTCGGCGACGATCTGGTTCTCGTCCTGGGGCGGCTCGGTCGGGGCGTCCGTCGTCTTGTCGGTCATTGCGCGGGTACCTTGTGGCGGGAGAGGTCCATGATCATCCGCGCCGACAGGTACAGGCGCGGGGCGATGCTCGGGATCGAGATGTACTCGGCGTCGTTGGAGTGCGCGCCGAAGCCCTGCACGCCGAAGCGCTCGAGGACGGGGGACTTCGTCTCGAGGGCGGCGAACGCGGCGTCGGTGCCGCCGCCGGCCACCTTGTCGTCGACGACGAGCGTCTTGCCGATCTCGGCGTAGATGGCCTTCGCGTGGCGGCCCATCGCGAGGGACGCGGGCGGGGCCTCGAGGGGCGGGCGGCGGCGCTCGAACATCACCTCCACCTTCGCGTCGGGGACGAGCTGGTTCTTCGCCCGCTCGCGCACGGTCTTCTCGATGCCCTCGAAATCCGCGACGCGCACGACCCGCACGTCGGCCATGGCCTCGGCCTCGAAGGGGATCACGTTGCGGTTCAGGCCGGCCTTGGCGACCGTCCAGTTGAGCTTGAGGCCCGTGGCCGGGTCCGACAGGTCGCGCATCTGCACGATCTGGTGGGCGAGTTCGGTGAGGGCGTTGATGCCGCGCTCGGGCGCCGAGCCCGCGTGGGAGGCGCGGCCCTTCACCCGCAGGATCACCGCGCCGATGCCGGCGGTGGCGAGGGAGAGCTTGTCCTCGCGGATCGGCACGCCCTCGTAGGACATCGTGGCGTCGTGCTCGCGGCCCAGGCGCGTGATGAGCGCGCGGTGGCCGGGACTGCTGATCTCCTCGTCGCCGTTCACGAGCACCGTGAGGGTGCCGTACTCGTCGAAGCCCAGGTCCTTCAGGATCGCGACCGTGTGCAGGATCGTCGCGATGCCCTGCTTGTCGTCGGCGATGCCCAGCCCGTAGGCCCGGTCGCCCTCGACGCGGAAGGGCTGGCGCGCGCCCATGCCCCGGGCGTAGACCGTGTCCATGTGGGCGATGAGCAGGATCTTCTTGGTGCCCTTGCCCCGGAAGGTGGCGCGCACCGCGCGGCCGATCTGCTCGGGCGTGTCCTCCATGCGGTACACGTCCGCGGGCTCGACGACCTGCACCTCGCCGCCCAGGGCCTTCAGGCGCGCGGCCAGGTGGTCCGCGAGCCGGTCGAGGCCTTCCTTGTCGCGGCTGCCCGACTCGATGGCGACCAGGTCGCGGGCTGTGTCGAGGAAGGGCTGCACGGCCGCCTCGGCGCGGGCCTTGACCGCCTCCACGGCCTGGGCCCGGACGGCGGGCGCGGCGAGGACGAGCGCGAGGGCGAGGGCGGCGCCGGCGGGCGCGAAGCGGATCTTCATGGGGCTAGACTCCTTGCTTGAGGGACGCGGCGATGAAATCGTCCAGGTCGCCGTCGAGCACGGCCTGGGTGTTGCCCACCTCGTGGTTGGTGCGAAGGTCCTTGATGCGCGACTGGTCGAGCACGTAGGAGCGGATCTGGTGGCCCCAGCCGATGTCGGTCTTGGAGTCCTCCATGGCCTGCTTCTGCTCGTTGCGCTTCCTCATCTCCAGCTCGAAGAGCTTCGCCTTGAGCATCGCCATCGCCTCGGCGCGGTTCCGGTGCTGGGAACGGTCGTTCTGGGAGGAGACGACGATGTTGGTCGGCAGGTGCGTGATGCGCACGGCCGAGTCGGTCTTGTTCACGTGCTGGCCGCCCGCGCCCGAGGCGCGGTAGGTGTCCACGCGCAGGTCCGCGGGATTGATCTCGATCTCGATCGAATCGTCCACCTCGGGGTAGACGAAGACGCTCGCGAAGGACGTGTGGCGCCGCGCGTTGGAATCGAACGGGGATTTCCTCACCAGGCGATGGATGCCCGTCTCGGTGCGCAGGTAGCCGAAGGCGTGGTCGCCGGTCACCTTGATGGACGCGCTCTTCAGGCCCGCGACCTCGCCCTCGGACTCGTCGAGCAGCTCCACCTTCCAGCCGCGCTTGTCGCAGTACTTGCTGTACATGCGAAGGAGCATCTGGGCCCAGTCCTGGGCCTCGGTGCCGCCCTGGCCGGCGTTGATGTCCACGAAGCAGTTGTTCGGGTCCATCGGGTTCGAGAACATGCGGCGGAATTCCAGGCCCGCCACCTTCTCCTCGATGAGGGCGCCGTCGGCCTTTACCGCGAGGAGCGTCTCGTCGTCGCCTTCGGCCTTCGCCAGCGCGAAGAGCTCGCCCGCGTCCTTCAGCCCGGCGTCGATCTGCTCGAGCACCCCGACCACGCCCTCGAGGGCGGCGCGCTCCTTGCCTAGTTCCTGGGCGCGGGGCGCGTCGTCCCAGATCTTCGGGTCCTCGAGGATGCGGCCGACTTCGACGAGACGGGTCTTCTTCGCGTCGAAGTCAAAGATACCTCCGGAGCTCGGCCGCGCGGGCGGCCAGGTCCGTGAGGTGGTTCTCGATGGCGTTGAGCTGTTCGGCTTCCATGGCGGGGTTCTTCCGGAAAAGGGGCGCGGCGCCGTGCGCACGCAAGCCCGCGATTATACCGGGCGGGGACCCTCAGGCCGGCTCGCGCCAGTGCTCGATGGCGAGCTGGAGCGTCTCGGCGCCGTTCCACGCGTTGACGTCGAGGCGATAGACCGCGTCGATTTCGGCCGGGAAGGGACCCGGCTCGCCGAAGCGGATGGCCGCGAAGCGCCGCCCGCCGGCCCCGAGGGTGAGGCGCGCGTGCTTCTCGCCCACCACGCGCTGGGCCTCCACGCGGAAGCGGCCGTGGAAGCGCGGCTCGGGAAAGCCCTGGCCCCACACCGCGGCCTTGAGGGCCTTCGCGAAATCGAAGGCGATTTCCGCGGGCTCGAGCCTGCCGTCCGTCTCGACGCGAAGCGCGAGATCCGCCGGCGTGAGCCCTTCGCGGGCCGCCTGCTCGAAGGCGGCGCGGAAATCGTCGAGGGCGCCGGCGCGGATCGAGGCCCCGGCCGCCGCCGCGTGGCCCCCGAAGCGATCGAGCACGCCCGGCGCGCGCTTGGACACGAGGTCGAGCGCGTCCCGCAGGTGAAGGCCCGGGATCGAGCGGCCCGAGCCCTTCAGCCCGCCCTCGCCGTCGGCCGCGAAGGCGAAGACAGGGCGGTGGAAGCGGTCCTTGAGCCGCGAGGCGAGGATGCCCACGACGCCCGCGTGCCAGTCCGGGTGGTGCACCGCGAGGGACCAGGCTTCGCCTGGATCGAAATCCGCGAGCATCGCGAGGGCCGATTCCTGCATGCCGGCCTCGATCTCGCGCCGCTCGCGGTTCAGCCGGTCGAGGCGCGCGGCGAGTTCCAACGCGGTGGCCTCGTCGTCCGCGAGCAGGCACGCGATGCCGATCGACATGTCCTCGAGGCGCCCGGCGGCGTTCAGGCGCGGGCCGGCGACGAAGCCCAGGTCGTAGGCGCTCGCGGCGCCCGCATCGCGGCCCGCGACGGCGAAAAGCGCCGCCACGCCCGGCGAGGACTGGCCGGCGCGGATCCGCGCGAGGCCCTGCGCCACCAGCACGCGATTGTTCGCGTCGAGCCGCACGACGTCCGCCACCGTGCCCAGGGCCACCAGATCCAGCAGGGACGCGAGATGGGGGCCGCCGTCCGCGAGCCGCCCGCGCCGCCGGAGTTCGGCCCTCAGGGCGGTCATCACGTAGAAGATCACGCCGACGCCCGCGAGGTTCTTGCTCGGGAACGGGCAGCCCGGCTGGTTCGGGTTCACGATGCACGCCGCGTCGGGCAGGGCGGGGCCCGGCAGGTGATGGTCCGTCACGAGGACCGCCATGCCGAGGCGGTTCGCTTCCGCGACGCCTTCGACGGACGCGATGCCGTTGTCGACGGTGACGAGGAGCCGGGGGCGGCGCTCGTGGGCGATCCGGACGATCTCGGGCGTGAGGCCGTAGCCGAAACGGAAACGGTCCGGGACGAGGAAATCGACCGTGGCGCCCATCGCGCGAAGGGCCCGCACCGCCACCGCGCAGGCGGTGGCGCCGTCGGCGTCGTAGTCGGCCACCACGAGGATGGGGCGCCCGGCCTCGATCGTGTCGGCGAGGAGCGCGGCGGCCTCGGAAAGGCGTGCCATGCCTTCCGGCGCGATGAGGCCCGAGAGCTTCGCCTCGAGTTCCGCCGCGCTTCGCACGCCGCGGGCGGCGTACAGGCGCGCGAGCCGCGGCGCGATGCCGCTTCTTTCGAGTTCGGCGGCCGCGGCCCCGTCGACGGGGCGGGTGACGATCTCAGGCGAGGCCATCGAGCCTCCGGGGCCGGCGCCAGAAGCGCAGTCGATCGCTCGCGCCAAGGTTAGCGACGAGGGTCGCGCCGGCTGCGGGAAGCTCGATGCGGATGCCGCCATGGGCGCCCGCGAGCCGCGCCAGGTCGGCGAACCAGCGGCGATCGAGTTCGAGGGCCGCTTCGCGCCACGCCGCGGAATCGGCTCGGCGCAGCGCCTGCGCGGGCGAATCCAGGTGCACGAGGATGTCGTCGCCCGGCCGCGCGGGCAGTCGTGCCAGCGAGTCCGGCAAGGGAGCCGGCACGAGGCCCGCCGCGAGGGCAAGCCCGCGAACGAGCGGATCCTCGCCGTGGACCGCGGCCGGCGAGCGGGAAGGCGACGCTTCCTCGCCCGCGCCCCAGAACCACAGTCCGTTCAGGGCGGGCGCGCCCCGGGCCTCGCGGGCGGCATTGAGCGCGAGTCCCGAAAGCAGCATCTGCGCTTCGCTCAGCATCGACGCCCACCGCAGGCGCCCGCCGCCCGAGGGCAGGTGGCCGAAGGGATTGCGCCCCGTCATCGCGTCGAGATCCGGCGCCGACGGCGCTTCGCCCGCCGGTGCGCTCGCATGCCATCGATGGGGGTCGGTCGCGACGATCCGGATTCCGTCCGTGCCGAAGAAGTCGCCGAGCGCCGAGGCGGCCTCGTCCGCCTCGGCCCGCGTGAGGCCGAGCACCGCCGCGTCGTGCAGCACCAGGGCGTCGCGTTCGATTCGAAGGTGGACGGGGTCGGCGCGGAACCAGCGGCCCGGATCCTCGAGGCCGGCGGCACGGGCGGTGAAGGGCGCGCAGGCCGAGCCCGGCGCGATGCCGAAGTGCCCGAAGAGCGCGTCGCGGGCGCCGGACGGCTCCCGCGAGAGCGTGGCGAGCCCGAGGACCCGCTCGAGTCCCGGCAGGCGAAGGCCCCGCAGCGCGTCGGGCGCGCCGTCGGGATGCAGCAGGTCGGGGACGAGGAGCGTGAGCGGCATGTGGCAGGCGGGCGATTGTGGCACACTTGCCTCGCCTTCCCGCCGCCCCCTTTCCCGCCCCCTTGCAGCCCTTCGCGCTCTTCGTCGGCCTGCGCTACACACGCGCCAAGCGCCGCAACCACTTCATCTCCTTCATCTCGCTCGCCTCGATGCTGGGCATCGCGCTGGGCATCGCGGCGCTGGTGACGGTGATGTCGGTGATGAACGGCTTCGAGCGCGAGGTGCGCTCTCGCATCCTCGGCGTCGCCTCCCACGTGCAGGTGATGGGCCTGGACGGCGTGCTCTCCGACTGGCCGCGCGTCGCGAAGGAGGCCGCCGAGGCGCCGGAGGTGGTCGCGGCCGCTCCCTTCGTCTCGGCCCAGGGGCTGCTCTCCTCGGGCGCCCAGGTGCGCGGGGCCTTCGTGCGGGGGATCCTTCCGGACCTCGAGCCGAAGGTCGCCGACTTCGCCGGGCAGCTCAAGGGCGGCGCCCTCGGGGACTTGAAGCCCGGCGAGTTCGGCATCTTCCTCGGCGCCGATCTCGCGCGGGCCCTTCGCGTGCACGCCGGGGACCGCGTGACGCTCATCGCGCCCCAGGGCCAGGTCACGCCCGCGGGCCTGGTGCCGCGCCTCAAGCAGTTCCGGGTGCTCGGCACCTTCAGCGTGGGGCACTACGAATACGATTCGGGCCTCGCGCTCGTGCGCCTGGAGGACGCCCAGGCCCTCTACCGGATGGGGGATGCGGTCTCGGGGGTGCGCCTCAAGCTGGGGGATCTCTTCGACGCGCCGCGCGTCGCGCGGGACCTGGGCCGGCGCATCACGACGGAAGCGTGGCTCACGGACTGGACGCAGCAGAACGCCAACTACTTCCGCGCGATCCAGATCGAGAAGCGGATGATGTTCATCATCCTCACGCTCATCATCGCGGTGGCGGCGTTCAACCTCGTCTCGACCCTTGTGATGGTGGTGACGGACAAGGGCCCGGACATCGCGATCCTGCGAACGCTCGGCGCCTCGCCGGGGACGATCCAGCGCATCTTCATGGTGCAGGGCACGCTGATCGGGCTGGTCGGGACGGTGCTGGGGGCGATCCTGGGCGTGCTGCTCTCGCTCAACATCGACGTGGTGGTGCCCGCCATCGAGCGCGCCTTCGGCTTCCAGGTGCTCTCGCGGGAGGTCTACTACATCTCGGAGCTGCCCTCCCAGCTCGAATGGCGCGACGTGGGCATCGTCTCGGCGGTGGCACTCGCGCTGTCCTTCTTCGCGACGCTCTACCCGAGCTGGCGCGCGGCCCGCGTCAATCCGGCGGAGGCGCTCCGGTATGAGTAGGCCCGCAAGCCACCTCGCGCAGGCCCCCGTCCTTTCCTGTACGGGCCTCGAAAAGACCTTCGGCCTGGGCGAGGTCGCCGTGCCCGTGCTGCGGGGCGTGGATCTCGAGGTCGGACGGGGCGAATCGGTCGCGATCGTCGGCGCCTCGGGATCGGGCAAGAGCACGCTGCTGCACCTGCTCGGCGGTCTCGATGCACCGAGCGCGGGCCGCGTCGCGCTCCTGGGGCAGGATCTCGCCGGGCTTTCGCCGACCGCCATCGGGCGGCTTCGCAACGAGGCCCTGGGATTCGTGTACCAGTTCCACCACCTGCTGCCGGAATTCTCGGCCGTCGAAAACGTCGCCATGCCGCTCGCGATCCGCGGGCAGCCGGGCACGAAGGCGCAGGACGCCGCCCGCGCGATGCTCTCGGAGGTGGGGCTCGCCCATCGCTTCGAGCACCGGCCGGGGGAGCTCTCCGGCGGCGAGCGCCAGCGCGTCGCCCTGGCGCGGGCGCTGGTCACCCAGCCGGCCTGCGTGCTGGCGGACGAGCCCACAGGCAACCTGGATCGCGGCACGGCCGAGTCGGTCTTCGCGCTACTCGAGGACCTGAATCGCAAGCTGGGCACCGCGCTCGTGCTGGTGACCCACGACCCGTCGCTCGCGGCGCGCCTCGCCCGGCGCCTCGTCCTGGCCGACGGGCGCCTCGCGACGCAGGCTCCGTAACCCGCGGGGCGGCCGGGATCGCTAGAATTCCCGTCGGGCCGATGGGGCCATCCTTGCCGCGCGAACGACGCCATGCGTGACCACTACGAAGTCCTGGGCATTCCCCGCAACGCGAGCGAGCGGATGGTGAAGCTCGCCTTCGAGGGCAAGATGAAGGCCCTGGCCGATCCGGGCTACGCCGCGCCGGCCGCCGAGAAGCGCGAGGAAGAGCGCCTGCTCAAGGACGCGTTCGCGACCCTCTCCAATCCCGCCAAGCGTGGTCCCTACGACGCGAAGCTCGAGGCCGGGGACGCCGGCGGCGAGGCGCGCGCCCCCCTCGTCACGCCGCTGCGGTTCGCCGCCGTACTCGTGCTGGTCGCGGGCATCGCCGGCGGTTGGATCTACAACGACCGCGCGAAGGAAAAGGAGCGCATCCGTCTCGAGGAGGAGCGCATCGCGCTCGAGAAGGAGCAGGCCCGCAAGCGCGCGGAACTCGAATCCGAGCGCATCGAGGAACTGCGCCGTCGCAACGAGGAGTCCCAGGCGCGCTACCGCGAGGAGAACGAGCGCCGCCGCATGGAGCGCGAACGGTCGGACTATGCGCGCATGCAGCGCAACCAGGAGTTCGCCGCGCGCCAGCAGGAATCGATGGCGGCGAGCCAGGCGAGCCGGGAGCGCATGGAGCGCGAACGCCAGGAACGCGATGCCCAGCGCGCCGAGGAGCAGCGCCGCCGCAGCGCCCAGTACGAGGTGGATCGCCAGAAGGAATACCTGCGCCAGAAGGAGGCGGAGGAGGAACGCATCCGCCTGCAGCGCCACAACCAGGCCCAGCGGGAGGCGCAGGAGCGCGAGTACCGCCAGCGGATGGAGGAACTGCGCGCGAGGCAGGCGCAGAAGCGCTAGGGCGCGGGCGGCACCTCGATCCACCAGCGCTGCACCACGCCGCCGCGTTTCGGCCGGAACGCCTCGTCCTCGAGGACGCCGCCGTTCGCGCGGATCACGCCGGCCGACGCGAGGTTGGCCTTGTCGCAGGTGACGAGTGCCCGTTCGATGCCCAGGGCACGCGCTTCCCGGAGCGTCGCGGCGAGCATCGCCTTCGCGAGCCCCCGGCCGCGGGCGGAGGGTCGCACGCCGTAGCCGATGTGTCCGCCTTCGACGCGCAGCGATTCGGTGAGGGCGTGCCGCAGGTTGGCGCAGCCCACGACCTCGTCCGCTTCCACCAGCCAGAAGGTGGAGTGGGGCACGAAGCCCGGCGCGAGGCCGATGCCGCGGGAGTACCCGTCGAGCTGCGCGAGGAGCACCGCGAAGTTCTCGTGGGGAAAGCCCAGCGGAAAGGGCACGAACTCCTCGCCGCGCGCGGCGATCTCGGCGACGAAGGCGCGGTAGGAATCCTTCCAGCGCAGCGCGGGCCTTTCGAGGGTGGCCGCCACGCTCAGTACTCCACCGGGATGGGATCGAGGGAGCGCCACAGGTACCAGGTCGCCGCCGAGGCGAAGGGCCGCCACGGGCCCGCGATCTCGCGCATGTCGTCCTTCGTGAGCGCGTCGCCGCCGTTGTAGAGGCGCTCCATCGCGCGCTGCAGCCCCAGGTCCCCCACCGGCAGCACGTCGGGACGCATCAGGTGGAAGATGAGGAACATCTCGACGGACCAGCGGCCGATGCCCTTCACCCGGACCAGGTCCGCGATCACGGCCTCGTCGTCCATTCGCGACCAGCGCCGGGGCTTGAGCTCCCCTTCGTGGAAACGGCCGGCGAGGTCCTTGAGGTAGGCGACCTTCATGCGCGACAGGCCCGCGGCGCGCATCGCTTCCTCGTCCAGCGCGACGAGGGCGGCCGGCGCCACGCGCCCCGCGGTGGCGACGAGGCGGTCCCACACGGCCTGCGCGGCCTTCACCGAGATCTGCTGGCCGACGATCGAGCGCGCGAGGGTCTGGAAGGCGTCGCCGCGGGTGCGAAGGCTCGCGTCGGGGTAGTCGCGCACCAGGCGCCGGAGCACGCGGTCGCGCTTCGCGAGCGCGACCTTGGCCTCGTCCCACCACGCGGGCTTCACCGGGCCCTCCGCGCATGGCGGGAGTGCCACGCCCGGGTCACGATCACGCGCCACGCGATCATGGTGAAGGCGTATCCCCCGAGCGCGAAGACCGTGCACTGGATCGCGAGGCCCACGAGAAGCGTGTCGCCCAGCGATCCGATCCATTGCAGCAGGTTCGGCACGAGGTGCTTCACGCCCTCCCAGGAGAATTCCGTGTCGGGCGGGATCGCGAGGGGCGCGCTCTCGCCGGTCACGAGGCTGCCCACGTTGTACGCGAGGATGTAGAGCGGCACGAACGTGAGGGGGTTCGTGTAGAGCGTCGTGAAGGCGGCCGCCGGGATGTTGGCGCGCAGCGGGATCGCGATGATCACGGCGAGCAGGATCTGGACGGGGCCGGGAATGAGTCCCGTCACCAGCCCGATGGCGACGCCCAGGGCCACCGCGCGGCGGTGCAGGTGCCACAGGCGCGGGTGCGAAAGCAGGGGCGCGCACCACCGCAGCCAGCGGCTGTCGCGGATGCTTTCGGGGGAGGGAAGCCGGGCCTTGAGTTTCCTGCGGATCATGTCGGCGCACCGGGGCGCTCGCGCGTTGCTTGGAAGGATTCTAGCCCACCGCGCGCGCCCGCCTTTCGGACCGGCGCGCCATTCCCCGCGTTCCCTCCATTGCGACTTTTCACGCTCGCCTTCGTGGCCGGCACGGTGCTGCTGCAACGCGCGCCGGCGCTGCCGGACATCCGCCTGGCGCCCCTCGCGCTCGCCGCGGCGCTCGGGCTCGCGCTCGCCCGCCGGTCCTTCGCGCGTCTCGCGCTGGTGGCGCTCGCCGGCCTCGTGCTCGGCTGGGATCTCGCCGCGGTCCGTGCGCAGGCGCGGCTCGCGGACGAATTGCCGCCCGCGTGGGAAGGGCGGGACATCGAGATCGAAGGCGTCGTCGCGGGCTTGCCCCAACCCGGCGAGCGGGGTCGCCGCTTCGTCTTCGCGCCGGACCGGGTCGCGACGGCCGGGGTCGTCGTGCCTTCGCTCGTTTCCCTCACCGCGTACTCGGAGGAAGGCTCCCGGGATCCGTCGCCGGCACTCGCCGCGCGCGCCGGGGAGCGATGGCGGCTCACCGTGCGCCTGAAGCGCCCCCGGGGGCTCGCCACGCCGCACGCTTTCGACGTCGAGCCCTGGTCCTTCGCGAGAAGCCTGCGGGCGACGGGCTACGTGCGTGCCTCGCCCGTAGCGCAGCGGCTTTCCGGCCACGAACCGGGCTGGCCCCAGTCGCTGCACCGCTACCGCGAAGGCGTCCGCGACGGCATCCGCGATGCGCTCGGCGAAGGCCGCTTCGCCGGCGTGGTGGCGGCGCTCGTGATGGGGGACCAGGACGCGATCGACGCGGCCGACTGGCGCACCTTCTGGCGCACGGGCATCGGCCACGTCGTGAGCATCTCGGGCCTTCACGTCACGATGCTGGCGGCGCTCGCGTTCGGCATCGTCGCCTTCGCCTGGGCGCGGGTGCCCCAGCTCGCGCGGCGCTGGCCTTCGCGTCGCGCGGGGCTCTTGGTGGGCGTGGCGGCCGGCCTCGCCTATTGCCTCGTCGCGGGCTACGGCGTGCCGGCGCAGCGGACGGCGATCATGCTGGCGGTGGCCGCCGCGGCCGCATTCGCGGGGCGGCATTCCTCCGCCTCCCGGGTGCTCGCGTGGGCGGCGCTCGCGGTGGTCGCGATCGACCCGTGGGCCGTCCTCGCGCCGGGATTCTGGCTGTCCTTCGGCGCGGTGGGCGCCATCCTGCTCGCCACGGGCCTTCGCACGGGTTCGGCGCGCCCCTTCGCGGGGGCGGTGGCGGCCCAGGTGGCCACGGGGCTCGCGCTCCTCGCACCTCTCGCCGCGCTCTTCGGCGAGGCGAGCGTGGTCTCGCCTGTCGCCAATGCGTTCGCCATTCCGCTGGTCAGCTTCGTGATCGTCCCGCTCGCGATCGCCGGGGGTCTCCTCGGGTGGGACGCGCCCCTCGCCTGGGCCCACGGGATCATCGAGGCGGGCATGGGGCCGCTGGAATGGCTCGCGGGCCTGCCCTGGGCGGTGATCGAGTTTCCGGCGCCGCCGTCGTGGGCCGTCGCGCTCGCCCTTGCCGGAAGCGCGGTGGCGCTCGCGCCCCGGGGCTGGCCGCTGCGGCTCTGCGGCCTCGTGCTCGGCCTGCCGCTGGTGCTGCATACGGGGCCGGCGCCGGCAACGGGCGAGGCGTGGGTGGACGTGATCGACGTGGGACAGGGACAGGCGGTGGCGGTGCGCACGGCGTCGCACGCGCTTCTCGTCGATGCGGGGCCCGCGTGGGGACGGACGGCGGATGCGGGCGAGCGGGTCGTGGTGCCGTTCCTGCGGGGCGAGGGCGTGCGCCGGCTCGACGGAATCGCGGTCACCCATGCGGACGACGACCATGCGGGGGGCGCGGCATCGGTGATCGCCTCGCGGGATCCGGCGTGGCTGCTTTCCCCGCTGTCGCCCCGTTCGGCCCTGCACGGGCTCACGGGTATCTCGCGCCTGTGCGTCGCGGGCCTGCGGTGGGAATGGGACGGCGTCCGCTTCGTGGTGCTGCATCCGGGGGCGCGGGCGATCGACGAGGCGAGGCGAAGGGAAAACGACCGGTCCTGCGTGATCCGGGTGGAAACCGCGGGGGGCTCGGCGCTGCTCGCCGCGGACGTGGAGCGCGGGGCCGAGGCGGAAATCGTGGCGGCCCACGGCAAGCGGCTGCGCTCCGAGGTGCTCGTCGTGCCGCACCATGGATCCCGCACGTCGTCCACGCCGGCATTCATCGATGCCGTGGCACCTGCGGTGGCCGTCGTCTCGGCCGGGTGGCGCAATCGCTTCCGCCACCCGTCGCCGGAAGTCCTCGCCCGCTACCGCGCGCGCGGCATCGGCGTGCTGCGCACCGATGTCGATGGCGCGATTCGCATTGTCCTGCCTGCGGTGGGCGATGCCCGGCTCTTCGCCTGCCTCTTGGTGCCTCGCTTCGCCTACTGGTCCGACCGGGGAAAAAATCGGGGTCAGGTGAAAAACTCACCTGACCCCGAATTTCCGGGATGTTCGATGGGCCCAGGTACGCCATTGCACCTGACCCCGAGGGGATCGGAACTCCAGGAAGGATTCGGGCTCTGAACCGGCTTTGGGGCGAAAGGAAAGGGATCATGGCCGACCGCAGGCGCCGTCTCGTCGTCGCGAGCCTTCCGGCGCTCGCGCTCACGCCGTGGTTGCCGGCCCACGGGCAGGCGCTGCGCCCGGCCACGCCGCCGCTCACGGAGGGCCCGTTCTATCCGACCGAGCCGCCGGCCGAGCGGGATGCGGATCTCGCCCGGATCGCGGGCCGCTCGCCGGCCCGGGGCAAGCCGCTCGCCTTCGGTGGCCGGCTGCTGGAGCGCACGGGGCGCCCGGTCGCCGGACGCGTCGTCGAGATCTGGCATTGCGACGAGTTCGGCCACTACCACCTCGTGGGCCAGCCGGGCGCCGACGGCGATGCGGGCTTCCAGGGCTGGGGCGAGGCCGTCACCGCCCCCGATGGCACCTTCGCGTTTCGCACCATCAAGCCGGCCCCCTATCCGGGACGCACGCCGCACATCCACTTCACCGTGCGCGACGGGCGTGGCCGACGCGCGCTCACTTCGCAGGCGTTCTTCGAGGGGGAATCCGGCAACGGGCGGGACTTCCTCTACCGCCAGCTCGGCGACGCCGCGCGCCTCGTCACGGTTCGCCTCGAAGGCGATTCCCGCGGCCTGAAAGGCGCCCTCGACATCGTCCTGCCCGCCTGAAAATCGGGGTCAGGCACCATTTGGTGCCTGACCCCGATTTATCTCCGATGCTCAGCTGGCCGCTTCGGGGCGGCGGCGAAGGTCGAGGGTGAGCGGGAAGCGGGGATTGCGTTCCTCGCGCGGCGGGTCGATGGGGCCGGGGGTGTGGCCCATGGCGTGGAAGCGCGCGACGCGCCGCGCCTCGGCCTCCAGCGCGTTCACCGGGAAGGTCGCGTAGTTGCGCCCGCCCGGATGGGACACGTGATAGGTGCAGCCGCCGATCGAACGGGCATTCCACAGGTCCACCACGTCGAAGACCAGCGGCGTCATCGTCGCGATGGTCGGGTGCAGCGCCGAAGGCGGCGCCCACGCCTTGTAGCGCACGCCCGCCACGAATTCGCCCGGCTGCCCCGTGGCCGCGAGGGGCACGCGCCGCCCGTTGCACGCGATGGCGTAGCGCGAATCGTTGAGGTGCGACACGCGCACCTGGATCCGCTCCACCGACGAATCCACGTAGCGCGCCGTGCCCGACTGCACCACCTCCTCGCCCAGCACGTGCCACGGCTCGATGGCCTGGCGAAGCTCGAGTTCGATGCCCTCGTAGCTCACGGTGCCGAAGCGCGGGAAGCGGAATTCCAGGAAGGGCGCGAACCACTCGATGCGGAAGGGGTAGCCCGCGCCGTCCAGGTCCTCCAGCACGTGGCGAAGGTCCTGCTGCACGAAGTGGGGCAGCAGGAACTGGTCGTGCAGGCGCGTGCCCCAGTCCACCAGGCGTCCCTTCCACGGCGTCTTCCAGAACCGCGCCACGAGCGCGCGCAGCAACAGCATCTGCACGAGGCTCATGCGCGCGTGGGGCGGCATCTCGAAGGCGCGGAACTCGAGGATCCCCAGCCGGCCCGTCGCCGATCCCGGCGCGTACAGCTTGTCGATCGAGAATTCCGCCCGGTGCGTGTTGCCCGTGAGGTCCACCAGGAAGTTGCGCAGGATCCGGTCCACGAGCCAGGGACGGTCGTTCGCCTGCCCCGCGGGGAACGTGGCCTCGAGCTGCTCGAAGGCGATCGCGAGCTCGTAGAGCGCGTCGTCCCGCGCCTCGTCCACGCGCGGGCTCTGGCTCGTGGGTCCGATGAAGGTGCCCGAGAACAGGTACGAGAGCGCGGGATGGGCCTGCCAGTAGGCGATGAGCGAGCGCAGCAGGTCGGGCCGGCGCAGCAGCGGGCTGTCGGCGGCGGTGGGACCGCCGAGGGTCACGTGGTTGCCGCCGCCCGTGCCGGTGTGGCGGCCGTCCAGCATGAATTTCTCCGTGCCGAGCCGGGCGAGCCTCGCCTCCTCGTAGAGCGTGGTCACGTGGTGCGCGAGCTCGTCCCAGTCGTGGGCCGGGTGGATGTTCACCTCGATCACGCCGGGATCGGGCGTCACGGCGAAGCGGCCGAGGCGCGGGTCGTCGGGCGGCGCGTAGCCTTCAAGGCGCACCGGCCGGCCCAGCGCGCGCGCCGTCGCCTCGATCGCGCCCACGAGGCCTACCCAATCCTCCAACAGCGAAACCGGCGGCAGGAAGACGCACAGCTCGCCGCCGCGGGGCTCCACGCAAAGGGCCGTGCGCACGACGTCCTTCGGCGCGGCCTGGCGCGTGGCGCCGCGCTTCGGGGCGGCCGACCGCGCGGGCTTGCGCCTGCCCAGCGCGTCGCGCCGCTCGAAGGGATCGGGCGCGATCACCGGTTCCTCGTCCTCCGGAAGGACCGCGGGCAGCGAAGCCAGCGGGAGCCGATAGCCCATGGGCGAATCGCCCTCGGCGAGGAACACGTGGCCGCGCCGCAGGGGCCAGGGCGAGCTCGACCAGCGCGTGGCCTGCGCCGGCTTTGCCCGGGGCAGAGCGCGAAGGGGCAGCACGAAGCCGACGGGCTCCCCGATCGATCCGGCGAGCTGGGCGGCGAGCTGCGAGCGCACGGCGCCGTCCTTCAGGTCGTGGGCGAGGGGATCGACGTTGGCCGGCAGGTTCGATTCGTCGCGCAGGACGCGCCACGGATCCTCGTAGGCGGCGCGGACGAAATCGGGCGAAAGGCCGAGGGCCTGCGCGAGTTCGCCGGCGAAACGCCGGGCGTCCTCTCCCGTGGCGGGGGGCGCCTCGTGCAGGCCCGGCAGGAGCGCCTCGTCCTCCCAGAGCGGCGTGCCGTCCTTGCGCCAGAAGCACGACAGGGCCCAGCGCGGAAGCGGTTCGCCGGGATACCACTTGCCCTGCCCGAAGTGGGCGAGGCCGCCGGGGGCGAAGCGCCGGCGCAGGCGGTGCAGCAGGCCCGTCGCGAGCGCGAGCTTGGCGGGCGAATGGGCGGTGAAGTTCCACTCGGGCCCGTCCATGTCGTCGATGGAGACGAACGTGGGCTCGCCCCCGAGCGTGAGTCGCACGTCGCCGTCGGCGAGCTCCCGGTCCACGCGCCGCGCGAGCGCCTCCACGGCGCTCCACTGGGCCTCGGAATAGGGCCGGGTCACGCGCGGATCCTCGTGGATGCGCGTCACCGTCATCTCGAAGGCGAGGGTCGATTCGCACACGTCCGTGAGCCCCGTCACGGGCGCCGCGCTCGACGGCAGCGCCGTGCAGGCAAGGGGGATGTGGCCCTCGCCCGCGAGCAGGCCCGAGGTGGGATCGAGCCCGACCCACCCGGCGCCGGGCACGTAGGCCTCGCACCACGCGTGCAGGTCGGTGAAGTCCTTGTCGGTGCCGGCGGGGCCGTCGAGGGGCTTCTGGTCCGCCACGAGCTGGATGAGGTAGCCCGAGGCGAAGCGCGCCGCGAGCCCGAAGTGGCGAAGCACCTGCACGAGCAGCCACGCCGAATCGCGGCAGGAGCCTGCGCCGCGCTCGAGCGTGTACTCCGGCGCCTGGATGCCCGGCTCCATCCGGATGAGGTAGCGCACGTCCTGCTGGAGGTCGCGGTTCAACGCCACCAGGAAATCGATGGTGGTGATGCCGGGGCGCGCGTGGCGCTCGCGGGCCCGGTCGATCCACGCCGCGGTGCGGGGGCCGGGGGTCTCGCGCTCGAGGTAGGGCGCGAGCTCCCGCGCGTTCTCGGGCGTGTAGGCGAAGGGGAAACGCTCCGCCGACGGATCGACGAAGAAGTCGAACGGATTGACCACCGTCATGTCCGCGACGAGGTCGACGGTGATCTCGAGGTGGCGGGTCTTCTCCGGGAAGACCAGCCGCGCGAGCCAGTTGCCGTAGGGGTCCTGCTGCCAGTTGAGGAAGTGCTTCGCCGGCGAGGCCTTGAAGGAGTAGCTCGCGATGGGCGTGCGGCAGTGGGCCGCGGGGCGCAGCCGCACCTCGTGGGGCGAGAGCGCGACGGGCCGGTCGAAGGCGTAGGCGGTCCGGTGGTGGAGGGCGACCTTGATCGTCACGGGGTCATCGCGGGTCGGCCGCCTATTCGAGCCAGTCGGGATCGGGCAGCTCGCCGAAGACGCGCCTCAGGCCCCCGCCCCAGCGCGAGCGCAGCATGGTGAAGTACGGGTCGCCCTCGCGGATGCGCTGGTTCAGGCCCACGCGCAGCGCGTCCCGGGGCAGCCACAGCATGTCGATGGGCAGGCCCACGGAGATGTTGGACTTCATCGTGGAATCGAAGGAGATCAGCACGCACTTGGCGGCCTCCTTCTGGGGCGTGGCGGTGGACACCACGCGGTCCAGGATGGGCTTGCCGTACTTCGATTCGCCCAGCTGGAAATACGGCGTGTCGTCCGTCGCCTCGATGAAGTTGCCCTGGGCGTAGACGTGGAACAGGCGCATCGGCTCGCCCTTCACCTGGCCGCCCACGATGAGGTTCGCCCCCGTGTCGATGTTGCTCTGCATGAGGAAGGGGCCGTCCTTCCTCTGCATCTCGCGCAGCGCGTCGCCCACGATCGACGCGGCGTCGTAGAGGGAATCGACGTTCCAGATGGTGCGCGTGCCCTCGGGGGCGAGCCGGTGGCGGTCCAGCAGGTTCACCACGCCCTGGGTCATCGCGAGGTTGCCCGAGGAAAGGACCACGATCACCCGGTCGTCGGGCTTCTCGTAGACCTTCATCTTCGTGAAGGTGGAGACGTGGTCCACGCCGGCGTTGGTCCGGGAGTCGGACGCGAAGATCATGCCGGCATCGAGGCGGAGGGCGACGCAGTAGGTCATGGCGCGGAGGGGAGGTCGGGGGCGGGTAAGCGGCCATCATAGCGCGTGGCCCCGCCGCCTTCAGTCGGGCAGGGTGGGCGAGAAGAAGCTGCGCTGGATCTCGCCCGAGAGCGCCTGCATGGCGTCCAGGTAGTCCGTGAGGTACTCGTGCAGGCCCGTGGCGAAGATGTCCGAGATCCGGCCGTAGCGGAGCTGCGCGAGGAGCTGCCCGGCCTGGCGCAGCGTCTCGCCCGAGCGGTCGTTGCGCACCACCTCGAGGGTCTCGTTCACCTGGCGCATGCAGAAGTGCAGGCTCCGTGGCACGTCCTCCCGGAGCACGAGGAGCTCCGCGATCCTCAGGGGCGTGATCGCGTCGCGGTAGACCTGGCGGTAGGCCTCGAAGGCCGAAACGGAGCGCAGCACCGCCGACCACTGGTAGTAGTCCACGGCGCCGCCCACGTCCCGCACGCTCGGCAGCAGCACGTGGTACTTCACGTCGAGGATGCGCGCCGTCGAGTCGGCCCGCTCGATGTGGGTGCCCAGGCGCGTGAAGTGGTAGGCCTCGTCGCGGCGCAGGGTGCCGAAGGTGACGCCGCGGAACAGGTGGCTGCGCTCCTTCACGTGGTCGAAGAAGGCGGAGATGCCGCCCGAGTTCATGGCGGTCTCGTCGATGCGCTGGAGCTCGAGCCACGTGGCGTTCACCACCTCCCACATTTCGGAGGTGATGGAGCCCCGGATGGCGCGGGCGTTCTCCCGGGCCTGGCGCGCGCACGAGAGGATCGACGAGGGGTTGTCCGGGTCGAGGGCGAGGAAGTGCAGCACCTCCTTCGCGCACACGGTGGTGTGGCGGCCCGAGAACGGAAAGAGCGTGCCCGTGATGTTGAGGGGCGCGAACCATTCCTGGTCCTGCAGCCGCGGCTCCTTCACGAGCAGCGACATGCGCCAGGTGACGTCGAGCACGCGGGCGGTGTTCTCCATCCGCTCGATGTAGCGGCTCATCCAGTACAGGCTCGAGGCGACGCGCGAGAGCATGGTCAGCGCGCCTGCCGGGGGCGCAGGGCGGCGCCGCTCAATTGACCACCCACGTGTCCTTGACCCCGCCGCCCTGCGAGGAATTGACGACCAGCGAGCCGGCCCGCATCGCCACCCGCGTGAGGCCGCCGGGGACGAAGCGCGTCTCGCGGCCCGAGAGCACGTACGGGCGCAGGTCGACGTGGCGGTCGCCGAGGGAATCGCCGGCGAAGGTCGGCACGACGGAGAGCGACAGGGTCGGCTGGGCGATGAAGCGCTCGGGGGCGTCCACGATGCGCTGGCGGAACTTCTCGCGCTCCTCGCGGGTGGAGCGGGGGCCGACGAGCATCCCGTAGCCGCCGGAGCCCTGGGCCTCCTTCACGACGAGCTCCTCGAGGTTCGCGAGGACGTAGGCGAGGTCGTCGGGCTTGCGCAGCAGGTAGGTCGGCACGTTGCGCAGGATCGGCTCCTCGCCCAGGTAGAAGCGGATGATCTCCGGCACGTAGGGATAGAGCGACTTGTCGTCCGCGACGCCGGTGCCGATCGCGTTGGCGAGGGCCACGCGGCCCGCCTTGTAGGCCGAGAGCAGGCCGGGCACGCCCAGCATCGAATCGGGCCGGAAGGCGAGGGGATCGAGGAAGTCGTCGTCGATGCGGCGGTAGATCACGTCCACGCGCCGCGGTCCCTGCGTCGTGCGCATGAAGACCGTCTCGTCCTGCACGAAGAGGTCCTGGCCTTCCACCAGCTCGATGCCCATCTGCTGGGCGAGGAACGCGTGCTCGAAGTAGGCGCTGTTGAAGTGGCCGGGCGTGAGCAGGACGATGACCGGGTCGGCCACGTCGCGGGGATTGACCTCGCGCAGCGTCTCGAGCAGCAGGTCCGGGTAGTGGTCCACGGGCCGGATGGTCTGGCGGGCGAAGAGCTCGGGAAAGAGCCGCATCATCATCTTGCGGTTCTCGAGCATGTAGGAGACGCCCGAGGGCGTGCGCAGGTTGTCCTCGAGGACGTAGTGCTCGCCGTCGGCGTCGCGCACCAGGTCGACGCCGGCGATGTGGGCGTAGACCCCGCCCGGCACCTTCACGCCGACCATCTCGGGGCGGAACTGGCTGTTGCCTTCCACCTGCTCGCGGGGCACCACGCCGGCCGCGAGGATCTCCTGGTCGTGGTAGACGTCGTGCAGGAAGCGGTTCAGGGCGGTGACGCGCTGCCTGAGGCCCGCGGCGAGGCGGTCCCACTGGTCTCCCGGAAGCACGTGGGGGACGATGTCGAAGGGGATCAGCCGTTCGGTGCCCGAGGTCTCCCCGTACACGGCGAACGTGATGCCCACCCGGTGGAAGAGCAGGTCGGCCGCGTGGCGCTCCTGGGCGATGCGCTCGGGCGGCGTGTCCCGCAGCCACTGCGCGAAGCCGGCGTATTGCGGGCGCACGGAGCCGTCGGGCTCGTACATCTCGTTGTAGAAGGGCTTGAGCGGCATGGCGATGGTTCTTTGGGTCCGGCGGCAGCAAGGGGCATGCCACCGCAGTTTGCGCCACATTCACCCCCACGCGCAGCCGGCCTTTCGCCGCATTTCGGTGCATCGCGCTCCATCCCGGTGCGTCGTAAATCGGGGTCAGGCACCAAAAGGTGCCTGACCCCGATTTACCGCTGACGCGTAAAATTCGGGGTCAGGCACCTTTTGGTCCCTGACCCCGATTCAAGACCGGATTTCCATGCTGAGCGCGAGCACCGCACCCGACATCGCCCGCCTGGAGGCGAGCTTCGCCGAGACCTACGGCCCCGAGCTGGCGGACCTGCCGGTGCGCGCGCTCGCGTTCGCGCGGGATGCGACGCGTGCCGAAGGGCGGGAGCCGGCCCTGGAACGGGGCCTCGCCACGGCGGAGATGCTGCGGGTCCAGGGTGCCGATCCGGAGACGGTTTCGGCGGCGATCCTGAGCCAGGCCTTCGCGGGGGCGTCCCTCGACCTCGCCGCGATCGAGACGGCGTTCGGGGCGGACCTGGCCGGGCTCCTGAAGAGCCTCGCCCGAGCCGGCCGCCTGGAAAGCCTCGGCGCGGGCGGCGACCCGGAACAGCTTCGCAAGATGTTCCTCGCGATCGCCGAGGACGTGCGCGTGGTGCTCATCAAGCTCGCCGAGCGCGTGATCGTGCTGCGGGGCCTCACCAGGGCCGACGAGGCCACGCGCCGCAAGGCGGGCGAGGAGACGATGTCCCTCTTCGCGCCGCTGGCCAACCGCCTCGGCGTCTCGGAGCTCAAGTGGGAGCTGGAGGACTTCGCGTTCCGCTTCACGGAGCCGGACCTCTACAAGCGCATCGCCTCCCAGCTCGACGAGAAGCGCGGCGACCGCGAGGCGTACATCCAGCGCGTGATCGCCCGCCTCCACGAGGAACTCGAGGGCATGGGCATCCGCGCGACCATCCAGGGGCGCCCGAAGCACCTGTATTCCATCTTCCGGAAGATGCGGGGCAAGAACCTCGCCTTCGAGCAGCTCTACGACATCCGGGCGGTGCGGGTCATCGTCTCGAACGTGCGCGAATGCTATTCCGTGCTCGGCGTCGTGCACGACCTGTGGACGCCGGTGGAAGGCGAGTTCGACGACTACATCGCGAGCCCGAAGGCGAACGCGTACCGGTCGCTGCACACCGCGGTCGTGGGGCCCGAGGGCAAGACCCTCGAGGTGCAGGTGCGCACGGAGGAGATGCACCGCCATTCCGAGCACGGCGTCGCCGCCCACTGGCGCTACAAGGAGGGCAGGCGCGCCGACCAGAAGTTCGACGACCGCATCGCGTGGCTGCGCGAGGTGCTCGCGTGGAAGAAGGACCTGCTGGACGGCGAGGGTGGTCCCCGCGGCGCCCGCGGTCTCTTCGACGACACGATCTTCGTGCTCACGCCCCAGGGCCGCGTGGTGGACCTGCCCGCCGGCTCCACGCCCATCGACTTCGCCTACCACGTGCACACGGACCTGGGCCACCGCTGCCGGGGCGCGAAGGTGGACGGCCAGATGGTCCCGCTCACCACGCGGCTCGCGAACGCCCAGCGCGTGGAGATCATGGCCGCCAAGCAGGGCGGTCCCTCCCGCGACTGGCTGGGCGGCCATTACCTCGCGAGCCCCCGGGCCCTCGCCAAGGTGCGCCAGTGGTTCCGCCACGAGGACTTCGGCGTGGACATGGCGACGGGCCGAGCCGCCCTCGAAAAGGAACTCTCGCGCCTGGGCGCGACGAGCTATTCCCACGACCGCATCGCCACGAGCTGCGGCTTTTCGGGAACCGAGGAGTTCCTCGCCGCCCTCGGACGAGGCGAGGTCACCTCGCGGCAGGTGGAGATCGCCGTGCGAGGCGAGAGCGCGCCCGCCCCGGAGCCCGATCCCATCACGGTCCGCCCCGCTGCCAGCGGCACCTCGTCGGGCGTGCTGGTGCTGGGCGTCGACAACCTCGCCACGCTCATCGCGAAGTGCTGCAAGCCCCTGCCGCCCGATCCCATCGTGGGATTCGTCACGCGCGCCCGGGGCGTCACCGTGCACCGCGCCGATTGCGTGAACATCACGAGCCTTTCGCCCGACCAGAAGGAGCGCCTGCTCGCCGCCGACTGGGGCAAGACGGGCGAAGCGCCCTTCGCCGCCGACATCGAGGTGGTCTCGCTCGACCGGCAGGGGCTGCTCAGGGACATCTCCGAGGCCATCTCCCGCGAGCGCATCAACGTGACGGCCGTGAACACCCTGTCGAGGGGCGTGCACGCCTTCATGCGCTTCACGCTGCAGGTGCCCACGGCCGACGCGATCCAGCGCGTGCTGCGGCAGGTGAAGGACGTGCCGGGCGTGGATACCGCGCGCCGGATCTAGGGACCGCGGGCGCCGGGTATCATGGCGCTCCCCTTCCGAAAGACATTCCCATGAGCGAATCCCGCCTCGTGCTCAAGCCCGGGCGCGAGAAGTCGCTGCGCCACCGCCACCCCTGGGTCTTCTCCGGCGCCATCGAGCGCATCGACGGCCAGCCCGCGGCCGGCGACACGGTCGTCGTCGCGGCCCACGACGGCGCGATCCTCGCGCGCGCGGCCTATTCCCCCGGTTCGCAGATCCGCGCCCGCGTCTGGACCTTCGATCCCTCGCAGGCCGTGGACGAGGCCCTGCTCGAGTCGCGCCTCGCCGCCGCCGTGGCCCGTCGCGCCGGGCTGATGGACGGCGGCCACGATGCGTGCCGCCTCGTGCACGCGGAATCCGACGGCCTGCCGGGGCTCGTGGTGGACCGCTACGGCGATACGGCCGTCGTGCAGCTGCTCTCGGCCGGCGCGGAAAGCTGGCGCCATTTCTGGCCCGCGGCGCTCCTGCGCGTGGCCGGCGTCAAGTCCGTGTACGAGCGCAGCGATGCGGAGGTGCGCACGCTGGAAGGGCTCGCGCCCCGCACGGGCCGGATGGCGGGCAGTCCCGCGGACCGCGTCACGATGCGCGAGGCGGGCATCGCCTACGAGGTGGACATCGCGAAGGGCCAGAAGACGGGCTTCTTCCTCGACCAGCGGGACAACCGCGCGCTCGTCGCCGCGCAGGCCGCGGGCGCCGACGTGCTGAACGCGTTCTGCTACACGGGCGGTTTTTCGCTGGGGGCGCTGCGGGCCGGCGCGAAGAGCGTGCTGTCCATCGATTCGTCGGCCGAGGCGCTCGCGCTCGCCCGCAGGAGCGCTTCGCTCAACGGCCTGGACGGCCCCGCAGCTCATTGGCTGGAGGCGGACGTATTCGCGCACCTGCGGCGCCTGCGGGACGAGGGCCGGCGCTTCGGGCTCATCGTGCTGGACCCGCCCAAGTTCGCGCCGACGGAAAAGCACGTGCCCAAGGCCGCGAGGGCCTACAAGGACATCAACCTGTGGGCGGCGAAGCTCCTCGCGCCGGGCGGCAGCCTCTTCACGTTCTCGTGCTCGGGGGCGATCGGACCGGAGCTCTTCCAGAAGATCGTCGCGGGCGCGGCGGCCGATGCGCGCGTCGACCTCACGCTGAGGGCTCGACTGGGCGCCTCCCCGGACCATCCGGTGTCGATCCATTTCCCGGAAGGCGAGTACCTCAAGGGGCTCTGGCTCACGGCGCCCTGAGGCGCGTGCGTGGGCGCTGGCGCCGGGCCGCGCCGGAAAGGATCTCCATCATCCCGCGGGCCGCACGGGCCTGGCGCCGGATCTGCTGCACGGCGTCGGCCTGCCTTTCCTGCAGCCATTCCAGGAAGACGGTGCCGGGCGTGGCCTGCGGCAACTCGAGGTGCGCGTCGGTCTCGCCGCCCTCGGTGACCACGCGCATGCCGTGCTTGCGGGCGAGGTGCATCATCGCGCCGTTCTCGCTGAGGCAATGCACGAACACCTCGCGCACGCCGCGATTCACCAGGTGGGTCACCGCGCGCTCGAACAGGGCATTGCCCAGTCCCCGGCCCCGCGCGCAGGGCAGGACGGACAGGCCCAGCTCGGCCTTGTGAGGGTAGAAAGCGACGTGCACCACGGCGAGCAGGCGCAGCTCGTCGTCGGCGATCGCGAAGAGTTCGTCGCGGTCGAAATCGATGCGTTCCTCGAGCCGGCGCACCGCGTCGTCGGAGAGCGACGCGCCGAAGCGCAGGCGCCGGTCCGCGGCGTCCAGGGCGAGGAAGTGGGCGGCGAGGGCGGCGCGGTCGGTGGATCGCAGGCGCACCGGCAGCAGGGCGGGGCGGTTCATCGGGTCTCCTTGTGGGGGACGAGTGCCAAAGGTTGGGGCACGGGCATGACAAAGCAAGGACGGTGCCCGCACATCGCATCGGACCGCGAAAGTGGGCTATAATTCCGGGCTTGCAACGACAGGCGCGTAGCTCAGCTGGTTAGAGCACCACCTTGACATGGTGGGGGTCGT
>ERZ761602.2944-NODE-2944-length-25271-cov-7.659383_pt1 | contig 25271 bp, 18 predicted proteins | sample MGYA00512165_ERZ761602 | MGnify/ENA primary metagenome ERZ761602 (study PRJEB28899, sample SAMN02445085) | bioreactor sludge metagenome | biome: EBPR sludge; isolation source: Thorneside wastewater treatment plant | place: Australia: Brisbane, Thorneside...
GTATTGAATACAATACAAAGACAAAATTAGAAAAAATATTCCAAGTGAAATACTTGCTTTCTTTTCTATAACTATCTCTTGCATCCACGCTGCTCCAACGCCTGCATTCACCAATGACGGCCGCTACCGCACCAATTCCAGAACCACTAGGCGCCTCATCTTGGAAGCATTGCGCACGACAGCACTTGAGTGCTGCGAATTTCTTCGCTGTCGAGGCGACCCGCCAGTCAACCCAATTGGGCCCGACTGCGTACACCATCCCAATCGCGCATCGTAGTATCGACTGACATTGGTACCATAGCCCCGTCTCCCGATCGTAGTATTAGTCGGGGGCCGGACGTTGAGGCCACGCTGCTGTCCAGCGTCGCCCTACAATCAAAAGCATAGTCACTGATCCGCCACACCACTACCTTGGCGCTTTTGGTCACGATCTCCGGCCAACCCAGATGACCCCGCATGGATCATGCTGATCGCGCCGCCCTGGATCATCGCCAGCGGCATGTTTGAGAATGAGTAGTATGCAAGCCTCTCAGGCTTATAGCTGACTACGAAACCCCGGGGCAATTCACTTTGACAGCTTGGGAGTGGACTCGGCGACTATCGAGTCATCTGCACTCTTGACCCCTTCCCATGCTCCCAGCTCCTCGAATAGGTATCGCTTAGCCAAAATTCTTGATCTGAACATGTACTCGTTGCAGGCATCATTCCAACTCAAAGGACTCTTGAGGTCGAACAACGCAGCCACATCCAGCTCAAGCTGCTCTACGCTTCTGCCCACTACCGAAACCGTCCCCGACTTGGCCTCTCCATAACAGCCAGACTTGCCGGGCATAAAGCTGAGACCAGAACCAAACACCACTCTGACATTCTTGCTCGGAATCTGAAAGACCTCTCCTTCGCTTAGATCGCCATCAAAGAACAGGGTCACCTTGAGAAAGCGCTCTGTATCGACACCGCCGCTGGAGTACTCGCGAACTCCGACAACCAACGAGCCTCCCCTCGATATACGGTTACAAGCTATTGCGGCCTCTCGTGCGTCAACGTTACTGCATGACGATACGGCTGGAGATGCGCCATCCACAAAGAATGTCGACTCCTTTCGTTCGGCATGAATTGTTGTACAACCGCCCAACAAACACGCAACTGCTAATAGTGATTTAAGCTTCCTCGACCTATTCATTGCATGCAACCGCACCTTTCGTTGGGTTTAGCTCGCTCGGCTCGCATCGCAGCCTCCTTAAATATTTCCTCATGCGCTTGATCACCCCAACTTCTATTAGGATGAAGAACCTCATGAACGAGAGTGTCATATAGGTGTTTGATTCCATCAGCGTCGAGAGGCTCTAGATATTTGTCACTGATATAGATCTGTCGCGTCAAGGGATTCCACATACCCCAAGTCTGCGTACCATCTAGCTTAGGCGGCCCAAAATCCTTTGTTCTCGGATACTTACTAGGAAACTTAAGATCAGTTTCCATCTCCTTTGCAAGAGCGTACAGACAGTCTATGTCTTCCTGCGTTAAACCAAGGGAATCAAAGTAATTAACTGGATTTCCGCCGACATACCCATATGTATTCGATCCCCCCCCCAAACCGATCGGGTCAGATTGCGTATACCTCCCCAGCCTTGCATCGTAGTACCGGTTGACGTTGTACCAAAGACCAGTCTCCTGATCGAAGTACTGCCCAGGGAATCCGATGTTCAGCCCGCCAATACCATCCAGCGCCACAACGCGATCAAACGCATAGTTATTGGCACGCCATACCACAGCTTTGGCGCTATTGGTCGCAATTTCAGGCCGCCCCAGATGGTCTCCATGCACCCAATAGATCTGCTGGTTACGCACGATGCCAACCAACTCGCCGCCGAACCATAGGTAATTGGTCCACAAGTCGTTCTCATCGCGATGCTCACTCATCAACCGACTGTCAGGACCATAGACATACCGATAGTGACCGTGACTCGGAGCAGCCTTCCATGCACGTTCATTGAAAGCGTTGTAACCATAGCCGATGTTTTCCGTCGTGCTCCCGTTGAAATGCGAGACAGAAGTCATGTTCAGATACGTGCCATAGCCATAGCTGGCTACGTACCGACCATGGTCATGAGTCCATGTAAGATTACCCAGCGTGTCGTACTGATACTCGACAGGGCGATTCGGCGAAATTCCCGTCAACAAAGACACACGATTGCTATTGACATCAATCGAATACGTACCTGCTCCCAATGTTGATCCAGAGGCAGATGTTCTATTGCCATTGGCATCGTAGCTGAATGACTGATTGCCCGCTCCAGTAACTCCAACAAGCCTGAACAGCGCATCATAGGCATAGCTCTGACTCAAGCTGGCATTTGCAGAATTGGTCGCCTGGGTGATCTGACCGTCAGCATCATAGCTATAAGCGAGATTTTGCAGGGCAGAAGTGCCATTCACAACAGTGCTTGATGTCAATCTCCCATCAAGATCCAGAGGCCGGCTTCTTGTCAACCCATTGCCATAGGCGGTATCAATAGAAGTACCAAACGGTGCGTACTTGGCGCCAGAAACTATCGGCGTTATTACGCCACCCAAGTTGACGGTCATGGCCAACAATTTTCCGGCCGCGTATCCGTAGCCCACCGCCATCTGATTTGGATAAGAAATGGAATTCAGTCTACCCACAGCATCGTAGTAATAACGCGTCCAGTAGTCACTTTGAACACCAAAGGCGGTCGTCAATTCACGACGAATACTGAGCCGCCCATCGGGCTGATAAGCGAAATGGATCGTGCTTCCGCTGGCCTCGACGTTGCAGAGCCGTCCTTTACCATTGGTGCACCAGTCATAGCCAAAGCTCCGGTTGTCGCTGGCACTGCCGTACCACGTGATGCGTCCAAGGCTATCGTAATTGTAAGAAATGGAGCTCCCGTCATTACGCGTCACCTTGGCTAGTTGCCCCGAAGCGTTGTACTGGTAAGTAGTAGAGCCCGTATCCGGACTGTACTGCGCCCAAAGTTGTCCAAATCCATCATAGGCATATGTGGTAATTTTTCCGCGAGGATCCGTCACCTTCGTGATTCTGTTGCCGGCATCGTACTGAAAATACGTCGTCTGGTTTAGAGGATTGGTCGACGATATAACTCGACCAAGCGCATCGTACACGATATTCGTATCGCGCCCCTGGGAATCCTTGACCATCTGGATGTTCCCATTAAGGTCATACACATATCGCACATTACGGCCATAGTTCCCCCGACTAGCACGAGGACGGCTTAGCTCATCGTAATCGGTAAATAATGAGCGCGCCAATGCAGGGGTCTGAACGAGCACCTGGCCGTATTCAACACACTCTTGCATTCCTTCGATTTTTCGCCAACGGACGCATTGCGATTGATACTGTGGCATGTCTGCATAAACGGCTGCACTTGTGATATTGCTGGCAGCGTCGTAAGAGAGCCTTAGCTCCTCTTTCGTTCCACCGCCTGCAAGTGCACCAGTGTGAATCCGATACAGTGAAGTTTGCCGCAACTGGATGTCATAGGCATAATTCGTAGTAACCCCTTCTGCCGTTGTAATTGACGACACAAGTCCGTTCGCGCCGTATACATATGTCGTATCAGCAGCCGTTGTCCCATCTGGATATGAGCGGATTCGGCTGACTCGCCCTCTAGCATCATATAGGTAGTCAGTCAGATCTCCATTTATGCCCATGACCCGCCCAGGCTGGCCAAGACCATTATGGTTACTGAAAATGGTCTGATGCCCCAAGCTGTTGCCTATAGAGATCAGGTTCCCTTGCGGATCGTATTGTGTAGTGGTTAGATCGCCCGCCGCTGCCAAGGGGCCGTCCACAGAAACCGATGCCAGCATGCCAGGCGACTGAACGCCGCCAGATCCGGACCCATATGTTGCATACGTGAACCATGTTTCACGCGATTGATTTGCAACGCCGTATGGCGAGAGGTTGGTTTCCACAATCCTCGTGATTCTATTCAAAGCATCGTGGTCATAGCTGGTCCGCGAAACTCCAGCAATAGTGACGCTTAGAATTAGGTTCCTGGTCGAATGCCAGGCATATTGCGTTGTCCGCTGCAATGGCGTGCCCAAAGCTTCCACCTTCTGCAGAAGCTGTCCTTTTGCATTGTAGACATATGCAGTCTTATTATTCAGATGATCCGACCGCATGGCTGGATAGCCATTTGCATCATACTCAGTCAACGCATAAGTTGCGATGGGACAATAGCCACTCGGGTGCCCCGTCGTCGAAATATGCTTGCCGTCCTGGAATTTATAAGTGGCTTGCTTTCCGAGTGGATTCGTCTCCAGAACCGTCAATAAACCATTGGCGCCGCGCGTATAAGTAAAAGTGTACTTCTCTTGCCCGTTATGATGGCTACTGGTTGCATAGCCATTCGCATCGTAGGTAAAAGTTGAATAACGAATTCCGTTATAAGACTTCCCCGTCAAAGCGGTCGGATCGGTAGACACCTCATAGTGATAACCGACAGCGGTGACGGGCGTACCGGGCCGATAAGCGCCCAGCAAACGATGCAAGCCGGTCCCGAATGTATTTGCATTGTAGACGTAGCTATGGATATTTCCGGCCGGATCGCGAACCCCCATCATCATGCCCTGCGTCCAGGAAAATTCAACATATCGTCCCGAAGTGTGGGTTACGCGGTAAGGGTACGTCCCATTAACATACGAGAATACCCATTCGATGTTGTTCAGGTTGCGAATTAAAGAGATGTATCCCGCGGAAGAGTAGATCTCGAATCCATTTTCTTCCGTGTAATGATGGAAGCTCCCATTTGGCTGCGGCACGATTCTTGCAATCGGCTGGGGCTTGTCTTCGTAGAAGATGCCATCCCCGCCTTTTATGTATTTGATGGTTCTGCCATCCGGGCGCCAGGCGTAAATTACGGCGTTCGATCCAATGCCGCAGGTGCCGCCACCAGGCCGCGGAAAGCAACTGTTGACGTCAGTTGTCCCGAATGTCAGTGCATAGTCGAAGCTGCTGACCCAATGCTTTCCGAAGATTCCCGCACCCCGCCAGAAGTGGTTATAGGTCCTGGCTAATGTCAATGGCATTTCGCCGGACGTCGTGAAATCAAGTTCAACCTCAATCTTGTTCCCTGTCGAAATGATGATGGGGTTGCCCTTCTTGTTGCAGGGATCTTCGGTTGCATTCGTAGGAAGGTCAGTGGTAGTTGGGGTAGATACCAAAGTCCCTTCGCTCCCGTTGGGCTCATTCCTACCGGAAGTGGATCCATAGCGCCCCAGTAGCTCGGGCCGTTCGATCAGGCTTGGATGTACACACCGTCCACCAATTGGAACTAACCCCCAAGAGGTACACTGCTCATAAACTTCGATCGTACTCACTTGAGTCGTCTCGGCCCGTGTGACTTGTGAACATCCAAGTCCCGTGACCAGCACGACTCCCATCGTCGCACCCAGTCCCTTCCGAAACTTCATGTTGCGGAAATTCGCCATCTTCAACTCCTTTTGTGATGAGGCCCAGGCGTTTCGCCATTCTCCTCATGGTTTCAGCTTTTTCGCACGTTTCTTGTGTTGTGAATGGATGCACTGAACAGTCAGTCTTCCCCCAACCCATGGAATCAACTTCCCGTCCGTTCCTGACCAAAATCTTTGGCCCCCGTACATCAACAGGCCGCCCATAGGCGCGAAGGTATCTCAGTGAAAGAGCGCTTGGAAGTCACAACGGATGGTAAATGCACTTACTTACCCAAATACCCTTAGCGCCCCTCGGTTCTTCCCACTTATTCCGATTGGCTCAAGAGTCCCGAAGCCAGATTTCGGCCAGGAGTAGCCAAGGGAATACCTGAGACATCCGTTGCGGCTCGATCATTTGGTACACATGCATACATAGCCTGCGGCGGATTATGGCAATCCACCTCTTTGCAGATCGCCCGGGTCCGCCAATCGACTGACGCAGGCAAACCGCTTTCGCTGTCCACGCATGAGGAAAGGCACGAAGTCACGGCCTTATTGTTGTGACGACAGGATACCGATATTAATGCGTTGGCCCAGAGTTGAAACAGCGCGATCCAGGCAAGCCTCATCATCGAGACAACGCCATACGTGTGACACAAGCCTGTGTCACTTTAATTCCCGGCAAACGGAGAAGAAACGGACTATCAGCTTTGTGTGGAAACGAAGGCCAAGTAAGTTGATTGCCCCGCTTCCCGTCAACAACGACGGCAGGTCAAGCGTGACCTTGTTGCGGCAACGCGCCCATCGCCTGGAGTCCTGCTTGGGACTCCAGGCAAAACTGAAGAGAACCAACGCCGCTTCAGGCCGCCTGTTCCTCGACCCGCTCCTGCAGGGATTCGGCCAACTGCCGCCAGGCGGGTAGCTGGTCCAGCACGCCGAGGGACTTGAGATAGCCTTCGTCGACCGGCTCGTTGCCGGCCAGGGCGCTGGCCACGTGCACGGCGCCGGGCACCCAGAAGCTGCGCAGGCTGCTGCGCTGCGGCTGGCGGTGGAAGGCCACCGCTTCGACGATCGGCATGGGCAGGCCCCACAGGCCCAGCAGGTAGGCGCCGGCCTCGGTGTGGCCGGGACGCTCGTCGTCCTCCTCCACCTCGGTGTCGCGCTCGTCGCGCACGCCGGGCAGCAGCAGGCCGATGTCGGCCAGCAGGGCCGCGGTGGCGCCCAGCTCGGCGCTGGTGCGCGGCAGGATCTTCGCGGCCAGGCGCGAGGCCAGCAGCGCCCGCTGTTGCAGCGCCGCGCGGTCGACGTGGGCGGAGGTCTTCATCGAGAACACTTCGCTGGCCAGCACCAGGTCGCGCAGCGTGCCCAGGCCCAGGCGGGTGACCGCGGCGCGCAGGTCGGTGATGGCGCGGCCGCTGGAGAAGTAGGCCGAGTTGCACAACTGCAGCACCTTGGCGGCGATGGCCGGGTCGCCGGCCACCAGGGTGGCGATGTCGCCGGCGTTGCCTTCGTTTTCTTCCAGCGCGCGGGTCAGCGCGAAGTACAGGTGCGGCGGCGACGGCAGGTGCTCGACGCGGCCGATGGCGCGGCGCAGGCGCGGGCTGTCCAGCAGGTCGCGCAGTTCCTCCAGGCTGTGGATCGCCTCCAGCACCGTCTCCGAGGCCAGCGGCAGCGGCAGGAAGCGGTGCGCCACGCCGATCAGCTTGATCGGGGCGGCGGCGCCGTCGGCGGTGCCTTCCAGCAGCGCGATGCGGATGGTTTCCGAACGCAGCGTGCGGATCTGTCCCAGCAGCGTGGCCGGCGGCAGGTCAGGCAGAGACGGGCCCACCATCACCGCATCGACCGGGCCGTTGGCCACGGCGAACATGGCGGCCTTGCCGTCGGCCACCGTTTCCACGGTCCACTCGTCCCCCATGTCGCCGATGTAGTCGGACAGGTCTTCCGGCAGGCAAGCGGTGTCGCCCACGTACAGGATGCGCAAGGCAGTTCTCCCAGATCGTTGCGGTGGCGGGTGCGCGCCCGCATCAGGCGCGGCCCGGTTGTCATCTGGTCACGTTGTCGGCAGCGGCGGTCGATTCTTGAGTGTGATGCGGGAGACTGCGGCGCCCTTCACACCCCGTCTCCGGGCGCGGGCCCGGCATCGCCGTCCGCCAGGTGCCGCAACAGGCGCGCCAGCGTCACCACGTCCTGGAAGTTGTGCAGCAGCACGCGGCGCAGCAGGCCGGCGTCGCCGCCGCGCAGGTAGTGCAGCCATGCGCCCGGCGCTTCCGAACCCGGCAGGTCGTCCTCGCGCACGATGCCCAGCGCGTTGCGCTCGATCGTGGCCAGCCGGCAATTCTCCCAGACGCCGCGGTAGCGGCGACGCGTGGGGAACAGCAGGTCGAGATGGTCGATGCCGGCCAGCGGCACGCCCTGCCGCGCCAGCCGGTAGCGCGCGGCCAGCAGCGGGGCGTCGTAGCAGCGGCCGTTGTAGCTGACCAGCCGCGTCTGCGGCGACAACCAGCCGGCGAATTCCCGCAGCATCGCCGGCTCAGCGGACAGGTGGGTGATCAGCAACTGCCGTATCCGCAGTCCGCCGGGCACGAAGTCCGACGCGCTCACCATGAAGGCGCGCGTGCCGGTGCCGCCGGACAGGCCGGTGGTCTCGGTGTCGAAGAACAACAGGCCGCGCGCATTCAGCGGGCCGCAGCGCGCGAAGGCACCGTCGAAGCATCCAGGCACGTCGTCGAACGGCAGGGTCTGTTCCAGCATCCGCAAGCCCGGGGCGATCTCGCTGCCCGGCAGCGCGCGGTCGCAGGCGCGCGGCGGCGGCGCTTCGCGCGTGCGTTCGCGCAGGCCGAGCATGCGCCGCAGGGCGGGCAAGGGATCAGCCGCCGCCGCGATCGCGGCCGGCACGGCGGCAGCCGGGGCCGCTACCGCCGGCGCGGTGGCCGGCGCTCCGGCATGCCCGGCCTGGCGGCGCAGCCGTTGCAGGGCTTCCACGCTCGGGCTCATGCGGCGTCCAGCAGGTGCAGCACGCGCGCGGCCAACATGCGCGGCGTGGTGCCGGCGTCCTCGTCCGCTGCCAGCACCGGCCCCACGCAGGCCGGGCAGCCGGCCTTGCAGTCGCAGCCGGCCACCAGTTGCGCGGCGCGCTGCACCAGTTCGCGCTGGCGCCGCCACAGCGGTTCGCTCAGGCCGATGCCGCCGGGGTAGTTGTCGTACAGGTACACGGTGGGCACGAAGCGGTCGCCCTCGGCCGGCGACAGCACCTGGCCTTCGCCGCGCATCTGTCCCCTGCCCTGCGCGTCGGCCAGCGCGAACCATGCGCCGTCGCCGTCGCCCACCGCCTTCTGCAAATCGCGGCCCTCGGCCATCACCGCCACGGTGGCGACCACGTGTAGCGCGTAGGCCGCACCGAGGAAACCGTCCAGCGCTTCCTGCCGCGAGGCGAAGGCCGCCTCCAGCGCCTGCGGCGGCAACTGCCACCACATGCCGGTGGTGTGCATCTCGTGGTCCGGCAGCGCCACCGGGCCGTAGCCGATGTTCTCGTGGGTGTAGTAGCGGATCTTCTTGTAGCCGGCCACGCGCCGCACCACGTGCACTTCGCCGTGGTGGCAGGTGCCCTGCCCGGCGATGCAGCCGTCGAAGCGCTCCAGCACCTTCAGCTTCGTGTAGTCGATGGCGTCGGTGTAGTAGTCCACGTGGGTGCGGACCACGTAGGCCTTGCGCCCGTCCCAGTCCAGCCGCTCCACCTGGTAGGGCGTGGACTGCACCATGTGGATGGCGCCCTCGTACAGCATCAGCGGCGCGGCGCTGAAATCCACTTCGGCGATGATGATCTGGCGGCCGCCGGTGCGGTCCACCACCACGAAGTTGCCGTCGGCCACCGCGCGCAGGCCGACCGCGTTGGCCGGGTAGCTGTCGGCGATCCACTCGTAGCGGTCGCCCTCGCGATGGACCACGCGGTCCTCGTCCAGCAATTGCAGGTAGGGCGCGGGATCGACCGGGCCGAAGGATTCGCCGGCCAGGAACGGCAGTTCGAACGCGGCGCAGCGGATGTGGTCCAGCAGGATCATCGGCTGGTCCGGCGCGATCCGCGCATGTTCCGGCGGGCTGTCGGCGAAGAATTCCGGATGCCGCACCACGTACTGGTCCAGCGGTTGCGAACTGGCGACCAGGATGCCCAGCGACGCCTGCTGCCGGCGCCCGGCGCGGCCGAAGCGCTGCCAGGTCGCGGCGATGGAACCCGGATAGCCGTTCAGCACCACCGCATCCAGGCTGCCGATGTCCACACCCAGTTCCAGCGCCGACGTCGATACGATGCCGTCCACGCGCCCGTCGCGCATCGCGCGCTCGGCCTCGCGCCGCTCGGTGGGCAGGTAGCCGCCGCGGTAGGCGCGGATGCGCGCCGGCTGGCGCGGATCGTGGTCGAACACGTCCTTCAGGTACTTGGTCAGCACTTCCACCATCGTGCGCGACTGTGCGAACACCAGCGTCTTCAGCCCCGCCTTGATCGCCAGCCGCGCGATGCGGTTGCTCTGCGAGCGCGCCGAGGCGCGCAGGCCCAGGTCGGGATTGACCACCGGCGGATTCCACAGCAGCACGTGGCGGTCGCCGCTGGGCGCGCCGGATTCGGTGACGGCGTGCACCGGCAGTTCCAGCAGCGCCTCGGCATGCGCCTGCGGATTGCCGATGGTGGCCGAGCACAGGATGAACTGCGGGCTGGCGCCGTAGAACGCGCACACCCGCTTCAACCGCCGCAGCACGTTGGCGACGTGGCTGCCGAACACGCCGCGGTAGCTGTGCACCTCGTCGATCACCACGTAGCGCAGGTTCTCGAAGAACTGTGCCCACTTGGTGTGGTGCGGCAGGATGGCCTGGTGCAGCATGTCCGGGTTGCTGACCACGATGTCGCCGTACAGGCGGATCGCCTGGCGCGCGTCGCCTGGCGTATCGCCGTCGAAGGTGAACGCCTTCAGGCCGAGGTCGCCGGCCCTGCTCAGGTCCAGCAATTCCGCCACCTGGTCCTGCGCCAGCGCCTTGGTCGGGAACAGGTACAGCGCCTTGCCCTTACGCGCCAGCGCCGCGGCCGCCACCGGCAGCGTGTAGCACAGCGACTTGCCGGAGGCAGTGGGCGTGGCGACCACCAGGTGGCCGCCCGCCTGCGCGGTACGCCACGCCTCGGCCTGGTGCGAATACAACCGGTCCACGCCGCGCGCGCGCAGGGCGGCGGCCAGTGCCGGCGGCAGGTCGTCGGGCAGCTCGGCCCAGCGTCCTTCGCGTCCTTCCAGCACGAAATGCCCGGCGATGCGGTCGCGGTACTTGTCCGCCAACCGCCCGGCCAACATGCCGCCGTCCACGGACGGCCCCTGCGGCAGCCAGGCGGCTTCGGATTCGTACTGCCGGATCAAGGGCAACTGCGCGGACATGGGCGGCCTCCGGTGAAGAGGCGCCATCACAGCGCGCATGCGTCTCAGGCGGTGAGACGGGCGCCCTTCGCGGCCGCCGCTGCGCACGGCGGGGCGCGCCGGTCAGCAACGTGATCGCGGCGCGCACGCTTTTGTCATCGCGCGCTAACGCGACGCGGATTACCACGTTGTCTGCCTTTCCCCCGGAGACGCCGCGATGGTTCCCTCCCGCTACCAGGCCATGCTGGACGCCCTCGTCCCGCCGTCGCGCATGCCGCCGGCATCGCACGATGCGACGACATGGATGGCCGCCGCACCGGGCTTCGCCGGCTTCAGCCGGCACGATTTCCAGCGCCGGCGGCGCCTGCACCCGGACGTGGCCTGGGAAGGCGCGTGCCGGGCCTATGCACTCGCCGCCGCCACCCATCGCCACGTTCTCCGGACCCCGGAGGCGGAAGCGCAACTGGAAGCCGCCTGGGAACGGCTGCGCGGCGAGGGCGGCCCGGACTGGCCGGTGGCGCGCGCGATGATGCGCGAAGCCTGGCGCTGGCTGGACGCGCAGTCCGCGCGCATGCACTGACGCGCGCGGCCGACGAGCGGCTGGCCGCCGCCCACGGCGCAGCGCGTGAGAAATCAAGCAGGGACATCGACGAGGCCGGTACTGCATGGGAAACGCGCCCGCCATGCGGGCGCAGGCAAAGGAGCACGCACAGGGGGAGCGGCGCGCGGTCGCGCGCCGTGCCGGCGGCCGCTTCGCTTCCGCATCCCCGCAGTGCCCGTCCCGCGCACGGGAGAGGCACCATGGCATCGGCAAGGGAACGCGGCACCGCAACCCGCTGGCAGGCGGACGATCCGCCCTGGTCCGTCATCGACATCCAGGTCGAACTCGCCTACTGGCAGGAACAGCACGCACACGGCGGCGCCGGCCTGCCGGACCTGCCGTTCCGCCAATGCGTGCCGACCCTGAAGTTCGCCTACGACGCCTACCTGCTCTCGCAGGGCCGGCCGCTGGAAAGCCTGCAACCGCCGCTGTCCGCGCGCTACCGCACGCACGTGCCGCCCGCGCAGCGGCTGCCCTGGCCGGCGGCGTACGATCTGGTCGCGGCGGTGTGGCGGCGCCTGCGCGCGCCGATCTACGAACGCCAACTGGTGCTGTCGCTCCCGCACGATGCGCGGCGCGAGCAGGCGCTGGTCGAAGCGGCGCGGCGCTGAGTTCACGCGGCGCATGCAAAGGTGAACCGCATCGCCCCCATCAGGTTAATTGGAGGTTAAATACGGCTTTATTTCACTTAAGCGTCACTTTCACAAACCAAGAATCGCGGTGCCACTTCCACATCGACAAGGAGCACCCGATGGCAAGCCAGCATCCCCGCAACGCCGTTTCCGCTGCGCAGATCGTGGACATCGACGCCGAGCTGGCGTACTGGAAGACGCGCTTGAACGAGGACACGTTCCAGGTGGTCGGCGCCACCGTCAGCGACCTGGAGCAATGCCTGAAGGTGGGCTACGACGCCTACCTGCTGCACCACCACCGGCAGTTCGACGAGATCGCGCCGGCGCTGCGCGACCGCCTGCAACGCCAGTGCCCCAACACGCCGATCGGCTGGTACCGCGCCCAGCCGATCATGCGCGCGGTCTGGCAGCGCCTGAAGCCGGACACGCTGGCCCACGCCTGCTGACGGCAGGCCGGCGGCGCGGCCGCGTCAGCCGCGCCCGGCCAGGGCGCGTTCCAGCGCGGGGAACACCGCCTGCATCTCCAGCGGCTTGGCGAGCACGGCCGCATGGCCGCCCGGCTTGCCGCCCTCGCCGCCCGGCTCGCACAGCAGCAGCGACGGCCCGGTGAACCCGGCGCCGCGCAGCGCGGCCAGCACGGTGGCCGCCGACACGGGGCGCACGCCCTGGTCCAAGATCACCGCCGCGGGCAGGCCGGCGCGCGCGATCTGCTGCAGCGCGTTGGCGCCGTCCGGCGCGGTCATCGGCTCGTAGCCCTGGTTGGCCAAAGCGTTGCCCAGCAGCGACAGGCGGGTGGCGTCGCCGTCGATCACCAGCACGCGGCGCCCCTCGCCGTCGCGGAACACCGCCGACGGTGTGATCGCCGCGTCGGCTTCGGCATGCTGCGGCAGGTGCAGGGCGAAGGTGGTGCCCTCGCCCAATGCACTGTGCACTTCGATGCGCCCGCGCACGCTCTCGACGATGCGCTTGCAGGACATCAGCCCCAGTCCGGTGCCGCCGGCCTTGGTGGTGAAGAAGGGAGTGAACAGTTGCGCGCGCGTGGCCTCGTCCATGCCGCAGCCCTCGTCGCGCACCCGCAGCACCACTTCGTCGCCGGCCGCGCCGCGCACGCTCTCGGCCGACAGCGACAGGTGCCCGCCCTTCTCCGCCATCGCCTGGATGCCGTTGAGGCACAGGTTGATCAGGCACTGCTGGAACTCGGTGTAGTTGCCCTCGACGGTCAGCGAGTCCGGCGGCAGCACCACCTCCAGCCGCACCCGCCGCGACAGGCTGCCCTGGAGCAGCAACTGCACGGCCTTGAACAGTTCGGCCACGCTGATGCTCTCGCTGGCCTTGCGCGAACCGCGCACGAACGACAGCATCGACTCGGCCATCTCGTGTCCGCGCTTGCCGCTCTCGGAGATCACCGCGCCCAGCCGCAGCACGCGCGGGTCGTCGCTGTAGCTGCTCAGCAGGTCCGGCACGATCAGCAGCGGCTGCAGGATGTTGCGCAGGTCGTGGCTCAGGCCGGCAGCCAGCATCGCCAGGCATTCCATGCGCTGCGAGCGCATCAGTTCGCGTTCGGCGCGCTCGCGCTCGCGCTCGCCGCGCGCCTCGCGGATCGCCCGCGCCACCGCCGCCGGCAAGCGCACCGGGTTGTGCTTGAGCACGTAGTCGCTGGCGCCCTGCTGCAATGCCTTGACCGCCGCCTCCTCGCCGATGGTGCCGGAGAAGAACACGAACGGGATGCGTTCGTCGTGCGCCAGCAGCATCTCCAGCGCCTGCTGGCCGGAGAACCCGGGCAGGTCCATGTCCGACAGCACCAGGTCGAAGGCGCCGCCCTCCAGTGCGCGGCGCATGCCGTCGGCGTCGTCCACGCGGACGAATTCGGCGTCCAGCCCGGCGTCCCGCAACTGCTCGATCAGCAGTTCGGCGTCCGGCTCCGAATCCTCGACCAGCAGGATGCGGACGTGCCCCAGCGGCGTACCCGACAGCGGCATGGCTCAGTCCCGCGCCAGGGTTTCGTTGATCACCGCCCAGAACGTGCCCAGCGTCTTGACGGCCTGGAAGAACTGGTCCACGTCCACCGGCTTGACCACGTAGGCGTTGACGCCCAGGTCCCAACTGCGCGCCAGGTCGCTCTCCTCGCGCGAAGAGGACAGGATCACCACCGGCATGTGGCGCAGCTTCTCGTCGCTGCGGATGTTCCTGAGCACCTCCAGGCCGTCCATGCGCGGCATCTTGATGTCCAGCAGCAGCACCGCCGGCAGCGCGTCCTCGCGTTCGGCCCAGGCGCCGCGGCGCAGCAGGTAGTCCATCGCCTCCACGCCGTCCTCGACGTGCACGATCGGATTGGCCAGGTTGGCCTCGCGCAGCGCGTCGATGGCCATCTCGGCGTCGGCGGGGCTGTCTTCGGCCAGCAGGATGGTGCGGATGTCGCTCATGCGCTGTTCTCTCCGTTGGACGGCGCGTCCAGCGCCGCGGGCAGGGTGAAGTGGAAGGTGGCGCCCTGGCCGGGCGCCGATTCGGCCCAGATGCGGCCGCCGTGGCGGGTCAGCACGCGCCTGGCACTGGCCAGGCCGATGCCGGTGCCGGGGAAGTCGCTGGCCTTGTGCAGGCGCTGGAACACGCCGAACAGCTTGTCGGCATAGGCCATGTCGAAGCCGGCGCCGTTGTCGCGCACGCTGAACCGGTGGCTGCCGTCGACCTGCGGGTGGTGCTCGACCTCGATCACCGCCCGCTCGCGCTGGCGGCTGTACTTCAGGGCGTTGCCCAGCAGGTTGCCCCAGACCTGGCGCATCATGTTCTCGTCGGCCAGCACGACGGGCAGCGGCGCGATGCGCCACTCCACCCGCCCGGCGCGGCCTTCGCCGGCCTCGCCGGCGTCCAGCATGGCGCGCGTCTCGGCCACCAGCGACTGCATGTCCACCGCCTGCAGGCGCAGCGCGCTGCGGCCCAGGCGCGAATAGACCAGCAGGTCGTCGATGAGCTGCGACATGCGCCGCGCCGAATCGCCGATCACCTGCAGGTAGTGCCGGGTCTTGTCGTCCGCACCGTCGCCCAGGTGGCGCGCCAGCTTGTCCGAGAAGCCGGCCACGTGCCGCAGCGGCGCGCGCAGGTCGTGCGAGACCGAATAGCTGAACGCCTCCAGCTCGCGGTTCACTTCCGAGACCTGCTCGATCTTGCCTTCCAGTTGCCGGTTGAGCGCGGCGATCTCCTGCTGCGCGGTCTTCTGTAGCGAGATGTCGCTGACCGTGACCAGCACCGCGTGGTCGTCGCGGTCTGGCAGCGGCATCCGCCGCGCGTTCAGCAGCACCGTGCGGCGCAGGCCGTCGGCGGTCTCCTGCTGCAGTTCGTAGTCCCACAGTTCGCGGCCGCGCGACAGCACGTCGTCCAGGCGCTGGCGCAGCCCGCGGTCCTGCCAGGCCGTGCCCAGGTCGTCCAGGTTGCCGGCCTTGCCATCCTTGCCGATGCCGTACAGCTCGGCGAACGCGGAATTGTGCATCTGGATGTGGCGGTCGCCGTCCAGCAGCACGATCGGCTCGCGCACCGTGTCCAGCATCACCAGGGCGCGCTCGCTGGCGTGGGCGATGCGCTTCTCGGCGTTCAGGCGGCGCGCCACCTGGCGGCCGAGCGAGGCCAGCACCAGCGCCAGCAGCAGCAGTTGCAGGCCCATCGCGGTCAGCGCCAGCCATTCGGCGCGCTTGCGTTGCAGCAGCGAGTCGTAGTTGCGCTGCGCCAGCAGTTCGCGCTCGTTCTGCAGGATTTCCTGGATCAACCCGCGGATGGGGTAGCGGGTGGACAGCGGGCTGACCGTTTCGGCCGCGTTCTCGTGCGGGTGCGCCAGCAATTGCTCCATCACGTCCAGCCGCGCCTGCACCAGTTCGCGCAGGCGCCCGATCCGCACGAGCTGCTCGGGGTTGTCGGACATCAGCCGGGTCAGCGTGGCGAACAGGCCGGGAATCGCCGCCCTGCCCTCCCTGATGCGCTGCTGCGCCAGCGGATGGTCGGTGCCCAGTGCAATCAGCATGGAGGACGATTCCACTTCGCGCACTTCCAGCGCCAGTCCGTTAACCGCAGCCTCCACCTCGTGGGTGTGGGCCACCGCGTCGGCGGCGCCGAGGTTCTCGCGCGACAGCCGCTGCAGCACCACCACCGGCACCACGACGATCAGCGCGATGCAGACGCCCAGCAAGGGCAATCGCCAGCGTCCCCACGTTTCGCGGGAGAGTGCGTCGTTCATGGCTTCCCTGAATGACCGACGATGACGGGCGGCGGCAACCGCCCGTCCGCGGAATGCAGCCGATGCTAACGTGTTACGTCACATTTGCATACGCCGCGCCCGGGCGTTCAGATTGATGCCACCCGCAGCCGGTCGCGACCTTCGCGCTTGGCCGCGTACAGTGCCCGGTCGGCGCGGCGCAGCAGGTCGTTGAGCGATTCGCCCGCGTGTTGCTGGGCGATGCCGGCGGACAGGGTCGGCATGATGCCGTCGCAGTCGTGGCGGAATTCTTCGCGGATGCGTTCGGCGAACGCCGCCGCCGCGGACGCGGTCGCGCCTTCCAGCAGCACCGCGAATTCCTCGCCGCCGATGCGCGCCGCGCAGGTGGCCGCGTCCAGGCGCACCTGCACCAGCGCTCCGAAGCGTTGCAGCACGCGGTCACCGCCGTCGTGGCCGTGCTCGTCGTTGATGCGCTTGAAGTGGTCCACGTCGAACAGCACCAGCGCCAACGGCGCACCGTCCGCGCCGGCGCGCGCATGCGCCTGGCCGGCGCGCTCGTTCCAGCCGCCGCGGTTCAGCAGTCCGGTCAGGCCGTCGGTCTGCGCCTGCTGCATCAAGCGCCGCCGCATGCGCCAGGCCGAGACCGCGAAATCGGTGCGGTAGCCGGCCAGCACCAGGCCCAGGCCCAGCGTCGCCAGGATGTACAGCCAGTACAGCGCGCCGCCCGCCGCCGGCGCGCCGTGCACCAGCAGGCGCGCCTGGGCCATGCCCACGACCAGCGCGGCCAGCGCCAGCCAGGTACCGGGACGCACGCTGAGCGCCATCAGCGCCAGCGGCAGCAACTGGAACAGTCCCGTGCGCAGCGCGAGTTGCCCCTGCGCGCCCGGCAGCGGCATGCTCAGGAACACACCGATCAGCAACGTCGCCAGCAGGCTCAACGGCAGGCGCTGCGCCTGCGGCGACGGCCGGCCCGCGCCCCGTGCGCACAGCGCCGCCAGCGCGGCGGCCGGCAGCGCCAGCCAGGCCGGAAGACCGCCCGGCGGCATCGCGCCCACGGCTTCGAACAGCGCGACCGTCGCCAGCACCACCGCACCGCACAGCAGCACGCCGCCGATGACCGGACGGGTGGCGCGCAGTTGCGCCTGCACCAGGTCTTCCCGCTCTTCGTGCGTCAGGTCGCGGGTCGAACGGCGTGAGCAGGCGCGGCGCGCGGCCGACAGCAGGACCGGCCACAGGCGTGGGCGGGGAACGGCGAGGATGGCGCTCATGCGCGACTCCATGGCGGGATGCGCCGCCCGTTGCAAGCGGCGTGCCACGCATCCATCGGCCCTGCCCGGCCGCGCCTGCGCAATCCGTCCCCGTTTGGCCCGCCGCCGGGTCGGGTGGCGGCGCCTCAGCCGCCGAAGGCGGCCCGCATGCGCGCCGTGTCGGGATGTCCGATCACGCCGCGCTCGGTGACGATGGCGTCGATCAGCGTGGCCGGGGTGACGTCGAACACCGGGTTCCACGCCGGCACGCCCTCGGCCACCGTGCGGACGCCGCCGATGCCGTACAGCTCGGCGGGGTCGCGCTCCTCGATGTGGATGGCAGCGCCGTCCGGCGTGGCCATGTCCACCGTGGAGGACGGCGCGGCCACCATGAACTTCACCCCGTGGTGGCGCGCGGCGATGGCCAGTTGGTAGGTGCCGATCTTGTTGGCGGTGTCGCCGTTGGCGCAGATGCGGTCCGCGCCGACGATCACCCACTGCACCGCGCCGGTCTTCATCAGGTGCGCGGCCGCCGAGTCGGCGATCAGGGTGGCGGGGATGCCATCCTGCAAAAGCTCCCACGCAGTCAGCCGCGCGCCCTGCTGCCAGGGCCGCGTCTCGCCGGCATACACGCGGGCGATGCGGCCCTGCGCCACGCCGGCGCGGATCACGCCCAGCGCCGTGCCGAAGCCGGCGGTGGCCAGCGAACCGGTGTTGCAATGGGTCAGCACACCGCTGCCCTCGGCGATCAGCGCGGCACCGAGTTCGCCCATGCGGCGGTTGGCGGCCAGGTCTTCCTCGGCGATGGCCAGCGCTTCCAGTTCCAGCACGCCGCGCCAGTCGCTGCCGGCGTGCTCCAGCGCCGCGCGCATGCGCGCCAGCGCCCAGGCCAGGTTGACCGCGGTGGGACGGGCGTCGTTGAGGCGCTGCATGGCCGGCGCCAGTTTTTCCAGCGCCTCGGCGGGCGTGGCCGCATGCACTTCGCGCGAAGCCAGCACCACGCCCCAAGCGGCGGCGATGCCGATGGCCGGCGCGCCGCGCACGGCCAGGTCGCGGATGGCGCCGGCCACTTCGTCGCTGGTCCGGCAGGCCAGGTATTCCACCACGAAGGGCAGCTTGCGCTGGTCCAGCAGTTCCAGTGCGTCGCCGGTCCAGCGGATGGGGCGAATGCGGTCGTAGCGGGCGTAGTCGATGGCGTCGTTCATGCCGCCATTGTACCGGCCCGCGACGGCCCGCCCTTCACCGCACGGGCGTTTACCAACTGCGGAATTCGGCGCGGCAACCGGCAGTCACCCACACGCCGCGGGCGTCGCGGCCCCAGGTGCGGCCTTCGACGCAGGGGCTGCTGGACAACTGCCGCACCAGTTGCACGCCGCGCCGGGTGTCGGCCGGGCAGATGCGGTCGCGGCCCTTGTCCGATTCGCAGCGGAACGTCTGCCCGGCACCGTCGCCCTGCCAGCCACCGCCGCCCCAGCCGTTGTTGCCGCGTCCGTACACTTCGAACTCGGCACGGCAGCCGCGCGACACCCACACTGCGTTGCGGTCCCGGCCCCAGCTCTGGCCCTCGGTGCAGCGCGCCTTCGACAACTGGCGCACCAGGCGCACGTCGCCGCGCCCGGGCACGGCGCAGGTGCGCGTGCGGCCGTTGTCCGATTCGCAGCGGATCCGCTGGCCGCTGCCCGACCAGCCGCCGTTCCAGCCACCGCTGCCGCTGCGGAATTCGCCGCGGCAGCCGCGGTCCACCCAGATGCCGCCGCGGCCGTAGCCCCAGTTGCGGCCTTCTTCGCAGCGCGTGCTCGACAGTTGCCGCACGAGTTGCACGCCGCCGCGGGTTTCCATGGCGCATTCGCGATAGCGGTTGTTGGCCGACTCGCAGCGGATCACCTGCCCGCCGTAACCGTCCTGTCCGTACTGCGGCGCGGCTTCGGCCGCGGAGGTAGCGGCCAGCGCGCAGGCGCCCAACATCAGCGAAACGATCAGATGGCGTTCCATGGCATGCGTCCTCTTGGGTGTTGCAATGAAATCTACCCGGCCATCATGAACGTGAACCCACGTAACCGTTTGCAGGATGCGCGGCGCGGCGCGCCGTTGTGCCGGCTTTCAGGCTCGTGCGAAATCGAAGGCCAGCACGTCGGCGATGCGCGCGGTCGCCTGCATCGCCATCAGCAGCCGGTCCACGCCCAGCGCCACGCCGGCGCAGGCCGGCATGCCGTGCTCCAGCGCAGCCAGCAGGCGTTCGTCCAACGGCGGCGCCGCTTCACCGCGCTGCATGCGCACCGCCGTGTCGTGTTCGAAGCGCCGGCGCTGCTCGGCCGCTTCGGTGAGCTCGTGATAACCGTTGGCCAGTTCCAGCGGCCCCAGGTACAACTCGAAGCGCTCGGCCACGGCCATGCCGTCGCGTTCCACCACTCGCGCCAGCGCGCACTGCGAGGCGGGATAGTCGTGCACCGCGAGCAACCGGTCCGGCGGGAACGCCGGTTGCAGGCGATGCGTCATCAGCAGGTCCAGCCAGTCGTCGCGGGTCAGCCCGGTGCCGTCGACGGCGATGTCGGCGGCAGCCGCGCGCAGTTCGTCCAGGCCGGCGGTCATCGGATCGAGGCCCAGCCGCTCGCGGTAAAGATCGCGGAAGGCGATGCGCGACATGGACGCCTTGCGGCCGACCAGCGCCAGCGCCGCCTGCACCAGTTCCACCGTTTCGCCGACCAGCGCCGGCAGGTCCCAGTCCACGCGGTACCACTCCAGCATGGTGAACTCGGGGTTGTGGCGCCCGCCCGCTTCGCCGTCGCGGAATACGCGGCCCAGTTCGTAGCAGTCGCCCACGCCGGCGGCGAGCAGGCGCTTGAGCGGGAATTCCGGCGACGTGCGCAGCCAGCGCGTGCGTGGCGCGCCGTCGGTGCGGCCGGAGAACTCCAAGGCGAACGAGGCGATGTTGGGATCGGTGTTGCCCGCCATCGACATCATCGGCGTCTCCACCTCGAGCACGCCGCGCGCATGGAAGAACGCGCGCGCCATCCGGTTGAAGTCCGCGCGCAGGCGCAGGGCGTCCATCGGGGCCGAAGGCTGCCAGTTCATCGGAATGGAGCCCCTGTAGGAGCGACGCAAGTCGCGACGTGGAGGGTTCCGAGCAAGGGCACCCGACGGCAAGTGCATGTAGCCACCGCATCGACAACTTCGAGCGTGCGGTCGCGACTTGCGTCGCTCCTACAGGGAGTCAGGTGCGCCTTCATGCATGTTTGCCCAGGAAGTCGAGCAACTGCGCTTCGTCCCAGATCTCGATGCCCAGCTCCTGCGCCTTGGCCAGCTTGGAACCGGCCGCCTCGCCGGCGACCACCAGATGCGTCTTCTTCGACACGCTGCCGGCGACCTTGGCGCCGAGCGCTTCCAGCTTCTCGCCGGCCTCGTCGCGGCTCATCGAAGACAGGCTGCCGGTCAGCACCACGGTCCTGCCCTCCAGCGGGCCGGCCGCCACCTCCTCCAGCGCGGGAGCGTCGCGGAGGATGCGGGCGATGTAGGCCTCGCCGTCCAGCAGCAGCCGCGGGTGCCCGGGCTGTTCCAGCCATGCCTGCAACGCCGATGCCGATGCCTCGGGCAAGCCGGCCGCGATGAAGTGCGCGTATTCGCCGTCGACGATCTGCTGCGCGCTCGGCAGCGCAGCGGTCAGCGCCTTGGCGCGCAGCGGCGTGATGGTGGGGATTTCCGCCTCCACCAGCAGCGCCGCCAGGTCGAGGTCGGCGCGCAGTTTCGCCGACGGCGGATGGGCGTCGCGGATACGCACCTCGCCCACAGTGATGAGGTCGTCGATGGCACGCTGGTTGCCCTCCTGCTCGAAGAAATGCCCCAGCGAGCGCGCGACTTCGCCGCCGATGTCCGGCACCCGCTTGAACAGCGGCCACGGCAGGCGGCGGATCAGGTCCAGGTCGCCGAACCACTGCGCCAGCGCCTTGGCCGTGCTTTCGCCCACATGCTGGATGCCCAGCGCGAACAGCAGGCGCTCGAGCGTGGCGTCGCGCGAGCGGTCGATGGCCTCGATCAGGTTCTCGGCCCACTTGGTGGCGATCTTCTTCGGGTTCCAGTCGAAGTCGATGGCCTGCGCCAGCGCGCGGGCGCGCCAGCCCTCGCCCTCCGCGTCCAAGCGCAGGATCGCGTTGAGCGTCCCGCCGCTGCCCTCCGGGCGCAGGTGCGGCGCGACCGCGCCGGCCAATGCTTCCGGCGATTCGGCGTCGAGCACCAGCTTCAGGTGCAGCAACTGGTCGCGCCGCAGCCGGTACAGATCGGCGACGCCGCCGACGATGCCGGCATCGACCAGCGTCTCCACGTACTTGTCGCCCAGGCCCTCGATGTCCATGGCCCGGCGCGAGGCGAAATGGCGGATGGTCTCCTTGCGCTGCGCCGGGCAACTCAACTCGCCCGAGCAGCGCCAGACGGCGGCGTCCTCTTCGCGCACGATCTCCGAGCCGCACACCGGGCAGTGCGCCGGCATCCGCCACGGCACCGTGCCGGCGGGACGGCGCTCGGCGATCACGCTGACCACTTCCGGGATCACGTCGCCGGCGCGGCGCACGATCACCGCGTCGCCCACGCGCACGTCCAGGCGCTCGATCTGATCGGCGTTGTGCAGGGTGGCGTTGGTGACCACGACGCCGGCCACCTGCACCGGCGCCAGCCGCGCCACCGGCGTGGCCGCGCCGGTGCGGCCGATCTGGATCTCGATGGCCTCCACCGTGGTCGCCTGTTCCTGCGCCGGGAACTTGTGCGCGATCGCCCAGCGCGGCGCGCGCGAGACGAAACCCATCTCGCGCTGCCCCTCGCCGTCGTCCAGCTTGTAGACCACGCCGTCGATGTCGAACGGCAGCGCGTCGCGGCGTTCGCCGATGCGGCGGTAGTAGTCCAACAACCCGTCCGCACCCTCCACGACTTCGCTCAGGCTACTGACCGGGAAGCCCCAAGCGCGCAACTGCGCCAGCGTGGCCGAGTGCGAATCCGGCAGCTCGCCGCCTTCCACCAGCCCGGTGCCGTAGGCGAAGAACGCCAGCGGCCGCCGTGCGGTGATGCGCGGGTCCAGTTGCCGCAGCGAGCCGGCCGCGCCGTTGCGCGGGTTGGCCAGCACCTTGCCGCCGTGCAGGCGGGCCTGCTCGTTGTATTTCTCGAAGTCCGCGCGCGGCATGTAGACCTCGCCGCGGACTTCCAGCACGTCGGGGAATGGCGCCGGGGACGGCGCCGGAATCGGGGACCGGGGACCGGGGGCCGGGGGGGAAAGCGGATCCGCCTCTCCGTCCGGCTCCCGCAGCCGCAGCGGGATGGCCTTCACCGTGCGCAGGTTGGCGGTGACGTCCTCGCCGGTAGCGCCGTCGCCGCGGGTGGCGCCCTGCACGAACACGCCGTGCTCGTAGCGCAGGCTGATCGCCAGCCCGTCCAGCTTGGGCTCGGCGGAGAACTTCAGGACCGGCCGGTCGAGCTTCTCGGCGATGCGGCGCACGAAGTCCTGCACTTCCTCGTCGCTGAAGGCGTTGCCCAGCGACAGCATGGGAATGGCGTGGCGGACCTCGGCGAACTTCGCCGACGGCGCGTTGCCGACGCGCTGGGTGGGCGAGTCGGGGGTGATCAGTTCGGGATGCGCGGCCTCCAGTTCGTCCAGCTCGCGCAGCAGGCGGTCGTACTCGGCGTCCGGGATGGTGGGCTCGTCGAGGACGTGGTAGCGGTAGTTGGCGTCGTCCAGTTGGCGGCGCAGGTCGGCGATGCGGGCGGTGGGCGTGGCGGGCGTCATGCCGCAATTCTAATCGTGGCCCGTGCAGGAGAGCTTCAGCCCCGACCCTGATATCCAACCCAAGGCCCGCATGCGCAGTACGACTGCGCCGCGGTGCATCCTGGGGATGAACGACGCAGGGGCCCGCTCGCCGCGGTCGGGGCTGAAGCCCTCCTACAGGGAGGTTGGGGCGATCCGCCTGCGCTTCAGGCCATGTAGCGCCAGCGGTATTCCACTACCCTCCCCGGCGCCACGTCGGACGAACGGTTGCCGGAAAGACGAAAGGACTGCCCCCGCGTCACCGAGGGCGGCGCGTCCAGGACCGCCGTCGGCCGCTCGTCGTCGCGGACGATGATCTCGGCGTAGGCCGGGTCGGAGAGGTTGCCCGCGTCGTCGACCACCACCAGTTCGAACCGGTGCCGGCCCGGCGGCAGCGGCGTTGCCGGATCGATGCTGACCTCGATCGACGATTCCTGCGTGGCGATGACCTGGCCGGGTGTGAAGGTGGGCATGCGCGTTCTCCTTTGGTTGCTGAAGAAGTCAACGCAGCCGGCTGCGGGAATCGGCCTGCATGGCCTCGGCCATGGCGGCGAGGCAGGCAGGCCGCAAGCTGTGCGCATTGGAAGTCGAACGCGCTTCGCTGGTTCGGCCAGGCCGGTTCCGGCGTCGGCGTGCTTGCCGGCTTCTCGTTGCTGCATCCAACCGCAATGAAAGCCGGGCAAGAAGCGACGCGCTCCCGCAACGCGCAGATCTACACCCAGGCGTCCCGTGTCGGATGCCCCCTGCAGGAGGGACTTCAGCCCCGGCAGGGCGCGGAGGCCAACATTCATCAAGACACATGCACCGCAGGCTGCGCGGTCGCGGGCTATCGATGCGGATGTCGACGGGAAGCGGTCGGGGCTGAAGCCCCTCCTACAGGGGGCGCGATGGCCGGCATGGCCTCACCAGCGCGGCGCCTTCGTCAGCGGCGGCGCTTCGTGCTGGCGGTCGTAGGCGCGCAGTTCTTCGCGGATGTGCTGGATGCGCTGGCGGCCGAGGGTGTTGCGGCTGTCGTCCAGGACCACGCCGCCCAGCAGTTCGGCCATGCGCTCGACGTTGGGCAGCAGCTTTTCCCAGGCTTCCAGCGCGGTGACCGGCGCCGGCAGGGTCAGGAAGAAGGCGATGGCCGGCGTCTCCAGTTCGCGGATGGTGGCCATGTCGAAGCTGCCCGGCTGCATGATGTTGGCCATGCTGAAGACCGGGCCGCGCTCGGGGTGGCCTTCCAGCAGGCGGTGGAAGACGTTCATGTGGCCGAACACCAGGCCGGTCTTCTCGGCGGCGACCACGATGTCCTCGCCGCGCAGCACCTGGCCGGCCTTGGCGGCCACGTACAGCGAGACGATCTTGTCGAAGTCCTGGTCGGGCCGCTTGCCCAGGTCGCTCTCCGCGCCGGCCACCGGGGTGCCGCCGGCCAGGCCGAGTTCGGGCTGGCTGACGCGCTCGCCGCTGAAGTCCTGCACCTGCTCGCTGGTGTCGTCGCCGGCCAGGCTGGGCTCGACCCGCGCGGTGTCGCGCTCGGCGGTCTCCAGCCGCCGCCCCTGGCTGGGCTTCTTGGGGCGGCCGAAGAAAAAGATCGCGGCGATGAGGATGATGCCGGCAACGATGATGCCGAGGCGAAGCATGGCCATGTCGGACACAGGGGTTTCTCCGGCAGGGTGGGATCGGTGGGGGTCAGGCGGCACCGGCCAGGCGGGCGGCCTCTTCCAGGTCCACCGACACCAGCCGGCTCACGCCGGGCTCCCGCATGGTAACGCCACTGAGCTGGTGCGCGGCTTCCATCGTGGCCTTGTTGTGGCTGACGAACAGGAACTGCACCTTCTCGCTCATCTCCTTCACCATGGTGGTGAAGCGGCCCACGTTGGCCTCGTCCAGCGGCGCGTCCACCTCGTCCAGCAGGCAGAACGGCGCGGGGTTGAGCTGGAAGATGGCGAACACCAGCGCCACCGCGGTCATCGCCTTCTCGCCGCCGGACAGCAGCGAGA
>ERZ761602.2946-NODE-2946-length-25257-cov-10.571978_pt1 | contig 25257 bp, 24 predicted proteins | sample MGYA00512165_ERZ761602 | MGnify/ENA primary metagenome ERZ761602 (study PRJEB28899, sample SAMN02445085) | bioreactor sludge metagenome | biome: EBPR sludge; isolation source: Thorneside wastewater treatment plant | place: Australia: Brisbane, Thorneside...
AGCTGCTGCGCACGATGGTCGGCGCCGAGGAGATCGCCGAGGTCGTCTCGCGCGCGACCGGCATCCCGGTCAGCAAGCTGATGCAGGGCGAGCGGGAGAAGCTGCTGCAGATGGAGGCGCGGCTCCACGAGCGCGTCGTCGGCCAGGACGAGGCCATCGTGGCGGTGGCCGACGCCATCCGCCGCAGCCGTGCGGGCCTCAGCGATCCCAACCGGCCGCTGGGCAGCTTCCTGTTCCTCGGTCCCACCGGCGTCGGCAAGACCGAGTTGTGCAAGGCCCTGGCCACCTTCCTCTTCGACAGCGAGGACCACATGGTCCGGCTCGACATGAGCGAGTTCATGGAGAAGCACTCGGTCAGCCGCCTCATCGGGGCGCCGCCGGGCTATGTCGGATACGACGAGGGCGGCTACCTGACCGAAGCGGTGCGCCGCAAGCCGTACAGCGTGCTGCTGCTCGACGAGGTCGAGAAGGCCCACCCGGACGTCTTCAACGTGCTGCTGCAGGTGCTCGACGACGGCCGGCTGACCGACGGGCAGGGCCGCACGGTCGACTTCAAGAACACGGTCATCGTGATGACCAGCAACCTCGGCTCGCACCTGATCATGTCGATGGCCGGTCAGTCGAGCGAGGACATCCGCGAGGCCGTGTGGGGCGAGGTCAAGCAGCACTTCCGGCCCGAGTTCCTCAACCGCATCGACGAGACGGTCGTCTTCCACGCGCTCGACCAGCAGCACATCGAGCGCATCGCCCGCATCCAGTTGCGCCAGCTCGAGAAGCGGCTCGAGCGCATGGAGATGCGGCTCGAGGTCAGCCCGGCCGCGCTGGCCGAACTGGCCAAGGTGGGCTTCGACCCGGTCTTCGGCGCGCGGCCGCTGAAGCGGGCGATCCAGCACCGCATCGAGAACCCGGTGGCGCGGCTGATCCTCGAAGGGCGCTTCGGCCCGAAGGACGTGATCCCCGTCGACGTCGACGGCGGGGAGTTCACCTTCGGTCGCGTCGTGCACTGAGGCACTCGCCCGGCGGCGTCGCGGCTGGGCCCGCGCGCTGCGGGTGCCCGCAAGGCGTTGCGCTGAAGACCAGGCTGCGCAAACGCGCGCCGCCCGGGTGCCGCGTCCGCGGCATCCGTCACGGTCGAGGCGTCGGAGATCCCGCGGGGCGCCCGGCCCGCTGTTGACACCTGCGAGGCGGGCCGATACCCCACAGGCGTGCTCTGCCCAGGCGGCGGAACGCGCCTGGCATGTGGAACAGCGCCCCGTCTTCCGCCGACTCGGTCACCGACTCTCGCGCCCGGCCTGCGCGGCTCGCGCCAGGCGGCACCCGCCATGGCTGACGTCGCCGGGTACGTGCTGCTCGGCGCTGTCGGCGCTGCCGGACTGGCCGCCGCGGGCTACCTGCTGCACGCCCTGAAGTCCCGCCTGGACGACGAGCGCCGGCGGGGCGACGCGGCCGTGTCCTACGCGCAGATGCTGCAGGTGCTGTTCGAACGCAGCGCCGACGGCTTGCTGATGTGCGACGCCCAGGGGCGCATCCTGACCGCCAACGACGCGGCCTGCACGCTGCTCGGCGAGGCTCGCGGACGCCTGTGCGGCGAACCCGTCACCCGCTGGCTGCCGGCACCTGCGGCGCAGGGCCCGGCGGGCGCGATCCCTGCGCCGGTGGAGCCGGTGGCCTGCGGCGAGTGCACCCTGCGCGGCGGCCATCCGGACACGGCGATCCACGTGTCGATCGGGGTCCTCGCCAGTCACGTGGACGGCGTGTCGCGCTGGATCGTGAAGGTGCACGACCTGACCGAGCAGATGCGCACGCAGCATGCGCTGGAGAAGCTGGCCCGCTACGACAGCCTCACCGGCCTGCCCAACCGGGCCCACTTCCGCGAGCGGCTGCAGCAGGCGATGGAGCGGGCACGGCGCCAGAACCGGCCGATGGCCCTGTACTTCCTCGACCTGGATCGCTTCAAGGTGGTCAACGACAGCCTCGGTCACGAGGCCGGGGACCGGTTGCTCAAGCACGTCGCGACGCTGTTGACGGGCTGCCTGCGCGGCACCGACGCGGTGATGCTGCGCGCCCGGCGCGGCGACGCGACGCTGTCGCGGCTGGGGGGCGACGAGTTCACGTTGATCCTCGAGGACGTCGGCGGAGCCGAGGAGGCCGCGACGATCGCCCAGCGCCTGCTGGACGCGATGGCCGTGCCGTTCAAGGTGGGCGACGAGGAGATCCTCGTCTCGGCCAGCATCGGCATCTCGCTCTATCCGACCGACGACGTCGATCTGGACGGCATCATCCGCCACACCGACATGGCGATGTACCGCTCGAAGGCGCTCGGGCGCAACACCTACAGCTTCTTCAGCGACGACCTGAACGCCGCGGTGAGCGCGCGGCTCTCGCTGGAGGGCAGCCTGCGCCGCGCGCTCGAGCGGGGCGAGTTCTGCCTGCATTACCAGCCGAAGGCCGACCTGGTGACGCGGCGCGTCACGGGGGTCGAGGCGTTGCTGCGCTGGCACTGCCCCGGCCGCGGGATGGTGCCACCGGACCGGTTCATCTCCGTGCTGGAGGACACCGGCCTGATCGTGCCGGCCGGTGCCTGGGTCATCCGCGAGGCCTGCAGCCAGCTCTCCCGCTGGGATGCCGAGGGCCTGCCGCCGATCAGCGTCGCCGTGAACCTCTCGGCACGACAGCTGCGCCACCCGTTCCTCGTGTCCCATGTCCAGGACACGCTGGCCGAGACCGGGATCGACCCGAAGCGCCTGGAGCTGGAGCTGACCGAGAGCCTGCTGATGGAGGACACCGAGGGCAACCGTGGCGTGCTCGCGGCATTCCAGCGGCTGGGCATCCGACTGGCGATCGACGACTTCGGCACCGGCCACTCGTCCCTCAGCTACCTGCGACGCCTCGACGTGGACACGCTGAAGATCGACCGTTCGTTCGTGTCGCAGTTGCCCGACGACGCGGAGGATGCGGCCATCGCCACCGCCGTGGTGGCGCTCGGCAAGAGCCTGGACATGAAGGTCGTGGCCGAGGGCGTCGAGACGGAAGCCCAGGCGCAGTTCCTGCGTGACCTGGGCTGCAGCGAGATGCAGGGCTGGCTGCTCAGCCGGGCGTTGCCGGCGGCCGACCTCGGCCGCCAGCTCAAGCTGTGGCACCGCGAGCATCTTGCAAGGGTGCAGCCGCAGCGCTACGCCTCCGCGCACGATCTGGACCTGCCGAACATCGTGATCGCCCAGTCGCGACTCCCGGGCGGCGAGCCGGCCCGGGTGCCGGCGGACTCGACCGGCGGCCCCTGAGCGGCATCGGCGCACGCCGGGGGCCGGCGTGCCGCGCCGAGCGGCGCGATCCCTAGAATCGGCCCATGAGCGAACGACAGCACGAGCGGGCCCCGGTGGTCATCGTGGGCGCCGGGCTGGCAGGCCTCGCGGTGGCCCTGAACCTGGCGGATCACCTGCCGGTCATCGTGCTGGCCAAACGCCGCCTCGACGAGGCTGCCACGGCCTGGGCGCAGGGCGGGATCGTCGGCGTGCTCGGATCCGACGACAGCATCGAATCCCACGTGCGCGACACGCAGGAGGCCGGTGCAGGGCTCGTCGACGAGCACACGGCTCGTTTCATCGCCGAACGCAGCGCGGCGGCCATCGCTTGGCTGGTCGACCGGGGCGTGCCCTTCTCCCCGGATCCGCAGGGGCCGCTCGGTCTGCACCTCACCCGCGAGGGCGGCCATGCCGTGCGACGCATCGCGCACGCGGCCGACGCCACGGGAAAGGCGATCCACGACGCGTTGCTCGACCAGGCGCGCCGGCATCCGAACATCTCGCTGCGCGAGCGCTGGATGGCGGTGGACCTGATCACCAACCGGCATCTGAAGGTCGAGGGCCCGCCACGCTGCCATGGCATCTATGCGCTGGACATGGATGGCCGGCGCGTCGAGGCGCTGGCAGCCACGGCCGTCGTCCTGGCCACGGGCGGCGTGGGCAAGGTCTACCGGTACACGAGCAACCCCGACACCGCGACCGGCGACGGCATCGCCATGGCCTGGCGGGCTGGCTGCCGGGTGGCCAACATGGAGTTCATCCAGTTCCACCCGACCTGCCTGTACCACCCGCAGGACCGCAGCTTCCTGATCACGGAGGCGCTGCGCGGGGAGGGCGCGCTGCTGAAGCTGCCCAACCTCGAGGGCGAGGCGGCCCGTTTCATGCCCCGCCACGACGAACGCGCCGAGCTGGCCCCGCGCGACATCGTCGCCCGGGCGATCGACTTCGAGATGAAGCGCCACGGGGTCGACCATGTCTGGCTCGACGCACGGCACCTGGGCGAAGCCTTCCTGAAGGGCCACTTCCCGACGATCCACGCCCGTTGCCTGCAGCTGGGCATCGACATCGCGCGCCAGCCGATACCGGTCGTGCCGGCCGCGCACTACACCTGCGGTGGCGTCGTCACGGATCTCGACGGCCGCACCGACCTTCCAGGCCTGTACGCGGTGGGCGAGACCACCTACACGGGCCTGCACGGCGCCAACCGCCTGGCCAGCAACTCGCTGCTCGAGTGCGTCGTGCTCGGGCGCACCTGTGCCGACCGCATCCTCGAGGCCCCGGCCGAAGCCGGCCCCTCGCTACCGCCCTGGGACGAGAGCCAGGTCGAGGACGCGGATGAACAGGTCGTTATCGCGCACAACTGGGACGAGCTGCGGCTGCTGATGTGGAACTACGTCGGCATCGTGCGCACGACCCGGCGCCTGGAGCGCGCGCTGCACCGCATCAAGCTGCTGCGTGGCGAGATCGACGACTACTACGCGAACTTCCGAGTCACGCGCGACCTGCTCGAGCTGCGCAACCTCGTGGCCTGCGCCGAGCTGATCGTGCGCTCGGCGCTGGTGCGGCACGAGAGCCGCGGGCTGCATTTCAGCCGCGACTTCCCGCAGACGCTGCCGGTGAGCTTCCCGACCGTGCTCACCCGGCCGGCGCGAAGCGCCGATCATCGGACAGATAGCCCGCTGCTGCGCTGATCGTTCGCCGCGGCGCGATGCCCGCCATCGCCGCGAGCTGGCGCGCATCGTCACGGTGGATGCGCGCCGTGTCCGCGCGGCCCACGGCGTCGCAGGCATCGGCAGCGGCGTCCAGCAGTTCGACGACGTGCCAGGGCGTGGACTTGTCGCGGCGGTGCATCAGCGTGCGTTCGGCCAGGTCTCGCGCGTAGCGGGCCTCGCCTCGCTGCAGCAGGCACCGCACCGTGAGCCAGGCCCAGAAGACGGCGGTGTCGCCGTCGGCCGGCGAGGCCGTGGATCCCCCTTCGAGCCAGGCCTCGGCCCGGTCGGTGTCGCCGGCGCGGAAGTGCGCCAGGGCCATCGGCACGGCCAGCCGGGCCAGCGCACCCGGGGACTGCAGCTGGGGCTGCTCGAGGGCGGCCCTGGCGAGTTCCATCGACATGTCCGGGCGACCCAGGGCGTCGTGAACGACGATCAGGCTGCCCAGTGCGGTGGTGATCGCGTCGCGCGCGCCACAGTGCCGGGCAAGGCTCAAGGCCGACTCGCTGCTGGCCAGGGCCTCATCGAGCAGGCCCAGTTCGAGCTGCTGGCTGCCCAGCTGCGCGAGCGCCGTCGCCAGCGCCCCGTCGTTCCCGCTGGCCTGCGCGGCCTCCCGCGCGGCGCCGAAGTGATCGAGGGCAGGCTTCCACTGGCCCAGCAGGCGTGCGAACTGCCCACGCTGCTGGCGCGCGTAGAAGCGGTCGATGGCCTTGAACCCGGGGTCCGGCGCAATGTCGATCGCCCGGTGGATCAGGCTCGCGCGGATCGGGTCGCCGATCTGCAGGGCCATCGCGGCGTCGAGTTCGGCGCACATCGCCTGGCCGCGGCCGTTGCCGTGCTGCACGAAGAGGGTGCGGGCGGGGTGCAGCCGCGCGCGGGCCGAGGGAGCATTCAGCGACTGCACCTCGGCCAGAGCGAGCAGCCAGAAGGACCAGGCAGCCGCCTCGGTGCCCCGTCCTGCGGCGTCCAGCGCGCGCTGGCCAGCCTGGCGGGCCCGCGCCGGGTCGGTGAAGCTCTGTTCCCAGGCTTGCGAGAGCAGCCCGGCAACGTCCAGATCGAGAGGGTTCATGGGCAGGTTCCTCAGCGGCGGGCGCGCATCGCCGTGCGTGCCTGGATGAATCCGTACGCGTACTCCACGGCCTCGGAGATGGCCAGTTCAGCGTTCGCCCGTTCGCGGTCGCTGAGGAAAAACGCAAAGTCCGCCTCGTGCCGGATGTAACGAGGCGGCAGGCGGTTCAGCGCCACGCAGGCCACGTCGACCAGGAGTTCCGGGCGATGGCTGACCCCCGGGAACTGGGGCGCCGTCTCGATGACGGTCCGGTAGACCGCCTGCTCGTGCTGGTTGCGCACCGAACTGAAGTCCAGGCTCATGGCGGAGGTTTGGGCTTGCGAGCTCATGCCCGGGTATCGGCTGCGGTCCGCGCCGCTTGAGCCCGCCCAGCCGGGGGGAGGAGACTCGCGGTCCTCCGTCACGCCCCGCTCGCGCCGTCTTCGCGGCCGCCTCTCGGGGCTCGAAGCCGCCAGGCCGAGGGTGCGACCTCGAGGCCCGGGGCCGCCACGATGCGCCGGGGCGAGCGCTCCGCGTTCGCAGTCCGCCCCGCCTCAGTGAATCCGCCCGGCGCCGTCGGCGCCCGGGTTCAGTCGACGACGCGCAGCGAGTAGTCGACCGCCAAGACGTCCTTGGTCAGCTTGCCGATCGAGATGCGGTCGACCCCGGTGGCCGCGATGTCGCGCAGCCGGTCCAGCCCGACCCCGCCGGATGCCTCGAGCAACGCTCGTCCGCCCGTCAACGCGACGGCCTCGCGCATGCGCTGGGTGTCGAAGTTGTCGAGCAGCACGCTCGTCGCGCCGGCGTCCAGCGCCTCGCGCAGCTGCTCGAGCGTCTCGACCTCGATCTGGATCTCCACGCCGGCCTGCAGTGCACGCGCCTGCGCCAGCACCGGGGCGATGCCACCGGCGGCGGCGATGTGGTTCTCCTTGATCAGGATGCCGTTCCACAGGGCCAGCCGCTGGTTGCGCCCGCCCCCGACGCGCACCGCGTACTTCTGGGCCTGGCGCAGCCCGGGGATGGTCTTGCGTGTGTCGAGCACCGCGCAGCCGCGCGGGTTCGGCGACGCGCCCTCGATGGCCCGAACGTGGCGCCGGGTGATCGTCGCCGTGCCGCTGAGCAGCTGCAGGAAGTTCAGCGCCGGGCGCTCGGCCGAAAGCAGCGCCCGGGCGTCGGCACTGATCGTGCAGACCGTGTCCCCGGGCTGCGGCTCGGCACCCTCGTCGTGGTGCCACCGCAGCTGCGCGGCAGGGTCCAGCGCCGTCATGCAGGCGCCGAACCAGTCGCGACCGCAGAGCACGGCCGGCTCGCGCACGATCACCCGGGCCGTCACGCGGCGCCCGGCCGGCACGAGCCGGGCCGTCCAGTCGCCGAGGCCGATGTCCTCGAACAGGGCGTCGCGGACGTTGCGCTCGCGGGCTTCGTCGAGGGTCTCGTTGCGGTCGAAGTCCATCGGAGGTCCCTCAGGCGGTTCCGATGTTCGGGACGAAACCGCTGCGCGGCTGAGCGACGCTCTGCGGGTGGGCCTTGACGAAGTCGAGCATGCGCTGGATGCAACCCAGAGCCTGGGAGCGCACGGGCTCCGGCACGAGGATCTCGCCGCTGCCATGCTCCAGGCACGCGACGACGCCCTGCAGCGCGTTCATCGCCATCCAGGGGCAGTGAGCGCAGCTCTTGCAGGTGGCGCTGCGGCCGGCCGTGGGTGCCTCGAGCAGGGTCTTGTCCGGCGCGAGCTGACGCATGCGATGCAGGATGCCGTTGTCGGTGGCGACGATGTAGGTCTTCGCGCTGCCCTCGACGACCGCCTTCAGCAGCTGCGAGGTCGACCCGACCAGGTGGGCCTGGCGGACGACGCTCTGTGGCGACTCCGGATGGACCAGCACCTGCGCGTCCGGGTGATGCCGGCGCAGCAAGTCGAGCTCGATGCCCTTGAACTCGTCGTGGACGATGCACTCGCCGCGCCACATCAGCATGTCGGCGTCCGTCTGCTCCTGGATGTAGCGACCCAGGTGCCGGTCAGGCGCCCACAGGATCTTCTGCCCCTGGGCCTTCAGGTGCTCGACGATCGCCAGCGCACAGGAACTGGTCACCATCCAGTCGGCGCGCGCCTTCACCGCGGCGCTGGTGTTCGCGTACACGACGACCCGCCGGTCGGGGTGCGCATCGCAGAACGCGGCGAACTGGTCCGGCGGGCATCCCAGATCGAGCGAGCAGGTCGCCTCCAGGTCGGGCATCAGCACGCGCTTGTCCGGCGAGAGGATCTTCGCCGTCTCGCCCATGAAGCGCACGCCGGCGACCACCAGCGTCGAAGCCTCGTGGGCCTGTCCGAACCGGGCCATCTCCAGCGAGTCGGCGACGCAGCCGCCGGTGGCCAGCGCGAGGTCCTGCAGGTCGCCATCCACGTAGTAGTGGGCGACGAGCACCGCGTCGCGTTGTCTCAGCAGCTCCCGCGCCTGCTCGATGGTGCGCTCGCGTTCGGCCGGCGGCAGGCGCAGCGGCACCCGCGCCCAGGCCTGGTCGGTGGAGATCGCGCCCGAGGCGTCCTGGCGCGTGTAGTCGTAGAACACGGTCGAGCTCATGGCGGGCCTGCCGGCGTGCCGGCAGCGGTGAGGGCAGGGCAGGATGGTAGCCCAGCGCGTTTGCTGCCGAAGGCGAGACGGCAGCGGGGCCCGGGCCCATTTCGCCAGCCCATCGGGTGAGCAGCCCCGGGGGCGTGAACGCCGCGCAAGGCCGCGTAGCATCGCGGCATGGACACCGCCGCGCGATCCGCCGACTGTTTGCGCCAGGATGCCCGCACGATCGGCCTGATCGGCCTGGCGCACGGCACCTCGCACTTCTTCCACATGCTGCTGCCGCCGTTGTTCCCGGCCTTCATCCGGGACTTCGGGCTCAGCTACTCGGAACTGGGCCTGCTGGTGACCCTGTTCTTCGTGATCTCCGGCATCGGCCAGGCGACGGCGGGTTTCGTGGTCGACCGGGTCGGCGCGCGACCGGTGCTCTTCGGCGCGCTGGGATGCTTCGTGCTCGCGTCGCTCGCGGCAGCGACGGCGCAAGGGTACGCGGGGCTGCTGGTGGCCGCGGCGCTGGCCGGGCTCGGCAACTCGCCGTTCCACCCCGTGGACTTCACGATCCTGAACAAGCGCGTCTCGGCGCCGAGGCTGGGTCACGCCTTCTCGGTCCACGGCATCAGCGGCAACATCGGCTGGGCGGCCGCGCCGGTGTTCCTGATCGGCCTGTCGGCGCTCGGCGGACACTGGCGCTGGGCCTATGCCGGCACGGCGCTGTGGGCGATGGCCGTCCTGGCGCTCTTGTGGCTGAACCGGCAGGCGATCGACGATCGGGCCGGCCAGTGGGCGCACGAACGCGCCGGCGCGGCGGCCGTGGCCTCGCAGCACCCCCTGGCCTTCCTGAAGCTGCCCTCGGTCTGGCTCTGCTTCTCCTTCTTCTTCTGGAGCACGGCCTCGCTCGCGGCCATCCAGAGCTTCGCCAGCCCGGCATTGGGCACGATCTACGGACTGCCCTTGTCGACGACGGCATTCGTGGTGACGGCCTACATGCTGTGCGGCGCCGCGGGCATGTTCGCCGGCGGCTTTCTCGTGGCCCGGGTGCACAACCTGGAGCGTGTCATCGCCGGCGCGCTCGCGTTCACGGCGCTGCTGCTGCTGCTGACGGCCAGCGGCATGCTGCCGCCCTGGCTGGCGGCGGGTCTTGCCGCGGCCGCGGGATTCGGAACCGGCCTGGCCGGACCGTCGCGCGACATGCTGATCAAGCGCGCGGCGCCGCCGGGTGCGACAGGGCGCGTCTACGGCACGGTGTATTCCGGCCTGGACATCGGCTTCGCGATCGCGGCCCCGGTCTTCGGTGCACTGCTCGACGGCGGCCATCCGCGCGGCGTCTTCGTCGGGGCCGCGGCGGCCCTGGTGTGCGGCATCGTGTCGGCGGGGCTGGTCGGGGTCGCGCAGCGTGCCCGTCGTCCCGCCACCGCCTGAGCGAGGCGGCGGACATGTCCCTTGCAAGTGAGACCATGAACGAGCCCCCGAATCCCCGCCTGGCCGGACATCTCCTCGTCGAGGCCTTGATCGAGCAGGGCGTGCAGACCTGTTTCGGTGTCCCGGGCGAGAGCTACCTGGCGGTCCTGGACGGCTTTCACGAGCATCGCGAGCGCATCCGCTTCGTGGCCTGCCGCCACGAGGGCGGAGCCGCCTTCATGGCCGAGGCACAGGGTAAGCTGCTCGGCCGCCCCGGGGTGTGCTTCGTCACGCGCGGCCCCGGGGCGACGAATGCCAGCATCGGGTTGCACACGGCCTTCCAGGACTCGACGCCGCTGGTGCTCTTCGTCGGCCAGGTGGCAGGGGAGCAGCGCGACCGCGAGGCCTTCCAGGAGATCGACTACCGGCAGATGTTCGGCCCCGGCACGCTGGGCCTGGCGAAGTGGGTGGCCGAGGTGCAGGATGCCGGCCGTCTGCCGGAATATGTCGCACGCGCCTTCCACACCGCGCTGCAAGGGCGCCCCGGCCCGGTCGTGATCGCGCTTCCCGAGGACATGTTGACGGCATCGACCGCCGCTGCCGTGCTGCCCCGGGTCCGCCCGGCGCAGGCATGGCCGGCTCCTGGGGCCTTGCGCGAGCTGCGCACGCGGCTGCTGGCCGCGAAGCGGCCGTTCATGATCGTCGGCGGCAGCGGCTGGACCGCGGAGTCCGCGGCGGCATTGCAGCGCTTCGCGGAGGACTGGCAGCTGCCGGTGGGCTGTGGCTTCCGCTTCCAGGACACCTTCGACAACCGGCATCCGCAGTACGCGGGCGACGTCGGCATCGGCATCAATCCGGCCCTGGCCCGGCGCATCCGCGACGCCGACCTGCTGCTGGCCGTCGGCGTGCGACTCGGCGAGATGACGACCGGCGGCTACACCCTGATCGAAGCCCCGCGGCCGGCGCAGACCCTGGTGCACCTGCACGCCGGCGCGGAGGAACTCGGCCGCGTCTACTCGGCCGACCTGATGCTGCAATGCTCGCTGGCGTCTGCCGGACAGGCTCTGCAGACGCTGGCCGCGCCACCCGAACTGCCGTGGACGGCCTGGACGGCCGCGGCGCACGAGGATTACGAGCGCAACCAGGAGGCACCCGAGGTCGAGCCCTTGGACCTGGCGGTCGTCATGAAGACGATCCAGCGCCTCGCGCCGCCGGACACCGTCTACACGAACGGCGCGGGCAACTTCAGCGGCTGGCTGCACCGCTACGTTCGCTATCCGGGCCTGCAGCACCACGGTCGCACGCAGCTGGCCCCGACGGCCGGCGCGATGGGCTACGGGCTGCCGGCCGCGGTGGCCGCCTCGTTGCTGATGCCGCAGCGCGCGGTGGTCCATGTCGCCGGGGATGGGGACTTCCTGATGACCAGCCAGGAGCTCGCCACCGCCACCGCGTACGGCGCGACGCGGCTGGTCAGCGTCGTCGTCGACAACGGCAGCTACGGGACGATCCGCATGCACCAGGAGCGTGAGTACCCCGGTCGGGTCAGCGGCAGCGAGCTCTGCAATCCCGATTTCGCCGCGCTGGCACGGGCGTACGGCTGGCAAGCCGAGCGGGTGGCGCGCACGGCGGACTTCCAGGGCGCATTCGAGCGGGCCCTGGCGACGGGGCGTCCCGGCTTGATCCACCTCAAGCTGGACCCCGACGTGGTCACGTCGCGCACGACGCTGCGCGAGATCCGCGAGGCGGCCCGGCGCAGAATGTCGGCATCGGGCTGAGCGGCGCGCTCGGCAAGGATCTCACGATGAAGGACGCCCTGCCTGCCACCTGTGACCTCTGCGATCGGCACCGCGACGACCGCAGCGGTGCCTTCCGCGTGCTGCCGCCGGTCTTGCGGAGCTTCGGCGCGCGGGTGCGCTTCGCGGGTCCCGTGGTCACGGTCAAGTGTTTCGAGGACAACACCGCGGTCAAGGCCGCGGTCGAGTCCCCGGGCCTCGGACGGGTGCTCGTCGTCGACGGCGGCGGTTCGCTGCGGCGCGCGCTGCTGGGTGGCAGCCTCGCGGCGGCGGCGGCACGCAACGGCTGGGCCGGCGTGGTCATCGACGGTTGCGTGCGCGACGTCGCCGAGCTCCACGCCTGCGATGTCGGCATCCGGGCACTGGCGGCGATGCCGATGCCCACCGAGCGCCGCGGGGAAGGGCAGCGCGACATCCCGGTGCTGGTGCAGGGCGTCCCGATCCGCCCGGGCGAGTGGCTGTACGCCGACGACGACGGCATCGTCGTGATGCCGCAGCCGGCAAGCTGAAAGGCCGGCGATGGCGCGCCGACGCGACGCCGCATCCTCCGAGTGGCAGATCGTGCCGACAGCCGCCGACGCGCGGCGGATCGCGCAACGCTGCCGTCGCCTGGTGACCAAGAGGGCCTTGCTGGCGGCGGGTGTGGCGATGGTGCCGGTCCCGGGCCTGGATTGGCTGACCGACGTGGCCGTGCTCGTCAAGCTGCTGCCGGAGATCAACCACGCGTTCGGGCTGACGCCGGAACAGGTGGAACGCCTGGCGCCGGACCGGCGCGTCGTCGTCTACAAGGCGATCAGCGCGGGAAGCTCGATGCTCATCGGTCGCATCGTGACGCGCGACCTCGTGCTGCGGCTGCTCAAGCTGGTCGGTGTGCGGCTGACGACGCAGCAGGCGGCGAAATTCGTGCCCGTCGCGGGCCAGGCCGTGTCGGCCGCGTTGACGTTCTCGGCGCTGAAGTACGTGTGCGAGCTGCACATCCGCCAGTGCGTGGCGATCTGCGAGCAACTCGACGTCCCGAACGCGCGGCCGGCCGAGATCGTCGGCTGATCAGCAGGGCGCCGCTACAATCCGCCCTTCGCGTCGGGGTGTAGCGCAGCCTGGTAGCGCAACTGCTTTGGGAGCAGTGGGTCGGATGTTCGAATCATCTCACCCCGACCATCCGCCGCGTCCGTGCCTGCGCGCCGGCTCCCCCTGCGGCGTTCTGCCCGTAGCTCAACTGGATAGAGCAGCTGCCTTCTAAGCAGCAGGTCGGGGGTTCGAGTCCCTCCGGGCAGGCCAGCAAGCCGTTCAACGGGTCCCGCTGATGGCGTGGACGGCCTCGTGCAGGTCGCGGACGACGGCGTGCGTGAGCACCGCTGGCGTGCTCGTCGTGGACGGCGAGGCTCGTGAAGACCGTCGACCCATCCACAAGTTTACATAATACACATTGTCGCGCTCTCCGCGACGGCGCTCACAGGGGGCGCCGTGCCGCGGCCCGCTCGATCGCGGCGTCGAACGCGGCGACGGGATCGTTGCCCCGAGCCGGAATCAACGGGCGGTCCAGCGGTCGGCAGATGCGACTGTGAAGTCGTCCGAGTCGTTCGGACGACTCGACGGCCCGCAGGATGCCCTCCGGGTTCAGCAGCAGCCCGAAGGGGTTGGCGATCTCATGGCTTGCGTCGTGTCCGGTCATGTGGCGTGCTCCCTCGTATCACATGGTGCGAGTTCGCAACCACTGTAGAGAGGCGCATCAGGCGGACCTATAGGACCGCCGCCGAAAGCTCGTGTCGGGAAATGCCTGACACCGTTGTCGGTCGAGGTCGTCGTGCGACACGGCGCGACCCCGCGCAGGCGGAACCTGCCGGTGAACACATCGCACCGTGGCACCGGAATGAAAACGATTGATGCCAATAACTTGCGGCATCTTCTTCAAGTCATTTCGAAGAAGCGGAGCGTTCAGCCTCTATCGGGAGGTGCGCGAGTTGCAATGTGTTCGCGCAAAAGATGTTATAGAACAATAATTTGAGATCGTAATCTAAACCAAATCTCATCAACTTGCAGTTCTTTTCTCAAGCAAGATCTACCATGAGATCTTGCTGAATCGTCGGCTGCATGGACGCCGCGCGGAGACCGCAAAAGTCGTGTCGCAGCAAGTAGTTGTGCTCGATAACTCATGTATGAGTGCAACTCGTTGCGACTTCAAGTCGATTCGAGCTCGCCGGCGAGTCGCGTCCGCGGCGGCAGACGGGGTCGAAACAGCCGGTCGAAGTTGGCCGAGGTGGCGCGGGCGATCTCCTCGACCCCTAGGTTCTTGACGCGCGCTAGGGCCTCGGCCACGTGAACGACGTACGCCGGTTGATTCACCTTGCCGCGGCGGGGCACGGGCGCCAGGTACGGGCTGTCCGTCTCGATCAGGCAGCGCTCCAGCGGCACCCAGGCCGCCACGTCGCGCAAGGCTTGCGCGTTCTTGAAGCTCAGGATGCCGGAGAACGAGATGTGGAAGCCGAGCTCCAGTGCCGCACGGGCGACGGCATCGGTCTCGGTGAAACAGTGGAAGACCCCGCCCACCTCGCCGGCGCCCTCCTCCTCGAGGATCGCCAGCGTGTCGTGTGCCGCGTCGCGCGTGTGGACGACCAGCGGCTTGCCGGCGATGCGTGCCGCGCGCACGTGCCGCCGGAAACGTTCGCGCTGCCAGGCCATGTCCTCGATGCTGCGGCCGGCCAGGCGGTAGTAGTCCAGTCCGGTCTCGCCGATGGCCAGCACCCGGGGATGGCTCGCCCGCTCGACCAGTTCCTCCACGCTCGGTTCGTGCACACCTTCGCTGTCCGGATGCACGCCGACCGTGGCCCACAGGTTCGAGTGCGTCTGCGCAAGCTCTCTCACGACCGGGAACTCCTCGATCGTCGTGCAGATGCACAGGGCGCGCTCGACGCGTGCCTCGGCCATCTCGGCGAGCACCGCGTCGACGCGCTCGATCAGACCTTCGAGACTGAGGTGGCAGTGGGAATCGACGAACATGGTCCTGGATGTGCGGCCGCTCTCGCCGCGGTGAAGCTCGTGCCGCTGGCGCCGCGCCTGGCGCTCTCCGCCCGACGCGTTCAGATCGTCTGCGTCGGCTTCGAACTGGACAGCTGGGTGCCGAGGAGTTCCTCGATCTTCAGCTTCAGCGCACGGGTCTTGTCGTCGTTCGGGAAGCGCACGCCGACGCCCTGCGTGCGTCCCCCCGAAGCGTTGGCCGGCGTGATCCAAGCCACCTTGCCCGCCACCGGGTAGCGCTGCGGGTCGTCGGGGAGCGACAGCAGCAGGTAGACGTCCTCGCCGAGCCGGTACTCGCGGGTGGTCGGCACGAACAGCCCGCCGTCGGCCAGCACCGGCATGTAGGCCGCGTAGAGTGCCGTCTTCTCCCGGAAGACCAGCTGGATCACGCTCGGGCGAGCACCCGGGGTCGGCGCCGACGGCATCCCGGGCATGCCGGGCGATGGCCTCGGCGCCGTGGGTGTGTTCATGGTCGCCAGTTTAGCGGGGGCTGCCGCGGCGCGGTTGGCCCCTGCAGCCGAGCGGGCCGGATCAGGCCGTCCGCGGCCGCATCGCGTCGCTGGCCATGGCCACCAGGGCGTCGGTCAGCAGCGGCTCGTTCCAGGGGTGATCCGGGTGGCGCAGGATCCGCGCGAGCTCGCGCTGCCATCGACTCAGGCGGGCCAGCTCGAGCCCGGCGGCAAAGGCCTCGCGCGCAAAGAAGCGCGGCTCGCCGCCAACCGCGCAGGCCATCGCGTCGTGGCACAGCTTGCTCAGGGCATCCAGCACGGTGGGCGGTCCGAGGCCGGCGAGCGCGGCGGCATCCCCGTGCGCGATGCGCCCGGGCAATGCCAGCCACCCTTGTGCCGTCATGCCCGAGCGGTGCAACTGCAGCGCGTCGAGCGGCCGGCCGCCGCAGGCGGCGAGCAGCACGCCCGGCGACGCCACCTGCTGGCTCTCCAGCCAGACCATGGCTTCGTCGTGGGCCGGCCGCGGCAGCCGCAAGGTCTGGCAACGGCTGCGAATTGTCGGCAGCAGGCGGGCCGGCTCGGCCGCCGAGATCACGATGCGGGTGCCCGCCACGGGTTCCTCGAGTGTCTTCAGCAACGCGCTGGCCGCCATCGGGTTCAGGGCCTCGCCTGGAAAGACCACCAGCACGCGGCCCCGACCGCGCCCGGAGCTGGCCGTCAGCGCATCGAGGGCCAGCCGGACCTCGTCGATGCGGATCTGGCGACTGGGCTTGCGGCCCTCCTTGACCTCGACCGGCAGATGGCGCTGCAGGGCGATGTCCTGCGGGATCAGCCAGTTCTGGTCCGGGTGGGCGGCGCCTTGGTACAGGTGGCAGGCGGCACAGCGGCCGCAGGGGCGTTGGTGCTCGTCCCCCTCGCACAGCCAGGCCTGGCCCAGCGCCATCGCGAAGTCCCAGCTGCCGTCGCCCGGCGCGCCGTGGACCAGCAACGCGTGGCCTCGATGGCGCTGCAGCGTCTCGCGCAGCGACGCCTCCAGCCAGGGAGGCCGTGGGGTCGAGTCCCCGGTCACCACAGCCCGTGCTCCGCTGCGGCTGTGCGGACAGCCGCCCACACCGCCTCGGGCGGCTGCCGGGCATCGATCACCGCGAAGCGTCGAGGATCGGCGGCCTGGCGGCGTGCATAGCCCTCGCGGACACGCCCGAAGAACGCCAGATCCTCGGCTTCGAAGCGGTCGGGTTCGCGCACCGCAGAGCGGCGGCGGGCGGCCTCGTCGGCCGGGAGGTCGAACCACAAGGTGAGGTCCGGCTGGCGGCCTTGCTGCACCCAGGCCTCGAGGGTCTCCAGCACGTCCCAGGGACATCCCCGCCCGCCGCCCTGGTAGGCGAAGCTCGCATCGGTGAAACGGTCGCACACCACCGTCACGCCCTCCCGAAGCGCGGGCTCGATGCGTTCAAGCAGGTGGTCACGCCGCGCGGCGAAGACCAGCAGCGCCTCGGTCAGCGTGTCCATTCGCTGGTGCAGCACGAGTTCGCGCAACATCTCGGCCAAGGCCGTTCCGCCGGGCTCACGGGTGACCATCACCTCGCGCCCCTGCTCGCGAAGCAACAGGGCCAGGCGCTCGATGTGCGTGGTCTTGCCGGCACCGTCGATCCCTTCGAAGCTCACGAAGGCGGCGGGTCGCAGGGCTTGGGTTCGGTTCGGCATCGGATCAGGGCGAGGCGCGGCGCTGGTAGCGGTCGACAGCGCGGTTGTGTTCGGCCAGGGTCTCGCTGAACACGCTGCTGCCGTCGCCGCGGGCCACGAAGTACAGCGCGCGTGTGGGCTGCGGCTGGACCGCGGCGACAATCGAATCGGCACCCGGCATCGCGATCGGCGTCGGCGGCAGCCCGCGCCGGGTGTAGGTGTTGTACGGTGTGTCGGCGAGCAAGTCGCGCTTGCGCAGATTGCCATCGAAGGCACTGCCCAGCCCGTAGATGACGGTCGGGTCCGTCTGCAGCGGCATGCCCAGCCGCAGGCGGTTCACGAAGACCCCGGCGATCAGTCCGCGTTCGGACGAGCGACCGGTTTCCTTCTCGACGATCGAGGCCAGGATCAGGGCTTCGTCGGTCGAGTCCAGGGGCAGGCCGGGAGCCCGCGCCTCCCATGCCGACTCGAGGCGACGCTGCATCTGATCGTAGGCGAGCTTCAGCACGGTGAGGTCCGTGCTGCCTCGTGCATAGCGATAGGTGTCCGGGAAGAAGCGTCCCTCGCCCGGCTGGCCCGGGGCACCGATCGCGGCCATCAGCTCGGGCTCGCTCATGCGTGCCGTGGTCGGCTGCAGGTGCGGTGCCGCCGCCAGCGCCTCGCGCCACTGGCGCAGCGTCCAGCCCTCGATCAGGCGCACGCTCTCGAGCGATTCCTCGCCGAGGACGAGCTTGCGCAACAGGCGCCGCGGGCTCGTCGTCGCGTCGATCGCATAGGTGCCGGCACGGATGCGGCGCGCGTCGCCCGACGCGCGGAACCACAGGTACAGCCAGCTGCTCGGCACCTGCACGCCCGCCCCCACCCAGCGCTCGGCCACCTCCCGAGCCGACGAGCCCGGTTCGATGGTCACCTGGACCTCGGGCCCTGCCAACGGCAACGGTTCGTCGAGCCAGCGATCCACCCACCAGGCAGCTCCGAGGCCGGCGGCCGCCAGCAGCGCCAAGCTGCCCAGCAGCCACCGAAACCCGAATCGTCCTGCGGTCATGGGCCTTGATGATAATGAGCCGATGTCCTCCTTCGAGACGGTCTGCGGCGGGGCTGTGCGCCTCGACGACTGGGGTGTCATCCTGGCCGACGGCAGCGATGCACCCGCCTTCCTCCATTCGCAGCTCACCCAGAGCATGCAGGACCTGCCGCCCGACCGCGCCCGGCTCGCAGGCTATTGCTCGCCCAAGGGGCGGCTGCTGGCGACCTTCGTCGCGTGGCGGCGCGCGCCGGATGGCGTGGCGCTGGCCTGCAGCGCCGACTTGCTGCCCGCGACACTCAAGCGGCTGTCGATGTTCGTGCTGCGCGCGAAGTGCAAGCTGCGCGACGCCGGCGGCTCCCTGGTCGTCTGGGGCCTTGCCGGCGACGAAGCGGCGCGTTGGCTGGCGGCCGACCCTGCCGGCGCGGCCTCCATGCCCGTGGGAACGCGGCCGGACAGCCCGGGCGCCACCTGGATCCGCCTGGCCGACGCGGCGCAGACGTCGCGCTGGCTGTGGGTGGCGCCGGCCGACATGCCGGCTCCGCCGCTGCCTGCGCTGCCGCGCGACACGTGGTCTTGGCTGGAGGTGCGCAGCGGGGTCGCGCGCGTCGTCGCCGCGACCGCGGATCATTTCGTGCCGCAGATGCTCAACCTCGAACTGGTCGGCGGCGTCGACTTTCGCAAGGGCTGCTATCCGGGCCAGGAGGTGGTCGCGCGCAGCCAGTACCGGGGCACGCTGAAGCGCCGCACGGTGATGGTCGAGGCGAGCGGGCCGCTGGCGCCGGGCGCCGAGGTGTTCCACCCGAGCGACCCGTCCCAGCCGGCCGGCGAGGTCGTTCTGGCCGCTCCGGGGCCGCAGGGTGAGTGGTCCGCGCTCGTCGAGGTCAAGCGCTCGATGCTCGACGAGGGGCTCAACTTTCGTTCCGAGGGTGTCGATATGCGGGTGGTCGAACTCCCGTACGCGCTGCCCGCGGATTCCCCATGAGCCATGCCGATCCCGACCTCGACATCCCCCTCGATGCGCCGACGCGCAGGCGCCCGCAGTCGGCCGGCCGCGCGGGGGCTGCCCACGCCCGCCGCGAGTCCGGCGCGTCGGCCGCGAGGACGGCGCCGGTGCTAGGGCCGCGCGAACTCTACGTCTACTGGAAGACGCACGACGTCGACAAGGCGCTGCGCGCGGCAGGCCGGATGCAAGCCGTGCTGAAGAGCCGGATTGCCGGGCTGGAGGCCGAACTGCTGCAGCGCGACAGCACCAGCGACGGCCGTTTCACGTTGATGGAGATCTACCGCCATCCGCAGGGCATCGATGGGCCGCTGGAGACCATCATCGCGAACGCCGCAGGACCGGTGCTGGCCACGCTGATGGCCTCGCCGCGCGTCGTCGAGGCCTTCCGGCCCTGTGTACTGGCGGCCTGAGACCGGCGCGGGCACCACTCGGGGGTGCCCGCCTGTCGCCTAGAGCGGCAGCACCATCTCCTGGTGCGGGATGCCCGCCTCCTCGAAGGCCGCCCCGCGTGCCTGGAAACCCGCTCGAGCGTAGAAGCCGATGGCCGACTGCTGCGCGTGCAGCACCACCGCCGACAGGCCGCGCTCGCGCGCCGCAGTCACCAGCGCGTCGAGCACGGCGCGCCCGACCCGCCCTCCCCTGACGTCGCGCAGGACCGCCATGCGGCCGACCTTGCCGACGCCGGCGCCGACCTCGACCAGGCGCCCCGTGGCCAGCGGCTGCCCGAAACGGTTGACGGCCAGCGCGTGCAGCGCGTGCGCGTCGGCGCTGTCCCACTCCAGGTCGGCCGGGATCTTCTGCTCGTCGACGAAGACGGCCCGGCGCAGCGGATGCGCGTGCGGCCCGAGCTCGTCCCACCCTGCCAGACGCACCTGCACCATCGCGTCGCCGGCCTCGAAGGCGGCCAGCGCCTCGCGCAGGGGCTGCGGCACCGGCTTGGAGGTCTGCGTCGCGGGGTCGGCGAAGACGTAGACCAGCTCGCCGGTGACCAGCGGCGCCTCGCCGTTGAACACCGCGGCGACGAAGAGCAGCGACGAGTTGCCGATGCGCTCGCAGCGGATGCCCACGTCCAGGACGTCGTCGTAGCGAGCGGACGCGAGGTACTCGACGGTGGCCTTGCGCACGTACAGGTCGCCCTGGAGCGCCGCCATCGTGTCGTGGTACGGCAGGGCCATGGCCCGCCAATAGCCGGCGATCGCGGTGTCGAAGTACATCAGGTAGTGGCCGTTGAAGACGATCTTCTGCATGTCGACCTCGGCCCAGCGCACGCGCAGGCGGTCGAAGAAGCGGAACGAGGAACGTTTCATGGCGTCGGGTTCACTCCAGGTCGAAGGCCTCGCGCAAGGCGCCGGCCGCGGCATCCAGGGCCTGCCCTGCCTCCGGCAGGACACGGCCCATCTTGATGAAGTCGTGCGTCACGCCGCGGGCCAGCTCCAGCCTCACCGGCACGCCGGCCATGCGCAGGCGATCAGCATACGCCAGCCCCTCGTCGACGACCGGGTCGCACTCGGCCAGGACGATGCACGCCGGCGCGACGCCGTCCACATCCGACGCCTCGAGTGGCGCGAAGCGCCAGTCCCGGCGGTGGTGGTGCGGGATCGTGTGGTCGAAGAACCAGGCGATCGTCGCGGCGTCGATCAGGAACCCGTTGGCGAAGAGCTTGTGCGAGGCGGTGTCGGCATGCGCGGCCGCCCCCGGGGTGATCAGCAGCTGCAGGGCCAGCGACCGGCCGGCATCGCGTGCCTGAAGCGCCGCCACCGCCGCCAGCGTGCCACCGGCACTGTCGCCGCCGACGGCCAGGCGCTGCCCGTCGAGCCCCGCCGCCGCCGCGAGTTCGGGCAGGGCCCGCAGGGCCGCCCAGGTGTCGTCGATGGCGGCGGGAAACGGGTGTTCGGGCGCCAGCCGGTAGTCCAGCGAGATCACGGCGCAACCGGCTCGCAGCGCGAGCTGGCGGCACAGCGAGTCGTGCGTCTCCAGACCGCCGACCACGAAGCCGCCACCGTGCAGGTACAGCAGCACCGGCAGGCTCCCGACGCGCGGGGCGTACAGCCGCGCCGGTCGCGGCGCACCGTCGCCGCCCGGCAACTCCAGGGCCTGCACGCGGGGCAGCGGCACGCGCGGCAGGTCCAGCACCTCGGCACCGGCGGCATAGGCCGCGCGAGCCTGCTCGGGTGTCATCGCGTGCAGCGGTGCGCGCCGGGCCCGGTGGATGCGCTCGAGCAGGCCCGCCATGCGGGGTGTCAACAGGTGATGGCCCAAGCGGTGTGGACGGTGCGGAACGACAGGCCGGGAGTATGCCGGGGCATACTCGCCACACCCGCATTCGCCCGACCTGCCCACGGCCATGGCCTTCATCCAGTACCTGACCCAGATCCACATCGACTTCGGCGTCGCGAACCTGCTGCCCACCGAGTGTGCCCGCATCGGCATCACGCGACCGCTGGTTGTCACCGATGCCGGCGTCCGAGCGGCCGGTGTGCTCGCGAAGGCCCTCGAGCCGCTCGCCGGACTGCCGGTGACGGTGTTCGACGGCACGCCGTCGAACCCCACCGAGGGTGCCGTGCGCGCGGCCGTCGAGGTGCTGCGCGCCCATCACTGCGACGGGCTGGTCGCCGTGGGTGGCGGCTCGAGCATCGACCTGGCCAAGGGCGTGGCGATCGCCGCCACGCACGAGGGACCGCTGAAGACCTACGCGACCATCGAAGGCGGCAGCCCGCGCATCAGCGAGCGGGTGCTGCCGCTGATCGCCGTGCCCACCACGGCCGGCACGGGCAGCGAGGTCGCTCGCGGTGCGATCATCATCGTCGAGGACGGGCGCAAGCTCGGCTTCCACGCATGGCACCTGGTGCCGAAGGCGGCGCTGCTGGATCCGGCGCTGACCCTGGGGCTGCCGCCGCTGCTGACCGCTGCGACCGGCATGGACGCGATCGCGCATTGCATGGAGACGTTCATGGCCCCGGCGGTCAACCCGCCCGCCGACGGCATCGCGCTGGACGGGCTCGCCAGGGGATGGGCGCACATCGAGCGCGCCACGCGCGACGGCAGCGACCGCCAGGCGCGCTGGAACATGATGAGCGCGAGCATGCAGGGCGCGATGGCGTTCCAGAAGGGACTGGGCTGCGTGCACTCGCTGAGTCACAGCCTCGGCGGCGTCGATCCGCGCCTGCACCACGGCACCCTCAACGCCATGTTCCTGCCGGCGGTCGTGCGCTTCAACGCACAGGCCGATTCGGTGGCGGGCGAGCAGCGCCTGCAGCGCATGGCGCAGGCCGTGGGCATCGGCTCGTGCGACAGCCGCGGGACCGAACTGGCCGAGGCGCTGCGAGACCTGAACGCACGGCTGGGGCTGCCGTCGGGGCTTGCGGCGATGGGCGTCCGCGAGGACTTGTTCGATCGCGTGATCGACGGCGCGATGGCCGACCACTGCCACAAGACCAATCCGCGGCTGGCCACGCGCGACGATTACCGCGAGATGCTGCACGCCTCGATGTAGCGGGCCGGCAGCCGGCCCCGGCCGGGCCGACACGTCGGCCCGGGGCCCGCGGCGCATCGTCCCCGGCTGCAGCTCGTCGCACCGGGCTGCAGCCTGTCGCACCCGGGCGGATGCGGCGCCAAGCCGGCGTTATGGTGTGCTACCTCGCCAACACACCAAGATCCGCCGATGACCTCCTCCTGGGATGACGGGCTGCCGATCTACCAGCAACTGGCCGACCGTCTCGCCGCAGCCCTGCTCGACGGGAACCCGCCCGAAGGCAGCGCGATGCCGTCCGTGCGTGCGCTGGCGAGCCAGTTCCTGCTCAATCCGCTCACCGTGAGTCGGGCGCTGCAGGCGCTCGCCGACGCCGGCTTGCTGGAGAACCGGCGCGGCCTCGGGCTGTTCGTGGTGCCGGGTGCCCGCGAGCGGCTGCGGGCGAGCGAACGCGAGCGGTTCCTGAGCACCGAGTGGCCGCGGCTGAGGCTGCGGTTGAAGCGCCTGGGCATCGGCGCGCAGCATCTGAGCTGGGAGGATTCCCGATGATCCCGCAACCGCTGGTGCGTGCCGAAGGGCTGAGCGTGCGCTACGGCGCCCGGACGGCGCTGCAGGACCTGAGCTTCGAGATCCCGAAGGGTCGCGTCGTCGGGCTGCTGGGTCACAACGGCGCCGGCAAGACCACGCTGATGAAGGCGCTCGTCGGATTGAAGACCGCCCAGGGTCGTCTGCAGGTCCTGGGGATGGACCCGGTGCGCGAGCGAGTCGCGCTGCTGCAGTCGGCCTGCTACATCCCGGACGTGGCCACGCTGCCACGCTGGGCCCGGGTCCACGAGCTGATCCGCCTGATGAGCGGCCTTCACCCGCGCTTCTCGGCCGAGCGGGCGCGGGAGTTGCTGCGCCGCACCAGCGTCGGGCTCGACGACAAGGTCTCGCGGCTGTCCAAGGGCATGGTCGCCCAGGCCCACCTCGCGCTGGTGGCCAGCATCGACGCGCGGCTGATGATCCTCGACGAGCCGACGCTGGGCCTGGACGTGCTGTCGCGCAAGGCCTTCTACGAGATGCTCATCGACGAGTGGTGCGACGGCGAGCGCAGCGTGCTGGTCAGCACGCACCAGGTCGAAGAGATCGAGAGCCTGCTGTCCGACGTGATGATGCTCAACGAAGGCCGGCTGGTGCTGTCGATCAGCCTGGAGGACCTCGACCGCCGCTTCATGGCACTCGGCCACGATCCGGCGGTGGCCGATCGCATCGCGCAGGCCCATCCCCTGTTGCGCTACCGGGGCGCAGCCGGCGCGACGGCCCTGTTCGACGGGGCGCCGCCGCCGGACATCCAGGCCCTTGGCCAGCGTGTGCGACCCAGCCTCGTCGACCTGTTCGTCGCGCTGACGCGCAAGCCCGAACTCGACCGTCGGCACTTCTGAACGGGAGCCTCCATGAACATCCTTGCCACGCTGGCCCGGCGCGAATGGCTGCAGCACCGCCTCGGCTGGTCCCTGATGGCGCTGTTGCCGACGGCGCTGATCGCGCCGCTGCTGGCCGTCGCTGACGTCGACCTGCAGGGTTCTCCCGCCCTGGAGGGCCCGAAGTCCGCCGTGCTCGGGCTGGCCTCGCTGGGCGTGCCGACCGCGCTGCACCTGGCGATGTTCTGGATCGCCTCGCTGATCATCGTCGCGGGGCTGGCCCGCCGCGACCACGGCGACCGCTCGGTCGAGTTCTGGCTGTCGATGCCGGTCGGACACGCCAGTGCCCTCGCCGCGCCGCTGATCGTGCACCTGCTGCTGGTGCCGATCGCGGCGCTGGGAATCGGGTTGCTCAGCGGGATGCTGGTGTCCCTGCTCGTCGTCACCCGGGTCGCCGGCCTCGACGCCTGGCTGGCGCTGCCCTGGGTCTCGCTGATCGGCGGATCGGTGGCGCTGGCGGGGCGGCTGGCCCTGGGCGTGCTGCTGGCCACGCTCTGGCTGTCACCGGTGCTCCTCGGCGTGGTCCTGCTGACCGCGTGGTTCAGGCGCTGGGGCCTGGTCATCGGGGCGGTTGGCGTCGGCATGGGCAGCGGGCTGATGGACCGGCTGCTCGGCTACCCGCTGCCCTGGACCTTGCTGAGCGGCCTGGCGGAGCGGGCGTCGCGCTCGCTGCTCAACGCCGGCCAGGCCCGGCTGGACGGCGAGCCGGAGCATTCGGCCGCGGACGTCCTGCACCTGTTGCCGGGCTGGCTCGCCGGCGACGCGGCGAACGCCCTCGCGCTGCTCTTGTCGCCGTGGTTCGTCGGCGCGATGGCGGCCTCGGCGGTGCTCTTCGCCGGTCTCGTGCAGTGGCGCCGCCGGGGTGCCGCGGCCGGCAGCTGAGGCCTCGGCGACGCCGATCCGGCGCGCGCCGCGAGATGGCGCCGCGCTGTCCTTCGCGAGACCGCGGAAGCGCCGACGCCCGGCTGGACCGGGCGTCGGCGGGCGTGCGCCGGGGTCGTCCCCCGCTGTCGCACGTCAGTGGAACTGCTCTTCCTCGGTGGAGCCGGTCAGCGCCTTCACGCTCGAGGAGCCGCCCTGGATGACGGTCGTCACGTCGTCGAAGTAGCCGGCGCCGACCTCCTGCTGGTGCGACACGAAGGTGTAGCCCTGCTCGCGCGCCTTGAACTCGGGCTCCTGCACCATGTTGACGTAGTGCTTCATGCCCTCGCCGCGGGCGTACGCGTGCGCGAACTGGAAGGTGTTGTACCAGTTGATGTGGATGCCGGCCAGCGTGATGAACTGGTACTTGTAGCCGAGCGCGGAAAGGTCTTCCTGGAAGGAGGCGA
>ERZ761602.2947-NODE-2947-length-25251-cov-11.814613_pt1 | contig 25251 bp, 19 predicted proteins | sample MGYA00512165_ERZ761602 | MGnify/ENA primary metagenome ERZ761602 (study PRJEB28899, sample SAMN02445085) | bioreactor sludge metagenome | biome: EBPR sludge; isolation source: Thorneside wastewater treatment plant | place: Australia: Brisbane, Thorneside...
CGAGGCGACCGGGCTGGAGACGCGGATCCTGAGCGGGCAGGAGGAAGCGACCTATGCCGCCCACGGCGTGATCTCGGGCTTCTTCCAGCCGAAGGGGCTGGTCGGAGACCTGGGCGGCGGCAGCCTGGAAGTGGCCGAGGTGATCGGCGACCGCGTCGGCGACCGGATGACCAGCATGCCGATCGGCACGCTGCCGGTGAACAGCCAGCCCACGCCGCCCGCCGCACCGGAGGTCAACAGCGAGCCGAAGCGCCGGCCGAAGATCGAGGTCAGCACCGAGCCGATCACCGGCACCGCGACGAAGAAGAAGATCAGCAACTGCTCGATGTCGAGCCCGTCGCCGTGCGGTGCCGACCCTTCGCCGGCAACCGGCGCCGGAAGGCCTTCGCCCTGGATGCGCGCGATGAGCTGCTCGACCCCGGCCGAGAGCCCGCCCGCGAAGTCACCGCGCTTGAAGGCCGGCGAGATCGTGTTCTGGATGATCTGCCGCGCCGCAAGGTCGGGGATGGCGCCTTCGAGTGCCTTGGCCGTGGCGATCCAGATCCGGCGGTCGTCCTTGGCGACGACGATCAACAGGCCGTCGCCGACGTCCCGGCGCCCGATCTTCCAGCTGTCGCCCACGCGCTGCGCATACGAGGCAATGTCTTCCGGCGCGGTGGACGGCACGATCAGGACGACGATCTGCGGCCCCGCCTGCGCCTCGAACGCGGCGAGCCGGGCCTCCAGCGAGGAGCGGTCGGCCTCCCCGAGCGTGGACGTCTGGTCGATCACGCGTGCGCTGAGCGGCGGAACCGGCAAGGGCTCTTGCGCATGCAGCGCGCCGCCGGCCAGCAGGGCCAGCAGCAAGGCCAGCAGCCTCAGCATCACCACGTCAGCGTCCCGGGGCGAACGTGCGTCGTCGCGTGCGGGCTACCCCGCAGGCCGCCACGGCGGGCAGGCAGGGCAGCCGTGCCATGCGGCCCGTTAGCGGCTGGCCGCCGGCGCCGGGGCGGGAGTGGCCGGCTTGGGCGAGCCGAAGTCGACCGTCGGCGGCGCGCTGATCGCCGCCTCGTTCTCGACGGAGAAGTTCGGCTTGACGGCGTAGCTGAAGACCATCGCGGTGAGGTTGGTCGGGAACTGGCGGGCCAGGACGTTGTACTGCTCGACCGACTTGATGTAGCGGTTGCGCGCCACCGTGATGCGGTTCTCCGTGCCCTCGAGCTGCACGCGCAGGTCCTGGAAGGCCTGGTTGGCCTTCAGGTTCGGATACTGCTCGGCGACGACCATCAGCCGGCTCAGCGCACTGGACAGCTCGCCCTGGGCCTGCTGGAACTTCGCGAACGCCTCCGGGTTGTTCAGCGTCTCCGGCGTCACCTGGATCGACGTGGCCTTGGCGCGCGCCTCGATGACCTTGGTCAGCGTCTCCTGCTCGAAGTTCGCCTCGCCCTTGACGGTGTTGACGATGTTCGGGATCAGGTCGGCGCGGCGCTGGTACTGGTTGAGCACCTCGCTCCAGGCGGCCTTGACGCTCTCGTCGAGGCGCTGGAAGTCGTTGTAGCCGCAGCCGGCCAGGCTGGCCGAAGCGGCGACGAGCAAGGCGGCGAAGAGGCGACGCAGCATGACAGGAGTCCTCCAACGGTTGTTCTGCGCGGCACCACGTGGGGGGTGCCGGCTCGCATTCAAGTGTCAAGTGGCAACGGGACTGTAGCCGTTCGCGCCGCTGCCCAGGCAAACGCCGAGGCCGCGCGCGGCGCCGAGGAGGTCGTGGTCCAGTGGCACGGTGCGCGTGCGCCCGGCCACCGCCTCCAGCGGCACGCCGACGCAGCGGTCGGCTTGCAGCGCGACCATCTGGCCGAACTGCCGCTGCAGCGCCATCTCGGCGGCCGCGTGCCCGAATCGCGTCGCGAGCACGCGGTCGAAGGCCGTCGGCGAGCCGCCCCGCTGCACGTGGCCCAGCAGCGTCGTGCGGACCTCGCAGTGCAGCAGCGGCTCGAGCATCGAGCGCAGGCTCTCGCCGACGCCCCCGAGGCGGATCGGATCGGGGCTGCCGGGAACGGTGCGCGCGATCGTCATCTGGCCACCCCGCGGTGCCGCGCCCTCGGCGATGCAGATGATCGTGCCGCCGCGCCCGGCCACCCCGTGGACCGCGGCCTCGCGCGACTGGCAGAAGCGCACGATCTCGGCCGGCTCGAACGGCAGCTCGGGGATCAGGATCGCGTCAGCACCGCCGGCCAGGCCGCCCTCGAGTGCGATCCATCCGGCGTAGCGCCCCATGGTCTCGACGACCATCACGCGCCCGTGCGCGCGCGCGGTCGTGCGAAGCCGGCCGATCGCCTCGGCGACGACGGCCACCGCGCTGTCGAAGCCGAAGGTGCGCTCGGTCAGGAAGAGGTCGTTGTCGATCGTCTTGGGGATGCCGAGCATCGGCAGCCCGAGCCGGTGCAGGCGATGGGCGATCGACATCGTGCCGTCGCCGCCGACCGCGAGCACCGCGTCCAGGGCGTGGTCGCGCGCGAACTCCAGCACCTGCCCCGACACGTCGGCTCCGCCGTTCTCGACGTCGTGGAACGGGTCGGCGCGGTTGTGCGTGCCGAGGATCGTGCCACCCTGGTCGATGATGTCGTCGACGTCGGCGATCTGCAGCGGCCGCATGCGCTGTCGCATCAGGCCGAGGAAGCCGCGCTCGATGCCGCTGACGCGGGCGCCGGCCTGGATCAGGGCCATCGTCGCCGCGCGGATCACCGCGTTGAGTCCGGGACAGTCGCCGCCGCCGGTCAGGATGCCGATGTGCATGGCCCGATTGTGCGTCGTCGGCGGCTTCCAGCCGTTGCGCGCCCGTGTCATCCGCCGGTCCCGTGCTGCGTTAGAAGCGGCACGCCGGTGCGCATCCGCGCGCGCTGTCCGTTGATTCGCCGCGGGAGTGTCGAGATGAGGCCCTGGAAACGTCTGTCGCTGGTCTGGTCCGCCGTCAAGGGCGATCTCCGTTTGCTGTGGCGGGCCCTGCGTCACCCGCTCGCGCCGGCGTGGCTCAAGCTGGGCACGCTGGGACTCGTCGTCTACCTGCTGTCGCCGGTCGACCTGATACCGGACCTGCTGCCCTTCGTCGGCGTGGTCGACGACGTCGTGCTGATCCCGCTGGCGATCGCCTGGATGTTGCGCCGCCTGCCCGCCCGCCTGCGACAGGACATCGGCGCGGACGCCCGGTCGACGGTCATGCCCTGAAGGCGCGGCATCCGCGCCACCCGGGGAGCGGACCCGGGGGCTCGCGAGCCCGCAGGCGCGGTTCCACGGCGCCGGTCGTGCCCGGATAATGGGCCATGACCGCACCGCTGCTCAACGACTGCTTCCTGCGCGCCTGTCTGCGTCAGCCCACGCCCCACACGCCCATGTGGCTGATGCGCCAGGCTGGGCGCTACCTGCCCGAGTACTGTGCCACCCGGGCGAAGGCCGGCAGCTTCATGGGCCTGGCCACCAACGTCGACTTCGCCACCGAGGTCACGCTTCAGCCGCTGGAGCGGTACCCGCTGGACGCGGCGATCCTCTTCTCGGACATCCTGACGGTGCCCGACGCGATGGGGCTCGGGCTGAGTTTCGCCGCCGGCGAAGGGCCGCGTTTCGCGACGGTCGTGCGCGACGAGGCGGCGGTCGCGGCGCTTGCCGTCCCCGACCTCGAGCGGCTGCGCTATGTCTTCGATGCGGTCACGTCGATCCGCCGTGCGCTGCAAGGCCGTGTGCCGCTGATCGGCTTCTCCGGCAGCCCCTGGACGCTGGCCTGCTACATGGTCGAAGGCGGCGGCTCGGACGACTACCGTCACGTCAAGACGCTGATGTACGCGCGGCCCGACCTGATGCATCGCATGCTCGACATCAATGCGCGAGCCGTTGCCGCCTACCTGAACGCGCAGATCGACGCGGGTGCGCAGGCCGTGATGATCTTCGACTCCTGGGGCGGCGTGCTCGCCGATGGCCAGTTCCAGCGCTTCAGCCTGTCCTACACGCGCCAGGTCGTTGCCGCGCTGCAGCGCGAGAAGGACGGCCAGCGCGTCCCATGCATCGTCTTCACGAAGGGGGGAGGGCCTTGGCTCGAGGCGATCGCCGATTGCGGCGCCGACGTGATCGGCCTGGACTGGACGGTCAACCTCGGTGAGGCTCGGCAGGCGGTTGGCGGCCGGGTCGCGTTGCAGGGCAACCTGGACCCGGCGGTCCTGTTCGCGCCGCCGGACGTCGTGGCGGCGGAAGGCCGGGCCGTGCTCGACAGTTTCGGGCCGCCGCAGCGCAGCGACGGGGGCTGGGACGGCCACGTCTTCAACCTCGGGCACGGGATCAGCCAGTTCACCCCCCCAGAACATGTCGCTGCGCTGGTCGAGGCGGTCCGGGATCATGGCCGGCGGATCCGGCAAGCCGCATGACAGCGGGCGCGGGCCGTGAGTGAGCGCTCAGATTGGCGACTTATCCCCACCGACGTGGATGCGTCAGGACGTTGCCTGAACGCGCAATCGCAACGAATTGCAACGCCAAGGCCGCGCTAAGTCGTTGATTTTGCTGAGCAGCGCGCTCTGCTGGAAAAACGGGCAATCCAAGACAGGGGCCGACAAATCAAGGCCTTGCGTGGGCCGCCCCCGCCTTGCCCACAAAGATATCCACAGCTCTAGTGGACATCGCCAAAACTCCTTCTGGATCAGGAACTTGCCCCTTTTTCCTCGATCGAGACCGAACTCGGGGCCGCCGGCCCGGCATCGTTCGACGGGGCCGCGCGGCGGATGAGCGCTCTCGCCACCCTCGCCGTGGCTGTCGAGCTTCCGCAACATGCGGGGTTGACAGACACGCTGGACTATCGTTGCGAGTCGGGCGTCGAGGCAGGCCAGTTCGTGCGCGTGCCCCTGGGTGCGCGCAGTGTCACCGGCATCGCCTGGGGCCCGGGCGAGGGCGCGGGCGTCGACGAGGGCTCGTTGAAGCCCATCGGCGGCGTGCTGTCAAGCGTGCCGCCGTTGCCCGGTGCCTGGCGCCGGCTCGTTGCCTTCGCGGCGGGCTACTACCAACGCAGCCTCGGTGAACTCGCACTGTCGGTCCTGCCGCCTGACCTGCGCAGGCTCGATGCGCGCCAGCTCGAGCAGCGCGTCGGTCGCCTGCTGCGACGGCAAGCCGAGCTCTCCGGGGCTGCCACCGTGCGTCCGCCCCGGCGGCGCAGGGGCCCCGAGGCCGATGCGGGCGCGCCGGCGCAACCGGCGCCGACCGTTCCCGTGGAGCCCGCTCCGGCGCTGACCGAGGCGCAGCGTGAGGCCGTGGACACCATCCTGGGCGCCCTGGATGCGCCAGCTGCGCCTCCTGCCCCCCTGCTGCTGTACGGCGCCACCGGAAGCGGCAAGACCGAGGTCTACCTGCGCGCGGCGCAAGCCGCGCTGGCGCGCAAGCGCCAGGTGCTCGTGCTGGTGCCCGAGATCAACCTGACACCGCAACTCGAGGCCCGCTTCGCGCAGCGCTTTCCGGCCCACCGCCTGGTGGCCTTGCACAGCGGGCTGACGCCGGCGCGCCGGCTCCAGAACTGGCTGCTGGCGCACCTCGGGTTGGCCGATCTGGTGCTCGGCACGCGGCTGGCCGTGTTCACGCCGCTGCCGCGGCCCGGTCTCATCATCGTCGACGAGGAGCACGACCCGAGCTTCAAGCAGCAGGAGGGCGCCCGCTACTCGGCGCGCGACCTGGCGGTCTACCGCGCCGCGCTGGAGGGCACGCCCGTCGTGCTGGGGTCGGCCACGCCCTCGCTGGAGAGCTGGCAGCGTGCCGCCGCGGGCCGCTACCGCCGCCTGGACATGCCCGAGCGCATCGGCGGCGGGTCGATGCCGGCGGTCAGGCTCGTCGACATGCGGGCGCTGCCGCGCGCGGCCGGCGAGGCCGCCCCGGCACTCGCGCCGCCCCTGCTGCAGGCGCTGCAGCAGCGCATCGCGATGGGCGAGCAGAGCCTGTTGCTGCTGAACCGCCGCGGGTACGCCCCGGTGCTGCATTGCGGCGCGTGCAGCTGGAAGAGCCAGTGCGCCCACTGCAGCGCCTGGCGCGTGTTTCACAAGGGCGACCGCACGCTGCGCTGTCACCACTGCGGCTTCACCGAGCGCGTTCCCCGCGCCTGCCCGGAGTGCGGCAACCTGGACATCGCGCCGATCGGCCGCGGAACCGAGAAGCTCCAGGAACAGATCGCGGCGCTGCTGCCCGGTGCGCGCGTCGCGCGCATCGACGCCGACAGCACGCGGCTGAAGGGATCACTCGACGCGCAGCTGGCGGCCGTGCACGCCGGCGAGGTCGACGTGCTGGTCGGCACGCAGATGGTCACCAAGGGCCACGACTTCCGCCGCATCACGCTGGTCGCTGCGGTGAACCCGGACGCTGCGCTGTTCGCCAGCGACTTCCGCGCCGCCGAGCGCCTGTTCGCGCTGCTGCTGCAGGCGGCGGGGCGTGCGGGTCGGGATGCGCGGACCGCCTCGCGCAGCGAGATGTGGCTGCAGACCTGGCACCCGGCGCATCCGGTCTACGCCGCGCTGCAGCGCCATGACTTCGCCAGCTTCGCGGCGCAGCAGCTCGACGAGCGGCGCGCCGCGGGCTTGCCGCCCTTCGTCCACCTCGCCCTGCTGCGCGCGGACGCGAAGACGGCGGCCGACGCGGCGGCGTTCCTGCGCGACGCGGCGGCGGCCGCGGCTTCCCTGCCGGCGTCGGCCGGGGTCAGGCTGTACCCGCCGGTGCCGCCTCCGGTGTCGCGCGTGGCCGATGTCGAGCGGATGCAGATGCTGGTCGAGTCGGCCTCGAGGCCGGCGCTGCAGCGCCTGCTGACCGCCTGGCGCGCCGAACTCGTGGCGCTGCGCCCTCGCCACCGGGCTGTCCTGCGCTGGGCGCTCGATGTCGATCCGCTGGGCATCTGAGCGCCGTTCCGGGCGTCGGTGCCTGGGCCGCGGATGGCTGCCCGGCCCTCATCGCGGCCGCACGCCGAAGAGCCACGCCAGCAGCGAGAAGCTCGCGAAGGCGACGACCGTGCTGGTCATGATGATGCGCGCGATGCGGCCGTTGTCGGCGCCGTAGCGCTCGGCCAGCAGCGAGACGTTGCTGGCGCTGGGCAGCGCCGCGGCCAGCGTCATCACGGTGATCTGCGCGACCGTCAGGCCGGCACCGAGCTGGCGTGCCGCCGCGGCGGCCATGAACACCAGCAACGGGTGCAGCAGCAGCTTGATCAGCGCGACCGGCACGTACAGCGCCGGCGGCGTGCGCGTGTGCGCGTGCTGTCCGGCGCGCCAGAGCACGGCGCCGATCGTGAACAGCGCCACCGGGCTGGCCGCGTCGGCGAGCATGCGCACGACGACCTCCGGCGGCCCGGAGAGCTTCCAGCCGACCAGCGAGAACAACGCGCCGAGCGCGATCGACCACGGCAGCGGGTTGCTCAGCGTGCCGCGCAGTGCGCGCCAGGCGGCGGCCCGCGGGCCGGCGCCCGATGCGTCGTGCATCTGGGCGAGCGCGATGCACAGCGAACTCGTGACGAAGAGGTCTGCCAGCACCGTGCAGATCACCGGACCGGCCGCCGCGGGACCGGCCAGCGCGACGAGCAACGGAACGCCCATGAAGCCGGTGTTCGGGAAGGCCGCGACCAGCGCGCCGAAGGCGGCGTCCTTCAGGTGCACGCGGCGGCTCAGGGTCACCGCCACGGTGAAGCCCACCATCACCAGCGCGCACGCCACGTAGACCGCCAGCACCGACGGATTCAGCAGTTCGAGCAGCGGCGTGTTCTGCCCGAAGCGGAAGAGCATGCACGGCAGCGCGAAGTACAGCACGAAGGCGTTCAGCCCGGCGATCGAGCTCTCCGGGAGCACCCGCGCCCGCGCGGCCCAGTAGCCGCACAGCACGAGCGCGAAGAACGGAACGGTGACGCCGAGGATGGCCTGCATCGAGCGGCGCAGTATCGCCCGGGCCCGCGTGCCGGCCCGGGCTGCCGGACAATCATCGCCGCACGGCAGCTTCGGGAGTTTCGGGGATGGCATTGACACGCGAGCCGCGGGGCCGCGGCCCGATCGGGACGACGCTCGTCGCGGCGTGGCGCCTGGTCGACGGGTTGCGACGGGTGGTCGCCAACCTGCTCGTCCTGCTGCTGCTGGCCGGGCTCGTCGCCGCCTGGTGGGCCAGCCGTCCGCCGTCGCTGAAGTCCGCGACCGTGCTGGTGCTCGCCCTGGACGGCACCGTCGCCGAGCAGCGCGGGTCCGGCGGCCGGCAGGCGCTGCTGCAGCGGGTCCAGGGCCCGTCGTCGCACCCGGTGGCCTTGCGCGACGTCGTGGAGGCGCTGGACCGTGCCGCGCGTGACCGGGACATCGACAGCGTGCTGCTCCAGCTCGACGGCTTCGCGGGCGCGGGGCTGCCGATGCAGCGCGAACTCGCAGCGGCCATCACGCGCTTCCGGGCCAGCGGCAAGAAGGTCGTTGCCTGGGGCATGAGCTACAGCCAGCGGGCGTACTACCTGGCCGCGCACGCCGACGAGGTCTACCTGCACCCGATGGGGTCGGTGCTGATCGAGGGCTACGGCCGCCAGCGCAACTACTACCGCGACGCGCTGGACCGCCTGGGCATCTCGGCGAACGTCGTGCGCGCCGGCGCGTTCAAGAACGCGGCCGAGCCGTTCGCCGCCAACGCCCCGTCGCCGCAGACGCTGGAGGCCGAGGGTCTGGTCTACCAGGCCCTGTGGTCGCTGTACCAGCAGGGCGTGGAGAAGGCGCGCCGGCTCCCGCCAGGCCACGTGCAGCGGATGATCGACCACCTGCCGCAGCTGCTCCTCGCCGCGCAAGGCGACCCGGCGCGGCTGGCGCTCGAGATGAAGCTCGTCGACGGCCTGATGACGCCCGACGCGCTGCGCACGTTGCTGATCGAGCGCGGGGCTCGCGACGACCGCACGAACAGCTTCCGCCAGGTGTCGCTGCAGGCCTATGCACGCCATGCCTCGCCGCCTCGCGAGGGCGACGGTGTCGCCGTCGTCGTTGCCGAGGGGGAGATCGTCGACGGCGACGCGCCGGCGGGGCGTGTCGGCGGGCGCACGGTGGCCGAGCTGCTGCGCCAGGCGCGCGAGGACGAGCAGGCGAAGGCGATCGTGCTGCGGGTCAACTCGCCGGGCGGCAGCGCCACCGCCAGCGAGCTGATCCGGCGCGAGCTGCAGCTCGCGCGCGCAGCGGGCAAGCCGGTGGTCGTCTCGATGGGCGACGTGGCCACCAGCGGCGGCTACTGGGTCGGCCTGGCGGCCGACGAGGTGATCGCCGATCCCGGCACCATCACCGGCTCGATCGGGGTCGTCGGCTTGCTGCCGACGGCACCGGGCCTGATGGACAAGCTCTCGGTGCGCACCGGGGGAACCGGCACGACCTGGCTGATCGGCGCCTACGATCCGCGGCTGCCGCTGGATCCGCGCTTCGAGCAACTCGTGCAGTCGGCCGTCGACCACCTCTACGCGGACTTCACGGCCAAGGCGGCGGCGGCCCGGCGCACGACGAAGGAGAAGATCGACGAGGTGGCCCGGGGTCGCGTATGGACGGGCGACCAGGCGCTGCAGCGCGGTCTCGTCGACCGTCTGGGGAGCCTGGACGACGCCCTGGCCGCCGCGCGTGCGCGAGCGAAGCTGTCCGCCGATGCGCGCGTGGCCTACCTCGAGCCGGAAGGTGGCCGCCTGCAGCGCCTGCTCGACTGGTTCGGCTTGCAGGGGCTGGCGCGCCTGATGCTGGAGCCGGTGATCGGGGCGGCAGCCGGGCCCATCGCCCCGGCGGGCGTCGGCGTGGTCGCGGCACCGTTCGCGGCGCAGGCCGAAGAGCTTCGCTGGCTGCTCGAGACGATCGGCCGCCAACAGCCCTTCGCCGTCGTGGCGCACTGCCTGTGCAGGCCGGGCGACTGACGCGGCCGAAGCCTCGGGCCCCGTTCAGCGTGCACCGCTGCCGCTGAGGCGGCCGACCAGCACGAGCCCGCCGACGATCGCCGATGCGCCGGCGACCTGGGACCAGGTGGCCAGCGTGTGCGCGTGCCACAGGAAGACCGCGGTCGCCGCCAGCAGCACGGCGAACAGCCCGACGGCGAGTGCCTGCGCCCGGCCGCTGGCTGGCGGGTCGTAACGCGCACGCTGCCGTTCGAAGGCCGGCTTCGGGAAACGCTCGGCGACGTCGGCAGGCCGCCAGCCCGGGGGCTCGAGCCACACCCGCAGCTTGTCGGTCCACGCGCGAGCATGCCAGCTGTCGCGTGCGAGCGCCGAGTAGACCTCCAGATTGGCCCACAGCGGGTTCCAGCTGCGCAGCGGCGAGCGCGTGCCGTAGACGATCGGCTCGCGGTCGTCCTCCTCGGCGAAGCTGCCGAACAGGCGGTCCCAGACGATCCAGATCCCGCCGTAGTTGCGGTCCAGGTAGCGGTCGTTGACGGCGTGGTGCACGCGGTGGTTGCTCGGCGAGCAGAACCAGCGGTCGAACCAGCCCAGCCGCCCGACATGCTGCGTGTGCACCCAGTACTGGTAGAGGAGGTCGACGAGCGCGACGACGGCGAAGACCTTCGGCGGGAAGCCCAGCACGGCCATCGGCACGTAGAAGATCCAGCCGAGCAGGAATCCGGACGAGGTCTGGCGCAGCGCCGTCGAGAGGTTGTAGTCCTCGCTCTGGTGGTGCACCACGTGGGCGGCCCAGAAGATCGCGCAGGTGTGGCCGAGGCGGTGCTGCCAGTAGTAGCAGAAGTCGTAGGCGACGAGGCCCGCGACCCAGACCCAGGCCGCGGACGCGTCGAGGCGCCAGAGCGCGACGTGCTCGAAGATCGCGGCATAGATGCCGATGCGCAGCACGCGGCCGAAGACGCCCGTGACCTGGCTCATGATGCCCAGGCCGATCGAGTTCAACGCGTCGTTCCAGCGATAGGTGTTGCGGCCGCGGCGCAGTCCCACCGCCAGCTCCAGCGCGATCAGCAGCAGGAACACCGGGGTCGCGAGCACGATGATCTGGGCGCCTTGCATGCGAGGGAGTGTCGCCGAAGGCGGCCTCGGTATCATGTGCCGCTCCGCTACCCGCCGGCCGCCCGTGCGGCCGCCGCCCGGCGCCGTCGCCTGTCGCGGCCGCCCTCGCTGTCCGATGGCCGAAACCCTCAATCCCGCCCAGTTGCAGGCGGTCCATCACCTGCACGGCCCGTCGCTCGTGCTCGCCGGCGCGGGCTCCGGCAAGACCCGCGTGATCGTCCACAAGATCGCGCGGCTGCTCCAGGCCGGCCTCGAGCCCTCGCAGATCGCGGCGATCACCTTCACGAACAAGGCCGCGAAGGAGATGAGCGAGCGCGCGAAGGCGAGCGTCGGCAGCCGTGCAGCGCGAGCGCTGGTCGTGTGCACCTTCCACGCGCTCGGCGTGCGCATGCTGCGTGCGGACGGCACGCGCATCGGGCTGAAGGAGAACTTCTCGATCCTCGACACCGACGACGTGCTGGGCGTGCTGCGCGACGTCGGCGGCACCACCGATGCCGCGATCGCGCGCGACTGGCAGTGGACGATCAGCCGCTGGAAGAACCAGGGCCTGGACGCGCAGGCCGCGCTGGGTGCCGCGGCCAGCGACGCCGAGCGTGTCGCGGCCCAGGTGATGCGCCGCTACGAGGAGCGCCTCGCCGCCTTCCAGGCGGTCGACTTCGACGACCTGATCGGGCTGCCGCTGAAGCTGCTGCGCGGCGATGCGCAGGTGTGCGCGAGCTGGCAGGAACGCTTCCGGCACATCCTGGTGGACGAGGTGCAGGACACCAATGCCGTGCAGTACGAGCTGCTCAAGGCGCTGGTGGGCGAGCGCGGCATCTTCACCGTCGTCGGCGACGACGACCAGAGCATCTACGGCTGGCGCGGCGCAACGATCGACAACCTGAGACGCCTGCCGCAGGACTTCCCGTCGCTGAAGGTCATCCCGCTGGAGCAGAACTACCGCTCGACTGGCGCGATCCTGCGGGCGGCCAACCACGTGATCGCCGGCAATCCCAAGCTCTTCGCGAAGACGCTGTGGAGCGCCCTTGGCGAAGGAGAGCCGGTGCAGGTCATCGCCTGCGACGGCGAGGAGCACGAGGCCGAGCGGGCCGTGGCGCGCATCCAGTCGCTGCGCGCGCGCGGCGCGGGCGTGCGCTTCGCCGATTTCGCGATCCTCTACCGCGCGAACCACCAGTCGCGCGTCTTCGAGCAGAAGCTTCGCGCGGCGCAGCTGCCGTACAAGGTGTCGGGCGGCCAGAGCTTCTTCGACCGCGCGGAGATCAAGGACCTTTGCGCCTGGCTGCGGTTGCTGGTCAACACCGACGACGACCCGGCCTTCCTGCGAGCGATCGCCACGCCCAAGCGCGGCATCGGCACGACCACGCTGACCCGGCTCGCCGAGTTCGCCTCGCGGTGGAAGACGAGCCTGTTCGAGGCGCTGTTCGCCGACAGCCTGGGCAGCGTGCTCGGCTCCAAGGCGGTGGCCGGCCTGCACGAGTTCGGTCGCTACGTCAACGAGCTCGAGCACCGCGCCCGGCACACGAGCGGCGCCGAGGATGCGCGTGCCCTGCTGCTGGGCTGGCTGAAGGACATCGGCTACGAGCAGCACCTCTTCGACAGCGAGGACAGCGAGAAGCTCGCGGCGGCCCGCTGGAGCAACGTGCTGGATTTCGTCGACTGGATCTCGCGCCGCTGCGGCGGCGAGATCACCCAGGAGGGCGGCACCTTCGAGAGCGAGCGCTGCAGCGTGCTGCAGGTCGCGCAGACGGTCAACGTGATCCTCAGCCTGGCCGAGCGTGGCGAGGACGCCGACGTCGTGACCCTGTCGACGCTGCACGCCGCCAAGGGCCTGGAGTGGCCGCACGTGATCCTGGCCGGGGTCAACGAGGGGCTGCTGCCGTTCAAGGCGGGCGACGAGGAGATGACCCCCGCGCGCCTGGAGGAGGAGCGGCGCCTGATGTACGTCGGCATCACGCGCGCGCGGCAGACGCTGGCGGTCAGCACGCTGCGCCGGCGCAAGCGTGGGCGCGAGACCGTGGCCGGGGTGCCCAGCCGCTTCATCGCCGAGATGAAGCTCGACGAGGGTGTCGCCAAGGAGAACCCGCGCGACGCGCTGCGCCGCCTGCGCGAGCAGCTGGCGGGCAAGGCCCCGTCCTCGGCAGCCGACCTGGCGGCGGGGTGACGCGGTGAGCGACGAGCGACGAGCTGCCGTGCCGCTCCTGGGCCTGGCCGCCTTGGCCTGCGCGGTGCTGGCGATCGCCTCGGCGCCATGGGCCCTGGGGCAGCCGTGGCTGAACCTCGTCTTCAAGCCGCTGGCGACCGTGGCGATCATCGCGCACGCCTGGGGTCGCGGCCAGGACCGGCCGAGCGTGCGGCGCTGGGTGCTCGCCGGCCTGGTGCTGTCGCTGGCCGGCGACATCGCGCTGCTCTGGCCGCAGCAGGGTTTCCTGCCCGGTCTCCTGAGTTTCCTTCTGGCCCATGCGGCCTACCTGGTCGCCTTCACACGCGAGCGGCGCCTGGCTGCGCGAGCGGCGCCGTTCGTGGCCTATGCGCTCGTCGCCGGCGTCGTGCTCGCGCAGCTGTGGCCCGGCGTGCCCGCGGCGCTGCGCGTGCCGGTGGCGGTCTACGTCGTCTTCCTCGCGGCGATGGCCGCGCAGGCGGCGGTGCTGTGGCGCTGCGGATCGCCGCGCGGAGCGTCGCTCGCGCTCGGCGGGGCGCTGTTCCTGCTGTCCGACGCGTTGCTGGCGACCAACCGCTTCGCTGTGCCGCTGCCGCTGTCGGGGCTGTGGATCCTCGGCACCTACTGGTCGGCCCAGTGGCTGATCGCGAGCTGGCTCTCGCCGCCTGCCGCGGTGCCGCCTCACATGCCCTTGAAGAGCCCCGTGTAGCTGCGACTGACCTCGAGCTGCTCCCGGTGGCCCTTGACGGAGACGATCTGCCGGCCGCGGAAGTCGCGGGTGACCGCGGCGATGGCCTTCACGTTGACCAGCGTCGAGCGGTGGATCTGCCAGAACTGCTGGGGATCGAGCTCGTCGACGAGCTCCTTGATCGGCTTGCGGATCAGCGCCTCGAGCTGGGCGGTCTGCACGCGCGTGTACTTCTCGTCGCTGATGAAGAACAGGATGTCGTCGACCGGGATCATCTGGATCGACGGGCCGACGCTGGCCTGGATCCACTGCAGGTAGGCCGGCGGCGCCCCGGGCGTCAGCCGTGAGCTGAGCTGGTGCAGCAGCTGCTGCAGCGGCGGTGCGGCGACCTCCTGCGGCGTGCCCCGCGAGGCCAGGCGCTGGCGCACGCGGTCGGTCGTGAGCTTCAGGCGCTGCGCCTCGGCCGGCTTGAGCACGTAGTCCGCGGCGCCCTGCTCGAAGGCCTCGACCGCGTACTGGTCGTAGGCGGTGATGAAGACGATCTCGGGAAGGTAGTCGTCGGCACCCACGGGCAGCTGCGCGATCTGCCGCGCGGCCTCGACCCCGGTCAGGCCCGGCATGCGGATGTCGAGGAAGACGACGTCCGGCCGCAGCTGCTCGACGAGCTGCACGGCCTCGATGCCGTTGCGCGCCTCGCCCACGACCTGCAGATCGGGCCAGACTTCGGCCAGCCGCGTGCGCAACTGGTCGCGCATCAGCCGCTCGTCGTCGGCGAGCACGGCGCGCGGCGCGGGGCCGGCGGGAGGGGTGGGGGTCGCGGTGCGCTCGTCCATCGCGCGATCCTAAGCCGGAAGGCGGCTTCGGCGGGATGTCGATCGCGGCTCCCGGCTGCGCGCAAGCGGTGGCGGCGCGGCGCGCCTCACGCCCCCTCGCTGTCGAGCGAACGGTACGGCACCGTGATCGTCACGGTCGTGCCGCCGGCCGGGTTGGCGGTGACCGAGAGCGAGGCCTTCGGCCCGTAGATCAGCTGCAGCCGCTCGCGGATGTTGGCCAGGCCCACGCCGGTGCCGGCGGTCGGCGCCTTGCCGAAGCCCAGGCCGGTGTCGGCCACGCTCACCGCGAGCTTGCCGTGGACGATCTCGGCCCGGACCTTCAGCGAGCCTCCGTCCGGCTTCGGCTCGAGCCCGTGCTTGATCGCGTTCTCGACGAGGGTCTGGATCATCATCGGCGGGAACTCGGCCGACAGCAGCCCGTCGGGGACGTCGATCTCGGTGCTCAGCCGTTCCTCCATGCGCACCTTCAGGATCTCGAGGTACGGGCGGATCACCGCGAGCTCGCGCGCCAGGTCGCGCGGCGCGGCGCTGTCCTGCGCCTCGCGCATCGTCGGCATGCTCGCGCGCAGCAGCGCGATCAGGTTCTTCTGCATCTGGCTGGCACGCTGCGGGTCGACCTCGATCAGGTGGTCGATGCTGGCGAGCGTGTTGAAGAGGAAGTGCGGCTCCACCTGCGCCTGCATCGCGGCCATGCGCGCCTCGACGACCTGGCGCTTCAGCGACTCGGCCTCGGCGGTCTCGGTGGCGCGGGCGGCCTTCACCTCGGCCTGCAGCCGGCCCTTGTACGTCGCCTTGATGATCGCCGAGGCGAGGATCCAGATCATCGCCAGGTCGGTCAGGAAGTCGCCCCAGTGCACCGTCCGGGTCTTCTGCACGCGCCGCGTGGCGCCGGCCAGCCCCGCCTCCTTCAGCGCGCGGCGTGCCTCCTCGACGGCCTCGCGCGCGGCCTCGTGGGCCTCTCGGGTGGCCTGCTCGGCTTCGCGCTGGGCCTCCTCGACGGCGCGCCGGGCCTCCTGCTGCGCCTCGCGCTGTGCCTGGGCGGCCTCGTCCGTGGCTTCCTGCACGGCCCGGCGGGCCTCGGCGACCGCCTCGCGGGCGATGTCGCGCGCCGCGCTGTTCGGCAGCGGGATCGTCACGCCGCCGTCGGCCGCGGCGGCCGATGCGGCGCTGCCCGGCGCCGCCGCTGACGCGGCAGACGCCGCGGTGGCAGGCTTGCGTGGACGGATGCGGATGCCGCGTTCGTCGATCGAGATGTCCAGGCCCTCGCCGCCGCTGGCGCCGGGTGCCGGCTTCTCGATCTTGATCACCGGCTGGCGATCGGCCGTGCCGGCCTTCGGCGGCTTGGGCAGCTCCGGCGGCTTGGGCAGCTCGGGCAGTTCGATCGGCTCGTCGACCCACTCGGTGACCTTGACCCGGAAGGGCGGCAGCGACTGCGTGATCCCGGTGATGATCATCAGCAGGATCGCCAGCAGGATGAACCGCCACCAGGTGATCGAGACGAGCCAGCTCGCGTAGCGGTGGAAGCCGCGCAGGAAGGTCTGCAGCGCCGGATCGATGCGCTGCCGCCACGATGGTGCCGCAGCGGGGGGAGGGGTGACCGTGGACATGGTGGGCCGCCTGGACGCGATGGCCTGCACTGTACGCAGCGCCCGAGCGCCCGGCCCGGTCGCCGCGACGCGCCGTTGCCGGCGCGGGATGGGCTGCAGCGGCGGCCGACGGGCCGCGGCAGGCCCGATGCGCCGGCCGGGCAACCGGCGCCGGAGGTCCAGAGACCCTGCGGACAACAGGGACGGAACTTTCCCCCGGCTGCGGCCCAATACCGTCCGAACGACCCGCAGACGGTGGATCCATGTTGCGCTTCGCCCCGCCCCGCTCCCGAGCGCCGCTGCCCGGCTCGCGATCGGGCACGGCAGGCGCGGCCGAGGCCGATGCTGCCGCGCTCGTGCTGCGCGTCGCCCGGGGCGATCCACAGGCCCTGGACGAGGCCTATCGCCGCGAGGGCGCCGCCGTCTATCGCTACGCGCTGGGCCTGTGCGGCAATCCCGCGTGGGCGGCCGACGCGACGCAGGACGCCTTCGTCGTGCTCGCGACGCGGCCCGACGGCTTCGACGCGCGGCGCGGCAGCCTCGGCGCATGGTTGGCCGGCGTCGCGCGGCATGCCCTGCTCGCGCAGTGGCGGCAGCGCGCCGCCGAGTCGCCGTGGCCAGGGCCCGACCCGCACACGGCCGACGACGACACCCCGGCGGCCGATCCGCAGTCGCCATCGCCGGAGACGCTGCTCGTGCAGGTGCAGAGCGGAGCCGCGGTCTGGGCCGCGGTGTGCCGGTTGCCGTTCGCCCAGCGCGAGGCCGTCGTGCTGGTCGACCTGCAGGAGCGCAGCTACGAGGACGCGGCGCGGATCGCCGGCATCGAGATCAACACGCTGCGCACGCGGCTGCACCGCGGACGGGCGCGGCTCGCGCAATGGCTCGGAGGGCCCGACCGATGACCACCCACGCAGGCCGAGCGGGGCATCCGGCCCCGCCGCCGGACGCACAGGCCGCGACGCACGGCGCCCTGTCGACAGCCGCCCGCGAGATGACGCTGCGGCAGGCGCTGGACGCCGCGCGCGCCACGTTCGCGCGCGAGCTGCCGCCCGCCTCGCTGCAGGCGCGCGTGCGGAGCGCGGCGGCCGCGGCGCAAGGGCGAAGGCCTCGGCCGGATGCCGTCGTCGCAGTGCGCGGCGGCGCACCGGGACGCAGCGGCCCCGGCGCCTGGGACTGGCCGGCCGCCGCGGCAGTTGCGGTCGCGCTGCCGCTGGCCGTCGCCATGACGCTGGCGCTGCCACCGCCGACCCCGACGGGCGACGGCGCGGCCCACGGCGGCGCGCCGTCCAGCGGCTTCGTGCCGGTGGCCGGCCCCGAGGTGCTGCGCCTGGCTGCGACGCCGGAGATGCCGGCCTGGGTCGTCAGCACCGAGCTGCCGCGCGAGCGGCTGGGGCTGCTCGGGCTGCCCTACGACCCCGCGCGCGCCGCCGAGACCGTGCGCGCCGAACTCCTGCTGCACGGCTCCGGGGCCGTGCTGGCGGTGCGGCTCGTCACGCCCTGAAGACCCGGACGGCTGCCTCAGCCACGATCGACCTCGACCCTGGAGCCCGCACGATGACACTCCCGAAACCTTCTCTCGCCCTGGCCTGGCGCGCTGCCGCGCTGGCCGTCCTGAGCTGGCAGGCCGGCGCGGCGGGCGCGGTGACGACCGACGCCCCTCAGGCCCCGCCGTCGGCCCGCACGCCGGTGCCGCCGATGGACCTCGCGCAGGCTCTGCAGGCCGTGGCCGGGTTTGGCGAAGACACCTTCCGCTGGATCGGCCGCGAGATGGGCCAGGAGCGCATCGTCAAGGGCGCGCCGTACTGCGCCGACGCGGTGCACGAATCGATCCAGCCGCTGGCCGACGGCAACCGCATCGTCGAGCGCCGCACGACCCGGCTGTGCCGTGACGGCGAAGGCCGCACGCGACAGGAGGTCAAGGCGCGCGACGGCCGGCAGACGATCTACCTGCGCGATCCGGTCGCCGGCGAGTCGTGGGTGCTGGACCCCCAGGACAAGACGGCGCGCCGCAGCCTGGGCGCGATGGCGGCCCGCCTTGGCGACGGCGACGGCCCGTTCGGGGACAGCGCCGCCTGGCGGGACTATGCGCATCGCCTTCGCGAGTGGGCGCGCCAGATGGCCGAGCGCGCGCGAGAGGCCGCCATGCCCGGGTCGTCCGCGCCACCAGCGCCACCGGTGCCGGCTGTTCCGCCGGCACCGGCGCCCCGCGCCGCACCGTCCTCCGAGCCGTCCGCGACCACTCCCGCCGCCGAGCCCGTCGTGGTCACGCGCCACGAATCGACCGATGCCCAGGGACGCGTGCGCGACGTCGAGGTGCACGTGCTGCGCCTGCCGCAGGACCCGCCGCCGCTGCCGGGGGCCGCCGGCGCGGTGCCGCTGCCGCCCCCGGCCGTCGGCCTCCACGCAGCCCGCTTCGCGCCGCGAGGTCCTGGCAGCGTGACCCCGTTGCCGCCGCGCGAGATCGACGGCGTGCGCGCCAACGGCGAACGCACGACGTGGACCATCGAGGCCGGCCGCATCGGCAACGAGAAGCCGATCGTCATCACGCGCGAGGTCTGGACCTCGCCGGACCTGATGCTGACGCTGTCGTCGCGCGACGTCGATCCGCGCAGCGGCGAGATCAACTACCGGCTGCAGAACCTGCGCCGCGGAGAACCCGACCCCGCGCTGTTCAAGGTGCCGGCCGACTACGACACGGGCCGCAAGCGCATCCCGCGGACGCCGGCGTCCGGGGCCCGGGGGTGATGCGCGCCCTCACATCCCCAGGATGCTGCTGACCGCCACCGAGCGACCCGAGGACGCGCCCGCGCCGCTGTCGGTGACGAAGGGCTGCACGTGCGCGAGCAGGTCCTGCTTGCGCAAGGGCTTGCGCAGCCGGGCGTCGCAGCGCGACAGCACGGTGCGCAGCCCGTCGAAAGCGTCCTCGGGCCGCGCGAGCAGCACGACGCGCGGCGGCCGGTGGTCCGCGGCGTAGGGGCGCGTCTTGATCAGCCGGCAGGTCACGAAGCCGCTGATGCCCGGCATGCGCGAATCGAGGAGCACCAGATCGAAGCGGCCTTGCGCGACGCGGTACAGCGCCTCCTCGCCGCTGCGCACGAAAAGCGCCGCCACGCCGAGCCTGCGGAAGTAGCGCCGCATCGAGCGCAGCGTGTTCTCGTTGTCGTCGACCACGAGGACCCGTTCGGCCGCCGCGGCGTCGACGGCCGGGGCGGGTGCGGCCGGCGCGCGTGCCGCGGCCTTGCGACCGCCCTGGGTCAGATCGTCGAGCACGCCCAGCAGCGTCGTCATGTGCACGGGCCGCGGCAGATGGGCGATCGCCCCGGGGAAGGGCCGCGCGCCGATGCTGATGCAGCGCCCCGGCCAGCGCCAGGCCTGGCGCACCGCCTCGGGCAGGTCGCCGTTGACCAGCACGAGCTCGGGGTGGTGCGCCGGTGCCACCTGCAGGTAGCCCCGGTCGCGTCGGGGCCGGTTGGTCTGCGGCAGCGGCTCGCGCCGCGCGCGTTGCTCCGACATGCGGAAGAACAGGTCGAAGGTCGTGCGCTCGAACGTGCCGAAGCCGATCAGGCTGACCCGGTGCAGCACCGTCATCGCGCGTCCCGGATCCGGTGGACGCGCGCCGTCGGCAGCTGGCCATCGAGGCTGGACTCGGTCATCCGCTGGTCGCGCATCGGCAGCAGGGTCGGACACGCGGCGATTGTCGACCGCTTTGCGGGCCGCCGATGCGGCGTCGCCGGCCGCTCGCACGCGATCGGGGGGAGCCCGCGCTCAGGCCCCGCCGGCAGGGCTGTCGCGCAGCAGCCGGTTCAGCGGCTGGGCTTCGAGGAAGGTTGTGCGCCATGCCGGGGGAACGTGCTGCGCCGCGGTCGTGGCCAACCAGTGCTGGCCGCGCAGCAGCAGACCGCGGGCCCGGACGGGCTCGCCGCTGGCTGCCAGCGCGCGTGCCGGCGCGAGCCAGCGCAGGGCCCGCTCGACATGGATGGGCTCGACCCCCTGCATCATGATCGCCAGCGCCCTGTCGGCTGCGGCGCGCGCGCCGGTGACCTCGTCGGGCTGGTTCGCCGCGAGCAGGGCAGCGTGCAGCCAGGCGCCGAGCGCGACGTTGGCCAGCCCGGCCGCCTCCGCGCCCTCGGCGATCTCGCGCAGGCGCCGCGCGGCCTGGTCATCGGGCCGTGCCAGGGCGCGCTCCACCTGCAGCAGCCAGCCGAGCTCGGGCCAGCCTTCGGCAGGCAGCTGTTGCTCGGCCTCGTCGAGCACCGCCACCGCGTCGCCACCGGCCCGTTGCCGGGTGCGGGCGAGCAGCAGCAGCCAGCGCACGGTGTGGCGCGCCGGCAGCTGGCGGCCCAGCGGCAGGCCAGCGCCGTCGAGCAGCTGCAGCGCGCGCTCGTGTGCGCCGAGATCCAGCCAGACCTGCGCGCGCAGCAGCTGCGCGAGCGGCATGCGCTGAGCCGCGTGCCGGGCCAGCCACGGTTCGGCGCGCTCGCACCAGTCGAGCGCCGATGCGTAGCGGCCCAGGGCGCGTTCGCTGCCGCCCGTCACGAGGGCGACCAGTCCGGCCGGCCCGTCGGAACCGGCCGCCACCAGGTCCAGCGCCTTGCCCGCGAGCTCGCGCGCGCCGATCGGGTCGCCCGCCTCGAGACGGCCGGCGGCATAGTTGGCGAGCAGCGTCGCTCGCTGCGCATCGGCGTCGCGCGGCACCTGTGCCAGCGCGGCGAGGTGCCGACGGCGGGCGTCGTCGGCGCGGCCCAGGTTGTCGAGCACGGCCGCGAGGTTGCCGGCCAGGCTGGCCCGTTCGTCGGCGGGTGCGTGTTCCCGAAACACTGGCTCGGCGGCCTCGAGCAAGGCGAGCCCGCGCTTCAGCTGCCCGGCAAGGCCCAGGGTCGTGCCGAGCACCTGCTGCGCCTGGGCGAGCAGCCATGCATCGCGCTCGGCCCCGGCCCGTCGCAGGGCTTCCTCGGCCAGCGGCAGCGCGGCCTCGAGCTCGCCGCCGACCATGGTATGCCAGGCGGCGTGCAGCGTGGAGCGCGCCTGCTGCCGCGGCGACCGCGCCAGGCGCCTGAGTTGCGCGAGCAGCGACGGACCCTGGGTGTCGCGCAGCGCGTCGGCGTGCGTCTCGAAGGCTTCGCAGGCGCAGTCGAAGGCGAGGTCGAGTTCGCCGTGCTCCTCGGCCAGGGTCGCGGCGCGCACCAGGCACGCGATCGCGTGAGCGCGCTCGCCAAGCTGGCGGGCCCGCCGGCCGGCCAGGCGCAGCGCGGGCACGGCCCGCGCGGGTTGCCCGGCCGAAAGCCAGTGCGCGGCCACACGTTCGGCGGCGGCCTCGCCACGGGCTTCGAGCCAACCCGCCAGATGGGCATGCAGCAGCTGAGCATGCGCGCGCGGCATGGCCTGCAGCGCCGCCTCGCGGATCCGTTCGTGCGCGAACGTGCCCCCGGCCCAGAGCCCGTGACGGCGCAGTTCGTGCAGCGCGTCAGCCAGTTCGTCGGGATGCAGGCCCGTGACGTCCATCGTGGCCTCGTCGCTGTGGTCCTGGCCGGCGATGGCCGCGGCGCGGGCCACGGCCAGTGCCGAGGGCCCCAGGCGCGCGAGCCGCTCGCCGATCAAGGGCAGCAGCGCCAGCGGCGAGGGCGCATCGGCGACCGACAGCGCCTCGGGCAGCGAACCCGCGCCGCGCTGCGGATCGTGAAGCAGCAGCTCCAGGTGGAGTGGCAGGCCGCCGCTCACCTGCATCAGCCGCCCGGCCACGCCATCCGCGCGGGCGGCGCTGATGGCCGGCGCCCCCTCCTCGAGGACCCAGTCGAAGACCTGCGATCGATCGAGCGGTGCGACGTTCAGCGTGCGGACGCCCGCGAGGGCCGCGGCGCCCTCGAGCAGCGACTCGACGGCCGAGCCGGGCCGTGGCGGCTCGCTGGCCAGCAGGAAGGGGGCAGCCTCGCGCGGGAGCCCGCGCAGCAGCCGCAGCCACCAGCGGGCCGATGCCTCGTCGGCCAGGTGCAGGTCGTCGACAGCCCAGGCGACCACGTCGGCAGCGGCGCGCTGCAACCATCTTGCGACGAGCGCGGGCGGCGGCGGGCCGGTGCCGGCGGCCGGGCCTGGCGCCGCCAGCTCGGGCAGCAGCGAGGCGAGGGCCTCGCGGGTCGGGCCGTCCAGGCCGCCTGCGGCGCGCGGCAGCAGCGTGCGCAGCCAGCGCGACAGCGACGCATACGGCACCGACGCATCGCCCGGCCGGGCGCCTGACGACACGAGACCCTGCACGCTGGTGCCGACGGAGCGCAACAGGCTGGATTTGCCGGTGCCGCACTCGCCGACCAGCAGCGCCCCTGCCGCCGCGGGCTCGTCCAGCCCGACCACGACGGACAACAGCGACTGCAGCAGCGCGACTCGGCCGACCAAGAGCGGCGCGAGCATGGCCGGCTCGTCGGCCGGCAGGCCACGCGCCGGACCACCCGGGTTGTGGTTCATGGGCCGCGAGGATAGGCAGGCCGTTGCGGCCGTGATCGCCCGATCAGGTCGTCGAAAGCCCGGCTGACGGCTCTCCCGGCCGTGGCGCCCGCAAGGCGTCCAGCCGCTGGCCGAGGGTCTCGTGCTCGTCGTCGGCGAGGAGCCGCCAGCGCAGCAGGAAGTCCAGCGTCACCAGTGCGGCGTCGACGGTCATCGCGCCGTCGGCCGCGCAGGCGGCGGCCTCGCGCAGGCTCATCAGGCGGATCTCGGCGACTTCGCCGTCCTGGTTGCACGGCACGAGGTCCTCGGGCAGCTCGAGGTCGAAGGCGTGGATGTCCTCGACCATCCGCCCTTCGGGCACGTCGGCGTCGATGCGGATCACCCGGCCCGGTCTGGCCGCCTGCATCTGCGCGGCGTTCAGCCCGGCCTCCTCCCAGCCTTCGCGCAGCAGGGTCTCGTGCGGAGTCTGGCCGTGGGGAACGCCGCCGCCGACGAGGTTGTCGTGCAAACCCGGATCGGTGGCCTTGTGCAGCGAACGGCGTGCGATCCAGATCTTCGCCGGACGGCCGCTGCGGTCGGCCACGTAGCCGTTGCAGTGGGCGCCGCGGGTCAGCGTGCCCCAGAAGCGCGTCGAGGCGCGCTCGACGGTCGCCACAGCCTCGCCGCTGGACGGGTCGAGCAGACCGAAGGTCTCGTCGCGCCATCCCCGGATCAGGCCTTGGGCGCGCAGCTCCGCGTTGATCGTCTGCAGCACTGGCGTGCGCCGGGCCGGCGGCACGATCAGCCGCACGCCTTGCGGGTCGCGCGCGAGCCACTGCGGCCATGCCGCGAGCGCGTCGGCATGCTGCCGCGCGACACTGCCGATGCGCCGGTCGTCGACGACGAATGGCAGCCTCGGGTGGGTCTGGCGGCGAGCTGCCGTCAGCGCGCCCCAGCGCGTGGGGGTCGGCGTCCCCGCCATCGAGCCCGGCCTGGCGCTCAGCGCCGCGCCGTCACCGCCGCGGCCCGCCACTGCGCCAGCAGCGCTTCCCACTTGGCCCGGGCGGCCTTCACGTGGCGCTCCTTGACATGGCCGAAGCCGCGGATCTCGTCCGGGATGCGGGCGATCTCGGCGGCGCGCGCGGCGTTGTCGGCCGACAGCGTCGCGAGCAGTTCGTCGACCGTTGCGCGGTAGTCGGCAACCAGCTGGCGCTCCATGCGCCGCTCGGCGGTGTGGCCGAACGGGTCCAGCGCCGTGCCGCGCAGGCCCTTGAGCCGCGCGAGCACGCGCAACGCGGTGCGCATCCACGGGCCGAAGGGCTGCTTGACGAGTTCGCCCTTCGCGTCGCGCCTGGCCAGGGCCGGTGGCGCGAGGTGGTGGACGATGCGCACCTCGCCCTCGAACATCGACGCGATGCGCTGCGCGAACGCGGGGTCGGTGTGCAGCCGCGCGACCTCGTACTCGTCCTTGTAGGCCATCAGCTTGAACAGGTAGCGGGCCACCGCCTCACCGAGCGCGCTGCCGGCGCGCAGCGGCTCCTCGGCGGCGCGCACGCGATCGACGAAGGCCTGGTACTGCTGCGCGTAGGCGGCATCCTGGTAGGCCGTGAGGAATTCGACCCGGCGCTGCACCAGCTCGTCGAGCGACGGCCGCCGGACGACCTGGATCACCTGCTGCGCGGCATACAGCGCGCGCACCGACGCGAGGTCGTGCGCGCAGCGCCGGCCCCACTCGAAAGCCGCCTGGTTGTTCTCGACCTGCACGCCGTTGAGCTCGATCGCGCGCAGCAGCGATTCGCGCGACAGCGGGATGCGGCCGCGCTGCCACGCATAGCCGAGCAGCAGCGGGTTCGTGTAGATGGAGTCGCCGAGCAGCTGCGTGGCCGCCTCCTCGGCGTCGAAGGCGCCGATCGCATCGCGGCCGACCGTACGCTCGATGGCCGCCTCGCAGCTCGCCTCCGGGAACTGCCACTGCGGGTTCGAGACGAAGGCCGCCGTCGGTGTGCCGTGGCTGTTCAGCGCGACGAAGCTGCGCTGCGGCTGCATCAGCGCCAGCGTGCTCTTGCTCGCGGTGACGATGGGGTCGCAGCCGATGACCAGGTCGGCCTTCGCCGTGTCGACCTTGGTCGTGCAGATCGCCTCCGGCGTGTCGGCGATCTGCACGTGGCTCCAGGTGGCGCCGCCCTTCTGCGCGAGGCCGCCGGAGTCCTGCGTGACCACGCCCTTGCCTTCGAGGTGCGCCGCCATGCCCAGCAGCTGGCCGATCGTGATGACGCCGGTGCCGCCGACGCCGCCGACGACGATGCCCCAGGCGCGCGTGGACGGCGGCAGCGCCGGCTCGGGCAGCGGCGGCAGAGTCGACAGGTCGCCGCGCTTGTCCCGCTTCGGCTTCTTCAGCGCGCCGCCCTCGACCGTCACGAAGCTCGGGCAGAAGCCCTTGACGCAGGAGAAGTCCTTGTTGCAGGTGCTCTGGTTGATGCGCCGCTTGCGCCCGAAGTCGGTCTCGACCGGCTCGACGCTCAGGCAGTTGCTCTGCACCGAGCAGTCACCGCAGCCTTCGCAGACCGCCTCGTTGATCAGCACCGTCTTCGCCGGGGTGGCCA
>ERZ761602.2948-NODE-2948-length-25238-cov-4.961125_pt1 | contig 25238 bp, 19 predicted proteins | sample MGYA00512165_ERZ761602 | MGnify/ENA primary metagenome ERZ761602 (study PRJEB28899, sample SAMN02445085) | bioreactor sludge metagenome | biome: EBPR sludge; isolation source: Thorneside wastewater treatment plant | place: Australia: Brisbane, Thorneside...
GACGTGATGTTCATCACGACCGCGAACTCGCTCGGCGGCATCCCGCTCCCGCTCCGCGACCGCATGGAGATCATCGAGCTCTCCGGCTACACCGAGTTCGAGAAGCTGAACATCGCGGTGAAGTACCTCGTGCCCCGGCAGAAGAAGGAAGCCGGGCTCGAGGACGTGGACTTCGAGGTCACGGAGAACGCGATCCGGACCCTCATCCACCACTACACGCGCGAGAGCGGCGTCCGAAACCTCGAGCGCGAGATCGGGAGCGTGTGCCGCAAGGTCGCGCGCCGCGTGCTCGAAGAGGGCAAGGACAAGCAGTACCGCATCGCGGCCAAGAACATCCCCGAGCTGCTCGGTGTCCCGCGCTATCGCCCGAGCAAGGCGAGCGACAAGGACATGGTGGGGCTCACGAACGGGCTCGCCTACACGAGCGTCGGCGGCACCATCCTCGAGTGCGAGGTCGCCGTCGTGCCCGGCAAGGGCAAGCTCGTGATCACCGGCTTGCTCGAGAAGGGCATGCAGGAGTCCGCGCAGGCCGCGATGAGCTACATCCGCTCGCGGCACCGCGCGCTCGGGCTCGAAGAGGAGTTCCACGAGAAGTACGACGTCCACGTGCACTTCCCGGAGTTCGTGCCGAAGGACGGCCCGAGCGCGGGCATCACGATGGCGACCAGCATCGCGAGCGCGCTGCTCAAGATCCCTGTGCGCCGCAACGTCGCGATGACCGGCGAGATCACGCTGCGTGGACGCGTGATGCCGATCGGTGGGCTCAAGGAGAAGATGCTCGCCGCCCACCGCGCGGGCATCGACACCATCCTCGTGCCGCGCGAGAACCGAAAGGATCTGCGCGAGATCCCGCGCCGCGTGCTCAACGCGATGCGCGTGGTGCTGGTCGAGCACATGGACCAGGTGCTCTGCGAGGCGCTGCTGCTCTCGGATCCCGAGGCGCTCTTCGGGGCGGGCCGCGAGCGGCCGCTCGAGTACCGCGAAGGGAAGCTGCTCGCGCCCGAGGCGGCCGACGTGCCGCAGCCGACGGTGGACGCGCCCGGGCCGCAACAGTAGCGCCCTCAGCAGTAGCGTTCGCCGTCCTCCACTCGACGAACGCCGCGCGGCTGCGCGGCGTTCGTGTTTGCGTGCGTCGACCCGCGGCTCCTCGCTTCGCGCACCGCCTCGCGTGGGGACCGCGTCCCGCGTGGTCGCGCTCGTCCGCGACCGAAAGACGCTCGTGCTCTCCGCGGCGTTCGCGACCGCGCTGGTGGCTCAGCGACCGTCGCGTTTTCCGTCGAGCACGTCGAAGGCGTCCATCTGCGCCTGGAACTCGTCGAGGGTGATCACGCCCTTGTCGACGAGGAGCTGGAGCATCGCGCGGGCGTAGAGCCCGAGCGAGAAGAGTCGATGCTCGAGCTGGGCGATCTTCGCGCTCTGCTCCAGGTCCACGCCGGAGGCTCCGGTCGCGACCTGCTCCGCCGCAGCGCGCGCTTTCGCGGCCATGTCGAGTGCCTTCATGTCGGGCGAGATGAACGCGTACCAGAAGGAGTCTTCGTCGTATTCGCCGGGTCGCTTGAACATGTGCCGAGTCTACGGACCACGTCCGCGGATGCACGACCGAGCGTCACGACGTGAAATCTCGAAGGCCGGCTACCGATCGTAGGTCCGCAGGATCACCCGACCCGCCGGGCGGCTCCAAAACGGCAGGTCGCTGGGCTATACCGCCGACATGCGTCTCCTGCTCTCGTGCTGTCTGCTCGCCGCGTGGGCGAGCGTCGCGCACGCGCAGGAGCCGCCGCCGATCGACGGCAACGACTTCGCGATCGACGCCGTCGCCACGCCGGTGCTCGCGTCGAGCCGCATCACGGGCCTCGCGGGCGCGTACACCGCGCTGGCGGACGGCATCGACGGCGTGCCGTGGAACCCCGCCGGCTACGCGTCGCGCTCGCTCTGGGAGCTCGACCGCGTCGAGTACGACCTCACCGCGTCGCTCTTGCTCGGCGGCAGCTTCGGCGAGAACGATTACTTCCTCAACGGACGCGGCTCCGGCTTCGGCATCGAGGATTTCGCGTTCGTCGATCTCGGCGCGCGGCTTCAGTTCGGTCCGATCGGCGCTGGCGCGCTCTTTCAGATCCAAAGCTACACCGTGCCGGAGCGCGACGACGGCACGCCCGCAGCGTCGGTGAGCCTGATCTCGATCCACGGCGGGGCCGGGTACGGGCTCTACGACGGGCAGCTCGTGATCGGCGGTGGCGCGCGTGGGATCTTGTTCGACACCCGCATCCTCGGGGCCGAAGAAGCCTTCGCGCTCAGCGGCGTGGGCCTCGAGGTCGGCTCGGTCTTCCGCCACGAGCGCCTGCCCTTCCGCGTCGGCGCCGCGTTCCGAACACCGGTTCGCTCGACGGTGGTGGAGGACTTGGAGATGGGCGAGACCCCGACGCAGGTGGCGGGGCTCTGGCGTCCGGAGCGCGTGGAGCTGCCGTGGGAGGTGCAGGCGGGCTTCGCGATCCAGCTCGGGCCGCGACCGCTCAACCGCCGGTACCGCCCGAAGAAGGACGTCTCACGCGGGCTGCGCGCGGAGCTCGAGGCGGAGCGATGCGCGCGCGAGCTTGAGCAGGTGAAGCGTGAGCTCGCCGCCGACGACATCGCGGGGTCACCCGAGCTGTCGTGCCCGAGGCTCCGCCGTCGAGCGCGGGATCCACGATGGCGAGAGGAGCAACGCGCGTGGTACGCGGCCGCGCGTGAACGCTTGGAGGCCGAGCTCGAGACGGCGGAGGCCGCGATCGACGAGCTCTGGGACGAGCTCTACGAGGCGCTGCCGCGTCGGCATCTGCTGATCAGCGTCGACCTGATGCTCCACGGTCCGGTGTCGAACGCGATCGGGATCGACGCGTTCTTGGATCAGACGCGACGCCGGCGCGGCGACAAATGGTCGACCACGTTCCGGCTCGGGCTCGAAGGCGAGCCGTGGGCGCATCGGTTGAAGTTGCGCGTGGGCACCTACGTGGAGCAGGCGCGCTACGAGGGGGTGTCGGCGCGCGTCCACGGGACGGCGGGCTTCGACCTGCGGCTGTTCGAGCTCTTCGGGCAGAGCTGGCGCGCGACCTTCGTAGTCGATGGCGCCCGCGACTACGTGAGCTGGGGTGTGAGCGTCGGCGTGTGGCATTGATCGAGTGCTGGCACCGACCGCCGCCGACGCTCTTCGCGAGCCTTCGTGCGCGAGCGTCGCTATGCTCGCGCGCGATGCGCGACGCGGACGGAGTCGACGGCGATGCCGGTCTTCCTGCTCGGTGACGACATCGCGTTCCCGCCCGCGGAGCTCGCGAACCGCGACGGCGTCGTCGCCGTCGGAGGCGACTTTCGTCCCGAGCGGCTGCTGCTCGCCTACCGCAGCGGCATCTTCCCGTGGCCGGTCGAGGGCATGCCACTGCTGTGGTTTTCGCCCGATCCGCGCTTCGTGCTGGATCTGCGCGAGGTCCACCTGCACCGCTCGTTGCGCAAGACGCTGCGGCGCTCGCCCTATCGCGTCACCGCCGACACCGCGTTCGACGACGTGCTCGCGGGTTGTGCGGACACCCCGCGCCCCGGCCAGACCGGCACCTGGATCACCGACGAGCTCTTCGAGGGCTACTCGCGCCTTCATCGCCTCGGCTACGCGCACAGCGTGGAGGCGTGGCGCGGCGACGAGCTCGTCGGCGGGCTCTACGGCGTGGCGCTCGGACGCGCGTTCTTCGGCGAGAGCATGTTCGCCCACGCGACGGATGCGTCGAAGGTCGCGTTCGCGACGCTCTGCGCGAATCTGCGCGCGTGGGGCTTCCACTTCGTCGACTGCCAGGTGCACACCGAGCACCTCGAGCGCTTCGGCGCGAAGGAGATCCCGCGACGTGCGTTCTTGCGACGCCTGCTCGAGGCCCTCGAAGCGCCGACGCGCTCGGGCAAATGGGAGCTCACGCTCGACCCCGAGGCGGCCTCACGCGCGTGGGCGGCTCGAGACGACGAGCCTCGGTGATGCTCGTCGCGTGAGGCGCGTCGCGCACGTCGAGCGGCGCGGTGTCGGGTCGAGAAGACGTCGTGAGGCTCTTCGAAGCCGTGACGTCGTCGTGCGCTGCTCGACGTCGTGCGCTGTCGTGCGAGAACCCGACGTGGTTTGACCGATCGGTCAGGATACGCCGAGTTCTCGACGTCGTGCGCGGTCGTGCGAGCGCTGTCGCGAGAGGAACCCGGCGCGGTTGACCGAGCGATCAGGAGACGCTCAAGCGCGCGGCGCGTGCACGCCCGGCTGGGTCGACTCGCCCTCCAGCGGCTCGAGCTCGTAGCTCTCGCTCTCCCGCAGACGCGACCGGATCTCGTCCGCACGCGAGCGGAGCTGCATCGCCTCGTGGATCGCGACGGGATCGCTCTTCGTCTCGTGCGCCTGCTCGAGGAAGAGCGCGAAGGCTTCGAGGCTGCGGGCGAGCTCGATCTGGTTGCCGAGGTCCTCGAAGAGCGCGATCGACTTCCGGAACGCTTCGCGCGCGCGGACGTAGTCGTCACCGCCCCAGCCGGCCGCGGCGGTGATCTCGCCGAGCGTGCGGAACGCGACGCCCAAGAAGGGTTTGCCGCGTGCCTGCTCGAAGAGGACGATCGAGCGCGCGATGGAGTCGCGCGCGGTGGTGAAGTCGTTCGCGAGCAGGTGCGCCTTCGCCAGCCCACGCAGGATCTCGCCTTCGAGGATGCGGTCGCCGAGGGTGCTCGAGATGTCCTCGGCTTCGGTGAGCGTCGCGATCGCTTCGTCGGGATGGCCGAGGCGGTACTGCGTCTCTCCGAGGTTCGTGAGGATCACGGCTTGGCGCATGCGATCGCCGACCTGCCGCGCGACCTCGAGCGCCTCGCGGAAGAGCGCGACCGCGCGCGCGTGATCGCCGTCGTCTTGGTGGATGGTGCCGAGGTTGTTCAGCGTCTGCGCGATGCCCGGGCGGTCGCCGATGTCTTGGCGCAGGTGCAGCGCCTCCTCGAACGCGCGGCGCGCCTCTTCGAAACGACCGGAGTCCTGGTAGACGAGGCCGAGGTTGTTGAGGCTGAGCGCGATCGAACGCGCGAGCTCCGCGGAGGCGGCGCCCGTCGCGGTGATCGCGAGCTCGCGGCGCAGCTCCAGCGCGCGCAGGAAGAAGCGCTCGGCCGGCTCGTAGCTGCCCTTGAGCCAATGCACCTTGCCGATGTCGTCGATCGACGAGGCGACGCCGCGCTGATCGTCGGCCGCGACGAAGAGCGCTTGGCCGGTGCCGAGGTGACGCATGGCCTCGTCGAGGTGACCGATGCTGCGGAAGAGCCGGCCGATTCGGTTGTGCGCGACGCCGCCCTTCGACTTCTGATCGAGCCGGAACGCGTGCTCCAGGAGCTCGCGGAAGGCCCGCAGCGCGTCGTCGTTGCGACCCGCGAGCTGGAGCACGTCGCCGTAGCCGTGCAGCGCCTCGAGGCGGCGGCGGAGCTGCCCTTCGCCGAGCAGCTCGAGGCCACGCTCGTAGCCTTCGGCCGCCTTCACGTTCGCGTAGCGCGCGCGCGATCGGTCGGCGGCGTCGAGGTAGAGCAGGCCCGCGCGCTGATCGAGGCCGCCCTCTTCGTAGTGGTGCGCGAGGAGCTCGAGCTGCTCTTCGCCGCGCATCGGCAGCTTGAGATCGAGCCACTCCGCGACCACGCGGTGGTAGCGCCGCATCTGCGTCTTGTTGGTCAGACGGTGCAGCATCTCGCGCTCGAGGTTGTGCTTGAACGCGAACTCCTGCTCGCCGGGGATCGCGCTGTCCGGCATCGGCAGCACGTAGTCGCGCTCGGCCAAGCTCGCGAGCATCTCCTCGCAGTGCGCGACCACCGTCTCGTGACCGCCCCAGATCTCCGGGGCCTTCGCGTCGAGGCGCGAGAGCGCGACGAGCGCGCCGAGCCAGAACACGCCGCCCATGGTCGACGCGCGTTCGAGCAGCTCGCGCTCGGCCGGCGTGAGCGACGCGATGCGCGCGCTGATCGCCTGTTCGACCGTGAGCGGGAGCTGCGCGTCCTCCAGGCGGGCGAGGTCGACGTCCCAACGACCACCCTCGCCCACCCGCAGCGCGCCCGCGTCGAAGTAGGCGCGCACCATCTGCTCGAGCAGGTAGGGGCTGCCACCCGCGACCTCGACGCCCGTGTCGACGAGCTCGTCCGGCACGTCGCCGATGGGATCCAGGAGCTTGAGCAGGAGCGTCGCGGCGTCGTCGGTCGAGAGCGGCGCGAGCTCGATCCGCCGCCCGTGCTTGGCGTTCTCGGGCGAAGGTCCGCGGAACGGGAAGTCGACGCGACGCGCGAGGAGCTCCGGGCGCGCGGTGACGAGGATGAGCACCGGCGCGTCACGCAGCGCGCCCGCGAGGTACTCGAGCAGCTCGATCGCGTCGTCTTGCGCGTGGTGGACGTCGTCGAACGCGAGCACGATCGGCTGGTGTTGCGCGTCGACCTCGATCGCGCGGCGGAGCACCGCTTGGCTCACGCGCCGCAGCTCGCGCGGATCGTCCTCGATCGCCTTGGTGAAGGGCGAGTCCGCGAAGTCGAGATCGAGGAACGCGCCGAGGAAGAAGAGGAACTCGTCGACGCGATCGTTGCCGAGGATGGTCGCGACCTCTTCGCGCAGGCGCTGTTTGGCTTCCTCGACCGGCATGGTCTCGGGGATGCGGAAGCGCTGGCGGAGGATGCGCGAGACGAGCGACTGGGCCGACGCGTTCTCGCGCGCCTGCGCACGGAACACGCGCAGCCGCCGCTCGCGCTCGCGGAGCTTCACGAGGAGCTCGTCGAGCAAACGCGTCTTGCCGATGCCGGGGCTGCCGACGAGGGTCACCGTCTGCGGCGTCTTGGTCGAGAGCGCTCGCGCGAGCGCCTCTTCGAGCTCGCGCAGCTCGGGGCCGCGACCGACGAGGGGGACGGTGGGGAGGTGGATCTCGGACATGGCGGCGCGAGGGTATCAGCAGCCTCGCGTCGGGCACGAGAGAGTGTGCGGACGGTGCGGCACCGCGACCTCGCCTCGACGCTCGGCGACGAAACGCGTTCACGCGTCGCCCCGAAGCCCGCGCTCAGATCCCGGCGGTGATCTGCAACCAGAGCACGTCGTTGCGCGTCTGCCCGACGAGACCCGCCACGTCCTCGGCTTCGCGGTGGTGTTGGTAGACGAGCTGCACGCGCATCGGCGTCGACATGGACGCGTGCCAGGTGAGCCCGAAGCTCCACCGATTCCGCTCGGGCCCACGAGGCCCGTCCAAGGTGTTCGGCACCACGTAGTCCGGGTGCGAGGTCGTGCCGCCGCGAAGCCGACGATCCGGATCGAATGGAGCTTCGGGTTGAACCCAGTCGAAGCGCGCCATCACCTCGAGCGCCTGTCCACGTACGGGAAAGAGCAGCTCGGGGAGCACGTATGCGACCTGCGCGTGCGAGCCCGCCGACACCGTGCGGTCCCCGGTCGCGCCACCGCCGCATCGTCCGTATCCGAGCTGACGATCGGCCGCAGGGCCGTTCTTCGACCAGACGTAGGCCCCGCTCACGTAGAGGCCTTGCCACCGCAGCTCGACGTCGGCGGTGAACGCGCGACTCCAATCGAGCTCACATCCGGTGTAGACGCCTCCGCCGACCGCGACGCGCGGCACCGTGTTGCGCGCGAGGTCACCTTCGTAGGCTTCTCCGTCCGCGATGCCGAGCGGATGGAAGGCAACGCGGCCGGTGTAGATCCACTCGCTTCCGTCCTCGGGACGCATCGCGCGCCGCTCCGGTCGGGTCATCGCGGCGAGCGCGTACTCGAACACGGGAGTGTGCGCGCCCGGCTCGAGGTCTCCGACCCGACCCGAGACACGCACGCCGAGGTCGCGCGGCGCGAACATCGAGAGGAAGGCGCGTTGCTCGGCGAGCGGGGTGTAGAGGGGACGGTCGACGAACCCGAGGTTCGACTCGTGGAAGCGGTAGGCGAGCAGAAACGGCGCCGGCATCCGACCGAGCGTGAGATGCACCGCGGGGTGCGGGCGCAGCTCCACGAACGCATCGGTGAGTTGGAAGCTGCCTTCGGCGAGATCGGCCTCGAGCTTCAAGCGCGCCCACCACACCGGCGACGCGTCGACGCCGATGCGGGCGCGGTGCAGCACGAGCTCGTCGGTGTCGTTCACGAGCGGGCCGTCGTCCGCGAAACGCAGGAGCAACCCGGGCTGCAGGAACGCGGTGAGGTCGACGTAGCGGTGCTCGCGCGGCTGCGGGATCTCGCCCGTCTCCGCGTCGCGACCACGCTCGAACACACGCGCGTCCGCGTACACGTCCGTGCTCACGCTCGCCGCGACGACGAGCGATGCGAAGGTCCAGAGCACACGCACGGTTCGGGGGCTCATCGCGCGCGACGATATCAGCTTCGTCGGAGCACCTGTCGCTCCGATCTCCGTCCGTCGGGTCCCGCAGGTTCGATCGGTCGATCGCGCAGGCCAGCCGCAGGCGATCGGGCTCGAGAGGAACGTCGGATTGGGCTCCCGACGTGCTCACGTCGTTCGTCGCGCGAGCTCTTCATGCGCTTCGATCGCGGTCGCGCGTTCTTCACGCGCTCGACACTCCGTCGTCGCCGCCAGTCGCGCACCGTTCGTCCATGACACCGACCTTCACGACGTCGTCGCCGAGTCTCCTCGGTCGTCTCGTTCGCGGTCCCTCCGCCGTCCGTCGCGTCACGCGCGCCGGCGTCTTCCTCGCCGAGACGTTCGGCCGCCTCGCCACGACGGAGACGCACGCCGCCGACGCTTCGTCGCGTGCTCGACGGCTCTCCTGGGTCGCGGAGCAGATGTGCGCGCTGCACGGCGTCGACGTCATCGTCCGTGGCCGCGTGCCCACCGAGCCGTGCGTCCTCGTGGCCAATCACCTGAGCTACCTGGATCCGGTCGCGATCCTCACGCACGCGCCCGCGCTCGCGGTGGCCAAGCGCGAAGTCGCGGACTGGCCGCTCCTCGGCGAACCGATGCGGCAGATGGGCGTGCTCTTCGTCGACCGTAGCTCTGCGCTCTCGGGTGCGCGCGTGCTGCGTGAGGCCAAGCGCCGCTTGCACGAAGGCGCGTCGGTGCTCGCCTTCCCCGAAGGCACCACCACGAGCGGAGATCGCGTGCTGCCCTTCAAGCGCGGGGTGTTCGGGCTCGCGCGCCTCGCGGACGTGCCGGTGGTGCCGGTGACGATCGCGTACGACACCCCCGAAGCGGCGTGGGTCGGCGACGCGCCGTTCCTGCCGCACTACGTCCGCACGACCACCCGCACCGCGACGCGCGCGTTCGTGCGCTTCGGTCCCGCGCTCGATCCGAAGCGGGCGCCCTCCCCCGAGGCGCTCGCCGAGCTCGCGCGTCGCCACGTGCTGGCCGGTTTGCTCGATTGAAGACACCCACGGTTCGGAGACTTCCTGTGTTGAGCTCGGTTCCGTCGAAGTGCGTGCTCGCATGATCGAGTCACTGCGCCCCCTTCGCGAGCTCGCGCAGATCGACGCGCTGCTCGAACGCCTCGCCGACTACGCGCGCATCGAGACGCTCACGACCGTCGAGCACCGAGGTCACCGCTTCCCCGTGCACGGCGTGGTGCTCGGCGCGACCGATCGACGCCTGCCGACGCTCGCGGTCGTGGGCGGCGTGCACGGGCTCGAACGTATCGGCACCCGCGTGGTGCTCGCGTACCTCCACACCCTCGTCGAGTTGCTCGGCTGGGACGACGTGCTCGCGCGCGCGCTCGAGCGCTCGCGCTTGGTCTTCGTCCCGCTCGTAAACCCCGCCGGGATGCTCCTGCGCACGCGCGCGAACGGCGCGGGTGTCGATCTCATGCGCAACGCCCCGCCTCATCCGGACGGCAAGGCGAGCCCGCTCGTCGGCGGACAACGTCTCTCCTCGAAGCTGCCGTGGTTCATGGGCGATCCGGGCTCCCCGATGGAGCCGGAGGCGGCGGCGCTCTGTGCGTTCGTCGAGCGCGAGTGCTTCGAGGCGCGCCTCGCGGTGAGCGTCGACGTGCACAGCGGCTTCGGCTTCGAAGACCGGATCTGGTTTCCGTACGCGCGCACGCGCAAACCCTTCCCGAACCTCGCGGAGGTGTACGCGCTGGAGCGTCTGCTCGACGTGACGCTGCCCAACCACGTCTACCGGCTCGAGCCGCAGGCGCGGAACTACACCGTGCACGGCGACCTCTGGGACCACCTCCACGATCGTCACGCGAGCTCGTCCGCTGCGAGCAGCGCTGGCGAGCGTGTGTTCCTGCCGCTGACCCTCGAGCTCGGGAGCTGGCTCTGGTTGCGCAAGAACCCGCGCCAAGCGTTCAGCGTGCTCGGCGGCTTCAATCCCATGAAGCCGCACCGTCTGCGCCGCACGCTTCGGCGTCATCTGCCGCTCTTCGACTTTCTCCATCGCGCGACCGCGAGCCCGGAGCGCTGGGCGTTCCCCGATCCCGACGCGCGCGAGCGCCTCGCCGCGGCGGCGTTCGAGCGTTGGTACGCCTGAGATCGCAGGTTCGCTCGCACACGTTCGCTCGTGTGGACGAGTCGCCGCGCCCGCCGCGGCCCCTCGACCCATGCACACCACGCGCGTGCTATGCCGCGCCCATGCTTCGCACGATCACGCTCACCCTCGCGCTCGCCCTCTCCTTCGTCGGATGCGCCTCCGACGAAACCTCCGACCAAGACACCATCCACCTCCCGCCGCCCGCGGAAGAAAACACGGGCGAAGGAACGACCGAAGGCGGCGGCGACGACCTCGTGATCGGCGAGGACGCGTGCGAGACCGACGCCGACTGCGTCCCCGCCGGCTGCTGCCACGCGGCCGCGTGCGTCGGCACCGCGAACGCCCCCGATTGCACGGACATGATGTGCACGCAGGAGTGCCGCTACGGGACGCTCGACTGCGGCGGACGTTGTCTCTGCCACGAAGGCCGCTGCGCGGCGCGGCTCTCGGAGGCGCCGAACCTCCCGGAGTGACTCCGATCGGAGGGGCTCGGGAGATCGCTGAAATCGGCGAAGCCGACCAGAAACCCGTCAACCGTAGAGGCCCGTCCAGCTCGGGAGCGGCGCGTCCGCCGGCGGCGCGTGCCGCAGCGCGAGCGGGTACGCGCAGAACGCCCCGGCCGTGATGCCCGCGGGGCGGTGGTTGCCGCTGTTCTTCACGCCTCCGAACGGCAGCCGCCCGCTCGCGCCGTTGCTCGACTGATTCCAGTGCAGCACGCCCACGCGCAGCTCGTCCGCCGCGCGCTCGAAGGCCTCCGCGCTCGACGTGAACACCGCCGCCGCGAGCCCGAACTCCGTGTCGTTCGCGAGCGCGAGCGCGTGATCGAGATCGTCGACCACGTAGACCGCGACGTCCGGCCCGAAGAGCTCGTCGTGCGTGTAGCCCGGAACCCGAACGTCCGCGCGCGGCGCGAGGTGCACGCTCGGCCGCACGTAGTGACCACGCACGTCGAGCTCCGGCTCGCCGCCCTCCACGATCGCCTCGAAGCCCGCCGCCCGCGCGCGGGCCTGCGCCTCGCGGAGCGCACGCTTCGAACCCTCGGAGATCAGCGGCCCCATGAACACGCCCTCCGCGAGCGGGTGCCCGACGACCACGCGCCGCGCCGCGTCCGCGAAGCGCTCGACCAGCTCGTCCGCCACCTCGCGCGCGACGAGCACCCGCGAGGTCGCCGTGCAGCGCTGACCCCCGCTCGCGTAGGCCGCGAACGCGAGGTGTCGTGCCGCCGCTTCGACGTTCGCGTCCGCGAGCACGATCGATGGGTTCTTACCGCCGAGCTCGAGCGCCACGAGCCGCCCCGGCCGCGCCGCGTTCGCCGCCACGATCGCTTTGCCCACCGGCACCGAGCCGGTGAAGAGGATGCCGTCGACGTCGTCGTGGTTCGAGAGCGCCACCGCGGTCTTCGCGCCGCCCTGTACGAGGTTCACCACGCCGGGCGGGAAGCCCGCCTCCTCGAAGCAACGCATCATCAGCACGGCCGCCGAGGGGCACTTCTCGCTCGGCTTGAAGACGATGGTGTTCCCGAGCAGCAGCCCCGGCAGGATCTGCCCGTTCGGCAGATGCACCGGGAAGTTGAAGGGCCCGAGCACCGCGAGCACGCCGTGCGGCCGAAACCGGATCTCGCCGGGCAGATCGTCGAGGCGCCGATCGCGGGTCCAGTCGAGACCCTCGCCGAGCACGAGGTCGACCTTCGCCGACAGCGCGCCCGCCTCGCTCGCCGCGTCCCAACGCGCCTTGCCCGCCTCGCGCGCGAGCAGCTCCGTGAACGCCGCCGCGTGGTGCTTCACGCGCTCTTGGTACGCGCGCAGCAGCTTCGCGCGCGCTTCGAGGCCGAGCCGACGCCACGCCGGGAACGCCGACCGCGCCGCGCGCACCGCGTCGTCGACGTGCGCGAGCGACACCGCGTGCACCGCGACCACGTCGTCGAGGTCGGCCGGGCTGCGGATCTCCATCAGCTCGTCGGGCGCGCTCGGGACGACGAAGCGGCCGTTCAGGAAGTCACCGGGGCGATCGAGGAGCGCACGTTGCATCGCCGCGTGCATAGCATCCGTCGACGTGCCCTCGCGGGACGTCCCGCACGCCGTCGCATCACCCTCGACGACGACACGCGACGCGAGCCCTTCACGAGCGTGCGCCCGGCACGATCGATCGAGCGTCGCGGCCTGGCTGCGACGTGCGGGTCACCACGATCCGTCTCGCCCGGGACGAGCTCGCGGTGATCGACCGCCGACCCGCTCAGCCCGCGGCCTGGAGCGCGCGGTCCACGTCGCGCCAGAGATCCTCGACGTCCTCGATCCCGACCGCGAGCCGGAAGAGTCCGTCGGAGATGCCCGCCGCACGCCGCTGCTCCTCCGGCATCGACTTGTGCGTGGTCGACGCGGCGTGTGTGACCAGCGTCCGCAGGTCGCCGAGGCTCACCGCGCGCGTCACCAGCTCGAAGGCGTCGTACGCGCGCGCCCCCGCCGCGAGACCGCCGCGCAGCTCGAACGCGATCATCGCGCCGAAGCCGCGCATCATCTGCCGCTTCGCGAGGGCGTGGTGCGGGTGCGACGGAAGGCCCGGGTAGCGCACGCGTTCGACGAGCGGGTGCACCTCCAAGCGACGCGCCAGCTCCGCCGCGCTCTCGCTCGCGCGTGCTTGCCGGAGCGCCAACGTCCGCAGCCCGCGCGAGAGCAGCCACGCGTTCGTGGGCGAGAGCACCCCACCCGCGGATCGCACCGCGAGCTCGCGCACCTCGTGGACCCGCGCCGCGCTCCCCGCCACCACGCCGCCGACCGCGTCGCCGTGCCCGCCGATCGCCTTCGTCGCGGAGTGCACGACGAGATCCGCGCCGAGCACGACCGGGTTCTGATGAAAGGGGGTCGCGAAGGTGTTGTCGACCACCAGCGACGCGCCCCGCTCGCGACAGAGCTCCGAGAGCGCCACCAAATCGTGCAGGTCGAGCACCGGGTTCGCGGGGGTCTCCGCCCAGACGAGCCGCGTCCGCTCGCGCCACGCCGCCTCGACCGCGTCGACATCCGTCAAATCGACGAAGTCGAAGCTCACGTCGAATCGCGAAAGAACCGTGCGCAGAAGCTTCGCGGTCTCGGCATAGATCCCACGTGGCGCGAGCACGTGATCGCCCGCGCGCACGCACGCGAGCATCGCGCCGTGCACCGCCGCCATTCCCGACGCGCACGCCACCGCCGCCTCCGCGCGTTCGAGCGCCGCGACCTTCTGCTCGAAAGCCTCCACCGTCGGGTTCCGCCACCGGCTGTAGATCCACCCCTCGGATTGCCCGGCGAACTGCGCCGCCGCCTCGTCCGCCGTCTCGAAGGCGTAGGCGTTGGAGTGGACCAGCGGGACCTCGAGCCCTCCGTACGCCGGATCCGGCGCGTCACCCGCGTGAACGGCCAGGGTGTCGAACGAATCGGTCGCGTGAGGCGGGCGCGGCATGGCGCGGAACGGTAGCAGACCGCCGACGCGCGGAAAGGGCGCGCGATGAGACCAGCCCCGCCGCGAGGCGTTCGGCAGATCCGGGCGTTGGCGAGACGACACCGCGCGAGCTCTCGGCGACCGACCTCGAGCGTTCACGCGGCACCTTCCCTCACGGCGTCCCTCGTGAATTCGCCATGAGCATCTTCGCCGACGTATGACAATCTCCGCCCCGTGCAGCGGACCACGCTCGAGATCGGAGACCGCCTCGGCGCCGGAGGGATGGCCGAGACCTTCGTCGCCGTCCGTCGTGGCCCCGGCGGCTTCGAGCAACGCGTCTGTCTGAAGCGGATCCTCCCGCACCTCGCGAGCGATCCAGAGCTGATTCGTCTCTTCGACCAAGAGGCGCGTCTGTGCGCTCAGCTCAGCCACGCCAACGTCGTTCAATTGCTCGACTACACGACCGACGGCGAGCGTCCTTCGTTGGTCTTCGAGCTGATCGACGGCACCGATCTTCGGCAGCTCCACCGCGCGCTGATGGAGAAGAACCAGCCGCTCACCACCGGCCTCGTCGCGCACGTGGGGCACGAGATCGCGAGCGCCCTCTCGCACGCCCACGAGCGCGGCGTGATCCACCGCGACGTCTCGCCCTCGAACGTGCTGCTCAGCCTCGCCGGCGAGGTGAAGCTCACCGACTTCGGCATCGCGAAGGCGTTCTTCGGCACGCCCGGCCTCACGCGCAGTGGCGCGGTGAAGGGCAAGGTGCCGTACATCGCGCCGGAATACGCACGCACCGGCGTCGCCGACACGCGCGCGGACCAGTTCTCGCTCGGCGTGATGCTCTACGAGCTGCTGGTCGGCGAGCGCCCCTTCCGCGGTCGCAACGACGTCGAGATTCTCGAACGGATCATCGCCGGCGAGCACGAGCCGCTCGTGGATCGGGCGCCCCACGTGCCTCCCGAGCTCGCGCAGCTCGTCGAGCGCCTCATCGAGACGCGCCCCGACGATCGTTTCCCGGACACCGAAGCCCTCCTCGACGCCCTGCGCGCGCTCGCGCCCCCGCCCACCGCGCGAACGATCCTGCAGGGTCTCGTGCGCGCACACCGGCGCCCGCTCGACGCGTCCACGAGCGCGCCGCGCACCGCACAGACGCCGGACCAGTCCTCGCTCCCGTTCGAGCCCACCGAGCGCGTGAGCGGCGACACCCTGCGCCTCGCCGCTCCCAAGGCCCCCGCCGTGCTCACGCCGCGCCCGGCCGGACCGAACGAAGAGACGCGCACCTCCGTCGCGCGGGAGGAGCCGAGCAACGCGCCGCTCACCTCCCCCGACACCGACGTGATCCACACCGAGACGCGCACGGTCTTCGACCCGATGGTGATCCCACGACCCTCGACCGACCGGCGTTGGCTCGGGCTCGCGCTCGTGCTCGCGCTGCTCACGCTCGCCGCGCTCGCCGCCGTCTTCTCGTTGCTCTGACGCCGCGCGGGCGAGCGAGCGGCGCGATGACACGCCAGATGCTCGGCCTCGGTCCGCGCCGGCTCAGGATCGAGCCTTCGCGCACTCACGCGCGACGCGAGCTCAGCCGCGTGATCGGAGCGCGATCGGAGCGGGCGCGAAGCCACGCCCGCGACGCGACTCGTGAGCCGCAACGCGGGCGCAGGGTCACGACTCAAGCCGCCGCGCGCTGCTCGGCCCGGCGCGCGAGCTGCTCCGCCGCGCGCCACACGACCGCCATGATCGAGTGCTGCGGGTTCACGCCCATGTTCGTCGGGAACACGCTCGCGTCCATCACGTAGAGCCCGCGCACCGCGTGCGACTCCAGCGTCGGATCCACCACGCTGCGCGAGGGATCCGAGCCCGCCACCGCGGTGCCGAAGAGATGCGACGCGACGAGGTGCACCTGCGAGCGCTTCCACGGCGTGGCCGCCATCGCGTCCACCTCCGCGGTCGAGCGCAGGATCTCCGGCACTCCGTCGATGCCCGGATAGACCTCCACCGCGCCCGCCGCGAACATCATCCGGCAGATCAGCGTGAGCGCGTCCTGCGCGCGCCCGAGATCGCGCGCGGTCGGCTCGTAGAACACGAGCGGCCCGAGCGGCCCGACCTGCACGCGGCCCTTCGCTTCCATCCGCACCTGCGCGCACCACTGCGCGTAGCAGTCGAGGTTCGCGATGCGCTCCTGCCACTCCGGGCCCACGCCCGGGATGCGCGCTGCGAGCATCTCCGGCGGCAGCGAGAGCGACTCGAGCTTGAAGCCACGGTCCCGCATCGGGACCTCATAGCCCTGGGTCGCGCCGTAGCTCATGCGCACCGGCTCGGGGAAACGACCGACGATCGCGGCGCCCGGATGCGCCTGGAAGCGCTGCCCCACCAGCCCACGCAGCCCCGAGCGCTGCAAGATCAACGGCGTGTGCACCACGCCCGCCGACACCACGACGTGACGCGCGCGCACCCGGAAGCGACCGACGACCTTGCGGGTCGAGAGATCGATCTTCTCGCCGATCACACCCACCGCGCGGCCGCCCTCGATCCACACCTTCTGCACGCGGCAGCCGGTCTCGAGCCGCGCGCCGTCCCGCACCGAGCGCGGGATGTACGACACGTCCATGCTCTGCCGCTTCTCGCCCGGGCAGCCCTGCAGGCACTCGCCCTTCCCGTCGCAGCGCGACGCGTTGCGGCTCATCGACTTGCCCGGCAGCCCGAGCGCCTCCGCGCCGATGCGCATCAGCGTCGCGTTGCCTCCGAGCACGTCGTCGCCCGTGAGCGAGACCTCGAGCTCGCGCTCGATCACGTCGTAGATGCGCTCGAATTCCCCGGCGTCGACGAGCGCGTCGAGGCCGTGCTCGCGGATCCACGTCTGCCGCACGTCCTCCGGCATTCGCCAGATGATCCCGGAGTTCATCGCGGTGCTTCCGCCGACGCAGACGCCCTGCAGCACCGGGATCGGCGCGGTGCCGGTCGTGGTCTGCGTTCCCGCGTCGCGCATGGACGACGAGAGCGCGCCCACCACGTCGCGTCGACGGTCCGACGTCTTCAGCTGCGGCCCCTCTTCGAGGATCAGCGTGTCGACGCCCGCCTCCGCGAGCACCCGCGCCGCCGTCGCGCCGCCCGCCCCGGTGCCGACGATCACCACGTCGGCGTCGTCCTCGTACACGAACGAACGAGAGAGAATCGAGCCGAGCATCACACCACCTCCGAACGGACCGAGCTCTTCGCGCGCAAGCGAACCGGCATCTTCTCCGCGCGACCGCGGTCGTAACCGGAGCGCGCGCGGATCGACGGCGTCCCGAAGAGCGCCATCGATCCCTGAACCTTCACGAGCCACACCAGCTCGCGCACCAAGAGCTGCGGGTGCGACACGAGCTTCTCGAGCAGCGCGCTGCGCTCTTCGATCGGGAGCTGATCGATCGTCGCGGCTTTCGTGCCCGTCCACGTCGGCGAGGTGCCGATGAAGTGGATCGCGGCGCGAAGCCCCGCCTGCGCGATCGGCGACGCGTGTCCGTTCAGCTCCTCGAACGCGCGCGCGTAGTCGACCTCGCCCGGCTGCGGCGCGAGCCCGACGGTGCTCGTCGGCGGCGCGAAGCCTTCCATGATCGCCTCGAACCAACGCTTCTCCCACGAGGTCAGTCGCATCGTCGTCCTCCGTCTCCGCTCACACGTTCACCGGCCACACACCGTCTCGCACTCGCTCGACCCACACCGAAACGCCGCGCCGCTCACTCGCGCACGCGCGACTTCTTTGCCGAGTCGGCGGGGTCAGCCGCCGACGTCTCTACCGAGTCGGCGGGGTCAGCCGCCGACGTCTCTACCGGGTCGGCGGGGTCAGCCGCCGACTTCTTCTTCGCCTTCGTCTCGCGCGACGCCGTCTCGCGCGACGCCGTCTCGCGCGCACCCGTCGGGGCAGCGGACGCCGTCGCCTTCCGCGTCCGCTTCGCCGCGCCTTCGCGCTCCGCGCCGACGCTCTGCGCGCCTCCGGCCGTGCGCTCCGACTCCGGCCGCGCGCTCGCCGCGATCGCCGACGCCTCGGCCAGCCGATCGAGCGTGCGCCGATCGAGCGGCTCGAAGAACCGACTCGCCAGCTCACGCACCTTCGTCGGATCCCGCGACTCGAGCAGCTCGAGCAGGCGGTCGTAGACCATCAGCGTCGCGCGCGCGTTCACCGTGAACGCCGCCTCGAAGCCCGGGTGCTCGCTCACCATGCGGCGCACGGTGTTCGAGAGCAGCTCGAGCATCAGGTTGTGCCCCGCGCGCACGAGCAGCCGCGCGAACTGGAGATCCGCCTCCATGAACGCGTGCCCGTCGTCGACCAGCGCCTGCATCGACGCACGGTGCTCGCGCAGCGCGCGCAGCTCCTCCGAGGTCGCGCGCTGACACACGAGCCCGAGCAGCTCGATCGCGACCATGCGCCGCAGCTCGAGCAGCTCCCCGAGCAGCGGCAGCGGCACCACCCCGCCGTCGATCGCTTGGCGCGCGAGGTACGCGATGAGCTCGATGCCGCCCGACTCGCGGAAGTCGAGCACGCGGTTTCCCGCGCCGTGCACCTTCTCGATGAGCCCCTGCGCCTGCAGCTCCGTCAGCGCGGCGCGCAGCGTGAGCCGCGAGACCCCGAGCCGCTCCGAGAGCTCGCGCTCGCCCGGCAGCGACGCGCCCGGCTTCAGCTCGCCTTGGAGGATCTGCCGCCGGAGTCGCTCGGCCGCGTCGTGCGCGGCGGTGGTGGGTCGCTGAGCCATGACTGGTATTACCAGTCCAAGTGGTATTACCAGTTGAACACTCGCGCAAGCACAAAGCGCGGAGGGCACGTCGATGGGCGAGTGACGGGACCTCGGAGCGCTGCCGACGATGGGACTCCGCGGGTGTCGGCCCCACGCACCTCGCAGCGCTGTCGACGATGGAACGCACTGCCAACGCCGCCGATGCGTTCCACCGACCCCCACCACGCAGCCGAAGTCGAACGGCGTGAAGCGACGGACTGCTAACCTCCGCGCGTGGACCTCCGCGTCCAGATCTCGCTCATCGCCGCCGTCGTCAGCAGCGCGCTCGCTGGCAGCGTGCTCCTGCGCTCGCGCAAGCGCCGCGACCACTGGCTCTTCGCGCTCTTCGCGATCTCCGTCTCCGCCTGGTACCTCACCGCGTTCCTCGCGAAGCTCACCACGCAGACCGCGTTCGTGCGCCTCAACGTCGCGTGCGGCGTGCTCCTCCCGCTCGCCGCGCTCGAGCTCTTTCGCAGCTTCGCGGGCGACACGTCACCACGCGTTCGCTTCGTGCGACGCGTCGCGTTCTTCCTCGCCGCGCTCCTGCTCGCGTCGACCTTCACGCAGCTCTACGGCCACCTCGCGCTGCGTGCGCTGCTCGTGATCTACGTGCTGGGCTTGCTGCTCACGTCGATGGCGACGCTCTACACGCGCGCCCGCCACGCGACCTCCAAGTTCGAAGCCGCGCGCCTCGTCTTCCTCACCGCGGTCGGCGGGCTCGCCGCGATCTTCACGCTGCTCGAGTACCTCCCGCTCCTCGGCCTCGAGCTGCCGCCGGTCGGCACGATCCTCGTGCTGGTCTTCCTCTACATGCTCTACCAGGCGGTCCTCCGATACCGCCTGCTCGATCTCTACGAGCTCTCGTTCCGCCTCGGCATCCTCACGATGCTCTCCTTCGTGCTCGCGGGTGTGCTCTGGCTGCTCGTGAACCTCGGCGGCGAGCGCTACTTCCTCCACGCGGTCGTCGCGTCGCTCGTCGTGCTCGTGCTCTTCGATCCGATGCGCGCCCGCGTCCGCGAGAAGCTCGGTCAGCTCCTCTTCCGCGAGCGTTTCGATCTCGAGCGGCACGTGCTCGCGCTCCGTCGCGACGTCGCGCACGTGCTCGATCCGCGGCAGCTCGGGCCGCTCTTGATGGCGGGCCTCGAAGAGTCGCGCCGCGTCACCCACGCGAGCCTCTACCTCGCCGAAGAAGGCCGCCGACACTACGAGCTCGCGGCGTCGCTCGGCCCCGAGCCGCCCGCGCGCCTGGAGATGGCTCCCGCCGGTCCGCTGCTCGAGCGCCTGCGCCGCGATGGCTTCCTCGTGCTCGAGACCATCGATCGTTCGCTCGCGGAGCAACGCGAGATCGGCGAGGACCGCGAAGCCGAGACCCTCTACGAGATCGCACAGTCGATGGACGCGATCCACGGCTCGCTCGTGCTCGCGCTCTCGTCGGGCGGCGATCTCTACGGCCTGCTCTCGCTCCGCGACGAGCGCATGCGCGACGCGTTTGGGCCCGAAGAGGTGCAGCTCCTCGCGGGCCTCGCCACGCAGGTCTCGATCGCGCTCGAGAACTCGCGCGCGTACCAGCGCTTGAAGGAGCGCGATCGCCTCGCGGCGCTCGGCGAGATGGCGGCCGGTCTCGCACACGAGATCCGAAACCCGCTCGGCGCGATCAAGGCGAGCGCGCAGCTCCTGGTCGAAAACGCGAGCCAAGGCGACGCCGAGTTCCTCGAGATCATCGTGGAAGAGACCGACCGCTTGAACCGCGTCGTCGGCTCCTTCCTCGACTACGCGCGACCCGCGCGTGGAAACCCCGCGCCTTGCGACGTGCGCGCCGCGGTCGAGCGCACCCTGCAGCTCGTGGGGCCCGAGTGTCAGAAGGCGGGCACCAAGCTCGTGGTCGAGCAGGAACCGCTGCTCCCGCCGGTGCGCATCGACGTGGAGCAGCTCCGGCAGGTGCTCTTGAACCTCGTGCAGAACGCGCTCCAAGCGCTCGACGGCGGCGGCGAGATCCACGTCGGATCCACGAGCGTCGAGCGGGGCCGTGGCGAGACGCCTTGGGTCGAGGTGCGCGTGCGCGACACCGGACCCGGCATCCCACCCGAGGTCCTCGCGAACCTCTTCGTACCCTTCGTGACCACCAAGGATCGCGGCACCGGACTCGGCCTCGCGATCTCGCAGCGCATCGTCGCCGCCGCGGGCGGCCGCATCCTCGTGCGCACCCGCGAAGGCGAAGGCACGACGTTCGTGGTGCGCCTTCCCGCGAGCAGCGAGCGTTCGAGCTCTGCCCCCGAGCTCACGCCGATCGCGTCGGAGTGACGCGTCGGCGGCTGATCTCGACGTGATCGAGATCCGTGGGTGATCGATGACGACGTGAGCTTGAGTGCGATCCGTATCGGTGCCCGACGTTGGCGCGAACGGCTAAGGGAGTGGCCGGTGCGTGTGTGCTGATCACTTGCCGCCACCGACGGGAAATCGATCCGGCCCTTCAGGGCACGTCGAGCACGTCGAGCACGTCGCCCGCGTCGAGGCCGTCGTTCCGCGGGAGCCGTGCCGGCGCGGGCGAGCTGCCGACCGGCGTCGTCACGAGCCGATAGAAGCGCAGGTCGCTGCGCCGCAGGCTGTCCGTCGGAAGCGCATTGTCGGCGAAGAGCGTCTCGTACGCTTTGACCGCGGAGCCGTTGCCCGCGGTGCGGGTCGCTTCGGGCAGCAGATAGCGCCACACGCCCGGCCGCTCGTAGGCGACGCCGTGCTCGGGAAAGTACGCGCGCTCCACGAACGCGGCGGAGGTGTTACCGAGCGTGCCGTCCTCTTCGAGCAACGAGATCTCCACGTCGAGGTGTGGGAGACGTCGATCGAGCGGACCTCCGAGGGCCTCCGCGCGCTCCGCCCACCGTTGCCGCGCGACCACGCTCGCCGTCACGAGCGCGCGCGCGATCGAGCTGCCCCGCGCGCTCCGCCACAGCCGCGCCTGCCCCGCGTCGCGCAGGAGCACCATCACCTCGACGCTGCGGATGCGCCGGATCGGCTCGGGAAAACGAGAGATCCGCGGCGGCGACTCGCCTTCGAGGATCGCGCGCGCGATGCGGGGAAGCGCCGCGCCGCTCTCGCCGAGGTCCGCGCGAATGCCCGGCACGTAGAGCGCGTAGGTCGGCGTCAGGTACACGGCACGCAAGCGCTCGAGCGGCGCGTACGCGCGCAGCTTCGCTTCGATCGACGTGCCTTCCGCGTCCTCCGTCCGCGCGCCGCTCGCGACCAGCAGCGCCTCGACGTTCTGCGCACGCATCGCGTCGAGCACGGCGACCTCGTCGGAGCCCGCGAGCGCGTTCGCCAGCGCCGCGTGCGCGACCAGCGACGTGCCGTCGATCGGCGCGCCCACGAGCGTCTCGTCGCCGACCACCACCACGCGGCCGCGTCGCTCGAGCTCCTTCGTGAGCCCCGCCTCGAGGCTCGGTCCGCGCGCGAAGAGCCACCAACCGCCGAACGCGATCCCTGCGAGCACGAGCACCACGAGCAGCCGACGCACGCGCTGCGCATAGCAGACTCGGGGCGCGGCGGTCTTCGTTTGCATTTCCTCGGTTGCTCCGATCCTCGAGGGTCGGTCGTCTGCGCTCGCCGAACCGCGCCCGCGCTCCGCTCGTCGCGCGCCGCCTGAAGCCTCGCAACGCTGGCCATCGAGTCGGTGGCTCTCGCGTTCGCGCGCGACCCGTGCCGAAGGCGACGAAAGATTTCGTGTACCCCCGACCCCGCGAACGTTCGGCCAACCCCCAGCGCCACCCAACGCTTCCGGGGCGCGGGGCACCCGCTGGATTCGTCCGTGAAAAATCCAGCAATTTCAACGCGCTGCGTCAGGTCCACGACGCGAGCAAGCTCACGTCGGCCCCACCGTGGCTCGCGCTAGCTTCGCGGCGCTCCGCCGTTCGCCGATTTCCAAGGCGACCGAACCCTCGAGTTGGCGGACAGGAGAACGATCGTGATCATCGGCGTACCCACGGAGATCAAGCCGCGCGAGAACCGCTTCGGCATCAACCCGGGCGGCGTGCAGAGCCTCGTGCGGGCGGGCCACGTCGTGAAGGTCCAGGCGGGCGCGGGCATCGGCTCCGGCGTGTCCGACGCGGAGCTCACCGCGGCGGGCGCGACGATCGTTCCGACCGCGGCCGACGCGTGGAACGCCGACATGGTGATGAAGGTGAAGGAGCCGCTCCAGCCGGAGTACCAGTTCTTCCGGCCGGGCCTCGTGCTCTACACCTACCTGCACCTCGCGCCGCTGCCGGAGCTCACCAAGGAGCTCATGGACAAGAAGGTGCGCGCGATCGCCTACGAGACGATCGAAGGCCCCGACGGCTCGCTGCCGCTGCTTCGCCCGATGAGCGAGGTCGCCGGCCGCATGGCGGTCCAGGTCGGCGCGGCGTCGCTCGAGAAGGAGCGCGGCGGCAAGGGCATCCTGCTCGGCGGCGTGCCCGGCACGCGTCGCGGCAAGGTCGCGATCCTCGGCGGCGGCATCGTCGGCGCGAACGCGGCGCAGATCGCGATCGGCATGGGCGCGCACGTCACCGTGCTCGACGTGAACCACGAGCGCATGGCGTACCTCGAGGACATCTTCGGCGGCGCGATCGAGACGCTCTACTCGAACCCGCGCAACATCCACGACGTGCTCCGCTGGGCGGACCTCGTGATCGGCGCGGTGCTCGTCGCCGGCGCGCGCGCGCCCAAGCTCGTCACGCGCGAGGACCTCAAGCTCATGGGCCCCGGCTCCGTGATCGTCGACGTCGCGGTCGATCAGGGCGGCTGCATCGAGACCTGCAAGCCGACCACGCACGACAACCCGACCTTCGTTCTCGACGACGTCGTGCACTACTGCGTGCCGAACATGCCGGGCGCGGTGGCGCAGACGAGCACGTTCGCGCTCACGAACGTCACGCTGAAGTACGCGGAGCGCATCGCGCGCCTCGGCGTCGAAGCCGCCGTGAAGGCCGACCTCTCGGGTCTCGGCCGCGGCGTGAACTGCTGGGACGGCGCGTGCACCTACGAGGCGGTCGCGCAGGGCGTGGGCGCGGAGTTCACGCCGCTCGATCGCGTGCTCGCCTGAGTCGCACGTTCGCCGAACGAACGAGGGCCGCGTACGTACGCGGCCCTCGTTTCGTCTGCGGTCGGCGGTGAGCGTCGCACGAATCCGCTCCCGCTCGTCCGCGCCCGCACCTTCAGTTCGAGACGTCTTCCACGTTCAGGTACGCGATCGTTCGGACCAGCTCCACGAGCCGCTCGCGCGCTTCGGGCGTGAGCGTCTCGAAGCGGATGCCCATGCCCGGATTCGGGTTGTCGCCGTGCTCGCGGATCGGGTTGATCCACGCCACGCAGCCGCGGACCTCGAACGGCAGATCCGTGTCGTCGGGCGCGAGCAACAACACCAGCTCGGTCCCGATCGGGAGCGGCGCGTCGGTGCGCACGAACAGACCCATCTCGCTGATGTTCGTGACGTACGCGTAGAGGAAGTGCTCGCCGCTCCGCACGTCGACCCGAAACGAGGTCTCGAAACGCTCGAACGAGCGTCGGTCGTCACCACCCATCGCGGGGACGAGAGCACGATTCGACGCGAGGAACAACCGCCCTCGTGATCGCGCGCGGCGCGTGAAACGTGGGCGAAACGCACGCCCTGCGCGCCCCCCACGCAACACGTTCGCGCGGACGCGATCACGAACGCGATGCGCGATCACGAACGCGACGATCACGAACGCGACACGCGATCACGAACGCGACGCTCCGGTCGAAACGCGCACGCGGCGCTTCAGTCGAACACGAAGGCGCGCACCGCTGCGGTGAGCAACTCACCCGCGACCGCAGCGTCGAGCGCGGCCTCGATCTCGAACGCATCGAACGGCTCTTCGTCGAGCGCGTCGATCCACACCTCTTCGCTCGGCAGCCCCGTGACGTCGGAGCGTGGGAGCGGCGGCGGCAAACCGCGCAGCGACGAGCGCAACACCGCCGCTTCCTCCGACCCGAGCGGTCCGAGCTCGACCGCGAAACCCGAGGGCCCGCGCTCGTGCCGCCGACGCCGCAGATCGCAGCGCCGCACCTTGCCGATCAGCGTGAGCCGATGCGCGCGACGCGGCGCGCGCAGCTCGATCAGCACGTCGCTCCCTTCGTCGGGGAGCAGCGCGCTCTCCACGAAGATCCCGCCGAGCCCGAGCTCGCGCACGCGGTGGACGACCGGCTCCGGCCACTCCTCGGTCACCACTTCGCACGGGAGATCCACCGCGTGTCGCGCGGTGCGTCGACGTTGAACCCGTACTTCGAGTGAGTGCCGCATCCGATCCTCCGAGGGACCAGGGTCGGCGCAACGCGTGCGTTCACGCAAAAAAGTGAGCACCCCACGCGCCCATCGAAGTGTGCGAATCAGAGAGGTCGAAGTGCGTGCGAAGCAGAGAGTCCGCGCGTCCGGGGCTGGCCCCCTGCGGCCAGGGGGCGTTCGTCTGCGAGCCTTCGGCTCGAGTCCTCGCGAACGTCGCTGCGCTGCGCTCCGCTCGGTTCGCTACGGCCAAAGAGCAGCGCGCAGGGACGGCCGTAGCGAGGTGCCGTCTTTGGAGCCGGCCGCCAGGCCGAGCGACCCGACGGCTCGTGAGTGTCGCCGTCAGGC
>ERZ761602.2949-NODE-2949-length-25236-cov-312.333744_pt1 | contig 25236 bp, 21 predicted proteins | sample MGYA00512165_ERZ761602 | MGnify/ENA primary metagenome ERZ761602 (study PRJEB28899, sample SAMN02445085) | bioreactor sludge metagenome | biome: EBPR sludge; isolation source: Thorneside wastewater treatment plant | place: Australia: Brisbane, Thorneside...
TAAACGATTATTTTTGAGGGTCTACGACGATGGCATTCATGCGATTGCCCTGCCCAGTTCGCTGACTCTGCCCTCTGCTCCTCTGATCTCTGTCACTCCGGGCTCTCCGACTCTGGAGGGGGTGAGGGGGACACTTCCCCCGCCGGACGACGGGCGATCAGCCACCCGCAACGCGGTCCTGAGCTCGTTCAGCAGTTCCGGATGGCGATCGAGCAGCTTGAGCAGTTTGACCAGCGCCAGCGGCGGTTGGGTCTTGCCGTTTTCGTAGCGCGAGAAGGCATTGAAGCCACCACCAAAGCCTGTATCAAACGTTCTGCGCGGCTTTCGCGCTCACCGCTGGATGAGCTTGGCTGCCAGCTCAGTGCAGTCTGCAAACCGCTCGTCAAGGCTCGCGAGGTGGGCGCCATACTCCAGGGCGGTGGCGATGATCAGGCGGTCAGCCGGGTCTCGATGGTGCTCAGGCAACAGCGCTGCGCGAGTGGCAATCTTGCGTTCAACCGGCAGGCAAACGACCTCGGAACCGCCGAGTCCCTGATCGATCCAGTCTGCCAGAGGGAGTTGGAGGGTAATTCGCTCTCGCCGATGCAGCCAGGCTACTTCCCAGCAGGTGATGGCGCTGATCGCCAGCGTCTCTGCGGCTTCGATCCGGTCGATCAAGGTCGGTGGCAGAGGATTGGCTGTCGGATCCAGCCAGCGTACCCAGACATGGGTGTCAAGGACAATCACTGCAACGCATCCCAGTCAGTTTCCGGGACCGCGGCAGCCAGCAAATCATCCTTGAGGCCTACGGTCCCGGCAAGCATGGGGGACGGTCTACGCCGTCGCCCTGACATCGCGGGGAGCTGATCGGCTCGGGCCGGCAGCACGATCACCTCGAGCAGGCAATCGTCCATGCTGGGAGGCAGGTCGATAACCAGTTGGTGGTTGTTGGGTTTGGCGATCAGGCGCAAAGCTTCCATTGGTTTTCAAGGTCCAGGGTTCAGCGTCAAAGTGACAGCACCATGAATGGTAACCGTCATTGTGGCATACCTCGGCCGGTGACCGCGCGCTGCCCTTGGGCTGTTGGGCTTCGCCCGTCGTGTTGCCCTTGGCATTCACTCGCCGCGTGCCGGGATCGGATGCGTCGCGAACAGATGCTTGCGCAGCCCCTAGGTATCGGCGTAGCGGACGTGGTTGATCCAGCCCTGTAAGCCGGCGTCGAGTTCGGCGTACGGGATCCGCCCCGCCCGGCGGCGAGCCGGGCCTGCAACTCGGCGATCTGGCGCTTCAGGTCTGCGATGTCGTTCGGATCGCTGGATTCGGCTGCCATGATGTCGCCTCAGTTTCCCTTCAACTTGTCGAGGACAAACTTGCTTACCGGCCCGGTGACGGCGGCGAGGAGCGGCGTTGTGAAGGTGCTGAAAACGGATCCGATGGCGCCGGGAACCATCGCCGTCAGACCATCGAGCAGCCTGCCGATTCGGCTGTCGTCGGCGTTCCTGTCTTTGCCGAGCTCGGCCTTGAGGTCCTCGACCTGTTGTACCGCCGCGGCCCGTGCGTTCGCTGGCGCGTGTTGCACGACAGAGAGCAGCAGGGGCGCGAAGAGGGCATCGAGATCGTGCGCGGCGAGTCCCTGCGTGTGCATCCGGTCACGGCCGACGAAGTCGCGGCCAGCGTACACATTGCCGCCGACATGGGCGCCGCCGCCGGTGTTCACCTGCGTGCCGACCTGGTTGCCCAAGACCTTGTCGCCGTGCACGAGGTCGCCGCCGATGCGGCTGCCGGCGTGGATGTTGCCGGTGTTCTTGCCACCAACAAAGACGCCACCGGCACCGACGGCCGTCGCGCCAGAGCCTTGCGCGATGGCGCCGTTGCCGGTGAGCGTCGCCTGCTCGCTGGTGCCGGCGGGGGCTGCCTGCGGGCTCTGGTCGGGCCTGAATTCGATGAAGCCGTTGGCGACCAGCCGGTCGAGCTGCTGGCTGAAGTGGAGCAGCAGCTCGGCTCTGTTGTGGTATTCGGTCTGGAAGTGGCCGAGCCCCTTGAGCTTGTCCTGGAAGGCCCACAGGCTCTGCAGGTCGGCGCGCGGAGCGGTGTGTGGCGCGTTCCTGAAGTAGGTGAAGATGAACGGCTTGCTGGTCGCCTTGAACTGACCAACCGCGGTCTCGAACTCTTCCTCGGTGTAACGGCCGACCTTGGTGAAGAAGAGCATGACGAAGACGTCGCAGGCGCGAATCGCTCGGTTGTACTCGTCCTGCAGGCGAGTCGGCGAGAGTGCGTCGAGGAAGTCCTCCCAGAGGACCAGTTCGAGGAAGACGCCCTGGCGGACCCAGGCCTTGTTCTTGCGGTTGATGAAAAGCTCGAACTCACGCCGGTCGTCCTGTAGTTCGGCCGAGGAGGCGAGGAAGATCCTGCGGGTGGTGATCATGCGGTCGGCTCCCGGCCAGTGAGGTCGGGCAGACCGTACGCCACGGGGTCGGGAAAATCAAGCGCGCCGAGCGGGGTGTCGGAGGCAACGGCCAACGACGGCCGGCGGAGGGTCGGGCCGTGCCAGCCCGGCGCAAGGCAGGTGCTCTGCGGCTTGTCCCGCTGCCGGATCGCGGCGCCGGGTTGGCGGAGCTGCGGATTGCTGGAAAAAATCTCGCGCCGCGCTGCGCGCGGCGGGGGAAGTCTCCCCCGCACCCCCTCCAGAGTCGGAGAACCCGGAGTGACAGAGATCAGAGGCGCAGAGGGCAGAGTCAGCAAACAGGGGAAGAACGCAACACCACGCGAAAACCGATGACGTCAAGGCGGAGGTCCGGGAGAAACCTGAGGCGGATGCCACAGCGCGCAAGGACCCGGGGAGGGAACCACGAGCCGCCGCGCACGACCAGCCAGATAGCATCCGGTGCGTCGAGGTCTTCACGTCTCCGGTCCCTGGCATCGTAGGGGTAGACGAAATCGGGCTCTTGCCAGTCGGTTCCCCACAGGCTGCGCGTCCACTCCCAGACGTTGCCGGCCAGGTCCTCGCAGCCGTATGGGCTGCGCCCCGCCGAAAAGCAGGCGGGTGTACTGGTCTCGCCGATGCTGTCCTCGGCGTTGGCCTTGTCAGCGTCCCATTCGTCGCCCCACGGCCAGGCGCGCTGCGGTTCCGGGTTGTCCTGCAGCGACGATGCAGCAATCGTGACGCCGGCGTCGATGGTCGTGCGCTGCGCCGCCGGTGGGATGAGCACGCCGCCGCGCGCGGCCTTCTCCCACTCCGCTTCCGATGGCAGGCCGACAGACCAGCCTGCCGGCAGCGCGCCGCACCAGCGCTCGCTCAGCCAGTTGCAAAAGGCGCTTGCATCGTGCCAGCTCACCAGCACGACTGGCCGGTTCGGCGCATCGTCCAGCGCTTGCGAGCCATGCCGCTGATGTCCGCTGACGGCGATGAATTGCGCGAACTGCGCGACGGTGACCGGCGCCTCGGCGATCCAGTAGTCGTAGCTCAGGGTTTCGTTACGGTGCAGTGGCGCGTCGTGACTACCCTTATCTCCCATCCAGAACGGCCCGCGCGGGACGGCGACGAAGCGCATCCGGTCGACGTCGAGCAGGTGCTGCCGGGTCTCGCCCAGCGCGGCGAGCAGGTCGCCGGCCAGGACGCGTTCGCGCGCCGGCAGCGTGCTGCTGCGCAACAGCCGCAGTTGCCAGTCGCGTACCCGCAGGCGCTTGATCTCGTGCCGCTCCTGCAGGTCGGGATCGGCGGCGGCGAGGCCGGTCTCGTGCAGCACCTGTCCGGCGAGCAGGGCGCCCCACTGGCTGCCACTGTCCGCCTCCGGTGCGTTGGCCGCCGGATCGGCGCTGCGCGTGCACAACGCGTCGACGAGTTCCCAGATCGAGCCCGGCGCGTTGCGGAAGCCCGCTGCGCTCAGCAGCGCCACCTCGCGCCAGCGGTTGGGGTCGGCCCTCGCCAGGCGGCTCAACTCGTCGGGGAACTTGAAGCGCGCCAGATGGCAGGCGGCGAGATATTCCTGGAAGGAACGGTGCGGAAACTGGTAGAGGCCTTCGCCGTGCGCGGTGAGCAGCCCGGTACGGTCGCGCAGGTGGTCTTCGAGGAGCAGCGGGCTGACCTCGCGCCGGTCGCGGGAGGCGGCGAGCAGGGCAGCGATCAGGTCGCTCTGCCGGATGTCGGCGGTGCCGACCAGAGTCGGTTGCTGCAGGTGAGCCTCGTAGGCGAGCTTGTCGAGTTCGCGCCGGATGTTCTCGCGGCTGGCGTTGAGCCACTCGTTGAGGCTGGGTTGCTCGACGCCGATCGGTTGGCCGCTGGCGTCGCGCTGCAGTTTGAGGCCTTCCCATTCGTCGAGCAGCATGGCGACCGACTGGCGATACAGTTCTTCGCGGCTTTCCGGCAGCGCGCCGCCGCCCCTGGTCTGCAGCCGCGCCATCAGCGTCAGCAGCAGCGGGCGCGTGGCGAGTTCGCGCAGTTCGGGGCGCTCGGTGGCGCGCTTGAGCATCGCCGCGCCGGCCGCGGCCTGCGCCTCGCTGATGCGGTAGAGGTCGTGCGCCATGTGCCCATACCAGCCGTCGATGAAGCGCTCGACCTGGCCGCGCGTGAAGGGCAGCAGCTCGCGCTCTGCGAAGCCGTCGAGCTTCCAGTCCTGACGCTGATAGGCGTAGGTGCGGCTGGTGACGAGGAAGCGGCATCTGCCGTGGATGGCGGCGAATTCCTGCACCGCTGCCTTGACCTGCTCGCGCCGTTGCCGGGCGTCGGGAACTTCGTCGAGCCCGTCGAGCAGGATCAGCCCGCCGTGGCCGAGCAGCTCGGCCTGCAGGGGGTCGGCGTAGCGCCGGAGCTGCGCCGGCAACTGGCCGACGATGAAACTCCAGACGGTGTCGGCGTTCGTTGGCGTGCCGGGTGGCGGCAGGCTGGCGGCAAGATCGCGCAGCACGACGCGCACCGGCAGCAGCGCACCGCGCGTCCAGCGCTGCGGTTTCGGCTGGTCGCTCGGCGCGTCGCCTTCCGGCGGGATCGGGCGGCGCAACAGTTTCAGGTTGGCGCCTGGCGAACGCAGGATCTCGCCGGCCAGGCACAGCGCGACGAAGTTGAGCAAGGTCGTCTTGCCGCTGCCCGGCCCGCCCATCAGCACCAGATATTGCTCCCGGTCGAGCGCTTCGAGCGCCGACTGGCGCTCGGGTTCGCCCGGCTCGCCCGTGGCGGGCTTGCGGACGGTGCTGGCGGTCGCCGGGTGCAGCCGACTTTCGTCGCGCCCTGCGGTGAGCAGCGCGGTGTACACCGAGGCCAGTTGGACCGGCTTGCCGCTGTCGCTGACGAACAGCGGCAGTCGGTTCGCCTGCATGCTGAGCCATGCCAAGTAACCCTGGCGCAGCTCGTCGGCGCTGGCACCCGGTTGTTCTGCTTGCTGAAGCGTTATCTGGTAGTTGTCGCGCCCGACGTAACGGGCATCCTTGCCCAGCGCCACGGCGTCGTTGCCCTGGGCGATGGCGCCGCTGCCCTGGAGCGCAGCTCCGGATCGGCTGCGTCGCCCTTTCGGCGGGGGTGATTCGGCGTTGTTCATGGCGGTACCGTTCGCGGGGGCTTGATCAAGCGTCGCATGGCAGCATGCCTGCTGACTTCGGGGGGTGTCAACCGCGCGCCAGCGAAACGGGGCTGTGGCCGCGAAGCCACTCCCCCTTTGTGATCGCTTTTGCCGGAGATCAGCGGTGGCGACTGCCGCTGCGGTGCGCGGCAGGGCCCGAGCGGGCGCCGCCACCCGGGTGTGCGGCCGGAGCCCGCGACGCACTGCCACGGGCTGCTGCGCCGCCGGGACGAGTGCCCGGCGGACGCTGGCCGCCGGCGGCGCCCGACGATCGCGCCTGGATCGGCTCGGCGCGAATCGACGGGTCGGGGGCGAAGCCGGGATGTTCGAGTACGTCGATCCGCTTCTTGAGCAGGCGTTCGATGTCCTGCAGCAGACCATGCTCATCGACGCAGACCAGCGATACGGCCTGCCCCGCCATTCCCGCGCGGCCGGTGCGGCCGATGCGGTGGACGTAGTCCTCGGCGACCTGGGGCAACTCGTAATTGACCACCTGCGGCAGTTCGTCGATGTCGATGCCGCGCGCCGCGATGTCGGTCGCGACGAGCACGTGCAGCTTGCCGCTCTTGAAACTGGCGAGCGCGCGCGTGCGGGCGTTCTGGCTCTTGTTGCCGTGAATCGCGGCGGCCTCGATGCCGGCCTTGAGCAGCCTTTCGGCGAGCCCGTTGGCACCCCACTTGGTGCGCGTGAACACGAGGACCTGATGCCAGCCCTTGTCGCGGATCAGCTCGACGAGCAGGTCGCGCTTGCGTTCGCGATCGACCTTGTAGACGTACTGCGTCACCAGTTCGGGGGCGGTGTTGCGGCGTTCGGATTCGACGTACCTCGGTGCGCTGAGGTAGTTGCTGGCGAGTTCGCGGATCTCGTCCGGGAAGGTCGCCGAAAAGAGGAGCGTCTGGCGCTTCTTCGGCAGCAGCGCGAGGACGCGCCGGATGTCGTGGATGAATCCCATGTCGAGCATGCGGTCGGCCTCGTCGAGCACCAGCACTTCGATCGCGGACAGATCGACGTGGCGTTGCTGTGCGTGATCGAGCAGCCGGCCGGGTGTCGCGACGAGAATGTCCACACCCTTGCGCAGCGCCGCCACTTGCGGATTGATGCTGACGCCACCGAAGATCACGAGCGACCTGAACGGCAGGTGTGCGCCGTAGGCGGCAACGCTTTCCTCGACCTGAGCGGCGAGTTCGCGTGTCGGCGTCAGGATGAGCACGCGAATCCTGCCGGGCCCGGCGGTGCCAGCCTGGGCGAGGCGATTGAGGATCGGCAGGGTGAAGCCGGCGGTCTTGCCGGTGCCGGTCTGTGCACAGGCCATCAGGTCGTTCCCTGCGAGGACGACGGGGATGGCCTGGGCCTGGATCGGCGTGGGGGTTTCGTATCCCTGTTCGGCAATGGCGCGAAGGATCTCGGGCACGAGGCCCAGTTCAGTGAATTTCAAGCGTGCAGACTCCAGGCGTTCGCCCTGCGTGCCTGACGAATCGCCAATGCACGAACCAGTCTGGGCCAACGATGCGATGGGTGTGGGCAGGCCTGGGCCGGGACGCCGGGCCGGATCGGAGCGGCGCCAAGACTGACGGGTGGCGCTGCGGGGACGGCGGATGCTAGCACGTCTGCACCCCGACATGTTCAGTATCTTGATTCGGCGTCGCGGTCTTCGTCCCCGGTCTCGGTGCCGGCTTCGGCTTCGCTTGCGGTTTCGGCTTCGGTTTCGGTTGCGGTTTCGGTTGCGGTTTCGGTTGCGGCTTCGCTCCGGGCATCGTCCGGGCCGCCTTCATCGCGCAGGTCTTCGACGTCGAGGCCGGGCGCTGCGGGCAGCGGGATTTCCCGTGGTGCGGGAGCGAGTTCGACCGGTCGTGAGCGCGCCGGCGTGAGTTCATCATCGATCCGCGTCGACAGGTAATGAACCGCTGCCATGACGCTGCTCGAGCGATCTTCGACCAGGCGGAACCACATTTCCTCGAGCGCGGCGTCGAGGTTGGCGCGCAGTTCCGCTTCCATCTCCGGCCGCTGCTTCTCATGCGCCGCCAGGCCGATGCCGAACGCGCCGAGCGAGATGACCACTCCCGGCACACCGCCGACGATCGCCGCCGCGGCGCTGGCGGCGCCGCTGGCAGTGAGGCGCGCCAACGCCTGCTCGCTGGCACGGCGGGCCGCCGGCGACAGGCGTGCGTCGGCGCCGCCGGCGCTGCCGTCGCTGCCGTCGCTGCCGTCAGCGGCGACGCGAATCCTGGCGAGCAGGGCGCCGTAGGCCGGTAGCGCGGTCAGTGGGTCGGCGTGGATGAATTGCAGGAGTGACGCGTCGTGCGTTGGCGGTGGCGCCAGCGAGATCGCCGGAATCCGCTGCAGGCGCCGGTCGAACTGGTCGGCGGGAACGCCGTGACGCTGCCGGATGCCGGCCAGCGCGGTGCCGAGCGAGCGCTGGTAGATGCGCGCCGCCGTCTCCCGCACCACCGCCGGATCGACCTCGCGCGCGACCGGGGCGAGGACGCGCTCCCGGTATTGTTCCTGCAGGTAGGCTGCCAGTCGGGCGGCCGCCGGATCCGTCGGTTCCTCGTTCCCCAGCCGGTACCAGGCAACCTTGATGGCCAGCCATTGCTGTGTTCCGTAGCTGGTGAACCACGGGATGAAGTCGGCTTCGCAGTAATGGCGAACCCGTTGGCGCCACTTCGCCATCGCCGCGCCGGCGTGTTCGCCGGCCGTCACGGTCGCCGCGCGCGCGGCCGCGGCGATCTCGCGGTCGACCAGCCACCAGGTGCTTTCGGCGACCAGCACCGGCGGTGGCGGCGGCGGTGGCGGCGGACCGGGGGCGGCGCACGCGGCCAGCACGAGCAGCGGGACGAGAGCCAGCCAGCCGGGGCCACCGCGCGCCCACGCGGCGGCCGGCCCGGTGCCGTGCTGGTGGCTGCTGGCTGCGGGTTGGCGCGGCGTGCGCTTGCTGCCGTTCATCCTGATTCGTCCGGGTGAGGCATCGCCATGCTAGCACCCGCCGCCCGGCAGCGGTACCGTTTGCGCTGGCGGCCGCGTTCGCCGGCGCCGTGGCGGCAGCAGGCAGCCAGCGCCCCGCTGGCGGTTGCGGCTGGCGGGTGCGGGCGGCATCATTCGTCTTTGCCCGTTGCGAGTGCCCTGTATGCCCTGGAAAAACTGGTCCGCCGAACGCATCGGGGTCGCCCTCGCGCTGCTCGCTGCGCTCGGCTTCTCGCTCAAGGCGATCTTCGTCAAGCTGGCTTATGCGGCCGCTCCGGTCGATGCGGTGACGCTGCTTTCGCTGCGCATGATCTTTTCGCTGCCGGCGTTCCTCTGGGTCGGCCTTGCCGCCAGCCGTTCGGCGCCGCCGCTGACGCGCGGCGACTGGCTGGCGGTGCTGCTGCTCGGCCTGCTCGGCTATTACGGCGCGAGCATGCTCGACTTCCTCGGGCTGCAGTACATCTCGGCCGGCCTCGAGCGGCTGATCCTGTTCACCTACCCGACGCTGACCCTGATCATTGCCGTGCTGTGGCTCGGCAAGCGGCTCGGCCGGCGCGAGATCGCCTCACTGCTGCTGTCCTATGCCGGGATCGCGCTGGCCTTCGCGCACGACCTGCGTGTCGCCGGCGAGACCGATGCCGTCCTCGTCGGTGGTGCCTTCGTCCTCGCCTCGTCGCTGTGCTATGCGATCTACGTCGCCGGCAGCGGTCCGGCGATCGCCCGGCTCGGCGCAGCGCGTTTCACCGCCCTGGCGATGCTGGTGTCGACGCTGGCGACGCTACTGCATTTTCTCGCCACGCGGCCGTTGTCGGCGCTGCTGCAGCCGCGGCCGGTGCTGCTCTACGGCGTCGCGATGGCGGTCGTTTCGACCGTCGTTCCGGCCTTCATGCAGTCGGCGGCCGTGCGCCGCATCGGTCCGGAGCGGATGGTGCTGATCGGCACGCTGGGGCCGATGCTGACGATCTTCTTCGGCTGGCTGGTGCTCGACGAGCCGCTGTCGGCGGCACAGATCGCCGGCGCCGTCCTCGTCCTCGCCGGCGTCGTGCTGGCGGGGCGCGGTTAGGCGCCGACCGGCTTCCGCGTCGACGACGGCCTGGTCCGCACCTCGCGCGCCGATCGCTCCTGCCTCATGCTCCAGCGACGATTGCGGCGACCTTTCCGCCTCTCCCGCCAGGCGCTAACCTGTCTCGCCGATGACCACCTGCGGATCGAAACCGACCCTGATCGCCCCCCAACGCCTGCCGTTGACGGTGACGGGCATCGACAGGTCGCCCAGGGCCTCGCCGGTATCGCGCATGTAGGTCTGGAACAGGCTCGGTTCGACACTCTTCGCCACCTTGAGGGCAACCGGGTCGTCAAAAATGCGCTTGTGTCGGGTAGCGACGAGATCCCTGGCGTAGTCGCCGGTCGGCGGATTGGAAAACTTGCTGTTGTGCGCCGGTGCATAGCCCTTGCTGTCGAGCGCCACCGCGTACACGAGGCCTGCGCCGGCGGCCAGCGCGGCGTCGCCGTCCGCCTGCAGGGCGCTTTCGCAGCGCTCGTCGTAAGAGGTCCTGTAACGCTTCGGGTTCGAGCCGGGAATCAACTGGTAGTTCTGATCAAAGACATTGACGCCTTCCGACGACAGCTTTTCGAGCTGAGCCACGACCTTGCCGCGAAATGCCTCGGCGATGTCCACGATGCGATCGAACTCGCTGCCGCCCGTTCTCAGTTGGGCCAGGGTTGCCTGCACGCGTTCGGTCGCCTCGCGTTGTTCCCCGGCGTAGCTTTCAGAGGTCTGCACCTGCTCGACGATGCGGCTGCTCGATTCCTGGATCTGCTCGGCGATTCGATGCACCGCCTCGTTGCAGCTTCCGAGTGACTCGATCGCGACCGTGATCTGGCTGATCTTCGCGGTGGCATCGGTGAGATCGACGACCATGCGCTCGAAGTTCAGCGCCGACTCCGCGACGACCGCCCGCGAGCGGTCGACGCTGTCGGCGATGAACGAGGAATCGTCGGCGGTGTGCTTGACCAACTCCGTCATCTCGGAAATGTTCCGGGAAATCGTGTTCGACGCCGCCTTGACGCTCTGCGACAGCTTTCTCACTTCGTCGGCAACGACCGCGAAGCCGCGCCCGTGTTCGCCCGCACGCGCCGCCTCGATCGCCGCGTTCAACGCCAGGAGATTGGTCTGGTCGGAAAAGTCGTTGATCAGCTGCGAAATTTCGGCGATGTGCGAAGCGCTCTTGTCGAGCGACTTGACCGTGTCGCGAAAACCGTGCAGGCGAGTGCTGACGTCGACGATTTCGCCGGCAAGGCTGCGCATTTCCTGTAATGCCCGCTCGGCAAGCGCCAGGTTCGCCGACGACGTGGCAGCGACGGACGCCGAGTTGCTGAGCACCGTGTTGGCCGAACGGCTCGCTTCCTGCGACGTCGAAAAGATCTGCTTCGACAGCTGACCCTGTGTGATCGCACCCGCCAGTGCGTTCTTCGCGACCACGTTCATGCGCGCGGCGCCGACCGCTGCCTGTGCGCTCATTCCGCGCGCGCGCACGAGGATGCGCCGGAACATCGACAGCAGCTGGTTGAACTGCCTGACCACCGGGTCCTCGCCGCCAAGCTGCTGGGAAAGCGGCACACGTCCTTCCTGAATTCGGCGCAGTTCGTCGGCAACCAGTTTGGACGACGATCCAGACCCCGTTCCGCCGGCGCGCAGCAGCCAGAACGACAAGCCGGCGACGATCACGGCACCGGCGGCAGCGGCGATCATCGCCGCCGCGCTTGCGCTGCCCGCAGCGAAAAAGGCCAAGCCCGCCTGCAACAAGGCGGCGACGGCAACGAGCTTCAAAGGCATTGGCGACCCCTCCGCACGGCCAGCGCATCGCTATACGACTCTCGGCAGCGGCGATGGACCCGGCCGGGTGACGAGAAGGAAAGCACGCCAGCCAGGATCAAGAAATCCAACCGCGCCACATTCAGTATAGGAGTGCCGCGCACGCTGCGTCAATCGCCAGGTCTCCGTCGGGTGAGCCTGCAGCGCCCCCGGAGTCCGGCCCGCAGGTTGCGATCGCAACCGCCGGCGCCGTGCAACCTGGTGGTGTTTGAGGCTGGCGAGCTTCTGCCTCTGGCTCGCGCTGTGGGATCCGCGGTCGGCGTTATGGCTCGCCGGCGCGCTCGCCGGGCGCTGTCAGTCCGATCCCAGCCGGGCAAGGCGCGTGGGCCGGGTGCTGCCTGCCGTCAGTCAGATGGCGCGCGCGCGGAGGGTGGCGAGAAGGCCGACAACGCTCCAGACGAGGAGCGCCGGTACGCCGGCAACGATCGCCGATTTGACGACGACCACTGGCAGGTTGGCTTCGTCGAGCGTCGGCAGGCGACCGACGACGGTGGCGAAGACCGCGACGAAGGCGGCGATGAAGAGGATGCTCAGGCTTTTCATGATCGGAGGTTTGCTTGCCGGGGTAGTTCGTCGGAAAGCGCCGGAACACGGGTGGTGCGGCGTTCGCGGCTGCCGACGTGACGTCACCGCGACAATGCAAGTGTGTGCGATCGCCTTGCCGGCGGCGAGGAAATAGTTCTCGAAGCGGCGTCGACGGCAGCATTGCCCGTCACTCGCCAGCCCCGGCGGCAGCGGCTGCGGCCGGCCGCGTGAGCCGCCAGAAGGCATGCTGGAACGGGCGGGCCGCTGGCGCGGTGGCTGTTCGGGAGTTGCGGTGAGTTGCCGGCTGCGGCTTGGCGATGGTGGCCTGGCACCGTATACTCTGCGCCTTTTCCCGGCCGAGGCAGTCATGGATCAACATGGGGCAGCACTTCCCGCAGCAACGGTGGCGGTGCCGCTACCGGTCGCCGGCACGCCGGTGGCACTGGCGCGCGCCTGGCTGTGGCTCGGGGTGATGGCGCTGATCGGCTCCGGTCTGCTGGCGGTGCTGCTGGTGCTGTCGCGGACGCCGGGGATCCAGGACGTGTTCCCGCTCAAGGACCTCTTTCGCGCCGCGCTGGTGGTGCACGTCGACCTGTCGGTGGCCGTCTGGTTCATGGCCTTCGCCGTCGTCATCTGGTCGGCACTCGGCCGGCCGGGGCTTGCCTGGCTCGGCTGGAGCGGTTTCGTTCTGGCGGCGCTGGGTACCGCGCTGATGACGGTGTCGCCGTTCTTCTCCGGCGCCCACCCGGTCCTCAACAACTACATCCCGGTTCTCGAGCAGCCGCTGTTCTTTGCCTCGCTGTGGATTTTCGGCGCCGGCTCGCTGCTGGCGGTCCTGCGTGCGCTGCTTACCTCCTGGCCGCGGCCGTTCGCCGCTGACCCGTTGCGCCTCGGTTCCTTCCTGGGCGCGCTGGCGGCGCTGCTCTCGCTGGCGGCGTTCTTCGTCTCGTGGTGGCTGGTGCCGTGGGTCGAAGGGCAAATCTACTACGAGGTGATCTTCTGGGGTGGCGGGCACACGCTGCAGTTCCAGCATTCGCTGCTGATGATCGTTGCCTGGTTGTGGATCGCAGCTGCGCTCGGCAGGCCGGCACCGGTCTCGCCGCGCGCGCAGTCGCTGATGTTCGTCGTCGCGGCAGTGCCGCTGCTCGCCGTGGTCGCCATCTACCTGCTGGTGCCGGTCGGCTCGCTGCCGCATGTCGAGCTGTTCGCCAAGCTGATGATCTGGGGCCATCCGTACATGCTGCCGCTGCTGCTCGTCGGCGTGCTGGCGCTCTGGCGATTGCGCGGCACGGCAGCTGACCCGGCGAAGTCGGCTTTCGTCTCCTCTTTCGTCCTCTTTGCACTCGGCGGTGTCCTCGGCTACGCGATCCACGGCGTCAATGTCGTCATCCCGGCGCATTATCATGGCTCGACGGTCGGCGTGACGCTGGCGTTCATGGGGCTCGCCTACGTGCTGCTGCCGCTGCTCGGCTTCGCGCGTGCCGAGGGAGCGATGGCCATCTGGCAGCCCTATGTCTATGGCGCCGGGCAGTTGATCCACGTTCTCGGGCTCGCGTGGTCAGGCGGCTATGGCGTGCAGCGCAAGGTTGCCGGCGCCGACCAGTTCCTGACGACGCTGCCGCAGAAGATCGGCATGGGGATGATGGGGCTCGGCGGACTGATCGCCGTCATCGGCGGGCTGATGTTCGTCCTCGTCTGCCTGAAGGCGATGTCCGGCGGCAAGCGGCGATGAAGCGCCAGACTGCGCTCGCGCTCGCATTGGCCGCCGGCGCGGCGACGCTGGCGACGATCGGCTGGCTCGGTCATCGCCTGTTGCAGCCGGCACAGGCGCCGGGCGCGATGCCGCCGGGACTGATCGCGGCGGCGAAGATGCCGCCGGAGCAGGGGCAGGCGATGGCCGACGCGATCATGGCGTTGACGCTGCCCGATCTCGCCGGGAAGCCGCAGGCGATGGCGCAGTGGCGCGGCAAGGTGCTGGTGGTGAATTACTGGGCCAGCTGGTGCGCGCCGTGCATCGAGGAAATGCCGGCCTTCTCGCGCCTGCAGGAAAAGTACGCGGCACGCGGCGTGCAGTTCGTCGGCATCGGCATCGACGACGTCGAGAAGATGCAGGCCTTCGTCCGCCGGACGCCGGTGGCCTATCCGCTGCTGGTCGGCGACGTTGCCGGCAGCCAGGCGCCGGCCCTGCAGGTGCGCGGACTGCCCACCACCGTCCTCATCGACCGCGACGGTCGCCTCGAGGGCAGCCGCCTCGGCCGGCTCGACGAAGCGACCCTGGAGCCGATCCTGTTGCGGCTCGCTGGCGACTGAGATCGCTCCTCCTGGAGTGCTGCACTTGGCCGGCCTCAGATCTCGAAGGGCATCATGGGATGTCCGCGCGCGACGGCCTCGATGAAGATGATTCCCTGGTGCGGTTCGCCCAGCCTGGCGGCGGAGAAGATCAGGGAAAACACCGCGTCTGCCTCCGGCGCTTCCACCAGCACCATCAGCACGTCCCGCTCCAACCAGTGGATCTTCTTTCCCGGACGGCGGGCCGGGCGATCCGTACCGCGCGCGTGGTGGTGTGTCACCGACAGGACACCGGGCCGCTTCTCGACCAGCTTCATCAGGTGCATGCCGCGGCCGCTGACGACGATGGCGGTGATCAGCTTCTTGTCGATGCCGTAGCCGATGTGGGGCAGGACGCTCACCGCCCACGCTCCGAACGATGAACGCCGAAGCGGGCGGCGACTTCGTGCGGCACGTAGGTGGCCATCTTCTCCAGCCGGCTGAGCCACAGGATGCCCATCCCGGGGGTGTCCATCTTGGCCGAGACGAACACGCGCTCGAACAGCCTGTCCGCCTGCTCTGCGGGCACCACGATGTAGACGATCTCCTTTTCCGTATTGACCGTCAGGCTGAGCAGACCGAGGTACTTCTGGGGAACTCCCGTGCCTTGGCCGTGGAAGACCGTTGCTCCCTGAACCCCGGCATCGAGGGCGACTTGCGCCACCAGGTCGCCGTAGCCGCGCTGGACGATGACGGTGAGCAGCATCAGGTCCGTCAGTACGATCAGTTCGTTGTTCGCGCTCATGCCTCTCCTTTCTTGCGGCGGCCCTCGGTCCGCTCCTGCAGGTCAATCCACAGACCAGTCGCCAGCACCGAGACGATGGGCCCAACCGAGCACATGGCGAGGATGCCGAATCCATCCGCGGTCTTGATCACGTGGGCCAGTCCGAGACCCAGAGCGAGCAGTAGCGGAACCGTGACCGGCCCGGTGGTGACGCCGGCGCTGTCCCAAGCCAGGTTGACGATTTCCTCGCGCGAAACGATGGTCAGTCCGAGGGCGATCAGGTAGCCAAGCAGCAGGAGAATCCACAGGGGCAGATCGAACAGAATGCGGGAGACACCCAGCGCTGCGCCGATCCCGACCCCGGCGGCGACCGCGTGGATCAGCGTGCGCTGGCGGAACGCCCCGTGCGTCAGATTCTCCACCGTCATGCCCATGGCGTTGAGGGCGGGCTCGGCGACGGTGGCGCCATAGCCGATCGAGAAGGCGAAAACCAGGGTCAGGCTGATGCCGAGCAGGTAGGGATACAGCGCTGGGGCACCCGTTCGCTGATGCGGCGAGAAGGCCCAGGGGACGTTGATTCCGGCCTGCTCGCCGAGCGCCACCAGCCCCTCGGTGAGGCCGACATTGAACACAGACATGCCGACCAGGGCCATCGCCACGCCATAGATGAAGACATTGCGCCGCCGGATCTTCTGCCGCAGCAGCAAGGTCTGGGCCAGCACCAGCAGCAGGATCAGCGGCACGATGGCGCGGAACGCGCCGATGATCTCGGGAAACGGGGGCTCCCGGTACCAGGCCTCGACCTGCTCCGCCATCACGGGCAGCATGGCCCCTTCGCCCTGGCTCGTCAGGTAGATCGCCACGCTGAGCACCGCGATGATCGGGAAGAGCGACGCCAGGGTGACGATGCCGAAGCCCGACAGGGGGTTGTCGGTACGGCCGGCGGATGCGGCGACCCCCACCCCGACCGCCAGCACCAGCGGCACGGTGACCGGCCCGGTGGTGATCGCGCCGCAGTCCCAGGCGAGGCCCAGGATGGGCACGAGTTCCGGCTGCTGCGCGCACCAGACGGTCAGCGCCAGCGTCGGCGGCGCGATCAGCAGGACGAGATGCTTGAGCTGCCAGCCGAACACCATGCGCAGCATGCCGACGACCACCGCCAGTCCGACGCCGCCAGCCACCGCCAGCACCAGCCAGGTCACGTAGGGGCCGAGCAATTGCCGCAACCACGGGGCGCGCTCGGGCGACACCGCGGTCGCGGCGGCCTGCAGGGCGCCGATCGCCGGCTCCGCGAAGGTGGCTGCCGCACCCAGCAGCAGGCTGAAGAGCAGCAGGATGCCAAGGTGCGTCCTGCCCGGCATGTGGAAGCCGACATTCTCGGCAAAGGGCATCATGCCCTGCTTCACCCCTTCCATGAAGAACATCAGGCCGACGATCACCGCGATGATGCCGAGCACGACGGACTGTGTATCGAGCAGCGAGCTGCGCAGCGCCAGCGCCTGGAAGCCGATCAGCAGCAGGGCCAGCGGCACCACGGCCTGCAGTTGCTCGATGAAGCGCAGCGAAACGTAGGGCGTCAGCAGGCGGTGCAGGTCGATGACGCGCAAGCGGGGCCGCTTTGGCAGCAGCCGTTCGGCCTCGACGATGGTGGCGTAGGACAGCTGCCGGGTGTGGCGCTGCAGGGCGCCCAGATAGATGCCGTAACGGAGTTGTCTTTCCGCCAATGTCTCCTCCTTCTCTTGTTGTTGGCCTCCGTTTGCCGTCGTGGAGAGCTTGACCGTCGATTTTAAGGCGCGGTGAGCGAATTGTGCACCGGATGACGTCCAGACCGATCCGTGGAAGCGGCCTGCCGATCGATGCCGGAACCCTATGGCACTGCCCGGATTGTCCTGCCTGCCCGTGTGGCGAATCGCCGGAACTTCGGCTTGCGCTGGCCGGCAGCGTGCCGCCCGAGCGCGCGCGGCGGTACGCTGCCGATCGTCCCGCTACTGCCGCGGCTGGAACGCCATCGAGCGTGCCGAGACGCTGAAGGCATCGGAGAAGCAGGTGCCGTCCGTCCTCGGCACCATGTTGCTTGAAGAAGGGCAAGATCACCTCGACCATGCGCACCGAGCCGATCCTGTTGCGGCTCATGGGGCCAGCGAGCTTCTTCCCAAGATGGACGATCGGCACCGGGGTGTGACTTTCCGCACACCGGAGCGTGCCGCAGTCACCCAGAATCCGTCGCAAGGGTGTTCGAAGTGCTCGCCGAGGCGACTATCGACCCCACTTCAACCGTTCGAGGTGTCGGAATTTTTTACATCATCGCCTCCGCCGGGAGGTTTATTGTCGGTCACAGCCTCGTGTGCGCATTGTGAACGACAGAAGTTGCTCACCTTGTCCTAGCACGCTGCCGGTGACCTGCCGCCACCCGATGTCTGCTTTGCCGAACGCCTGATTGCACCCGCGCTCTCGCGAGTCGCCGCCGGCAGTGGTGGCCGTGATGGGTTGCGCCGCTGCGCGCCGGCTGGGGCATCACGTTTCTCGGCATCACGCAGCAGCCTTTGACATTGCCGCAGGCTCAGATACAGGCCATAGCACCGCTGGAGCCATGCAGCAACCAGCTTGCCTTGCCATTTTGTAGCTGTCGGAAAACCGCTCTCGGCAGGTGGTCGCCGCAGGCACCGCTGCAGTTCCGCCAGTTGCTCCAAGTCCAGAAGCGAGGGGCGCCCGGCGCGCTCTTGATCGAGAAGTCCTTGCGTTCCCAAGCGCTCGAAACGCCTGCGCCAGCCGGCCACGGTCGTTTCGTCATGGAAGAACCATGCAGCGACCTTGGCACTTGACAGGCCGTGCAGCATCAACAGGACACAATGCAGCCGGTGCAGATAGCGACTCTCGGCAGCGGCGCGATACGCCCGGGCCAGCGTGGCGCGAAGCGGGTCGATGCCCGATGGCTGGTCTTCGATGGTCATGATACCCCCCTGAGAGTCTCACTATCAGTGTAGTCCCTTTCCGATGAGATGCCAGTCGAAACACCCGCCCAAGCCCCGGGAGGTGCTGGGGTTCCCCGAGAATTAGTTTTGGCGCCGTTGGAATCGCCTCAAGAAATGGTCCTGATCTTGCTTATAAATCAGTCGGGGAGAATCCTCGATGTAGATGCAGCGCTCGCGGCTTGACGCAGGCCTCGGGCAAACCTTGATCAACATACCCTGGACTTGGAGCTGGAGATGAACATGAACATGAACATGAAGATGAAGACCGTGGCGGGAATGCTGGCGGTGGGCGCCCTCGTTGCAAGCGGGAGCGCGTCTGCTGCGCCCTGGTCTTTCAGTACCACCCTCGCAGGCTGGGCGGCGTCGAGCGGAGGAACCGGTGTGATCATCGACGGAGATGGCGATGTTGCGTTCAAGCTGGAGGTGGCTACGACGACCATCCCGGACGGTGTAAACGGTTACATCACATTCTCAGAGTTCGAGGTCGGGGGCGTCGACTATTACGACGTCGGCATCACGTGGGATGATGCCACGGGATTCCCTGGCGGATACAGCGGCGGTGGGCAACTGGTGTACTCCATGACTGTACTCCAACCGTCGCGAGAGCAGATAACCGGAGTTGCGCTCGACTCGCTGATTACCGGAAGCGGGACCACCGCGCTCAAGATATTGCGCGATCTGCCGGCGAGCACCATCTTCGAGAACCTGAGCAGTTTCGACGGGTCACGCGACCCGTCCAGTGGCTATGCGACGTTTTCCGGCCGAACGGTGGTCGGCGTCCAGGACGTCTTTCAGCCCTCAAACACCGGTGTCTTTCAGGATGTACACGATTCCTTCGTCGTGACAAGCGCGCCTGAGCCTGCGTCCCTGCTGTTGGTCGGCATCGGGCTGATGGGGTTGGTGGCTCGCCGCCGGTCCGCCTAAACTCTGGCGGTTGTTCGATGGCGCACGTCGGCCTTGGCGGCCGAGGTGCGCTTGCAGGAGCGGGAACAGCAGGCGGTCGGAGGGCGCACCGTACGCCCATTCATTGCTCAACCCGAAAATGGGATCGTGCGAGCGATGCGAAGCCATGAGGTGAAGTGACGGTTGGCAAGGCTGAGGTCAGCCGCAACAGGTCGCGTCATTTCCGTGGCTGGAACGCCATCGAGCGTGCCGAGACGCTGAAGGCATCGGAGAAACAGGCGCCGTCCTCGGCACCGTGCTGCTTGAGGAAGGGGAAGATCGCTTCGACCATGCGTACCGAGCCGCAGGCATAGATCTCGTGCTGCTTCAGCTCGGGGAAGTCGGCGAGGATCGCCTCATGCACCAGGCCGGTGCGGCCGCTCCAGTGGTCTTCGGGAGCGGGCTCGGAGAGGACCGGGATGAAGTGGAAGTTGGCGTGCTCGCGTGCCCAGCGGGCCGGCAGCTCGGGCAGGTAGAGGTCCTTGAGGGTCTTCACCCCCCAGTAGAGATGGATTTCGCGTTTCAGGCCGCGCTTGAAGGCATCCTCGACCATGCTCTTGACCGGCGCGAAGCCGGTGGCGCCGGCAACGAAGACGATCGGTCGCTCCGACTCGCGCAACGTGAAATCGCCGATCGGCCCCTCGAAGCGGACTTCGTCGCCTTCCTTCATCGCTTCGAAGACGTGCGTCGTGAAGCGGCCGCCGGGCATCAGGCGGATCTGCAGTTCGACGAAGTCGGGCTGGTGCGGCGGGTTGGCGAAGGAGAAGGCGCGCCGCTGACCATCATCGAGAATGATGTTGACGTACTGGCCGGCCTTGAAATGGATCCGCTCGCCGTCGGGCAGGCGCAGCAGCACCTGCATGACGTCGTGCGTCAGCCGGTGCATGTGCACGACCTTCGCGGTGTATTCGCGGAAGGCCTTGGGTACGGCACTCGCCTGGTACTCGATCTCGGCGTCTTCGAGCGCGGTGGCGCAGCACATCAGGACCTTGCCCTGCGCCAGCTCGGCGTCGGACAGCGCGCTCGGCTGGTAGAGGCCGGGGTCGACGCGGCCATGCAGGACGGTACACTTGCAGACGCCGCAGCCGCCGTTGCGGCACTCGTAGGGCAGGTCGATGTCCTGGCGCAGGCCGGCGTCGAGCAGCGTCTCGTCGAAGCGGGCGCTGACCGCCCGCCGGTCGGGATGGAAGGTGACCGAGGTCAGCGCCTGCGCCGAGCCGCGCTTCTTCGGCGGCAGCCACGGCACCAGGAGGAGGAGGGCGGTCAGCCCGAGAACCCAGTACCAGAGGTGCATGGGGTTGGTCACGTAGACCAGCGCCAGAACCGGCAGCTCGAACCAGTCGAAGTCGATGTTCGTCGGCACCACCGACATGTCGGCCTCGCCACCCTGGCTGAGGATCGGTTTGACCAGCGACAGCACCAGGAACATCAGCGTCACGGCGATGGCGATCGGCCGCGGCGGGTTGATGTGCGCACGCGGCACGCGCTGCACATGCACCCACATGATGAAGGCGACGATCAGCGGCGCACCGATGTGGATGAAGGCGAGCAGCGTGAACAGGCGGCTGTTGACGCTCTCGAGGTAGAGGAAATTGCGGATCAGCGTGCCGTTGAACATCGGCAGAACGTCGAACCACTCGGCTGTGGCGATGACCACGAACTGTGCCAGCTTGTCCCAGACGAGCATGAAGCCATTGACGCCGGCGATGTAGATCAGCCACAGCAGGGCGACTCCGGTCAGCCAGGAGAACGAGCGAAAGCCGCGATAGCGGTCGTAGGCGAAGTGCCGCAGCATGTGCAGCAGCATCGTCAGGATCATGCCGTCGGTGGCGTAGCGGTGGATGCTGCGCAGGATGCCGCCGGCCCACCACTGGTCGTGGGTGATGCTCTCGACCGACTCGAAGGCGTCGTGCACACCGGTGTCGGCGAAGATGTAGAGGTACAGACCCGAGATGACCAGCAGCCAGAACTGCCAGAAGCTGATCGTTCCCAGATGGTAGAAAGGGTTCAGCTTTTCGCCGAAGGCGACGTTGAAGACGTTCTCGATGCGCATGAACAGCCAGCGCAGGATTTTTTGCAGGAACTTGACCATGATCGATGTCAGCTCAGGAAGTTGGGGAGGCGTCGGCAGACGGCCGTTCGTGGAGCGGCGATCACTGGAAGAACAGACCACCCTTGTCGGGGTTGAAGTCGATCACCATCACCTGGCCGGGTCTCAGGTTGATCTCCTCTTCCTTGACGAAGTTGAAGCCGGGCTTGATGAGGTTGTCATTCATCCGCACGGCGATCTGGTGGCTGCCGGCCTTTACCTCGAAGCGCCGGTAGATCGTCGACACGCCGTCCTTGTACAGGCCGGTCGGGTGCATCACCGTCCGCAGGACCGGTTGACCGTCGAGATCCATTTCCAGCCTGATGTCCGAGCGCTCACGCGGGCAGTCCATCGGCGCGCGCATGTTGGGCGGCATCTTCGCCAGTTCCTCGGGTGTTCGCTTGCGGCACTCGCGCTCGCCGAGGTGGCTGATCGACAGCTTGATCAGTGCGACATCGTCGGCAATCTGCCGGTACTTCGGCGATGTGGCGAAGTAGCCGATGAAGGCGGCAAAAGCACCGTAGAGGATCACCTGGCCGATGATGGCGGTGGGTTTAGGCATGGTTGGAGACTCTCCGCAGATAGGGTGGAAGTCTGTCGCTGGCCAGTGCCTCGTTCGCGAGGCGGGCTCTGAGGTCGTTCAGGGCAGCGCTGAGCATCGGCTCATCGCCGGCGGCAGCGGCACAGAGCTGCAGTCGGGCGGCAGGGACCGTTTGCCGCAGGTGCGGTTCGCGCTCACCAGCGAGGCGCTCGCGCGTCCAGCGATCGCCGAGCCGGAAGTCACAGCCCCCGGGGCGGCAGGTGTTCAGCAGCACGCCGTCGGCGCCACCGCGCAGCGCGTACTCGACAAAGGATGGTGGCAGCATGCCGGTGCAGAGCAGCGGCATCACGGCCGTGTCGGCAGCCGCCAGCCCACTGGCATCGGCGCCACGGGCGCAGGCGAAGACGACGACGCGCTGCGGGCCGCTGAGTCTCGCCACTGCCTGCTCGAGTTCCTCGCGCAGCGCATGGATCGGTTGCTGTGGCATGTCGATGCCAGTGACCAGCTTGTCGCGGCGCCGGAAGGGTGTGGACGACGGGCACGAGCCGGCGCAGATGCCGCAGCCGGCACAGAGGTCGCCATCGACGACGGCGAGCTTGAAACCCGGGCGCAACGGGTGCGGCTGCATGGCGATCGCCGCGTAGGGGCAGTCGGCGAGGCAGCGATCGCAGCCGGTGCAGTTGGCCGGATCGACGACCGCCACCGGCTCCGCTGCCGGGTGCGGCAGCAAGGGGAGGGCGAAGAGCAGCGCCGTCAGGGCGAGGAGGAGCAGCCAGACGATCGCCGGCGACGTCAGGTCGGTGAGTGGATGGATGAAGAGGATGAACCAGTCGAAGTCCAGGGCGCCGGGAAGCATCGCCAGGTTGGCTGGCGGGTTGCTGAGCGCCGGCTGCAGCAGCGAGAGGATGAGCAGCGCCAGCAGCGTCGCCAGCATCACCCGTTTGCCCGGCAGGTAGTCGACGTGGCTGATGCGATGCACGTGCGCCCACAGGCCGAGGATCAGCAGCAGCGGTACGCCGATGTGGATGAAGACCAGCATGGTGAAGAAACGGTCGCTGATCGAGTCGGGGGTGAGGAAGTTGCGTGCCGAAGGCTCACTGAAGATCGGCAGCCAGTCGAGCAGTTCGGCCGTCGCGGTGGCCGAGACCTGTGCGAGCTGATCCCAGACGATCCAGTAACCGCCGATGCCGCTGATGTACGCCAGCCAGAGCAGCGGCACGCCGGTCATCCACGAATAGAGGCGGAAGCCGTGGTAGCGCCCGTAGCACCATTCGCGGATCAGGTGCAGCGTCATCACCAGCATGAAGGCGTCTGAGGCATAGCGGTGCAGGCTGCGCAGAATGCCCCCCAAATACCACTGCTCGCCTGACAGGTCGCCGATGGATTGGTAGACGGCGTCGATGCCGGTATCGAGTACGGTGTACAGGTAGAGACCGCTGCCGACGATGATCCACAGCAGGTAGAGGCCGAGGGCGCCGAGATGACGCAGCGGATTGTCGCCGCCACCGAAGGGACCATCGAGAGCCTCTTCGATGCGCAGGAAGACGCTGCGCGCGCCTTTGCGCAGAATGCTGTGGAAACTCACGGGAGGACCAGGACGAGTGCCGCCGGTAACTATTAGCCGTTGATTATATTGATTGCCCGCGTACGGCGAATTGACACGGGTCAAATCCACCGGCATCACCGGCGGCTGGCCGTGGGCTGCCGACGGCCATGCCATGCCACTGGCGCCATCGGGCGCCGCCTGGCAGCGCGCCGTCTGGCGGCAGCGACCGCTTTCAGGTCTTCGGCGTGCTATGGACGTGTGTCAGGGCGCCACCGCTGCCGGGCGCAGACTGGTGCTGATGCGGCTCCTGGACGAGTTCCGCCGGTACCAGGTTGAGCTGGCCGTGGCGAACGCCGCGTTCGGCAAGCAGCGCGTCGGCAAACTCGCGCACGGCCTTCGTCGGCCCCCGCAGGAAGACCGCTTCGATGCAGTTGTCGTGATCCAGGTGGGCATGCATGGCCGACAGCGTCAGGTCGTGATGGCGGTGCTGCAGCGCCGTCAGGCGCTCGGCCAGCTCGCGCTGATGGTGGTTGTAGATGTAGGAAAGGGTGGCGATGCAGTATGGTGCTTCGTCATGCTGCAACTGATGCGTACCGAGGTGCTGCCGCAGCAGGTCACGGATGGCCTCCGAACGCGAGCGATAGCCCTTGCCGCGGATCAGTCTGTCGAAGGCTTCGGCGAGTGGCGCTTCGAGCGAGATGGTGAAGCGCTGCATTTCGTCAGCGCGCCTGGCCTTCGCCGCGACGCCGGTTCCTCCAGAAGTTGATCGACAGGTAGATCAGGAAGCCGACGAAGGTGATGAAGCCGGCAAACTGGAAGTAGAGCGAGTAGTTGGTCCGGTAGCGGCCGGTGACGGGATCGTAGATCGAGCAGAGGATGCGCACACGCTCCATGATCTCCTTCAGCGTGCCGACCTCGGGCGGGATCGCCGAGCCGGTGATCAGCAGCTTGAGCGGTTCGGCGAGGTCTTCGGCGGTGAACTTCTCGCCGTAGACCTGGCGGACGATCCGCCCGTCGGCGTCGACCAGTGTCACCTGGTTGATGTGGTCGAAGCCCGCCGGAGTGGCGACGTAGCTGAAGCCGAAGTTCGCCGTCAGGTCGCCGACGATCGCCGCGGCAGGGCTGAGGAATTCCCAGTTCGGCAGGCGGATGCCATACTGCCGGGCAAAGTCCGCCAGTGCGGCCGGCGAATCGAAGGGTTGGTTGAAACCGATGCTGATGACGTTGAAGCGATCGGCGCCCATGACGCTGACCGTCGTGTCGACAGCTTTCTGCAGGTTGCGCGTGATCGTCGGGCAGACCTGGAAGCAGGCGGTGTAGATGAAGGTGACGAGCAGCGGTTTGCCGCGATAGCGTGACAGTTCGACCGGTCGTCCCTGGCGGTCGAGCAGGACGAAATCGCCGACCTGCTTGCCGACCGCGGCCTGCGACAGCGCGAACGCCGCCTTCTCGTCGAGCGTGGTCAGCGTCAGGCCGCCGGTGGCGCCCTGCGGCCGGGCGGTGAGTCTGGGCTTTTCGCTGGCCACATCGTCGGCGCGCAGCGGGTATGCGGCCAGCACCAGCAGGGTGGCGAGGAAGCCGAGCAGCGCTGCCCGGAGCCGCGACAGCCGGACTGTCGGCAGTGGACGACGCCGGACGTTTCGTCGAGTCACGGCATGTGGCCCGTCACGAGTCAGAAGCGCAGTTGTGTGTCGACGATGGCGGCGCAAAGGACCAGGGTCAACTGCATGAGTGAGGCGTGGAAGCAGACCATCGCCGTCTTGCGGTTGGGCTGTCTGGTCAGCAGCCAGGCTTTCTGGATGAACAGGAAGCCACCGATCGCCGCACCGGCGAAATAGATCGGGCCGAGGCCGAAGGCGAGTGGCAGCAGGCTGGCGGCGACCAGCGCCAGCGTGCTGGCGAAGATCGTGTTGGCGGCGCGCTGGTCGCCGACGACTACCGGCAGCATCGGTACGCCGGCTGCGGCGTAGTCGTCACGAAAGGCGATGGCCAGGCTCCAGAAATGCGGCGGCGTCCACAGGAAGAGGACCAGAGCCAGTGCCAGCGGCACGGCGCCGAGTTGCGGATCGGCAGCGGTGGCGCCGGCGAGGACTGCCCAGCTGCCCGCGAGCCCGCCGAAGACGATGTTCAGCCAGGTGCGGCGCTTCAGCCAGACGGTATAGACGATGGCGTAGAAGAAGGCGCCGAGGAAGACGAACAGCG
>ERZ761602.2950-NODE-2950-length-25224-cov-10.129326_pt1 | contig 25224 bp, 18 predicted proteins | sample MGYA00512165_ERZ761602 | MGnify/ENA primary metagenome ERZ761602 (study PRJEB28899, sample SAMN02445085) | bioreactor sludge metagenome | biome: EBPR sludge; isolation source: Thorneside wastewater treatment plant | place: Australia: Brisbane, Thorneside...
GAGGGGGGGCTGCCTGTTTCATGGCTCGTGGAGCCCGTCTACGGCGGCATGGGGAACTATCTAGAAACAGATGGGGGGCCTGCGGTCAACTCAGCTCCACCACCTCGAAGCGACCGCGGATCAGCCCGCTGCGCTTCTCGATGCACCAGGGCTCGAAGCCGTCTTCCTTGAGCTCCTTGCGCACCCGGTGAACCAGGACCTTCAGGCGGTTCCCCCCCGCCGTGAGGGCGCTGCGACCCCAGACCCCGACCACGATGTCGTCGTCGCTGCACCAGCCGCGGTCGTCGTAGCCCAGCCCGGCCTCGCGGTCCTCGATCGCCTTGCGGGCCAGCAGGTACAGCAGGACGACGCGGTTCTCGGCGGTGACCCGGTGGGTCGGCCCCCCCCCCTTGGCGAGGCCGATCTCGGCCAGGGGGCCGGTGGGGCCGTCCAGGCCGACCCGCAGCCGGTAGGGATACCGATCCGGCTCGGACTGCGAGGTGGGCATGGTGGATTGATCGATCTCGACCAGCCGGAGGGCCATCGATCCGACGCGGAGCTCGTCGCCGACGGACAGCCGGGTGTCGTCCTCGTCCCGCCCCAGCCAGATCTCGCCGTTGGCGTAGATCAGCAGGACCACCGCTTGATCCTCGGGGCAGTCGACGCGCAGATCGGCCTGCGCGCTGCTCCCCACGGTGAAGCGATCGGAGTGCAAGGGCCAGCGCGTGCCCCCGGCCAGGTCTTCAAGGGCCATGGCCCGAACGAGCGGTTCCTCGGGTGCCTGGAGCGGAGGCCGCACCTCGAGCTCGACCTTCGAGCCGAGGCGGAGCCGGGCCCCGTACGGGATGGCCACCACCTCGTGAACCCGCTCGCCGTCGACGAAGGTCCCGTTCGCGCTGCCCAGATCCCGCAAGAAGACCCCCGCCTCGGTCGACCAGACCAGGGCGTGGTGCCGGCTGATGTCGCCATCGGGGATGACGATGTCGTTGTCCGGCGCACGGCCGACCGAGAGGTGGCGCGTCCCGATCGGGACCGACCACTGCCCGTGGGACTCAGGCGCGGCGCGAATGACAAGCTCTGGGAACCGGCTCATACGCGCGCTGTATCCAGCGGGCCGCGCTCCTGCCCCCCTCCCTCCTGGACGGGTGACAGCCCGGCTCGCGACCGGTAGGCTCAGGCCATGTTCGATCCCAGCCACACCGTCATCATCGCCAACCCCGCCGCCGCCGGAGGCGGAGTCGGCCGCGACTGGGAGGCCCTCCTCTCCCGGATCCGGGCCCGGCTCGGCGCCGTCGAGGTGCTGCGGACGGCGCGCCCCGGCCACGCCGCCGAGCTCGCGACCCAGGCCATCCGCCAGGGTGCGCGCGAGCTGCTCAGCCTGGGAGGAGACGGCACCCACAACGAGATCGTCAACGGCATGATGGCGACCTCCCCCGAGCCGGGCAGCCTGACGCTGGGGGTCCTGCCCGCAGGCACCGGCGGCGACTTTCGCCGGGTCCTCGCCCGGAGCGAGACCCTGGACCAGGCCCTGGCCGCCCTGCCCACCGCCCGCGTCGACGAGATCGACCTGGGCCGCTGCACCTACCAGGCCGACGACGGCACGACCGGCCAGCGCTGGTTCCTGAACATCGCCAGCTGCGGCATCTCCGGCCTGGTCTGCCGCCACGCCAACGCCTCGTCCAAGCGCCTGGGCGGCACCCTGACCTTCTACCTCGCGACCTTGCGGGCGATGGCCGCCTACAGCGCCGCCCCGGTGCGGGTCCGGATCGACGGCGAGCTGGTCGGCGAGCACCGCATCACCAGCCTCCAGGCCTGCAACGCGCGCTACGCGGGCGGCGGGATGATGTTCGCCCCCAACGCCCTGCTGGACGACGGGCAGCTCGACCTGGTGATCCTGGTCGATCCCGGCATCCTCAAGACCCTGGCGATGACCGGCGACATTTACAAGGGCACCCATGGGCGGCACCCCCATGTGATCAGCCGCCGCGGGGCCCGGATCGAGGTCGAGGCCCTGGACCCTGCCCTGCCGGCCTGGGTGGACATCGACGGCGAGGCCCCCGGCAGGGCCCCCGTGGTCTACGAGGTGGCCCCCCGGAGCATCCGCCTGCGAGGCGCGCGCCCCGAGCTGCTGACGCCCACCCGCTGAGTCACTCTGAACAGTAGTAGCTGCCGCAGCTGAAGCTGGCGTCGCTGCCGTAGGTGTAGGATTCGTCGCCCAGGTAGAGGTAGACATCCTCGGGCAGGTTGTCCGTCCGGCCGCTGCCCCAGTCGCAGGAGGTCGAGCGGAAAGAGGTGGGCGTGTCGACGAAGGCCCCCCCGCCGTAGGTGGCGCTGTTGGAGAAGAAGCCGTGGTCGCCGCCGGTGCTGGAGCAGCTCATCCCCGCGTCGAAGACGGCGACGCCTCCTCCGTACTCGGCCGCGTTGCCCTCCACCAGGGAGTCGTTGAGCACCATCGAGACCCCGGTGGAGGCGCTGCCGTCCACATAGGCCCCCCCGCCCGAGTAGGTGGCGGCGTTCTCGCTCAGCTCGCTGGTGACCACGGTCGCCGAACCCGACAGGATCGCCATCGCCCCGCCGTAGTCGGCGGAGTTGTCGACCAGGGTGACGCCGCTCAGGCTGGCCTCGCAGCCCTCCAGATAGATGCCACCCCCGACCTCGGCGCTGCTGCCCTGGATCACGCTGTCCACCAGGGTGATGCTGCCCAGCGCCGTGCAGGCGACGCCTCCGCCGGTCGCGTACAGAGGAGAGTCCGCGTAGGTTCCCGTGCCGTAGCCATCGGAGAGGGTCAGGTCGCGGACCGTCACATCGACCCCGGTGCGGTCGATGGTCAGCACGCTGGCCTGCTGGCCCGAGGAGAGGATCGTCTCGCTGGCGCCGTACATGCCCCGCAGCTCGACGTCGCTGCTGAGCTCCAGGTAGGTGTAGAAGGTGCCCGAACAGAAGCGGTAGGTACCCCCACCCGAGAGGACCCAGCCCTCGGGCCGGGACCAGGTGCCCGAGCTGAAGTAGCTGGTGAAATCGCTGACGCTCCCGTCGACGGCGACATAGCTGACCAGCCCGTCCTCACCGGTCGAGGCGTCGCAGTCGTTGTCGATCGTATCGCAGACCTCGAGCTGCCCCGGGTTGATGGTGGCGTCGTTCACCGCGCAGTCGCCGCCCAGGGCCGCGTACCCATCCGGCGGGTCGCAGCTCACCCGGTCGGAGCCGTCCTCACCGTAACCGTCGCCGTCCACATCCCGGTACCAGGTCGGCGCGTCCACCGCGTCGGTGTCGACGACCCCGTCGCAGTTGTCGTCCAGGTCGTTGCAGATCTCGGTCGCCGAGGGGTTGATCGCCGCGTTCTCGTCGTCACAGTCCCCCGAGGCGGGGACATGGCCCTCGGGCTGCTCGCAGGAGACCGTCAGCTTCTTCTCGTCGCCGTAGCTGTCGAGGTCGACGTCCAGGTACCAGGTCCTTGCGTCCACCGCGCTGACCTCGTCCGTCTCCCCGTCGCAGTTGTCGTCGAAGCCGTTGCAGCGCTCCTCCATGCCCGGGTTCACGTCGGCGTTGGCGTCGTCGCAGTCCTCGGCGACCTCGGCCAGCCCCTCCTCCCAGCCGCAGGCCTCGACGATCCGGCTGGCATCGCCGAAAGCATCCCCGTCCTCGTCGACGTAGAAGGTGCTGGTCAGGCCCTCGTCCGTCAGGCCGTTGCAGTTGTTGTCCACCTCGTCGCAGATCTCGGCCGCCGACGGGTTGATCGCCGGGTTGCCGTCGTCGCAGTCCACGTCGCCGGCGAAGCCGTCGGCGTCTCCATCGACGACCCCGGTCGACCCACCGTCGCCGGTCGTCCCGCTGTCCACGGGCTCCTTGCCCCCGCCGCAGGCCACCAACAGGGCCAGCAGCCCGACCCCTCTCGCCGTGCCCCTCATCGTCGTGTCCCTCAGAGGCTGTTCAGCAGGGTGAGGATGACCGGCTCGGCGCTGGTCTCCAGGTTCGACCCGAAGCGGAAGGTGCTGAACCAGACCACCCCATCGCCGTGGGAGAAGCTGACCAACAGGGGGCTGTCCGCGGTCGAGCCGGTGGTCTCGCCGACCCGCCAGCTGGCCCGGCCGCTGAGGTAGGTCGTCACCCGCGAGTCGGTGCCCTCGATGATCGGGAACTCGATCAGGTCGAAGCTGACGTCCACCCGCTCGGCGCCCACCGACGCGGCCATCGTCCCGTCGACCACATCCGCCCGGACCGTGCCCGACTCGCCACGCTGGGCGTCGTCGGGGACCAGGTCGTCCCCGGCGAAGGTCAGGCGCTCGGGCCAGACCGACTCGATCACGTCGTAGCTCCAGTCCGAGGCGACGATCTTGCCGCCAGCGTTGACGTACTCGAGGATGGCCGCCTGCACCGCCGCCACCTGGCCCGTCGTGTCCGAGCCATCGGAGTCGTGGAAGATGTCCTCTTCGATGTGGCCGCCGCCGAAGAAGATCACGTCGAAGGCGCCCATCGACTTGGTGTTGCTGAGGAACTGGACGAGCTCGTCGCCCGTCTGGCCGTTGATCTCGACGTAGTCCGAGAAGCCCAGCGCCGTCAGCGTCTCGGCGAAGTCGTCGTAGTCGCCCTTGACGACCGCCATCCGGCCGCTGACCCCGGCGCAGACCGGATCCGGGAGGATGATCACGGACTGCCCCGCCGCCGCTTCGACCTCGAACTGGTCGATGACCTGGTTGCCGTACTGCACGAAGATCGGCTGCATCCCGTCCATCGGCACGTCGACGAGCTGGAAGCGACCCTCGACATCGGTCTCGTCCTGCACCGTGTAGTACAGGTTCCCCTCGGTGTCGAAGAGGTGCATGTAGACGTCGGCCCCTTCCAGCCAGACCCCGCGGGCCGGATCGCAGACCCGCCCCTCGATGATGGCCGTGTCGCCGACGTGCTTGGGCACGACCACGTTCAGGCCGCTGTCGTTCTTGCAGGCGATGGAGAGCAGGCCGAAGGCCAGCACGGGGAGGAGAGAGGTGCGCATCAGTAGCTCCTGCCGGGGACGACCACGAAGATGTCGAGCGTGTCGAGGAGGATGGTGTCGTCGCCGAAGATGTTCAGGGTGAGGGTGTAGACCTCGTCCTCTTCCGCCTGGGCCACGGCGCCGCGGAAGTCGAGCTGGAACTCCACCGTCTGCCCGTCCGCCGAGGAGGCCATCTCGTAGTACTCCGGCGAGATACCGGTCACGAAGCCATAGGGGTCGTTCTCGACCTGCAGGCTGATCCGATCGAACTGGATCGAGCTGACCAGGTTCTTGATGGCGTTGACGATGGTGGTGCGCAGGGTCGAGGAGGAGCCCGACCAGGTGAAGACGAGGCGGTCATCCGCGGCGCCATCGCCGTCGGTGTCGGCGTAGCTGCGGGTCTGGTCGGCGAGGTCGTTCATCTGGGTGACCGGCGTGCTGCCGCTGGCCGAGATGCCGATCAGGTAGGCGCCCAGATCGGTCGCCGCGGCGATGACGTCGCTGCGGCCGGCGTCCCCGGGGCAGCCGCCGGGAGCGCCGTAGCCGCTCTCGGGATCCCGCAGGTAGTTGTCCGTGACGTAGACCACGACGGGGAGGGCATACTCGCGGAAGCCGAAGCCCCCGCGGGTCCCGCCACCCGTGTAGGCCCCGGTGCGGCCCTGCCCGCCGGACCCGCCGAAGGGGTCGGTGCCGGTGGAGAGGAAGGGCCGGACATCGGTGTCGGAGTTGTAGCTGCGGTTGCAGTTCTGGTCGTAGCCGACCCCGCTGAGGCCCTGGTAGAGGGCCTCCATTCCCGACTCGGGGCCGTCGCCGCCGTAGTGGGTGCTGAGGCTGCGCAGCACCGTCTGGACCTGCGTGGTGTTGTTGGTGACCTCCTGGCGCAGCTCGAAGGGCTTGTCGCCCGAGCTGGAGTAGCCGTAGCTGCCGTAGGCGTAGTCGTCGTAGGTGGCGACCCCGTACTCGGCGTCGGGGATCTCGGCCGAGATCTCGGTCACCAGCGTCGCGAACTCCGAGGCGACGCCCGAGAGCGTGCTGGACATGGAGCCCGTGCTGTCCAGCAGGAAGGCCACGTCCCCCATCTTGACCGAGAGCGTGAACTCGAAGTCCTCTTCCACCAGGGTGCGCTCGGGCACGGTGACGTAGACCCCTTCGATGACGCTGCCGGGGTCCAGCGGGCTGGTCCCGGCGCTGACCTCGGCCCCGTCCGAGAAGCCGTCGTTGTCGCTGTCGGCGCTGTAGGGGTCGGTGCCGTAGAAGTCGCGCTCGTCGGAGTCCGAGAGGCCGTCGCCGTCGCTGTCGTCGTCGCGGTAGTCGTGCAGGCCGTCGCCGTCGGTGTCGGCGGGCTCGGCCGGCGCCTCGATGCGCCCGGCCTCGATGCGGTCGGGGTAGCCGTCGCCGTCGCTGTCCAGGTCCAGGTAATCGGGCGTGCCGTCGCCATCCGTGTCCCGGGGCTCGGTCTCCCAGGCGCTGGTGCCGGCCTCCCAGACGTCGGCGATGCCGTCGTCGTCGCTGTCGATGTCCAGGTAGTCGGGCGTGCCGTCGCCGTCGCTGTCGCGCAGCTCGCAGGCGGAGCCGATCTCGATGCTGTCCAGGATGCCGTCGCCGTCGTCGTCCAGGTCCGAGTAGGCGGGGATGCCGTCGCCGTCGAGGTCGGACAGCCCCTCGTTGGCGTCGAGGATGCAGTTGTTGTCGCTGTCGGTGTCCAGGTAGTCGGCCAGCCCGTCTTCGTCGTTGTCGAAGGGCAGGGTCAGGGGGTCGGTGTCGCCGGCCTCGTTCTCGTCGGGGATCCCGTCGTCGTCGCTGTCGATGTCCAGGTAGTCGGGGATGCCGTCGCCTTCGCTGTCGCGCTCCTCGACCAAGGGGTCTTCGCCGTCGCCCTGGTCGACGATGGAGTAGCCCTCGTGGATGTCGAGGATCGTGTCCCCGTCCTGATCGGAGTAGCTGATGGCGACCGCGCCGGTGTCGTCCTTGCCGCCCTTTGAGCTGGTGCAGGCGAGCAGGGCGAGGGGGGCGAGGAGGAAGAGGGATCGGCTGGGGATCATGCAGGCTCCGGAAGCGACGGTCCGGGCAGTATACAGGATTGGGTCATCGTCAGTCACAAAAATGCAAAGTGCGCCCCCACAGGCAGGGTTAGCGGCGCGATGCCCGCTCGCACTCCCCGGCCCTCCCACGACGCGCTGCCGCCCCCATGCTCCTCTCCCTCCTCGTGCTGCTCGCCGTGCCGGCCCTTGCAGAAGAGCCTGCAGAAGAGCCTGCAGAGGATCCCGCTGAGGATCCCGCTGAGGAGCTGATCATCACCGCGAAGGCGCCTCCCGGCACCGATCCGGGCGCCACCAGCGGCAACGTCACGGTGATCGAGATCGACGGGCGGCAGTCGGCCAGCGCCGATGTCGCCTCGGTGCTCGACGGGGTGGCGGGGGCCACGGTCACCAGCCTGGGCGGCCTGGGCGACTGGGCGGCCGTCAGCATCCGCGGGTCCAGCGCGAGGCAGGTCCAGGTCTTCTTGGACGGCGTGCCGCTCAACCCGGACGGGGGAGAGGCGGTCAACCTCAGCGAGCTGCCGCTGTCGGCCTTCGAGCGGGTCGAGGTCTGGCGCGGGCTGGCTCCGGCCCGCTACGCCGCCGCGCCCATCGGCGGGGTCGTCGACCTGATCACCCGCTCCGAGCCCTGGACCTCGCTCTCGCTCAGCGGCGGCAGCTACCGCACCGGCCGGCTGGTGGGGGTCGCCAGCCGCCGAGGGCCCCTGGGCAGCGGTCGGCTCGAGGGCATGGCCATGGCGGACCTGTTCGGCACCACAGGCGCCACCCGCTACTTTGACGACAACGGAACGATCTACACGCCCATCGACGATGGCGTCGTCCTGCGCGAGAACAACGCCAAGCTGCAGGGCTCCGGCCTCGCCCGCCTGCGCTGGTCCCGGGGGAGGCTGCGCCTGGGGGTGCAGGACGGCTTCCTCGCCCGCGACGAGGGCCTGCCGGGGCACATCCAGGCCCCCAGCTTGGAGGCGCGGCTGATGAGCTGGCGCAACCTGCTCAGCCTCTCGGCCGAGGGGGGCGGGGCCCAGACCCGGATCGAGAGCCGGGCCTGGCTGCTGCAACGCCAGGAGCAGCTCGACGACCCGGCCGGAGAGCTGGGGGTCGCCAGCACCGAGCAGCGCGACGCCTTCACCACGGTCGGGCTGCTGGGCCACGGCGCCTGGGCGCCCCTGCCCGCGCTGGTGGCCGGGGCGACGCTGCAGGGCCGACACGAGCAGTACGTCCGGACGGACCTCTCTAGCGGTGCTAGCTCGGCGGGGGACGACCCGCGCCAACGGGAGGCCGTCTCTGGAGCGCTCTCCCTGGATCTGCGCGGGCTGGACGATCGCTTGCTGCTCTCCCCCGTCGTGCAGGCCCTGGCGCTCTACGATCGGTCCAGCCTGGAAGAGTCCAGCGCTGCCCTCTACGGCAGCCCGCGGCTGGGTCTCGCCCTGCGCCCCCTAGCGTCGCTAGTGGCGAAGGCGAACCTGATGCGCTCGGTGCGCCCGCCCGATCTGAGCGAGCTCTTCGGGGACCGGGGCTCCATGCGCGGCAACCCGGAGCTGCTGCCCGAGCGGGGCCTGGGGGCGGACCTGGGCGCGCGCCTGGTGGGAGAGCGGGGCGCGGGGCTGCGGGGCAGCCTGGACCTGGCCGGCTTCTGGGCCCGGACGCAGGACGCCATCGTCGTGGTCCAGAACTCCCAGCGCACCAGCATCCCGGTCAACTTCGGCCTGACCCGGGTCGTGGGCCTGGAGGGGGCGGCCACGGCGGACCTGATCGATCGGCTCGATCTGCGCGGGGCGCTGACCTGGACCGACGCCCGCAACCTCAGCGAGGACCCCTCGGTCAACGGCCTGCGCCTGCCGCGCATCCCCTCGGTGCAGGCCAGCCTGGAGAGCGGGCTGCGCCACGGCGAGCAGCTGCGCCTGGGGCACGCCTGGACCTGGGCCTCGGGCACATTTCAGGACGCCACCAATTTCTACCCGCTGGCCCCCCGCTCCCTGCACAGCGCCTTCCTGCGGGTCCAGCCGCGGTCGGCCTGGCCCTCCGCCGAGCTCTCGGTGCTCAACCTGGCCGACCGGCTGGTCGAGGTCGTGCCCCGCAACCCGCTGGATCCCGCCGACGACGCCCGGATCGTCTCTGCCATCACGGACTACGCGGGCTACCCTCTGCCCGGCCGCACCTTCCTCCTCACCCTGCGGTGGGAGGACCGACCGGAGACCCGATGAGCCTCGTCCTCCTCGCCCTCGCCTGCACGCCCACGGGAGGCCTCGACTCGGCCTCGCCCGAGCTGGGGCCCCAGGCCGTGCTGGCCACCGTCTCGATGGACTTCGCCACCGGGGCCCTGGCCAGCGTCTCGCTCGAGGACGGCAGCATCCAGGACCTGCTGGCGCCGGTCTCCGGTGACGCGGTCGTGCGTACGGTCGGCGAGGAGGTCCTGGTCCTGAACCGCTTTGGCTACGACAACCTGCGCTTCTACGCGCCCGGGCAGTGGTCCGCGCCGCGGCTGGAGGTCGGCGTCGGAGACGGCGAGGGCCCGACCAACCCGGTGGACACCGCCATCTGCGGCGAGGACCTGCTGGTGTTGCTCTACGAGCGTGACCACGCGCTCTTCCTCTCGCCCACGACGGGGGCCGTGACCGGGACGCTCGACCTGAGCCCCTGGGTGGACGGCGATGGGCAGAGCCCGGAGGCCGGGTCCATCGCCGCCTGGGAGGGCCGGCTGTACCTGGGCCTGGAGCGCCTCGATCGGTCCGCGGGCTGGATCGACGCCGGCGGCTTCGTGCTGGAGGTGGACTGCGAGGCGCGCGCGATCACCCGCGAGTGGGAGGGGCCGGCCAACACCAACGTCGAGGGCTGGCCGGAGGGCGACGGGCTGCTGGTGAGGGGGCGCGCCTGGGGTGAGCGGGCCGGCGGCGTCTACCGCTTCGATCCCGAGCAGGGGCTCAGCCCACTGGTCGAGGTGGTCGAGGGAGAGGTCGCCGGCATCGCGGCGGTCGGCTCGGACCTGATCTACACGACGCTGGCGGAGGACAACAGCAGCTACGGCATCCACTGCGCGGATCTCTCCACCGGCCAGAGCCGGGAGGTGGACCGGCGCACCGAGTACCTCGCCGACATCGCCGCCAGCCCCACGGGCGAGGCCTGGATCGCCGCCCACTGGGGCTGGAACGACCCCGAAGGTTCCTCTCCCGGCGTGTTTCGCTGGGACATCGCCTCCTGCGAGCCGATCGAGCCCGACCAGCCCCTGCAGTTCTCTCTCGCCCCCTCGAGCATCGCCTTCCCGTGATCCTCCTGCTGCTGGCCTGCGCCGGAGCGCCCGACCCCTGCGCGTCCATGTGCTCCGCCGCCGGCGAGCTGCTGGGCGCCTGCGTCGAGGACTGGGAGCTCGACTGGCCCGCCGTCGGATACGCAGACGAGGCCGACTTCCTGGGGAGCTGCGAGACCTGGGCCTGGGAGGCGCGCCTGCTGGAGCGCGAGGCTCGACGCCAGGGCGAGGCCGAGCGCGGCGCCGTCGACCTGCTCTGCGAGCAGCGAGAGGTCGACCTGCGCGCGGCCATCGAGGAGCCCGCCTGCGAGGCCTGGACGGCCATCGACTGGAGCGAGATGCCCTGGTGATGGGCCTTCCCGTAGGGGTCTGGTCGTTACAATTCCAATTCACTGCCGCGGGCAAATGGCAAATGCGAATACCTGACGCCGGAATTCTTCAACTTTGATATTGATAGTGAAAGTCAACTTCGTTAGTGGCCGGTGCCAACCCTGGAGACCCCCCTTGACGACCTTCGCGCTCCTCTTCCTGCTGGCCTGTACGGGCGACAAAGACACCGGTTCCGACACCTCCGGCGACGGTGGCACCTCCGACGGCGGGACCTCCGACGGCGGGACCTCCGACGGCGGCACCTCCGACGGCGGCGGCGGCGACGGCGGGGCCACCACCGCTGACGCCTACGCCTTCGAGAGCGCCTTCCAGCCGGGGGTCAGCTCGGTCTCCAACGACGGCCAGATCATGCGCCACCTGCTGATCGACGACCTGAGCACGCACCTGGGAGGCATCACCGCCCGCATCGACGCCGGGACCTTCTTCCCGGTGGCCGGCGATGTGAAGTCCGAGCTGCTCTTCTACTTCGAGTTCGACAGCAGCACCTCCGGGCTGGTCGCCCCGCTGAAGTCGACCGATCCCGCCCCCGCCCAGGCGACCTACGACGAGGTCAGCACCGGCAAGAACCTCAAGGACAAGCTGGCCGGCAACGACAGCTCCACCGACCACAAGGACTGGAGCAGCGAGTTCGTCGGCTGGTCGGACCCCGGGGTCAGCTCGCCGGAGAGCCTCGTCCTGGCCTGGATCGACATGATCGACGCCGCCGCCGTCGACCGCGCCAACGGCAACATCCCGCTCGACCCCACCGGCGCTCCGCTCAGCGCTATCTACCTGACCGCCGACGGCCAGGACCTCAACCAGCTCCTGAACAAGTTCCTGCGCGGGGGCGTCGCCTTCAGCCAGGGCACCGACGACTACCTGGACGACGACGTCGACGGCAAGGGCCTGCTGGCCGACCACAGCGCCGCCGACGGGGACGAGGCCTGGACCCCGCTGGAGCACCAGTGGGACGAGGGCTTCGGCTACTTCGGCGCGGCCCGGACCTACGGCTCCTGGTCCGACGAGCTGATCGCCGACACCGCCTACGAGGACGTGAACGGGGACGGCAAGATCGACCTGCTGAGCGAGGTGAGCTGGGGCCACTCCACCAACGCCGCCAAGCGCGACCGCGGCGCCTCCAAGACCGCCCCGATGGACCTGACCGCCCAGGCCTGGGACGGCTTCTACCTGGGCCGCGCCCTGCTCTCTTCCACCGCCGGCACGGCGCTGACCACGGCCCAGCTCGACGAGCTGAAGGGCTACCGCGACCAGGCCGAGCAGGCCTGGGAGCTGGCCATCGCCACGACCGTCGTGCACTACATCAACGACACCCTGCAGGACATGGGCACGATCGGCACCCCCGACTACAGCTTCGCCGACCACGCCAAGCACTGGTCGGAGGGCAAGGGCTTCGCGCTCGGGCTCCAGTTCAACCCGCGCAGCCCCCTCTCCGACGCCGACTTCGCCCTGGTGCACGAGCTGCTGGGCGACGCCCCGGTGCTCACCGGCAGCAGCGAGCTGGAGGCCTACGCCGAGGACCTGCGCGAGGCCCGGGCCATCCTCGGCGCGGCCTACGGGATCGACGCCAGCAACCTGGGAGACGACGATGGCACCAACGGCCTCTAAGACCGGCGCGCTCTCCTGGGCCGTCCTGGCCAGCCTCGCCCTGGCGGTGCTGGCCCGGCCGACCGGCTGCACCGAGAAGGGCAGCGACGGTGGCGCGCTGACCAGCGTCCTGGTCGAAGACTTGTTGGCCCAGGTCGGCCCCGGGGTCGTCCAGCCCGCCCTGGCCGACTTCCTGGTGGCCATGGACGGCCTCGACGCCGCCCTGGCCGCCTGGGATGGCAGCGAGGGCAGCAGCCGCGACGAGGCCCAGAACGCCTGGCGGGTGGCGATGCGCGCCTGGCAGCGGGTCGAGGTGATGCAGATCGGCTCGCTGGGCAGCTCCCTCACCGCGGCCGGCGGCGCCGATCTGCGCGACGAGATCTACTCCTGGCCGACCATCAATCCTTGCCGGGTCGATCAAGAAACCGCCGAGGCCGCCTGGGAGGAGAGCGACTTCTTCACGGCGAACCTGGTCAACAGCTACGGCCTGGACGCGGTCGAGCACCTGCTCTGGGCCGGGGCCGACAACACCTGCCCCAGCCAGACGACCCCCAACAGCGACGGGGCCTGGGTCGCGCTGGGCGAGGCGGGCGTGCAGGACAACCGCGCCGCCTTCAGCCGGGCGCTCTCGGCCGAGGTCCGGCGTCAAGCCGCGGCCCTGCTGGCCGAGTGGGAGGGCGACTTCGCCCAGACCCTGGCCGAGGCGGCGGCCCCCTACGAGGACGAGCAGCAGGCCCTCAACGCGGTCTACGACGCGCTCTTCTACCTGGAGATCGCCACCAAGGACCGCAAGCTGGCCTGGCCGATGGGCATCGGCGAGTGCACCAGCGGCGCCTGCGAGGAGGAGGTCGAGGGCCTGGTCAGCGGCAGCGGGGTGTCCAGCATCGCCGGCAACCTGGAGGGCTTCGGCCTGCTCTTCCGCGGAGGCGAGGGCATCGGCTGGGACGATCTGCTGGTGGACCTGGGGCATGGCGACCTCAGCGAGCAGATCCTGGTCGACCTCGACGCCGCCCTGGTCCTGGCCAACGCGCTGGAGGCGCCCCTGGACGAGGCCATCCTGGACCAGCCCGAGCATGTCGAGGAGCTGCACGCCGCCGTCAAGAAGGTCACCGACGCGATGAAGGGTGACCTCTCGACCCTGCTGGCGCTGGAGATCCCAGGCGAGGCGGCAGGTGACAACGACTGATCCCCTAGCGTTGCTAGCGTCTCTGGCCGGGCCCTTCCTGGATCCGGCCAGCCGGACCTGGTGGCCAGCCCTGCTGGCCAGCGGCGCGCTCGCCCTGGGCTTGCGCGCCAGCGGGAGGATCCCCTGGACCTTCCGGGGGGCCTGGTCGCTGCTTCGGCACCCCAGCTCCCAGCTCGACGTGCAGCTCTTGCTCAGCCGCCAGTTCATCCGGCTGCTGCTGGGCGGAGGCGCCGCGGCCGGAGCCTGGGCGCTCGGGACCCACACCGTGCGGGCGCTGGACAGGGTGCTGGGCGCCCCGCAGCTCCAGATCCCGACCCTCGCGGCCGTGGCCCTGACCAGCCTGCTGCTCTTCCTGGTCTGGGACCTGAGTCGTTTCCTCCTGCACCTCGCCATGCACCGGATCCCGGTGCTCTGGCAATTCCACCAGGTCCACCACAGCGCCGAGGTGCTCACCCCGCTGACCTTCCACCGCATCCACCCGATCGAGAGCCTGCTCTACACGCTCCGCGGCAGCCTCTTCACCGGCCTGGGCATGGGCCTCTGCTTCTGGCTCTTCCGGGACAGCGCCCGCCCCGTCGAGCTGCTGGGCGTGCCGGCCGCCGGCCTGCTGCTCAACGTCGCCATGGGCAACCTGCGCCACAGCCAGCTCTGGCTGCCCTTCCCGGCCCCCGTGGAGCGCTGGTTGCTCTCGCCCGCCCAGCACCAGGTCCACCACAGCGCCGACCCGCGGGAGGCCGGCAGCAACCTGGGGACCTGGCTGGCCGTCTGGGATCGCCTCGCCGGGACCCTGCGCCTGGCCGAGCGGCCGCCGGCGCGCTTCGGACTGGCCCCCTCGGCCCGCAACCACGGCCACGATCTGCTCAGCGCCTGGTTCGGCCCCTTCCGTGCGGGTTCGCGCTGGCGGGCCCTCGCCCTGCTCCTCCTAGCGCCGCTAGCCCACGCCGAGGAGCCCCCTGCCGAGGAGCCCCCTGCCGAGGAGGAAGAGGCAGACATGGTCCTGATCATCCAGTCCGAGGGGGGCGCCCCGCGGGTGGCCGGCTCGGCCCAGGTGGTCGGCGACGAGGTGCTGGAGCGCTACGCCTACGACAACGTCGAGCAGGCCCTGGCCCAGGTGCCGGGGGTCAGCACCCGCAACGAGGACGGCTTCGGCCTGCGGCCCAACATCGGCATCCGCGGGGCCAACAGCGACCGCTCGGCCAAGATCACCCTGATGGAGGACGGCGTCCTGCTGGCGCCCGCCCCCTACGCCGCTCCTGCGGCCTACTACTTCCCGATGATGGCCCGCATCAGCGGCATCGAGGTGATCAAGGGGGCGGCGGCCACCCGGCACGGCCCGCAGACCGTCGGTGGCGCCCTGAACCTGCTCAGCCGGCCGATCCCCCAGACCCTGGAGGGGGCCGTCGAGCTGGCCGGCGGCAGCTACCTGACCGGGCGGGCCCACGGCTGGGGCGGCGGGCGCTGGGGGGCATTCGGCCTGATGCTGGAGGGCGTCCACCTGCGCTCCGACGGCTTCAAGGAGCTGCCCGGCGGCGAGCCGACCGGCTTCAACAAGAGCGAGGGCACCCTGAAGCTGGGCCTGTGGCCGGTAGAGGGCCAGCGCTTCGAGCTGAAGCTGGGCCTCTCCGACGAGACCAGCCACGAGGACTACCTGGGCCTGACCCTGGCCGACCTGGAGCAGGACCCCCACCAGCGCTACGCCGCCAGCGCCCTGGGCCTGATGCGCTTCCAGCGGACCCAGGCCGTGCTCTCCTGGGAGGCCGAAGCGGGCTCCGAGCTGCGGGTGCGCACCGTCGCCTACCACCAGGCCTTGCAGCGAGCCTGGACCAAGCTCAACGGCTTCGCCAACGGCACCGACATCCACTCGCTGCTGCAGGCCGACCCCAGCGGCGGGACCGCGGCGCTGTACCTCGCCATCCTGAGGGGCGAGGAGGACAGCCAGGGGGCCGAGCAGGCCCTGCTCATCGGCACCAACGACCGGCGCTTCCAGAGCGTGGGGCTCCAGAGCGAGGCCCGCTGGACCCACACGCTCGGCCCCGTCGCCGGCACCCTGGAGACGGGGCTGCGGCTGCACCAGGACCGCGTAGTCCGGCTGCACGACGAGAAGGGCTACGACATGCTGGACGGCGCCCTGGTCGACCGGGGCGAGGATCTCCAGGTCACGACCGACAGCCTCTCGGTGGCCCAGGCCCTGGCCCTGCACGCCCACGAGGAGCTGGACTTCGGCGCGCTGATCCTGCTTCCCGGCGGCCGGGTCGAGGTGGTCCGGACCTTCGTGGACGAGGAGGAGGCCGACACGAGGGTGGTCGGCCTGCCGGGCATCGCCGCGATGCTGCGCCCCGACCCGCTGCTGGACATCTTCGCCGGGCTGCACCGCGGCTTCTCGCCGGTCTCGCCCGGCCAGGCCCCCGAGGTCCGCCCGGAGCTCGCCTGGACCGCCGAGACCGGCCTGCGGCTGCATCGCGAAGAGGCGCTGGCCGAGGTGGTCGGTTTCCTGGTCGACTACGCCAACCTGACCGGCGAGTGTACGATGTCCAGCGGCTGCGACAGCGACGCCATCGGCCAGCAGTTCAACGGCGGGCGCGCCCTGGTGCTGGGTGTCGAGGCCCTGGGTCAGCTCCGCCCGGCGGTCGGGCCCTTCCACCTCCCCCTCCAGGCCAGCTACGCCTATACGCATAGCAGCTTCCTCTCCGATTTCCGGTCGGACTTCTCCCAGTTCGGCGACGTCCAGGCGGGCGACCGCCTGCCCTACAGCCCCGAGCACCAGCTCGGCGGGCGGCTGGCCTTGGAGCACGAGCGCTTCGACCTGGGCGCCGGTGCCAGCTGGCGCAGCGCCATGCTGGACGTCGCGGGGGACTTCCCAGCGACGGAGACGGATGTGCCGGCGCTGCTGCTGGTCGACGCCGCGGTGGGGGTGCGGGTGCATCGGCTGGTGGGGCTGCGGGTGGTCGGGAGCAACCTGGCGGACGCGGCGACCTTGACCTCGTGGCGGCCGATGGGGGCGAGGCCGACGCCGCCGCGGATGGTGATGCTGAGCGTGACGGTGGGGGAGGGGTAGCGGACGAGGGGAGCGCTACCAGGTCTCCGAGAAGCATGGGCTGGAGTGGTCCTCATGATCGAGCTCCAGGTAGCCTTCGTCGGTGATGCATTCGCACGGGAACGTGGTTCGCCTCAGTTGGTAGTACTCCCCACTGCAAACATAGACGGTGCCACACTCGTTGCACCACGCTGCGAGGTACTCCTTCGGTATGCCAACGGTTTCACAATATTCACCGCTCACTTCCGGGCACTCCATTTCCTCCTTCCCATTGCAGGCCAGCGCCCACGACACGGTCAGGACCACCAACGGGTTCTTCGTCACTCCTCACTCCAGCACCAGAGACGTTCGGCCCACCCTTGCGGGTCGCCCGTCGCCGGAAGCGGACAGGCGCGGGTCACGGTCCAGTCGTCGACTCGGTCCAAGGCGCGCTCCGGGCTGCCCCAGGGGTCGATGGTGCCCTCGAACTCCTGCCAGGCCCGGTTCACCCGGGCCAGGCAGAGGGGGGTTCGAAAGAGACCACGATCGGCAGCAGATCGAGTTCTACCATGTCTCCTGGTAACATGGGCTGGAGTGGTCCTCACGATCAAGCTCCAGGTAGCCCTCGTCGGTGATGCATTCGCACGGGAACACGGTTCGCCTCAGTTGGAAGTACTCTGAATCACAGACATAGACGGTGCCACACTCGTTGCACCACGCTGCGCCGACCTCCTTCGGTATGCCAACGGTCTCACAATATTCACCGCTCACTTCGGGGCACTCCATTTCCTCCTTCCCATTGCAGGCCAGCGCCCACGACACGGTCAGGACCACCAACGGGTTCTTCGTCACTCCTCACTCCAGCACCAGAGACGGTCGGCCCACCCTTGCGGGTCGCCCGTCGCCGGAAGCGGACAGGCGCGGGTGAGGGTCCACTCGTCGACTCGGTCCAAGGTGCGCTCCGAGCTGCCCCAGGGGTCGATGGTGCCTTCGTACACCTGCCAGGCCCGGTTCAGGCAGAACTCGCCGTGGGCTCCCGCCTCCCCGGCGCGATCGATGGTGCAGCTCCAGCAGTAGTTGCCGGTACTGTCGGTGACATCCACGCTCTGCGCCAGGTACCACCACCAGGGAAACTCGGAGTCGCAGTCGCCGCCCACGCTCTTCAGCGTCGCGCGGACCTGGCCGCCGCCGAACTCATGGTCGAGCTTGCCGCGACGCGCGCCCGCGGAGGTGAAGCTGCCCGAGCTGAATTCAGCGAGCTCGTGCGTGTCGTAGTTCATCGCCAGCGGCAGACCCAGGCGCGCACGCACATGGCAGACCCAGGCGCGGGCGGCGATGTCGAAACAACACCCGAACTGGCAGTGCCCGCCGGTCCCCATGTAGCTGTGGCCGACCTCGTGGATCATGGTCCTCGCCAGCGGCACCAGCGCGGAGAGCGCGTAGCGACCAAGTTGGATGGCGTGGGTCCGATAGCTCTCGTCCCCCGAATAGCGGCCGTAGTCCCAGGCGATGCGCGCGAAGTGCAGGATGCGATCCGCCGTGAAGCCCGCCCAAGCCAGCAGGATGGGGTGGACCGTCATGCTGAAGTCGAGGCCGATGGCTGACCAGTCCGAGTACGTCTCGGGGAAATAGGCCCCGTCGGCACAGCGATAGGTCCGGCTGGCCGAGTGCCAGCCGGACTCCCATTCGGCCCACTCTGCGTCGAAGAATCTCCCCTCGTCCTCCTCGGATGTGTTGAACCACTTGCCGCACTCGCGCTCCGCTGATCCGCAGCGGTAGTCGACATTCGTCCGGAACCGGGCGTCGGTGCAGTCGAAGTTCACGGTCAGCTTGCACTTCTCGCCCAGGCTGTTGGACATGGCCCCGCCTTGCAGGACCCCCCGGACGAAGTTGCGAAATCCGTCGCAGCGCGAGGCATGGTTGGCCATCCCTCCATGCGGTTGGATCTGGTCGTCGATGCCGTCGCCGTAGGCGACGATCAGCCGGATCATGGCCCGGTACGCTTCGCGATGCGAGTCGTCCCCCTGCCGCCAGAACATCGACCGGTCGGTGACCGGACCGAGGTTGTAGCACCCAAGCAGCGCGTCGACGTACTCGTCGTCCAGGTGAAAGAAAGCATCTGAGGCAGCCCGAAACTCCGGCCAGATGCCGGCCAGGACCAGGTTCACGCTGCTGACGTAGGTCCCGCCGCCGTTGCTGCCCTCCAGGCGCTGGTAGTCCAGAAGCCATCGGGCATACCACACCGAAGGCACCGTGAACTCCACCGCCCGGTAGGAGATGGTGACCTCGCCCAGGGTCAACCCCGATGGCACCAGCACCGTGCCGCCGCCGCCCTTGAGGGCGCCCTTGGAGGACTCGTCCGGGGAGAGGAGGGCCGGCCGACCGGCCTTGCGCCAGGCCATCACCGGTCGACAGACGTCGCCGTCGTCCAGGAAGCCGCCCGGGACGCCGGGCGCCAGGAGCCAGCGCGAGGCCGAGGCAGCGCCGCCAGGTCGGCCGCTTCGCTGAGGGATGTTCGCGCCGCGCGGCCGGAGCGCGCGGTCGGGAGCCATGCCTTCGCCGCACTCGACCCGGACCTCTCCGGCGGCGACCAGGCGACGCGACCTCTTCGAGGAGGACATGCCGGGTCCGCCAGGCAAGATGCCGCCCCCACCACAACCGCCCACGCAGCCGCCTGCGCCGTCGCAGCCACCTTGGCAGCCGCAGCCGCTCATCCGCAGCTCTTCCCGATGATGTCGAGCTGCACCACGGGGCCACCGCTGACGGTGCCGGTGGTGACGAAGCGGATGTAGCGAAGGAAGTGGCTCACCGGTCTTCTCGGGACGAAGGGTGGACCGGCCACGGGCGGGGCTCGCCCGTGGTCCACTTCGGCAATATCCACCAGAGAGAGAGTGCAAGGGGTGTGCCATGCTGAGGGTCCGATATCCCTGATTGTCGATGCTCCATGCGCGCCTATCCCGCCGCCACACGATTCCGATCCAGGCCCGCCATGGCCACGATCAACACGGCGCACGAGACGACCAGCAGGATCGGCCCGAAGAGCCAGAGCACCAGGGGCATGGCCAGGTAACAGGCACGCAATCCAAGGCTGAAGAGGATGCCGGCCCGATCGAGCATGCCGGTGACCTGGGTGACCGAGACCCCGTGGGCCTCGGCTTCGGGCGGCAAGGAGAGCTGGTAGCCGAGGTGGGTGTACAGTCGGACGGACATGATGAAGGCGAAGATGGCGACGAAGAGATCGCCGACCAGGGTGAGGACCTTGATGTTCCAGACGATGGGGTGGCGGGCGACCTCGGCGACGAGGGAGTGCGAGACGATGCCCAAGGCCTCGGGGCGGCCCACCAAGGACAGAGAGCCGCCGAGCAGCAGGAGCACGGTCGAGGCGAGGAAGGTGGCGCCCATGGTGGAGTTGCGCAGGGTCTGGACGGCGAGGAGGCCGCGGCTGGAGTCCTGGAGAATCCAGACGGCCCAGCGCTGGCGGACGTGGCGATGGTAGGCCTGGATGGTGAAGAGCGGGTCGCGGGCGAGGCGCGCGGAGAGCCAGAGCCGGTAGCCCCCGAGCATGCCCAGGCTGAGGGCGACGGCGGTGAGCTCGATGCCGATCTCGATGGTGGTCTGGGTCATTCCTGGCTCCCGCCACCGTAAAAGTTGACGCGGCGCGAATTCTCGTCGATCTCCAGCCGCCGGGAGGAGAGCGGGAAGGCGCGCTGCAGGCAGCCAGTCCGTTCGCAGAGTCGGCAGGTGACGCCGACGGGGACGGCGTGGGAGGTGTCGCCGACCTCGACGCCATCGGCGTAGACGAGGCGGCGGGCGTGCCGCAGGTCGCAGCCCAGGCCGATGGCGTGCAGGGCTTGGGGCTGGTGCCAGCCGCCGGACTTCTGGACGGTGCGGGCGATGCAGAAGTAGACGCTGTGATCTTCCATCACGGAGACCTGGGTGCGGATCTGGCCGGGGGTGAGGAAGGCGGAGTGGACGTTCCAGCGGGGGCAGGCGCCGGAGAAGCGGGCGAAGCGGATGCCGGAGCCGGAGAAACGTTTGGAGATGTTGCCCGCGATGTCCACCCGCATCATGTGAAAGGGCACGCCCTGCGCGCCCGGTCGACGCAACGTACACAGTCGATGGCAGACCTGCTCGAAGCTGGTCCGAAAGCGCTGGCCGAGGCGCTCGATGTCGTAGCGGCTGCGCTCGGCCTCCTCCAGGACGTCAGCGTAGGGCATCAGGACGGCCCCGGCGAAGTAGCTGGCCAGCGTGATCCGGACGAGGCGGCGGGCGTCCTCGCCGCTGAGGCGGGGGTCCTCGCTGAGGTCGTCGAGCAGGTCGGGGAACTGCAACAGGGCGATCTGGTGGGCGAGCTGGAAGTGGCGGCTGCGCGGGGCGAGGACCTGGGAGAGGTAGAGGATGCGGCGCTCGGGGTCGTAGCGCCGCAGCAGATCGCCGGCGGCCTCGACGGCCAGCCACTGTACGCGGACGCCGTGGACGGTCTCCAGCCAGGAGGCGAGGCGCTGGTAACGATCGTCGTCGTGGGCGCGGGCGTCGCGACGCAGGCGCTGGGCGGCCTCCTCCAGGTCGGGGAAGTGGTTGCCGTGGCGCTGCAGGAAGTCGTTGACCTCCTCACCGGGCTGGGTTGCGAGCTCGGTGCCCGGACCCACCTGGCCCGAGACCCGCGCGCTGAGCTCGTCGAAGCGGTGCCGCGCCTCCAGCCAGGAGCGGTACAGCCGCATCACGGCCTCGCCCACGGCCGGCGAGGAGACGGCGAAGGCGCGCACATCGGCGGCGGTGAGCCCGGCCTCGTCGAAGAGGGGATCGCCGAAGACCTCGCCCAGGTAGGCCTCGAGCTCGCGGTCGGAGGCCCCGAAGCTGGCGAGGTCGATGGAGAGGGCCTGGGCCAGCCGGATGAGGACGCTGGCGCTGAGCGGGCGCTTGCCGTTCTCGATCAGGTTCAGGTAGCTGGGCGAGATGCCGATCTGCTCGGCCAGCTCCTTCTGGTTGAGGCCCTGCTGGCGTCGCACCATGCGAAGGCGCGCTCCGAGGTTGCTGTCCGTGCTCATCGGGCCTCCGCTATTGACATGGTTTACAACTTGACGGGCTCACTGTCAATCGCGCGACCGGCTCGACAAGAGGACAGCGTCGGGCGTCTTGTGAAGGGGACTCCTGGCGGGCACCTTCAAGGAGCCACCCCGGAGCCCCGATGCTGCCTCCCCTCCCCGCCGGACTCTCGCTCCAGGCGCCGCTCCGCCCGGAGTGGCAGCCCCTGCTCTCGCCCGAGGCCCTGGCCTTCCTGGCGGCCTTGACCCGCCGCTTCCGGCCGGCCCTGACCGCGCTGTTGGAGGCACGGGTCGAGCGCCAGGCAGCCATCGACGGCGGCGCGCTGCCGGACTTCCTGCCCGAGACCCGGCCCATTCGTGAGGGCGACTGGACGGTCGACCCCCTACCCGCCGGGCTGCTGGACCGTCGGGTGGAGATCACCGGGCCGGTCGAGCGCAAGATGGTGATCAACGCGCTGAACAGCGGCGCCTCCTGCTTCATGGCCGACTTTGAGGACGCCACCAGCCCGACCTGGGAGAACCTGCTCTCGGGCCAGCAGAACCTCGCCGACGCCGTGCGCGGCACGATCGCCTGGCGGGACGAGGCCCGGGGTCGGGACTACCGGCTGGGCCCCTCGCCCGCGGTGCTGCTGGTGCGGCCGCGGGGCCTGCACCTGCCCGAGAAGCACCTGCTGCTGGACGGCGAGCCGGTGCCCGGCTGCCTCTTCGACCTGGGCCTCTTCCTCTTCCACAACGCCCGGGAGCAGGTGGCACGCGGCGCCGGCCCCTGGTTCTACCTGCCGAAGCTCCAGCACCACAGCGAGGCGGCCTGGTGGGACGAGGTCTTCGTGGCGGCCCAGGAGGCCCTGGGGCTGCCGGTGGGGACGATCAAGGCGACGGTGCTGCTGGAGACGCTGCCGGCGGCCTTCCAGATGCACGAGATCCTCTACGCCCTGCGGCGGCACTCGGCCGGGCTCAACTGCGGGCGCTGGGACTACATCTTCAGCTACATCAAGACCCTGCGGGCGCACCCCGACCGGGTCCTGCCCGACCGCGGCCAGGTGGGGATGACCCAGCCCTTCCTGCGGGCCTACACCGAGCTGGTGATCCAGACCTGCCACCGCCGCGGCGTACACGCGATGGGCGGGATGGCGGCGCAGATCCCGATCAAGCGGGACCCGGCGCTGAACGAGGCGGCGATGGCCAAGGTGCGCGCCGATAAGGAGCGCGAGGTCCGGGCGGGCCACGACGGGACCTGGGTGGCGCACCCGGGCCTGGTGGGGCTGGCCCGGGAGGTCTTCGACCGGGAGATGCCGGGTCCACACCAGCTCCACCGGCTGCGCGAGGACGTCTCGGTGCAGGCCGCGGATCTGCTGGCGGTGCCGCCGGGCACCAGCACGGCCGAGGGCCTGCGCTGGAATGTGCGGGTCGGCATCGAGTACCTGGCGGCCTGGCTGGGCGGCGAGGGCTGCGTGCCGCTCTACGACCTGATGGAGGACGCCGCGACGGCCGAGATCTCTCGGGCCCAGGTCTGGCAGCAGGTCCACCACGGCGTGCGGCTGGACGACGGCAGCCTCGTCGACGCCGCGCGGGTGGCCGAGCTGGTCCGAGAGGTCAGCGATGGGCCGGCCGCCGAGCTGTTCCTGGCGATGTCGACGGCCCCGCAGTGCGCCGACTTCCTGACCCTGGCCGCCTACGAGCGGCTCTCCTAGCAGTGTTTGACTAGCAGTGTTTGACTAGCAGTGTTCGACTAGCAGTGTTCGACCAGCACCGTTCACCCCACCGGAGGTTCCATGACCCAGACCGCCCGACTCCCCCGCCCCGCCTCGCTCCCCGACCGCTGGGACGGCATCGTCCGCCCCTACAGCGAGGCCGACGTGCTGCGCCTGCGCGGCAGCTACACGATCCGCCACACCGTCGCCGAGCTGGGCGCCGAGCGGCTGTGGGAGCTGCTGCACACGCGGCCCTACGTGACCTCGCTGGGGGCGATGAGCGGCAACCAGGCGATGCAGCAGGTGCGGGCCGGGCTGGAGGCGATCTACCTGAGCGGCTGGCAGACGGCGGCGGACGCCAACGTCTCGGGGCAGGTCTACCCGGACCAGAGCCTCTACCCGGTCAACTCGGTGCCGGAGCTGGTGCGCAAGCTGAACGCGGCCCTGCTGCGCGCCGACCAGGTCGAGCACAGCGAGGGCGGGGCGCAGCGCTACTGGCTGGCGCCGATCGTGGCCGACGCCGAGGCGGGCTTCGGCGGGCCGCTGAACGCCTACGAGCTGATGCGGGCGATGATCGAGGCGGGGGCGGCCGGCGTGCACTTCGAGGACCAGCTCGCCAGCGAGAAGAAGTGCGGGCACCTGGGCGGCAAGGTGCTGGTGCCGACCAGCCAGTTCATCCGCACCCTGGTGGCGGCGCGGCTGGCCGCCGATGTGCTGGACGTGCCGACGCTGCTGATCGCCCGCACCGACGCCGACAGCGCGACGCTGTTGACCAGCGACATCGACCCGGCGGACCGGCCCTTCCTGACCGGCGAGCGGACCTCGGAGGGCTTCTTCCGGGTGCGCGGCGGGATGGAGGCCTGCATCGCGCGGGGGCTGGCCTATGCGCCCTACGCCGACCTGGTCTGGATGGAGACCGGGCACCCCGACCTGGAGCAGGCCCGCACCTTCGCCGAGGCGATGCACGCCCGCTTCCCGGGCAAGATGCTGGCCTACAACTGTTCGCCCTCCTTCAACTGGCGCAAGCACCTGGACGACGCGACGATCGCCCGCTTCCAGCAGGAGCTGGGGGCGATGGGCTACAAGTTCCAGTTCGTCACGCTGGCGGGCTTCCACGCCCTGAACTGGTCGATGTTCGACCTCGCCCGCGGCTACGGCGAGCGCGGGATGAGCGCCTACGCCGACCTGCAGGACGCCGAGTTCGCGGGGGTGCCCGCCGGCTACACGGCGGTCCGGCACCAGCGGGAGGTGGGCACGGGCTACTTCGACGAGGTGCGCAGCGTGATCAGCGGGGGCGAGGCCAGCACCGCGGCGCTGGCGGGCTCGACCGAGGCGGAGCAGTTCGCGGGGTGAGCGCCGGGGGTTCCAACAGGCGGAGGCCAGAAGTGCCATCCGTAAATCACGGATGCCGGTTCTGTCCTCTCGGAGCTTCGTTCTGGACCGGCTTGGGGAGCATCTCGGTCAGAAAGTGACCGATTCGCCGCCTGACCCACCGAGAATCGACCGATTCGAGCCCGCGTGGAGGACAGAAGTGCCATCCGCAAATCACGGACGGGACTTCTGTCCTCCCACCTGCAACGGTCGGGTTCCCGTTTTCGATTCCCACGAGAAGGGCGATTGCAGCGCTCTGGACGCCAGCAGCGCCGGGGATCCCTTCAATCCGGCGGGCAACCCGCATGGCACAATCGCCAGCGGGCCGGTGATATGCAGAACATCCGCTCGAATGCCGAGGGTGTGGCGACCATCGACGTGATGGCCGAGGGGGTGACCCTGGGCAAAGGGGGGCTCAACGACGTGGCGAGCCGCGCCGTCGTGGTGCACGCATTGCCGGACGACTACCGCAGCCACCCGCGGGGAACGCGGGCGATCGGGTCGCCTGCGGGGTGATGGTGATCGGGGGCTGAGCTTGCATGCTGTCTCTCGACCGACTCCCCGTGGATGAGACCCTACCACCCCCACGTCCGCGCATCCGGCACGAGACTGCGGCCCGTTGCACGCCAGGTAGTGCACCGGCTCACGTGCCTCCGTGCCCTTGTACGTTGTGGAGGCTCTCCCCACCACCCAGATCAGTGTCGTAGGCC
>ERZ761602.2954-NODE-2954-length-25213-cov-11.245449_pt1 | contig 25213 bp, 24 predicted proteins | sample MGYA00512165_ERZ761602 | MGnify/ENA primary metagenome ERZ761602 (study PRJEB28899, sample SAMN02445085) | bioreactor sludge metagenome | biome: EBPR sludge; isolation source: Thorneside wastewater treatment plant | place: Australia: Brisbane, Thorneside...
CCTTCCTGGCCATGTGGTGGTGCTGGCTGGGCCACACCTTCCACGGCACGCGCTTCGACCGGGACCTGCCGCGCCAGCGCCTGGTGGGCTTCCTGCAGATCGGTGCGGTGACCCTGATCGGCTACGGCGTCTCGGCGCCGCTCACCGAGCGGGCCTGGGCCTTCGGCACCGGCATCGCGGCGTTCAAGCTGCTGCTGGCACTGGCCTACCTGGCCGAGCGGCGCTGGAGCGGCGCGGCCGGGCTGATCCGCGTGTACGCGTCGCTCTACGCGGTGCAGGCGCTGCTGTGGCTGGCCGGGGCTGCGCTGCCCGCCGTACGCTGGGCCTGCTGGGCGCTGGCGCTGGGGCTCGACCTGGTCTCGCCCTGGCTGGTCGCCCGCCACACCGCGGCCGTGCCGCCGCACCCGGAGCACCTGCCGGAGCGTTTCGGCCTGTTCACCATCATCCTGCTCGGCGAAGGCATGGCCTCGGTGGTGCATGCGCTGGACCACGGCGAACACATCCACGCCTCCGGCGCGGTCGCCGCCGTGGCGGGCGCGGTCCTGAGCTTCGCGTTGTGGCTGGCGTATTTCGACCGCGTGAAGGGCCACGGCGAACGCCACGTGGCCGACGCGGCGGCGGGCCGCCGGATGCGGCTGTGGGCCTACGGGCACGTGCCGCTGTACATGGGCATCGCCAGCCTGGCCGCCGGCACCGTGGCGCTGGCCTCGCCCGGGGCGCTGACTCCGACCAGCGCCGCCATCTACCTCGGCGGCCTGCTGTTGACCGGCGTGGGCCTGGTGCTGCTGGGGCGTGCGCGCTCGGGCCACGCGGCCATCAGTTAGCCACCAGGCTCGCGCCCGGCACCTTCGCAGCTCGCCTGTCGAACGTCCACAGAGGCGGCTCCCCTTGAGTGTCCCATCGGGCATTGCCGACCACACCAGCTTGGTTCCGGGCTGTGCCTGGACAAGGGCTCGGATGTCAGCGGGCACCGTTGTCTGGCCCTTGGCCGGGATGGTCGACTCGGCCACGGGGATCTCGAGCCGGCTGCAGCGGCGCACCGCAAGCATCTCGCGCCTCGGCTCGGACAGGGCCTGCGTGGAGGATGCTGTCGGCCCAGGAATGCCACGGTCCTGGCCCATGCGTCGTCGGTGTCGTCAGCACGGTAGACCAAGCTGGAGTTCGGCAGCTTGAATCCACGTCCGGCCTCGGGGTCGGTCACCCACTCGAACGCCACCTTCCTGGGCGCACTCGCCAGCGCCCGCATGAGCCCGATCGGGCAGCCGCTTCTGTCCTGCGCGGAGGGCCGAAGGCGATGCGGCAACTGACCGCTGCCGTCTGCGACATCCGCCGTGCGCCGCATGAGGGGCAGAAGGCTCGCCGTTTGCAGCTGAAGGCCAGCAGCCTGTCGTGGCCGCAGCTGCCGCAGCGCCGCCTGAGGACGCCATGGGCCAGGGTGCCGCACTCGAGAAAGGCTTCGAACTCTTCTTTGGTGAACCGGGGCGGAGCGGCCCGGCGCCGGTTCTGGCCTCGGTGTGGGCATCGACCGCGTTGTACCGCGGCGCGCCAACGACGTCGGGCGACGCCAACGGCCTGACGGTCGGCATCTCCGTCATTGCCCAGTCCACTGCGCCGCCCGCGCCATCAAACCCTGGCCACACCAGCAGCTGCGGCTCGACGGGACTGGCCGTCCCTCAAGACCGCCTCCTCATCGTCGAACAGAGGCAGAACCGCGAGTCGAGGCTGACCGGTCGAGGCGTACAGCTCGAGTCGCGGCGGGCCATCAACGACGTGGCCCTGCGCGGCTCCCCTCGGCTGATCCCGGCGTGCCCGGCATCCAGCCCGTACGGGCTGCGGGCCTACACGACCCGCCGGGACACGGCCCGGCGTCGGCTGCCGCGTCCGCCCAGGTGGCGATCGACGAGCCGTTCGGCCATCAGTCGACGGACCACCACCAGCGCCGGCGGCGGCGTGCGCCGCCTGAGCGTCACGAGGCCGAAGCGTGCCGCCGCCGCCAGTGCAGGCCTCATCTCCAGCTCGACCAGGTCGGGCGCGGCGGCGCGGATGGCCAGCAGCACGGCGTCGCTGTGGCGTGCGACCTCGACCAGGCTCGCGATCTCGTCGCAGCGCAGCGTCACGCAGGCGTCGGGGTGCGCCATGGGCCCGTAACGATCGACCAGCAGCCGCGCCACCTCGTCCGACAGCGGCGTGCTGGCCACGGGATAGCGCAGCACGTCGTCGATGCCCGTTCCCATGCGACGACGGCTGCCCGATCCGGCCTCGAGCAGCGGGTGGCCACGGCGCACCATGAACGCGCCGGCCATCTCGTGGACGAAGGCCATGTCGAGGTCCGGCGCCGGGCGCAGCGACCGCGCGTCGAGCACCAGCGCATCCAGCGCGCGGTCGCGCAGCGCCTGCACCAGCAGCGCCGTGTTGGCCCGCGTGACGTCCAGACGCACGCGCGGCCTCTCGCGGGCCATCGTCAGCAGCAGCGGCGTCATCAGCATGGCCCCGGGCCCCGAGCCCATGCCGATGCGCAGCACGCCTTCCTCGTCTTCGCCGGCCCGCCGGCCGCTGTCGCGCAGATCGTCGGCGGCCAGCACCAGTTCGCGCGTGCGTTCGAGCGCCTGGCGTCCGAACGGCGTGAGTTCGCTGACGCGCCCGATGCGGTCGAACAGCCGCTGGCCGAGCTCCTCTTCCAGCGCGGCGATGCTGCGGCTGAGCGCCGGCTGCGTCAGGTGCATCGCCGAGGCGGACCGGGCGAACGAGCCGGTCTGCGCCAGCGAGATGAAGTGCCTCAGCTGGACCAGGGTCATCGCGGGCCTCCTCCCAAGGCGTAACGTCGAACTCATCGTAATCGAACGAACAATGCATTGGACAGGCGGTTCGCGGCTGCCTACATTGCGGGCGCGTCCCACACCCGTCGCTCGACGAGCCCTCTCGAGGAGTCCACATGCCCAAGCTCGACATCCTTCGGACGCTGGCCTTGTCGGCCGGCCTGCTGATCGCCTCCGGCGCCGCGCTGGCGCAGGCCTATCCGGCCAAGCCGGTCAACCTGATGGTGCCGTACCCGGCCGGCGGGCCGTCGGATGCGATCGCCCGCATCTTCAACGCGCCGCTCGGCAAGGAGATGGGCCAGCAGGTGCTGGTGGAGAACCTGGGCGGCGTCAGCGGCGCGCTGGCGGCGCAGAAGGTCCTGGCTGCCCCCGCCGACGGCCACTACGTCTTCCAGGGCTCGCCGAACGAGGTGATCCTCTCGCCGCTGGCCAACGCGGCGGTCAAGCTGAAGACCGAGGACTTCCGCCTCGTGCATCCGGTGGCCGACGCGGTGATGGTGTTCGTCACGCGCAAGGACCTGCCGGTCAGCAGCGTCGACGAGCTGATCGCGCTGGCCCGCAAGTCGGCCGACAAGCCGCTGACCTACGGCAGCGTGGGCATCGGCTCGCTCTACCACCTGATCCTGGAGAACGTGCAGGCGCAGACCGGCATCAAGCTCGCGCACGTGCCGTACAAGGGCAACGCACCGCTGCTGCAGGACATCGGCGGCGGCCAGGTCGACTTCGCCGTGCTGGTCTACAGCGCCGCGATGGGCGCGCTGGCCGAGCAGGGCCGGGTCAAGGTCATCGGCCAGCTCGGCGCGCAGCGTTCCGAGCTGCTGAAGAACGTGCCGGCGGCCAACGAAGGCAAGGAGCTGAAGAGCTTCGCCTACAAGATCTGGACCGGCTTCATGGTGCCGAAGAGCACCCCGGAGGACGTGGTCAAACGCCTGCACGCGGCCATCGGCAAGACGCTGCAGGACCCGGCCGTGCGCTCGCAGCTGGCCGCGCAGACGCAGGTCGCCTCGGCGCCGGTCAGCCTGGCCGAGGCCGCGCGGTTCTTCGAGGCCGAGACGGCGCGCTACCGCGCCATCGCCCGGCAGATCAACCTGCAGCCGCAGTGAACGACCCGCAGCCCGGCCGGCACGGGCAGCAGAAGACGTGACGGCCGGTCCGATGTCGCCAGCCGGTGCGCCGAGCGGAAGCGGCACGGCCCGCGCTGCGGTCAAGGAGGCCCTCGACGCGGCCGGCTGACACCGATCCCTGCAGGAGAGCGCCCCGGCTCGCGCGACAGGCGGACCGGGGCCACCGAAGGCGCAAACTCCCATGCACGCTCAGGTCCCGTACTGCACACCACCTTTCGCCGTCTGGAGAGTCGTCACCGACGTGACGCACCGAAGGAGCAAGGCCCGGGGCGGGAAGGCCCCCGGTTGAATCTCTCAGGTACCAAGGACAGGGGGAGCGGCAAGCGAACGACGCGCGTCGTTCGCCACCTCTGTTCCTGGAGATCCGTCATGAGAGTCACCATCCTCGGCGCCGGCCTGCTCGGCGTCACCTCGGCCTACTTCCTGCGCCAGCAGGGCCACGACGTCACCGTCGTCGACCGCCAGGCCTCGCCCGCGGCCGAGACCAGCTTCGCCAATGGCGGCCAGATCTCGGTGAGCCACGCCGAACCCTGGGCCAACCCGGGCGCGCCGCTGAAGGTGCTGAAGTGGCTGGGCCAGGAAGATGCGCCGCTGCTCTTCCGCATCCGCGCCGACATGCGGCAGTGGCTGTGGGGCCTGCAGTTCCTGCGCGAGTGCACGCCGGCGCGCACCCGGCACAACATCGAGCAGATCGTGCGCCTGGGCACCTACAGCCGCGACACGCTGCAGCAGCTGCGGCGCGACATCGGCATCCGCTACGAGGAGCGCACGCAGGGCATCCTGCACTTCTACACGAGCCAGAAGGAGTTCGACGGCGCCGAGGCCCCGGCGGCGCAGATGCGCGAGCTCGGCTGCGACCGCCGCGTGATCTCGGCCGACGAGGCGGTGGCGATCGAGCCGGCGCTGCGCCACATCCGTCCCGCGCTGGCCGGCGCCACCTTTACCGCCGAGGACGAGTCGGGCGACGCCAACCGCTTCGCGCGCGAGCTGGTCGAGCGCTGCCAGGCCGACGGCGTGCGGTTCCTGATGAGCCACACCGTCACCGCGCTGCGCGAGGCCGGCGGCGTCATCGACCACGTCGAGGCCACCGACAGCGAAGGCCGCTTCCAGCGCCTGCGTGCCGATGCCTACGTGCTGGCGATGGGCAGCCTGAGCCCGCTGTACGCGGCGCCACTGGGCATCCGGCTGCCGATCTACCCGGCCAAGGGCTACTCGGTGACGATGCCGGTGAAGGACGCGTCGATGGCCCACCAGGTGTCGCTGACCGACGACGAGTACAAGCTCGTGTTCTCGCGCCTGGGCGACCGGCTGCGCATCGCCGGCACGGCCGAGCTCAACGGCTACGACCGCGACCTGAACCGCGTGCGCTGCGAAGCCATCGTCCGCCGCGTCGAGGAGCTCTTCCCCGGCGCCGGCGACACGAGCCAGGCGCAGTTCTGGACCGGCCTGCGCCCCGCCACGCCGAGCAACGTGCCGATCATCGGACGCTCGAAGCTGCCCAACCTGTTCCTCAACACGGGGCACGGCACCCTGGGCTGGACCCACGCCTGCGGATCGGGCAAGAGCATCGCGCGCATCGTCGGCGGCCTGCAGCCCGAGGTCGACTTCGCATTCGTCGGGGCCGAGCCGCGTTCGGTCCGCGGCCGGCCCGCGGCGCAGCCCGTGCCGAACTGACGGTTGGGTCGCGGCTGCCGGCCCGTCAGCGGTGGCGCGCCGCCGGTCGTTCCCGCGCGAAGCCGGCGCCTTGCGCCGCCGCGCGTGAAGACCGCATCGGCTCCGGGCTCCAGGCCGGGGGACAGCGTCGCGCGGGCGATCAAGGGCGGCGAGGCGCGGCTGATGACTGCCGGTGGCGTCGTCGCGCCGGGTGGCCGTGCCGACGTTGATCACCGCGGCGGTGGACACGCCCGCCAGCAGCGTGCACAGCGCCAGCGGCAGCAGCACGAGGCGCAGCACCTGGCCGTCGCGCAGGCCCCCCGACGTTGGCGCCGAAGCCGTTCACCCGCGCCGGTAGCGCGACGGCGTCTGGTGGAAGCGCGCCGCGAAGGCGCGGTTGAAGTGGCTGAGGGTCGGGTAGCCGCAGTCGTGCGCGATCTCGGCCACCGGGCGGGTGCTGCCGCGCAGCCGCACCGCAGCCTCGCTGCAGCGCACGTCGTTCAGGTAGGTCGTCCAGGTCTTGCCCGTCTCGCGGCGGAAGAAGCGGCTGAACGCGGCCGGGCTGATGTGCGCCACCCGGGCCGCGTCCTCCACGTAGAGCGGCTCGGCCAGGTGCGCGTGGATCCAGCCGATCACGCGGTCGATCCGGGCCGTGCCGGCCCACTCGGCTTGGTCGGCCTGGTCGCCCCGTTCGTTCGCGGCGGCCCGGTCTACCCTGCCGGCCTTGTCGGCGCCCCAGCCCCCGCTCGAACTCGGCCCGCGCAGCACCGCGGCCGACAGCGGCTTCAGCGAGCGGCCATGCTGCATCAGCGCCCGCAGCACCAGCACGAACAGCGACAGGCGCTGCAGCGCATCGGCCGTGTCCATGGCCTGCAGCGCGGCCGCCACCGGCGCATGGGCCTGGCCCGCCACGCGCAGGCCGCGCCGCGCCCGCGCCATCAGCGGCCGGGCGGCGTGCAGCTCGGGCCACAGCGGGCTGGCCAGCAGCGCCTGCGGGAACTGCAGCACGCGCGCCTGGAACGGCGGCTCGTCGTCCCCCGCCTGGCCGGCCCACAGGTGCGGCACCTGCGGGCCGAGCAGCACCAGGTCGCCGTCGTGGAAGGGCTCGGCACTGTCACCCACGAAGCGCACGCCGCGGCCACGCAGCACCCAGGTCAGCTCGATCTGGTCGTGCCGGTGGCGCGGCCCGCCGAAGCTGCGCTGCTCGAGCGCCAGGAAGCGGAAGGCCGTATCCGGGTGGGTGACATGTTCTTCGCTGACCCGCATCTGCATCATTCTGCGCGCATCGGGTTGAAATAAGGTCATTCCGGGTCAGCGCCCAAGGTGGCGCGCGCACCGGCCCGCCCGCACACTGCGGCGCGTGACGAGCACTCCCCCGAACACCGACTGGTGGCGCGGCGCCACGCTGTACCAGGTCTACCCACGCAGCTTCGCCGACAGCGATGGCGACGGCATCGGCGACCTGCCCGGCATCACCGCGCGGCTGCCCTACATCGCCAGCCTGGGCGTCGACGGCGTGTGGATCTCGCCCTTCTTCCCGAGCCCGATGCGCGACTTCGGCTACGACGTGAGCGACCACCGCGCCGTCGACCCGATGTTCGGCACCCTGGCCGATGCCGACGCGCTGGTGGCCGAGGCACACCGGCTGGGCCTGAAGGTGCTGATCGACCAGGTGTGGAGCCACACCGCGGCCGAGCACCCCTGGTTCCAGGAGAGCCGCGCGAGCCGCGACAACCCCAAGGCCGACTGGTACGTGTGGGCCGATGCCCGCGAGGATGGCACGCCGCCCAACAACTGGCTCAGCTGGATGGGCGGCCCGGCCTGGCGCTGGGAACCGCGCCGCCGGCAGTACCACCTGCACCACTTCCTGCCGCAGATGCCGGACCTGAACTTCCACTGCCCGGCGGTGCAGGACGCCGTGCTCGAGATCGCCCGCTTCTGGCTGGACCGCGGCGTGGACGGCTTCCGCCTGGACACGGCCAACCTCTACGCCCACGACCCGCAGCTGCGCGACAACCCGCCCGCGCGGCCCGACCAGCGCGGCGACAGCCCGGTGCTGATGCAGCACCATGCCTACACGATGGACCAGCCGGAGTCGCTGGCCTTCCTGCAGCGCCTGCGGCGCCTGATGGACGCCTACACCGGCGTGATGACCGTGGGCGAGATCGGCGGCGCCGACGCGCTGGCCACGATGCGGGCCTACACGCGCGGCCAGGCGGCCCTGCACACCGCCTACTCCTTCGCCTTCCTCGGGGCACGGCCCGATGCGGCCGCGGTAGCCGCGCAACTGGCGCCCTGGGCCGACGGTGAGGGTTGGCCGTCCTGGGCCTTCTCCAACCACGACGTGCCGCGCGTGGCCACGCGCTGGCACCAGGGCAGCGCGGCGGGCTTCGGATTCGGCGGCGGTGCCGCTGGCGCGGCCGCCGGCAGCGCCGCCCCGGCCGGCCCCGGCCCGCTGACCTGGATGGCGCTGCTGATGGCGCTGCGCGGCACGGTGTTCGTCTACCAGGGCGAAGAGCTCGGCCTCGGCCAGAGCGAGGTGCCCTTCGAGCGGCTGCAGGACCCCTATGGCCTCGCCCACTGGCCGCTGAACCCCGGCCGCGACGGCTGCCGCACGCCGATGCCCTGGCGGCGCGACGCGCCCCACGCCGGGTTCAGCACCGCCGAGCCGTGGTTGCCGGCCGACCCGGCGCATGCTGCGCGGGCGGTGGATGTGCAAGCGCCCGATCCAGGATCCATGCTGAACCAGACCCGCGCGCTGATCCGGCTGCGGCGGGCGCAGCCGGCCCTGCGCGGCGGCGGCTGCGAGGTGCTGGCGGCCGAGGGCCCCGTGCTGGCGCTGCGCCGTGGCGAGGGCCCGCACGGCGTGATCGCCCTGTTCAACCTCGGCGCCGAGCCGGCGGCCGCGCCGGCGGGCCTCCCGCCGACGGTGCTCGACCCGGCGCATGCCTTGTGGTGCAGCGCGCCCGACCTCTCGGCCGGCCGCCTGATGCCGGGTGGCGCCGCAGCCTTCTACCGAGGCGAATCCTGACCCTCAGTCCACAGAACCCAACACCACGCTTCTCGCAGACAACCCATGACCGACCTCGACACCCACTACCCCCTCACCGCCGAGCAGATCGCGGAGTTCCGGCGCGACGGCTTCATCAAGCTCAAGCACGTGCTCGCCCCCGAGACCCTGGCGCACTTCGGCGCCGAGATCACACGGCTGACCATCGAACTGAACACCGAGCAGCGGCCGCTCGAGGAGCGCAGCACCTACGACAAGGCGTTCCTGCAGGTGATGAACTTGTGGGAGCAGAGCCCGCTGGTGGGCCGCTTCGTGATGGGCCAGCGCCTGGGCCGCATCGCGACCGAGCTGCTGGAGGTGGCGGGTGTGCGCCTGTACCACGACCAGTCGCTGTACAAGGAGCCGGGCGGCGGCATCACGCCGGCACACGCCGACCAGCACTACTGGCCTCTCGCCAGCGATCGCACCATCACCGCGTGGATCCCGCTGCAGGCGGTGCCGGTGCAGATGGGCCCGCTGGGCTTCTACGCACGCAGCCAGTCGGTCGAGTTCGGGCGTGACCTCGGCATCAGCGACGAGAGCGAGGACAGGATCAGCGCCAACATGGCGAGGCACGGCTTCGAGTTCGCGAGCAGCGCCTTCGACCTGGGTGAGGTCAGCTTCCACCTGGGCTGGACCTTCCACAAGGCCGGCGCCAACACCAGTGACCGACCGCGCTCGGTGATGACCATCATCTACATGGACGCCGCGATGCGGCTCGCGCCGGCGCTCAACGCGGTGCAGGCCAACGACCGCGACCAGTGGTGCCCCGGCGCGCGCGAGGGCGAAGCGATCGACACGCGCAAGAACCCGGTGGTCTGGTGCCGGGGCTGACTGCCCCGCCTGCCAGGGCTGCTGCCTGCCGGATGTTCCGCCCTCTTCCACCCCATGCCACCGCTTTGGAGCCCGCCATGCCGCTCACCCGCCGCCACACCCTGTCGCTGACCTGCGCACTGCCGATGGCGGCCACCGTCAAGCTGCCGATGCTGCTGTCCGCCTGCGCCCAGCCCGCTGCCGATCCGAATCCGAACCCGAGCCCGGCCCCGACGCCAGCCCCGGCACCGGCGATGCCCACCTTGCGCTTCGGCCGGCTGGAGCGGCTGCCTACCATCGCCTCGCGCCACGTCGACCCGCGGCCGGTCGACGTCTGGCTGCCGCCGGGCTACGACGGCCGCAGGCCGCATGCCGTGCTCTACATGCACGACGGCCAGATGCTGTTCGATCCCGCCAGCACCTGGAACCAGCAGGCCTGGGAGGTGGACCGCATGGCCGCGCCGCTGCTGGCCGACGGGCGGCTGCGCGACCTCATCGTCGTCGGGCCCTGGAACAACGACAAGCTGCGCTTCGCCGAGTACTTTCCGCAGGCCTGGATCGCCCACCTCGACGCCACCTGGCGCCAGGCCCTGGCCGAGCGGGCGCTGAACGGCCCGCCGCGCAGCGATGCCTACCTGCGCTTCCTGGTGGAGGAACTCAAGCCCGCGATCGACGCGCGTTATGCCACCCGACCCGGGCGCGCGCACTGCTTCCTCGCCGGCTCCAGCATGGGCGGGCTGATCAGCCTGTACGGCCTGTGCGAGTACCCGCGGGTCTTCGGCGGTGCGGCGTGCCTGAGCACCCACTGGATCGGCGGCTTCGAGCGCAACACCGTGGTGCCGGCCGCGGCGCTGCGCTACCTGCGCGACAAGCTGCCTCCGCCCGACAGCGTGCGCCTGTGGCTGGACCGCGGCGACCAGGAGCTCGACGCGCTGTACGACCAGGCCCAGACCCAGGTCGATGCGCTGATGGCCGAGAAAGGCTTCCGGCCGCCGCGCTTCCACAGCCAGGTGTTCACCGGCACGGGGCACAGCGAGCGCGCCTGGCGCGACCGGCTGCCCGAGGTGCTGGGCTTCCTGCTGGGGGCGTGATGCGGGTCTGGACCACGCTTCGGCTCGGACTGTTGCTGGTGTGCGTCGGCCTGGCACCCGTGGGCAGCGCCTGCGCATCGGACTTCACCCGCCACGTCGACCCCTTCATCGGCACCGACGGCACAGGCCACGTGACCCCTGGCGCCACCGTTCCCTTCGGCTTGGTGTTCCCCGCGCCCGACAACGCCGACCGCGGCTGGTCCTACAGCGCTGGCTACCAGTTCCGCAACCCGCGCATCCTGGGCTTTTCCAATACCCACCACAGCGGCGCCGGCATCCCCGAGCTGGGCGACGTGCTGCTGCAGCCGCGCAGCGGCTGGCACTGGACGAGCGCGACGCGCGACTTCAGCGCCACCAAGTCCCAGGAGCAGGCCCGCCCCGGCCATTACGCCGTGCGCCTGGCGGCCCACGGGGTGCGGGTGGAACTCACCGCCGCGCCCAAGGTGGCGCTGCAGCGCTACCGTTTCGACCGCCCGGGCCGCGTGCAGGTGCTGGTGGACCTTCAGCACGGCCTGCACTTCGTGGAAGGGCCCGCAGCGCTGGCCGCCCAGGTGACCCCGCGCGACGACGGCCTGCTGGGTACCGTGTGGCGGCGCAACTGGGTCGAGCGGCAGCTGTCGTTCGTGGTCCAGTTCAGCCAGCCGGTGCTGAAGCGCCAGACGTTGCCGGAGCGCCCGGGCGAAAGGGCACCGCGTTTCGTGCTCGACTTCGATCTCGGCCGCGGTCAGGTGCTCGAAGCGCGCGTCGCGCTGTCCACCGTGGACGAGGCGGGCGCGCTGGTCAACCTGGCCACCGCCGCCGGCCGCAGCTTCGATGCGGTGCGTACCGCGGCGGATGCCGAATGGAACGCGTTGCTCGGCCGCATCCGCATCGAAGGCGACGCGCGCACGAAGCGGCTCTTCTACTCGGCGCTGTACCGCACGCTGCAGCACCCGAGCGACATCGCCGACGCCGACGGCCGGGTGCGAGGCCCGCGCGGCGAGGTGATGACCGCGCCCGACGGCGTCTACTACTCGACGCTGAGCCTGTGGGACACCTTCCGCGCCTCGCACCCACTGTTCACGCTGATCGTGCCCGAGCGCGTGCCCGGCTTCGTCAACACCATGCTGGCCCACCACCGCCAGATGGGCTGGCTGCCGCTGTGGACCAGCTGGGGCCGCGAGACCTACACCATGATCGGCAACCCCGCGCTGCCGGTGATCGCCGACGCGCTGCTCAAGGGCTTCGGCGCCAACGGAGCCATCGACGAGCAGGCGGCGCTGGCCGCGATGGTGGCGACCAGCACGCGCGAGCGGCCCGATGCGCCCGAATGGGCCCAGCGCAGCTGGGCGGTGCTCGACCGCCATGGCTACCTGCCCTTCGACCTGCAGCCCGGCGAATCGGTCAGCAAGACCGCCGAGTGGGGCTACGGCGATGCCGCCGTGGCGGCAGTGGCCGAGCGCCTGGGGCAGGCCGATTTGGCCCAGCGCTTCCGCAAGCGCTCGCGCAGCTGGCTGAGCCTGTTCGACGACGAAACAGGCACGCTGCGCGGCAGGGACAGCCAGGGCCGCTGGCGCACGCCCTTCGACCCGGTGGTGGCCACCTCGCCGATGAACAACCCCGGCGACTACACCGAAGCCAACGCCTGGCAGTACACCGCCACGCCCGCGCTGCACGACGCCGAAGGCTTCCGCCAGCGCCTGGGCGGGCCGCAGGCGCTGGAGGCCTGGCTGGACCGCTTCTTCAGCCTGCCCGTGCCCCGTCCCGACAAGCACCTGGGCCAGGAGGCCCTGATCGGTCAGTACGCCCACGGCAACGAGCCCAGCCACCACATTACCTGGATCTACGCGTACACAGACGCGCCGCACAAGGGCCAGCACCTGCGCGAGCGCATCGTGCGGCATTTCTACGGCACCGGCCCGGCCGGCCTGGTGGGCAATGACGACGTGGGCCAGATGAGCGCCTGGCTGGTGTTCGCGATGCTGGGCTTCTACCCGGCCCAGCCCGCCAGCGGCGAGTACGTGCTCGGCGCGCCCATGGTCGATGCGGAGCTTCGGCTGGGGGCGGGCCGCGTGCTGGCCATCACCGGCCGCGGCCGACGTGCCGTGCTCGATGGCAAGCCCCTGTCCGGGCCTGCCGTGCCGCACGCGGTGCTGGTGGCGGGCGGGGTGCTGCGGTTCCGGTGAGCCTGGCGCGGGCCGGCACGCCCGGCAGGGCGTGCGCGCATGTCGACTCATTGCCAACGGCTCGGAGCGTTGGCAGATGTGCCAACATGTGGGTCGAGTTGATCACCCGCTTCGAGGATGTCACGCCAGAAGGCGGTGTGATCGAGTCGGTGGTCTGGCGGGAGCCCCAGCCCGTGCCGCCCAGCACCCATGCCTACAAGTAACGTGCCGTCTACGTGCTCGGCGGGGAGCGCATCGTCGGCTTCGGCAACGAGCGTGGCCAGGGTGACCCCCGCCACATCGGGCGCGACGAGCGACCCTGGCTGTTCGTCTCGGTTGATCGGCTGATCGACGACTTCATCGCGGCCGTGGAGGCCGCACGGAGCACGCCATGACCACCCCGGCCCGCCACCTCGCCATCACGCTGCAGGCCGACTGGCGCGCGGCGCTGCGCGAGGCCGGGCAGCGCGAGCAGGCCACCCCCTGCCAGGGCGAGGTGCTGAATGTCGAGAGCCCGGGCAGCTTCCTCTCGCGCCTGAGCGAGAAGCGCTGGGCGCTGGCGAGGGCCATGCAGGGCCAGGGCGAGCTGGCCGTGCGCGAGCTGGCGCGGCGCGTGGGCCGCGACGTCAAGCGGGTGCACGAGGATGTGCAGACGCCGATCGAGCTCGGCCTGGTCGAGCGGGTGGCCTCCGGCGCCGTGGTCTGCCCGTTCGACGAGGTGCACATCGACAGGCGGCTTCAGGCGCCGAGGGGGAGGGCGGCGCGAACCTGCCGAGCTGTCGATGGCGACTGCGACCGCCGCGGCCCCTCTGTCTGGGAGAGCAAGAAGATATGGGACGGCGAGCGCGAGGCTGCTGCCGCACCAGCGCGGCCTCACCGCCACATCGACGCGCCGACAGCGCTTGCCGGGTTCGCCACCACCACACCGCACCATGATCACCCTGCACTACCACCCCAGCAACGCCAGCATGGCGCCGCACATGCTGCTGCGCGAGCTCGGCTTGCCCTTTGAGCTGGCGCTGGTCGACCGCGCCCGTGATGCGCACAAGTCAGCCGCCTACCTGAAGCTCAACCCGAACGGGTTGATCCCGGTGCTGGTCGATGGCGACCTGGTGCTGTACGAGACTGCGGCCATCGTGCTGCACCTGGTGGACACGCACCCTCAGGCCGGCCTGGCGCCGGCCGTGGGCACGGCCGAGAGGGCGCAGTTCTACAAGTGGCTGGTCTGGCTCTCGGCCACGCTGCAGGCGCAGATGCCGCTGTACTTCTACGCCGACCGCTACGTGGCCCCCGGCAACGCCAGCGGCGCCGCCGAGGTGAAGGCCCGGGCCGAGGCGGCGATCGCCGCGCTGGTCGACCAGATCGAGGCGCACCTTGCCGGCCACGGCGAGCCCTGGTTCATGGGCGAGCGCTACAGCGCGCTCGATGCCTACGCGCTGATGCTGACCCGCTGGACCCGCGGCATGGCCCGGCCGGCGCGCCTGCTGCCGGCCATCGGCGCCTGGCAGCAGCGCATGCTGGCGCGGCCGGCGGTACGGGCCGCCTTCGACGCCGAACGCCTGGCGGAGCCCCTGGTATGAGCGCGCACCTGCTGCCGTGCCGCCGGCCCCGCGGCCTGCGCGGCGGCCCGTCGCGCCGCCGCGCGCTGGCCCGCCTGGCCGCGCTGGCCGCGCTGGCCGCCCTGGGCCTGCGCCCGCGGCACGCGGCCGCCCAGCCGGCCGATGCCGGCACCACCACCACGACCCGCCTGCTCCGCGAGCGCCTGCCCTTCCGCGGCGCCGGGCTGGCGGCAGCGGTGGTCGACGGCGAGGCCCTGCGATTCGCCAGCGCCGGCGACGAGCCGGCCCCGGTGACGCCCGACACGCTGTTCGAGCTGGGCTCGGTCACCAAGACCTTCACCGCGCTGCTGCTGGCCGAGTCGGTTGTGCGCGGTGAACTGTCGCTGGACGACCCGGTCGAGGCGGCGCTGCCCGATGGCCTGCGCCTGCGCGACGTGGCCGGCGCGCCAATCACCTGGGCCGATCTGGCCACCCACCGGTCCGGCCTGCCGCGCCTGCCCGCCAACCTGCGTGACCCGAGCGGCGCCGACCCCTACGACTACAGCCGCCGCGAGCTGCTCGCGTTCATCGCGGATTGGCGGCCCACGCTGCGGCGCGATGCCGCCTGGGGCTATTCCAACCTGGGCTACGGCCTGCTGGCCGAGGCGCTGGCGCTGCAGGCCGGCCAGCCTTATGCCGCGCTGCTGCAGGCCCGGGTGCTGCAACCCCTGGGCCTGGACGGCATGGCGCTGGCGCTGCGCGCCCCGCCGGTGCCCGGCCTGCTGCCGGGCTTCGATGCCCAGGGCCGGCCGGTGCCCAACTGGCGCTTCGATGCAATCGCCGGCGCGGGGGCGCTGGTCGGCTCGGCCCGCCAGCTCGCGCGTTATGCGCAGGCCGCCCTGGGCGTGTTCGACCACCCGCTCCAACCCGCGTTCGCGCTGGCGATGCAGCCGCGGGCCGACGGCCCGGCGCCGATCAACCGCATGACGCTGGGCTGGCTGACCGCGCCGCTGTTCGGGCGCCAGGTGCTCAACCACGACGGCGGCACCGGCGGTTATGCCAGCTCGCTGTGGCTGGATCCGGCCGGGCGGCGTGCCGCGCTGGTGCTGGCGCGCGGTGCGCAGCCGGTCAACGACCTGGCGCTGCACCTGCTGGAGCCGCGGGTGCCGGCGCGTGACCTGGCCGCCGAGCGTCGGCAGACCGAGCGCGCCGCGGTCACGCTGCCCGAGGCGCAGCTCGGCGTGCTGGTCGGCCGCTACCGGCTGAACCCGCAGTTCGCGGTGGAGCTGCGGCTGCGCGATGGCCGGCTGTTCGCGCAGGCCACAGGCCAGGACGAGTTCGAGCTGTTCGCCCAGGCGCCGCGCCGCTTCTTCGCCCGGGTCACGCCGCTGGAGATGGTGTTCGAGGGCGCCGACGGCCCGCCGCCGGCCTTCGAGCTGCAGCAGGGCGGGCAGCGGCTGCGCTTCGTGCGGGAGTAGCTTAGGGCAGCCAAAGCAGCCCCAGCAGCGCGCCAGCGGCGACAGGAAAACTGGGCGCCCTCGAGTCCGCCCGCCAGTCGGCTCGAGACGGGGCCGGGACCAGGCCAGCCCCTGCCGACAGCGCCGTGAAGTGCCTCGATCAGGGCGCGTGGACTGCCGAAACGCCGTGCCGCGTCAGTTGCTGGGGCCTGACCAACCGTGCTCGGACCGTGCCCGCGGCCTCGACTTCAGGGTTCGCCCTCATGCCAAACGCGCGTGAGCAGCCGCGCCCGACTGATGCGCTGCGGACGAGCCTGGACAGGCTCGACCTCGCTCCCGATCTCGCATTCGGCGGCTGCAGCCTCGGTGGCGGGTTGTGCCGGCGCGGGCGGTCCGTGCGGTACCACCCACGCTCGCAACTTGGCGTTGGGCGCCAGCACGCCATGGCTCGCGAAGCGGGCTCGGCCCGGTCGGTCTGGCCCAGCACCAGGCAGTGCAAGTGGATATCGAGGTTGGCGGCGGAGCCGAAGCGCTGGATCAGCGTGACGGCGCCGCCCTGGCCCTCGTCGGCGTCGAGCTGGGCGCTGTCCAGCAGATGGCACGTGAGCACGGGCTTCACCACCTGCATCACCGGCGTGACCAGCTCGGGCGGCGCGGCCATCAGCACGCGCAGCGGAGTGGGCAGCGACAGCACCCATTGCCGCACCGGCACGTGGGGGATGACGTGGTCCACCAGCTGCACTGCCGCCTGCGACATCCGCCGCGCGCCGCAGGACGGGCAGAACCCGCGGCGCTTGCAGCCGAACGTCAGCAGCTTGTCGTAGCCGCAGTCGCCGCGGCGCAGCCTGAGGAAGCCGTGGGCCAGGATGCCGCACTCGAGAATGGCTTCGAACTCATCTTCGATGAACCGGGGCAGCTCGGCGCCGATGATGGCCTCGGTGTGGGCGATGAAGCTGGCCGCGTGCTGCCGCACCAGGCGGTACCGCATGGTCTGCTCGGGGCGGTGGCGCTTGTCGAGGAGCGCAGCGCCTTCTGGCGTGCTCACCCCGCCGACAGCTGCCGCTCCAGGTCGTGCAGCACCTCGTAACACGGCAGCACCTGCTTCACGCTGGCGTTCGGCTCGCGCCCTTCGCGGATCGCCGCGAAGAACTCCCGGTCCTGCAACTCGATGCCGTTCATCGACACGCAGACCTGCGTGACGTCGATCGCCCGGTCGCGCCCGTCGACGAGGTCGTCGTAGCGCGCGATGTAGGTGCCGCTGTCGCCGATGTAGCGGAAAAAGGTGCCCAGCGGCCCGTCGTTGTTGAAGCTCAAGGACAGCGTGCAGATCGCGCCGCTGGCCGCCTTCAGCTGGATGCTCATGTCCATCGCGATGCCCAGCGTCGGGTGCAGCGGCCCCTGGATCGCGTTGGCCTTCACGACCGGTGAGCGCGCCTGGTAGGCGAACAGGTCGACCGTGTGCGCGGCGTGGTGCCACAGCAGGTGGTCGGTCCAGCTGCGCGGCTGGCCCAGCGCGTTCATGTTCGTGCGCCGGAAGAAGAAGGTCTGCACGTCCATCTGCTGGATCGCGAACTCGCCGGCCAGGATGCGCTGGCGCACCCACTGGTGGCTCGGGTTGAAGCGTCGCGTGTGGCCGCACATCGCGACCAGCCCGGTCTCCTCCTGCGCCTGCACCACCCGGTAGGCGTCGCGCAGGCTGTCGGCCAGCGGGATCTCCGCCTGCACGTGCTTGCCGGCCTCCAGGCAGGCGATCGCCTGCGACGCGTGCAGCTGGGTCGGCGTGCACAGGATCACCGCGTCGACGGCCTTGTTCGCGAGGATGTCGTCGAAGTTGTCGGTGGCCTGGGCGATGCCGTACTTCGCCGCGACCTCCTGCGTCTTGCCGAGCTCGCGGCTCATCACGCTGACCACCTCGACCCCCGGGATGGCCTTCATCGCGTCCAGGTGCTTGATGCCGAAGGCGCCGGCTCCGGCCAGCGCGACCTTGATCGATTCGCTCATGGGTTCTCCAGGATCAGGTGGCCAACGGCCGTGTTCGACGCCGGCACGTGGTAGAAGCGGTGGACGAGCTTCGGCGGCGCGCCGCCGGCGACATCGGCCATCGCGCCGCGCGCGATCAGCCACATCACCAGCTCGATGCCCTCGCTGCCGGCCTCGCGCACGTAGTCGATGTGCGGCACCTGGGCCAGTGCCGCCGGCTCGGCGATCAGCCGGTCGAGAAAGCGGTTGTCCCACTCGCGGTTGATCAGGCCCGCGCGCGGCCCCTGCAGCTGGTGGCTCATCCCGCCGGTGCCCCAGACCTGCACCTTCAGGGGCTCGTCGTAGCTCTCGACGGCGCGGCGGATCGCCTGGCCCAGCGCGAAGCAGCGCCGCCCGCTGGGCACCGGGTATTGCACGACGTTGACCGCGAACGGGATCACCGGGCAGGGCCACGCCTGCGGCTGCCCGCACATCAGGCTCAGCGGCACGGTCAGGCCGTGGTCGACATCCATCCGGTTGACGATGGTCAGGTCGAAGTCGTCCTGGATCACGCTCTGCGCGATGTGCGAGGCGAGCTCCGGGTGGCCGACGACCCTGGGCACCGGCCGCGGGCCCCAGCCCTCGTCGGCCGGCTGGAACTCGGCCGCGGTGCCGATCGCGAAGGTCGGGATGACCTCCAGGCTGAACGCGGTGGCGTGGTCGTTGTAGACGAGCACGATCACGTCCGGCCGGTTGGCTTCCATCCACGCCTTGCTGGCCTCGTAACCGGCGAAGACCTTCTGCCAGTACGGCTCCTGCGTCTTGCCGAGGTCCAGCGCGGCGCCGATGGCCGGGACGTGACTCGTGTAGACCGATGCGGTGATGCGGGCCATGCGATCAGGCTCCCCGTGCGGCACGGCCGGCCGCCCCCTGCGGCTGGCGATGCGCCTGCGCGTCGCCGTCCTCGCCGATGCGGCGGTTGCCCTCGACCGAGCGACCCCCGGCGACCATCATCTCGCGGTACTCCTCCTCGCTCATCCCGGTCATGCTGCCGGCCATCTGCTGGAAGCTCCGGCCGTCGGTCGCGCCGATCTTCGCGAGGAAGTAGATGTTGCCGCCGGTGCGGATGCACCAGTTGAGGTCGCGCGCGAGCACGGCCTGCTTCTGCTCCTCGGTCATCGGCCACTCGTCGAGGTAGGCGCGCTCGCCGGCCTTGAAGCGCGCGCGGTTCTCGGCCTTCATCAGGCTCATGCAGAACTGGTTGAGCCAGTAGCCCTTGCGGGACTGGTCGGCATCGAAGATCGTCGTGCCGGGGATGTCGGTGTAGGGTTTGGCGAGGGCCATCGGCTCAGCCTCCTTGCTCTTCGGGCCAGTACAGCCGCATCGGGTTGTCGACCAGCAGCTTGCGCTGCAGCTCGGGCGTGACCGCGATGTGCGGGATGAAATCGACCAGCAGGCCGTCGTCGGGCATGTGGCCCTTCAGGTTCGGGTGCGGCCAGTCGGTGCCCCACAGCACGCGCTCGGGGAACTCCTCGACGACGCGGCGCGCGAACGGCACGACGTCGCGGTAGGCGGCCTGCTCGCCGTTCAGCGCCGGCGGGCCCGCCAGGCTCAGGCGCTCCGGGCAGCTGACCTTGCTCCAGACGTTCGCGTGCTCGCGCATGAAACGCAGGAACAGCCCGAATTCCGGGCCGTCGAGCGGCTGGCTCACGTCGGGACGCCCCATGTGGTCGACGACGACGGTCGTCGGCAACGCGGTGAAGAAGTCCCACAGCTCGGGCAGGTCGGCCGCCTCGAAGTAGATCACCACGTGCCAGCCCAGTGGCGCGATGCGGCCGGCGATCTCCAGCAGCTCGTCCTTCGGCGTGAAGTCGACGAGCCGCTTGACGAAGTTGAAGCGCACGCCGCGCACGCCGGCCGCGTGCAGCTCGTGCAGCTCGGCATCGCTGACGGTGCGCCGCAGCGTCGCGACGCCACGCGCCCGGCCGCCGCTGCTGCGGCAGGCATCGGCCATCGCGCGGTTGTCGGCGCCGTGGCACGTGGCCTGCACGACCACGTTGCGCGCGAAGCCGAGATGGTCGCGCAGCGCGAAGAGCTGCCGCTTGCCGGCGTCGCACGGCGTGTACTTGCGCTCGGGCGCGTAGGGGAACTCGGCGCCGGGCCCGAAGACGTGGCAGTGCGCGTCGACCGCGCCGGCCGGCAGTACGAAGCGCGGGCGGCTCGGCGCGGGGTGCCAGTCGAGCCAGCCCGCGGTCTTCTCGAATCCGCCGGTGGTCGGCTTGTCGTTCATCGCGGCTCGTCCGTCTGGCGTTGCAGGTGATCGAGGATGCGATCGGCTTCGGTTCGCCAGTCGGCGCTGCGGGCGAAGCCGGGCAGGCCGCGCGGGCCGAACACGCCTTCGTCGGCCAGGTCGGCCACCCAAGCCTGGCGATCGGCCGTGCCGGCCGAACTCCACGGCTGCAGCCCGGCCTCGCGCACCGTCTGCGCGACCTCGCGGACCTCCTCGGCACGGCGCCGGCCGTGCTCGATGACTCGCTGGAAGAAGTAGGCCGCCTGCTTCTCCCAGTCGATGCCCGGGAAGGTCTCGCGCAGCGAGGCGATCACCGCGTCCTCGACGCCGTAGTGCCGGGCCGCCGTGAAGCTCTCGATGACCATCGCCTCGAAGCCCTTGATCATCACGCTGCGGCACATCTTCGTCGCGCTGACGACGCCGAGCGTCCCGCTGCCGACCCGCGCCGCGAAGCCCAGCGTGTCGAGCAGCGGCTTCAGCGCGGCGGCCTGCGCACCGCCGAGCAGCAGCGGCACGCGCAGGCGGTACGGCGGCACGCTGGTCATCACCGCGCCCTCGACGTAGCGCCCGCCGGCGCCGTCGACCTGCTCCGCGGCCCGCTGCTTGGCGCCGGGCGAGGCCGAGTTCAGGTCGAGGAAGAACGTGCCGGGGGCCAGCCCCGGCGCGCAGTCGGCGGCCACCGCGACGGTCTGGCTCGCCGTGACCGCCGAGATCACGAGTTCCGCCCCGGCAACGGCCTGCCGGTGCGAGCCGGCCAGCGCCACGCCGTGCAGCAGCGCGTGGTCGCGCATCGGGTCGCCGGCCACGCCGCGCAGCTTGAGGTCGAAAGCCTTGACCGCGTGCCCCTGCGCGCGCAGGTCCTCGGCGAGGATCCTGCCGACCTCCCCGTAGCCGACCAGGCCGATGCGCGTCGACATCGCCGCCCCGGCCTCAGTCGACATAGCGCAAGCCGGCCTTCCGCAGCGGCTCGCGCATCTGGTACATGTCCAGGCCCAGCACGCCGGCGGCGAGCTTCGCCCGCTTCTCGCCTTCGGCGGCCTCGCGCCGTGTCGCGGCCTCGAGCGTCGCGGCGGCCATCGCGCGCGGCACGCAGACGACCCCGTCGTCGTCGGCGACGACGACGTCGCCCGGGTGCACCAGCGCACCGGCACAGACCACCGGGATGTTCACCGAGCCGAGCGTCGCCTTGATCGTGCCCTTGCTGCTGATCGCGCGGCTCCACACCGGGAAGCGCATCTCGGTGAGCGTCTTCACGTCGCGCACGCCGGCGTCGATGACCAGGGCACGGGCGCCGCGCGCCTGGAACGAGGTCGCGAGCAGGTCGCCGAAGTAGCCGTCCGTGCACTCGGCGCTGATCGCGGCGACGACGATGTCGCCGGGACGGATCTGCTCGGCCACGACATGCATCATCCAGTTGTCCCCCGGGTGCAGCAGCACGGTGACCGCGGTGCCGCTGACCTGCGCGCCGGCGTAGATCGGCCGCATGCAGGGCTTCATCAGCCCGACGCGGCCCATCGCCTCGTGGACCGTCGCGCTGCCGAAGTGGGCCAGCGCGTCCGCCAGGTGCGCCTCGGTGCGCGAGATGTTGCGGTAGACGACGCCGAGTTCGTACATGGTGTCTCCTGGTTCTGGCCGTTGGGGTGCGCGGGGCTTGCCGTGACGCGTCAGAGACCGCGCGCCTTCAGCAGCGCGTCCAGCCGCGGAAAGACGCGACGCGCGTTGCCCTCGTAGATCTGTTGCTTCTGTGCCGGCGACAGCTGCGTGCTGGCCTCGATGTAGCGCTTCGTGTCGTCGTAGTTGAAGCCGGTCTCGGGGTCGATCCCGCGCACCGCGCCGATCATCTCGCTGGCGAACAGGATGTTGTCCACCGGGATCACCTTCGTCAGCAGGTCGATGCCGGGCTGGTGGTAGACGCAGGTGTCGAAGTAGACGTTGTTCAGCAGGTGCTCGCTCAGCAGCGGCTTCTTCAGCTCCTGCGCGAGGCCGCGGTAGCGGCCCCAGTGGTAGGGCGCCGCGCCGCCGCCGTGCGGGACGATGAACTTCAGCGTCGGGAAGTCCTTGAACAGGTCGCCCTGGATCAGCTGCATGACCGCCGTCGTGTCGGCGTTGATGTAGTGCGCGCCGGTGGTGTGGAAGCAGGCGTTGCAGCTCGTGCTGACATGGATCATCGCCGGGATGCCGTACTCGGCCATCTTCTCGTAGACCGGGTACCAGTGCCGGTCGGTCAGCGGCGGGCTGGTCCAGTGGCCGCCGGAGGGGTCGGGGTTCAGGTTGAGGCCGACGTTGCCGTACTGCTCGACGCACTTGACGAGCTCCGGGATGCAGCTGGCCGGGTCGACGCCCGGGCTCTGCGGCAGCATCGCCACCGGCACGAAGCGGTCCGGGAACAGCTGGCTCACGCGGTAGCACAGCTCGTTGCAGATCGCCGCCCAGGTGCTCGAGACCTGGAAGTCGCCGATGTGGTGCGCCATGAAACTCGCGCGCGGGCTGAACAGCGTGAGGTCGCTGCCGCGCTCGCGCATCAGCTTCAGCTGGTTGGTCTCGATCGACTCGCGCAGCTCGTCGTCGCTGATCTTCAGGTCCGAGGGCCGCGGCATGGCCGAGGGGTCGCGGATGCTGGCGATCTGCGCCTGGCGCCAGGTCTCCAGCGCCTTGGGTGCGGTCGTGTAGTGGCCGTGGCAGTCGATGATCATCGGGTCAGCCCCCCAGGGCAGCGGTTGTCGACGGTGGACCGCCGGCATTCTGCTCCCGCGGGCCGGTCCCCCGGGCGATGCGCGGGGCTAGCTGGTATCGCCGATCGGCATGGGCCCGCGACGCGCGGCCGGCCTCAGGCCCGCTCCGGCTGCACCGCCCCCAGCGCGGCACGCAAGCCGAGCAGGTAGCTGTCGACGCCGAAGCCGCAGATCTGGCCCTTGACGACGTCGGCGAAGACCGAGTGGTGGCGGAAGGGTTCGCGCGCGTGCACGTTGCTCATGTGCACCTCGACGATCGGGCACGCGAGGATCGCCAGGGCGTCGCGGATGCCGATGCTGTAGTGCGTCCAGGCGCCGGCGTTGACGACCACCGCGTCGACGCGTTCGCCGTGCGCCCGGTGGATGCGCTCGACCATCGCACCCTCGTGGTTGGTCTGGAAGCACTCGACCGCGACGCCGAGCTCGCGCCCGAGGGCCTGCAGCCGCGCATCGATCTCGGCGAGCGTGGCGTGGCCGTACTGCGCCGGGTCGCGCCGGCCGAACATGTCCAGGTTGATGCCGTGCAGGATCAGGATGTTCATCGACCGCCTCCTCGCGTGCCGTCCGTCGCTGCCGATTGTCGCGAGGCGGACGGGCCTGCCGGGCGGCTGCGGAGAAATCCCGAGGCCTGCGCTTGCGCAGCAGCGTAGCCTGCGCACGGCGCCGAGGCCCGCGGCAGCCGCGGGCCCGGTGCACCCGAACAGGCGACGAGGACATGCCGATGAGCGAGTACATCCTGCACGGCCGACCCGGATGGGGTTCGGCCATCGTCGAGGCCCAGCTCGCCTGGTACGGGCTGCCGTATCGCCTCGAGGACTGCGGCGACCTGTTCGACTCCCCCGACGCACGCCAGCGGCTCGAGCCGCTGAATCCGCTGGCCCAGGTGCCGGTGCTCGTGCTGCCCGACGGCCGGGTCCTGACCGAGAGCGCGGCGATCTCGCTGCACCTGGCCGACCTGACGGGCCGTGACGATCTCGTGCCCGGGCCGGCCTCTGCCGAGCGCGCGGCCTTCCTGCGCTGGCTCGTCTTCCTGGTGGCCAACGTCTACCCGACCTTCACCTACAGCGACGACCCCTCGCGCTTCGTCCATGACGCCGGCGCCGCACAGGCGTTCCGCGACGCGGTCGACACCTATCGCCGGCGGCTGTGGACCTTCGTCGAGGGCGCCTGCGGCGCGCCGCACTTCCTCGGCACCCGCCTGTCCGCGATCGACGTCTACCTGGTCGCGATGACCCACTGGCGGCCGGGCGTCGCGTGGTTCGCGGAGAACACGCCCTTCATCCATCAGGCCGCGCGGCGCGCGAGCGCCCTGCCCGGCTGGGCGGACGTGATGCAGCGCAACTTCCCGCCCGATGACTGAGGCTGGACACGACCCCGTCCCCTGAGGACGGCCGAATGCCTGCCGAAGGGCTGCGGGGGTCCCCGGCGAGGGATTCAGGTCGCGGACCGCGCCACCGCCAGCGTCTCGTGCAACCAGCGCCGCACCGAGCGCTGCAGCGGTGTCGCGCGCTTGGTCGAGGACGTGGCCAGGCACAGGGTGTTCACCAGCGGCGGCGCGGTGATCGGGCGAGCCACCAGCGCGGGCACGCCCGCGTCGCCGGCCAGGGCCTCGCGCGTCAGCACCGCATGCCCGTAGCCGCCGCGCACCAGCGCGAGGATCGCCGGCACGCTGGATATCTCCCAGGCGATGTCGAGCTTGACGCCGGCCAGCGCCGCCTGGGCCTCGAGCAGCCGCCGCGTCGCGTGCAAGCGCTCGGGGATCACGAGCGGCACGCCGGCCAGATCGCGCAGGCCGAACGGTGGCGCCGCGCCGCGCGCGCGCGCGGCGGCCGGCCCGACGAGGCACAACGGCTCGCTGCGCAGCGGCTCGGTCTGCAGCGCGGGGTGCGGCTCCGGGTTGTAGAGCAGCCCGATGTCGACGCGGCCCGTCGCGATCCACTCGGCCAGGTGTGCCGACAGCCCCTCGACGACCGCGAGCCGTCCTTTCGGCCACTCCCGGCGGAAGGTCTCCACCAGCGGCACGATCAACTGCCGGCCCAGGCTCGGCGGCAGGCCGAGCACGATGCGGCCGGCCGGCTCGTCTCGGCTGGCCGCCAGGTCCTCGCGCGCGCGCGCCGTCAGCTCGAGGATGCCCAGGCCGTGCTCGAAGAGCCGCCTGCCGGCCTCGGTCAGCACGACGCCGCGCCCCGTGCGCTCGAGCAGCGTGACGTGCAGGTCCACCTCCAGCTGCCGCACCTGCCGGCTCAGCGCGGGCTGTGCCGTCTCCAGCACCAGCGCGGCCTTGCTGAAGCTGCCGATCTCGGCGACGCGCACGAAGGTCTCCAGCTGCTTCAGGTTCATGGCCTGCCGATGCTAGCCGGCGGCGGGCCCCTGCCGGCCGGCGCGCCCGGGGGCGCCGGTCGTGCCGAGCGCGCCGGACGGGCCGGTTGCGCGTGACGCGCTTGACACGAAGGGCCGAGCCGGACTAGACTGATATCACTTTGATTTCTTCCCGAGATCAACCAAGGAGAAGACCGTGACCCGACCCGCCCCTGCGCCCATCCCGCC
>ERZ761602.2958-NODE-2958-length-25174-cov-7.949799_pt1 | contig 25174 bp, 18 predicted proteins | sample MGYA00512165_ERZ761602 | MGnify/ENA primary metagenome ERZ761602 (study PRJEB28899, sample SAMN02445085) | bioreactor sludge metagenome | biome: EBPR sludge; isolation source: Thorneside wastewater treatment plant | place: Australia: Brisbane, Thorneside...
ACATCCACGAATACCAGGGCAAGGAAATCTTCCGCAAGTTCGGCGTGCCCACGCCCCGCGGCATCCCCGCTTTCACCGTCGACGAGGCCGTGAAGGCCGCCGAGACGCTCGGTGGCAAGGTGTGGGTCGTGAAGGCCCAGATCCACGCCGGCGGCCGCGGCAAGGGCGGCGGCGTGAAGGTCGCCAAGTCGATGGCCGAGGTGAAGGAGCTCGCCGGGAAGATCCTCGGCATGCAGCTCGTCACCCACCAGACGGGGCCGGAAGGCCGGCTCGTGCGGCGCCTGCTCATCGAGGAAGGCGCGGACATCCGGAAGGAGTTGTACGTCGCCCTGGTCGTGGACCGCGTGACGCAGCGCGCGACGATGATGGCCTCCTCCGAGGGCGGCATGGACATCGAGGAAGTCGCCGCCCACACGCCGGAGAAGATCCATCGCGTGGCGATCGACCCGAAGACGGGCCTCAAGGACGCCGAAGCCGAGGACCTCGCCCGCAAGATCGGCGTGCCCGAAGGCTCGATCGCCCAGGCGCGCGACCTGCTCAAGGGCCTCTACAAGGTCTTCGACGAGTGCGACTGCTCCCTCGCCGAGATCAATCCCCTCATCGTGACGGGCGAGGGCCGCGTCGTCGCCCTCGACGCCAAGCTCAACTTCGATTCCAACGCGCTCTTCCGCCACCCCGAGATCGTCGCCTACCGCGACCTCGACGAGGAGGATCCCGCGGAGATCGAGGCGTCCAAGTTCGACCTCTCGTACATCTCGCTCGACGGCAACATCGGGTGCCTGGTGAACGGCGCGGGCCTCGCGATGGCGACCATGGACACCATCAAGCTCTTCGGCGGCAACCCGGCCAACTTCCTCGACGTGGGCGGCGGCGCGACGACCGAGAAGGTGACCGAGGCGTTCAAGATCATGCTCAAGCGCCCGGGGCTCAAGGCCATCCTCGTCAACATCTTCGGCGGCATCATGAAGTGCGACACCATCGCCAACGGCGTGGTGGCCGCCGCCAAGCAGGTGAGCCTCTCGGTGCCGCTGGTCGTGCGCCTGGAGGGCACCAACGTGGAACTGGGCAAGAAGATCCTCGCCGAGTCGGGCCTGCCGATCATCTCCGCCTCCGACATGGGCGACGCCGCGGCCAAGGTCGTCGCCGCCGCCAAGGGTTAAGGGACCAGCCATGAGCATCCTGATCAACAAGGACACCAAGGTCATCACGCAGGGCATCACGGGCAAGACCGGCCAGTTCCACACCACGATGTGCGCGGCGTACGCGAACGGCAAGAACTGCTTCGTCGCCGGCGTGAACCCGAAGAAGGCCGGCGAGGCCTTCGAGGGCATCCCGATCTACGGCACCGTCGCGGAAGCGAAGAAGCAGACCGGCGCCACCGTGAGCGTGATCTACGTCCCGCCGCCCTTCGCGGCCGCCGCCATCGACGAGGCGGTCGACGCGGACCTGGACCTCGTCATCTGCATCACCGAGGGCATCCCGGTGCGCGACATGATCCGCACGCGGGACAAGATGAAGGGGAAGAAGACGCTGCTGCTCGGTCCCAACTGCCCCGGCACCATCACGCCCGACGAGATCAAGATCGGCATCATGCCGGGCCATATCCACAAGAAGGGCCGCATCGGCGTCGTGTCCCGCTCGGGCACCCTCACGTACGAGGCGGTCGGCCAGCTCACCGCGCTCGGCCTGGGCCAGTCCTCGGCCGTCGGCATCGGCGGCGACCCGGTCAACGGCCTCAAGCACATCGACGTGCTGCGCCTCTTCAACGACGATCCGGACACCGACGCGGTCATCATGATCGGCGAGATCGGCGGCTCGGACGAGGAAGCGGCCGCGCAGTGGGTCAAGGCGAACATGAAGAAGCCCGTGGTCGGCTTCATCGCGGGCGTCACCGCCCCGCCCGGCAAGCGCATGGGCCACGCGGGCGCCATCATTTCCGGCGGCAAGGGCACGGCGCAGGAAAAGCTCGCCGTGATGGAGGCATGCGGCATCAAGGTGACGCGCAATCCCGCGGAGATGGGCAAGCTGCTGAAGAGCGTCCTCTGACGTTCCTCGCGCGCCTCGGCGACGGGGCGCGCGCGCTGCTGCTGGGCTCGGCCCGGCCCGTCTCGTTCGTCCCGGGCGCCCCGGTGGTGCGCCACGGCGAGCCCGCGCGCGGCGCGTGGCTGGTGCGCGTGGGGGAAGCGGAGGTGAGCGTGCCCGCCCCCGGCGGGACGCCCCTGGTCATGGCCCGCCTCGGCGCGGGCGATCTCTTCGGCGAGACGGCGCTGGTGGAACAGGGCATCTGCATGGCCCATGTGTCCGCCGCCACGGCGCTCGACGGCTGGTTCGTCGAGCGCGAGGCGTTCCGGGGGGCCGTGATGCGCCGCGGGCCCGAGGCCCGGGACCTGCAGCACGCCCTCACGATGCACCTCGCGGACCGCCTGCGCGGCATGAACGCGCGCCTCGCCTCCGTGGAGGCCGGCGAGGCCGAGCCCCGGCCGCCGGCGCCCGTCGCCGCCGAGCCGCGGCGATCCCGCACCGGGTCCTTCGACGCCGCGCGCTTCCTGCACCGCCTGCCCTTCTTCGAGCGCTTTCCCGCCGACGAGGTGGACGAGGTCTTCGCGGCGGGCACCGTGCTGGAGCTGCCCCGCGGGGCGAGCCTGTACCGCGCGGGCGACGCCGCGGGCGCCGTGTACGTGGTCATCCGGGGCGCGGTGGAGATCGCGCGCACGTCCGCCGGTGGCGAACGGCGCCTCGCGGTGCTGGGCCCGGGACAACCCGTGGGCTTCGTCGGCGCGCTCGCGGGCGGCCGCCACGGCGCCCACGCGACGGTGCGCGAATCGGCGGCGCTGCTGGAGATTCCGGCCGACGCCTTCCGGGAGATCTACTTCGGCGAAGGCGGCGTCTCGGCTCGCGTGCGCGCCGCGGCGCAGCGCCACCTGCTGGTAGCGCTCGCGCGCACCAACCGGATGCTCGCCCGGCTCGCGGCCCATGCGCGCCTTTCCGGCGCGCCGCCGATGGCGCCGGGCCTGTGGTTCTCGCCGCCTCAGTCGAGGTAGCGCAGGGACACGCGGGGCCGGCCGCCTTCGAGCCGCGCCGAGAGCAGGCCGTATTCCGGCAGCTCCACCCACGAGGCCACGTCGCGCGTGAGCGGCTCGCTCGCCACCAGGATCGAATCGGCCTCGGCCGCATCGCCCGTCATGCGCCATTCGCCGTCGTGCAGGCCGTAGTCGCGGCCGAGCGTGTACCAGAGGCTCAGGTAGTTCATGTTCGCCTCGTGCACCCGCGCGGGATCCTCGGTCGCGTAGCGGCCGAAGTCGAAGCAGTAGCGCGCCGCCGCGAGCTGCGTGCCGTCGCAGGCGAAGAGATTCACGGACGAGGAGAGGTCGATGCCGAGGCGTTCGCGCTCGCGCCGGATGATCGCGAGGGCCCGTTCCATCGCGTCGGCGAGCTCGTCACCCTCGGGACAGCGCATCGGGTCCGGCAGGCCCGAGAGCACGAGCGCGTAGATCCACTCGCTGTCCGTCGTGCCGCGCACGTGCCGCGCGATCGACGGCGGCACATGGGCCGCGAGGGCCGGCTTGAGCTCGGCGAAGCGCGCCAGGTCGCCGTTGTGCGCCATCGCGAGCGGCACGCCCGGGAACTGGAACGGATGCACGTTGGCGGGCGTCACGTCCGCCGTGGTGCTGTAGGCGACGCCGCGCACGTGGCCGAGCACCGCCGAGGCGACCACCTTGCCCGCGAGGCTCTCCAGGTTGCGGTCGAACACGGGAATGTCCGTGGAGCCGTAGGCCCAGGGCCGGCCGGGGTCGCGCGAATCCCGGTCCCAGGCGCGCAGGCCGAAGCCAGCGAGGTTCAGCATGTGCAGCATCTTCGGCATCGTGCTCTGGCGCACCAGCGCCGAATCCGGGCGGTGCGTGAGGGTATCGAGCGCGACGGGCGAGCCGAGGTAGAGGAGGGCGCGGCACATGGCGGGCATTCTGGCACAGGCCGGCGAGGCCCGAGGGCTCACGCCACGAGCCAGGCCGGTGGCAGGATCCCGGGGATCACGGCCGCGCCGTTTGCTGCCACAATCAACAACCGCTAGCCCTTCGCCAACCTCGCCTTTCCGGCCGATTGATGTCCAACCCCTTCTTCGACCACCCGATCCTCAACTCCCCCTACAAGCGACCTTCGCGCCACTGGGAGCTGGACGAGTCGGGGCAGCCCACCCAGAAGATCGCCGAGCAGCGCCGTGGCGCGGACTTCATCACCCCCATCCCGAAGCCGAAGAAGCGCAAGGGGGCGGACCAGGCCGCGCTCGTCTTCGACGAAGGCAAGGGCCTTTCCACCGCCGAGCAGCGCTACGACCACACGGCCATCATCAATGCGGTCCGGCAGCACGTGGACCAGTGGCGCGCCATCCCGAGCGCCAGCGACTGGAAGGTGACGCCGGAGACGGCCCGGCTGCTCCAGCACTGGCGCCACCATGCGTTCGGCGGCATCCGGCCCTTCTTCTGCCAGGTGGAGGCGGTGGAGACCGCGATCTGGCTCACGGAAGTGGCGCCGCAATCAGGCAAGGCCGCGGAAGGGTTTCTGCAGCACCTCGTCGATGCCAACCGGGAGGCCAACCCTGAACTGATGCGCCTCGCCCTCAAGCTGGCGACGGGAGCGGGCAAGACGACAGTCATGGCCATGCTCATCGCGTGGCAGACGGTGAACGCCGTCCGCCGTCCGCAGAGCAAGCGTTTCAGCCGCGGCTTCCTCGTGGTCACGCCGGGTCTCACGATCCGCGACCGCCTGCGCGTTCTCCAGCCGCACGATCCCGACGCTTACTACGAAAGCCGCGAGCTGGTGCCCTCGGACATGCTGGACGACGTGCGCCGGGCCAAGATCGTCATCACCAATTTCCATGCCTTCAAGCGCCGGGAGCGCATCGAGCTTTCCAAAGGCGGGCGCCTGTTGCTGCAGGGGCGCGGCGGCGACGAACTGGACACCCTCGAGACCGAAGGCCAGATGCTGCAGCGCGTGATGCCGGACCTGATGGGGATGAAGAACATCCTCGTCCTCAACGACGAGGCCCATCACTGCTATCGCGAGAAGCCGGATTCGGACGAGGACGATGACCTGAAGGGCGACGAGCGCAAGGAGGCCGAGCAGAACAACGAGGCCGCCCGCCTCTGGATCTCGGGCCTCGAGGCCGTCAACCGCAAGCTCGGCGTTTCTCGCGTGGTGGATCTTTCGGCCACGCCGTTCTTCCTGCGCGGATCCGGCTATGCGGAAGGCACGCTCTTTCCCTGGACCATGAGCGACTTCTCCCTCATGGACGCCATCGAGTGCGGCATCGTGAAGCTGCCACGCGTGCCGGTGGCGCAGAACATCCCCGGCGACGAGATGCCGATGTTCCGCAATCTCTGGGAGAACATCCGGAAGGATATGCCGAAGAAAGGTCGCGGCAAGGCGGAGGGGCTCGATCCGCTGGCACTGCCCACCCGCCTTCAGACCGCGCTCCAGGCTCTCTACGGACACTACGAGAAGACCTTCAAGCTGTGGCAGGAGGCCGGCATCCGCGTGCCGCCCTGCTTCATCGTGGTATGCAACAACACCTCGGCTTCCAAGCTCGTCTACGACTTCATCTCGGGCTTCCATCGACCGAACCCGGACGGTACAACGACGCTGGAGAACGGCCGGCTCCCGCTCTTCCGCAATTTCGACGCGGACGGAAAGCCCCTTGCCCGTCCCAGCACGCTCCTCATCGACAGCGAGCAGCTCGAATCCGGCGAAGCTCTCGACGACAATTTCCGCGGCATGGCGGCGGACGAGATCGAGCGTTTCCGGCGCGAGATCGTCGAGCGCACGGGCGACCTGCGGGCGGCCGAGAACATCACGGACCAGGACCTGCTTCGGGAGGTAATGAACACCGTCGGCAAGCACGAGCGGCTGGGCGGCCACATCCGCTGTGTGGTCTCGGTCTCGATGCTGACCGAGGGATGGGACGCCAACACGGTGACCCACGTGCTTGGCGTGCGCGCCTTCGGCACCCAGCTCCTGTGCGAGCAGGTCATCGGCCGGGCGCTTCGCCGCCAGAGCTACGACCTGAACGAGGAAGGCCTCTTCAACGTGGAGTACGCCGACGTGCTCGGCATTCCGTTCGACTTCACGGCCAAACCCGTCGTGGCGCCACCGCAGCCGCCGCGCGAGACGGTGCAGGTGAAGGCCATCCGCCCCGACCGCGACGCCCTGGAGATCCGGTTCCCGCGAGTGGAGGGCTATCGCGTCGAATTGCCGGAGGAGCGGCTGGAAGCCGAGTTCACGGACGATTCGGAACTGATCCTTACGCCCGACCTGGTGGGTCCCTCCGTCACCAAGAACGCCGGCATCATCGGCGAATCGGTGGACCTGAGCCTCGAGCACCTGAAGGACATGCGGCCCGCCACGCTGCTCTACCACCTGACGCAGCGGCTGCTCTACACCAAGTGGCGCGACCCCGGCGAGGAGCCGAAGCTGCACCTCTTCGGGCAATTGAAGCGCATCACCCATCAGTGGCTGGATGGGTATCTCAAGTGCAAGGGCGGCACCTACCCGGCCCTGCTCATGTACCAGGAGCTGGCGGACATGGCCTGCAACCGCATCACCGCGGCCATCACGCGCAAGTTCGTGGGGGAGAAGCCCATCAAGGCGGTGCTGGATGCCTACAACCCCGTGGGCTCCACGAAGCACGTGAACTTCAACACGTCACGCATGGACCGATGGGAAACGGACGCCCGCCGCTGCCAGGTGAACTGGGTGGTGCTCGACAGCGACTGGGAGGCGGAATTCTGCCGCGTGGCCGAGGTGCACCCGAAGGTGCGCGCCTACGTGAAGAACCACAACCTGGGCCTGGAGGTTCCGTACCGCTACGGCTCCGGCATGCGCCGCTACATCCCGGACTTCATCGTGCAGGTGGACGACGGCCGCGGCGAGAAGGACGCGCTCAACCTCATCGTGGAGATCAAGGGCTACCGGGGCGAGGACGCGAAGGAGAAGAAATCCACGATGGAGGCTTACTGGATTCCGGGCGTGAACCACCTGGGGACGATGGGGCGGTGGGCTTTCGCGGAGTTCACGGACATCTACCGGATCGAGTCGGATTTCGTGAAGCAGGTGGAAGGGGAGTTCGATCGGATGATCGCGGGCGCAACGGGCACGAAGGGCTGACTTTCAATGGCGAAGAAACCTGCTTCCGGCAAGACCGTCGAGGCCCTCAAGCACGACGAGGCCACGCGAAGGAACATCCCCACGGCCGAGTTCCAGTCCGTGCTCCAGAAGGCCGAGCAGGACCCGGTGCGCGTGGCCTACGAGCGGCGCAACCGCGACCTGGACCCGCAGCTCGTCTGGCGCGGCAAGGACGAGCAGGACTGGAGCGACCTGGTCGTCCACGCCCCGCCGCTCTACATCCAGGAGAAGGTGCACCCCAAGGCGCTCATCGACGACCTGCTGAAGAGTTCGAAAGAGCGGCAGCACGACGCGGGCGGGGTGACGGCGGACCTGTTCTCGGACTTCAACGGCATCCCCAAGGGCGTCGACAAGACGGAGTTCTACCAGCACGACCAGAACTGGACCAACCGCATGATCCTGGGCGATTCGCTCCAGGTGATGGCGAGCCTCGCCGAGCGCGAGGGGCTGCGCGGCAAGGTGCAGTGCATCTACATCGATCCGCCCTACGGCATCAAGTTCAACTCCAACTTCCAGTGGAGCACGACGAGCCGGGACGTGAAGGACGGGAACGCCGCGCACATCACGCGGGAGCCGGAGCAGGTGAAGGCTTTCCGGGATACGTGGCGGGATGGGATAAACAGCTATTTAACTTACCTTCGCGATCGCCTGACGGTAGCGCGGGACTTGCTCGCTGAGTCCGGGTCGATATTTGTGCAGATCGGTGATGAGAACGTCCATAGGGTTCGGGCTTTGGTGGAGGAAGTCTTTGGGGAAAGCAATTTTCGAGTTGAAATCAAGTTCAAGACAACAGGTGGCCATAGCAGCACGTACTTGCCAGCCGTGACCGATTCGATTCTCTGGTTCGGACGATCGGAGGCGACCAAGTACAGATCGCTTTTTTTTGAGAAGCAGCCTGGCGAGGAGGGTGCAACGCAGTACAAGTACGGCGAGAGCGAAGATGGGCAGCGCGGTCCTGTTTCGTGGTTCGAGGATCAAGGGATAGTGCCGAGACGGATATTTCAGCCCTACCCTCTCGTGTCAATGGGAAGCAGTGAGAATGACGAGGCTGTTATGTTTCAGGGAAAGAGGTACTTTCCCACTGCGGGTAGGCATTGGAGTGTCACGAAATCAGGAACTGACCGAATTGCAAGAACCGGACGCCTCTATCCACAAGGCGAGAATTTGCGATTCGCGTATTTTTTGGACGACTATCCGGTAACGCCGCTTACGAACATCTGGAGTGACACTCAGACATCGGGGTTCGGTTCCGAGCGCTTGTACGTCGTGCAGACCTTGCCACGAGTTATCGAGCGTTGCCTACTGATGACGACAGATCCTGGTGATCTCGTTCTCGATCCAACTTGCGGCTCTGGCACCACCGCCACCGTCGCCGAGCAATGGGGCCGCCGCTGGATCACCATCGACACCTCCCGCGTCGCCCTGGCCCTCGCCCGCGCCCGCATCATGGGCGCCCGCTACCCGTACTACCTCCTTGCCGATTCGCGCGAAGGGCAGGTGAAGGAGGCGGAGGTCACGCGCACCGTGCCGTCCTCGCAGCCCGTCCGCGGCAACATCCGCCACGGTTTCGTCTACGAGCGCGTGCCGCACGTCACGCTCAAGTCCATCGCCAACAACGCCGAGATCGACGTCATCTGGGAGAAGTGGCAGGCGACGCTGGAGTCCCTGCGCGAGAAGCTGAACGCCGCGCTCAAGCAGTCCTGGCAGGAATGGGAGATTCCCCGCGAAGCCGGCGAGAAGTGGGCCGCCGCGGCGAAGAAGCTGCACGCCGACTGGTGGGAGGCCCGCATCGCCCGCCAGAAGGAAATCGACGCCTCCATCGCCGCCAAGGCCGAGTTCGAATACCTCTACGACAAGCCGTACGAGGACCGGAAAAAGGTCCGCGTGGCCGGCCCCTTCACGGTGGAGAGCCTTTCGCCGCACCGCGTGCTGGGCGTGGACGAGAACGAGGAGCTGATCGACGCGGCGGCGGAGCGGCGAGAGGACTACGCGGAAAAGCAGAGCTTCCCGCAGATGATCCTGGAGAACCTGAAGACCGCCGGCGTGCAGCAGGCGCACAAGGAGGACCGCATCGCCTTCACCTCGCTCGTGCCGTGGCCGGGGGAGCTGGTGTGCGCGGAGGGGCGCTACTTCGAGGGCGGCGAGGAGACGGGCAAGGAGAAGCGCGCGGCCATCTTCATCGGGCCGGAGTTCGGCACCGTCACGCGGCCGGACCTGGTGGCCGCCGCGCGCGAGGCGGGAGACGCCGATTTCGACGTGCTCATCGCCTGCGCCTTCAACTACGAGGCCCACGCGACGGATTTCGCGAAGCTCGGCCGAATCCCCGTCCTCAAGGCCCGCATGAACGCGGACCTGCACATGGCCGAGGACCTGAAGAACACCGGCAAGGGCAACCTCTTCGTGATCTTCGGCGAGCCGGACATCGACATCCTGCCGGCCGAGGGCGGGCGCGTTCAGGTGAAGGTGAATGGCGTGGACGTGTTCCACCCCAACACGGGCGAGGTGCGCAGCGACGGCCCGGACGGCATCGCCTGCTGGTTCGTGGACACGGACTACAACGAGGAGAGCTTCTTCGTGCGCCACGCCTACTTCCTGGGCGCGAACGATCCCTACACGTCGCTCAAGACCACCCTCAAGGCGGAGATCGACCCGGAGGCGTGGGCGAGCCTGAACAGCGATACCTCACGGCCGTTCGACAAGCCGAAATCGGGGCGGATTGCTGTGAAGGTGATCAACCACCTGGGGGATGAGGTGATGAAGGTTTTCCGGGTGTAAGGCAGCAAAGGGGCCCTGGTCCTGGCGGCTGGCGCCTGCGGGCGTGAAGGCGAGGAGACGGCATGGAGCGAAGCGCAGAGTCGACCCGGGGGGATTCCGAGCTCATGCAGATTCAGGAACTCTTCCATGGGCTGATCCGGTCCCGGGCAAGGCAGGGGGGCTTGGACATTCCCGGCGACCTGCCGCCGCTGGATCGTCGTATGACCAACGAGTCGGAACCGCGCTGGTATCCGGTCCAAGGAATGGCGGGCGGCTTCGCCTTCCGGTTGCAGTATCGCGAGAGGTGGCTCGAGCTGACCGCCGAATCCTGGTGCCGCGTGGTCGGGGGGTCCGGGCAGCGGCATCTGGTGACGGCGCAGGAGGTGATCCTGAAGAATGAGGGATTCGTTTAGCGGTCCACGGCGGAAACGGTCTCGCTTGACAGTCATTTGAAAGATTATTGATAATATCTTTCATAAGAAAGGCCCGCAGATGATCCTTCGCCCCAACCAGCACACGGCGCCCGCCAACCGGGCCGATCCCGCTGCCGTCCTGTCAAAGGCCGTCCTGCGGGCAAGCCCCCTGCTCGGCCTCACCAACGCCGCGCTCGCGTCGGTCCTGGGCGTAAGCGAGGCGAGCGTTTCGCGCCTCGCCTCCGGCCAACGCAAGATCGACCCGGATTCCAAGGAAGGCGAGCTCGCCCTCCTGCTGGTCCGCGCCTATCGATCGCTGGATGCGCTGGTCGGTTCGGAGGAGTCGGCGCGCCTCGCTTGGATGGCCAGCCACAATCGCGCGCTCAACGGCCGGCCGGTGGATCTCGTGGCTCGCGCTGAGGGCCTGTCGCACGTCGTCTCCTACTTGGATGCCATGCGCGCACCGGCATGACGCAAGCGTGGAAGGCGTCCTGGTTCCGTGATGGCGTGGGTCCGCAGGCGTCCACCCTGTGGCGCGGGGTCGAAGCGCAGCATGTCGTGGCGACCATGCGCCTGGTGGACGACCTGAAGGAGCAGGAAGTGCTCGAAGCCCTGCTCGAAAGCAGCAAGCCGCCCTTGCCGGCCGGCGCTTCGGGCCAGCACTTTCTCCTCTTCACGCCCTTCCGCTATCGGTCGCCGCACGCATCGCGCTTCCGGGCTGCCACGGATCCGGGCATCTGGTACGGCGGCCTCGATGTCCCTACGGCCTGTGCGGAAGTGGCCTATTGGCGCTGGCGATTCCTGCGCGACAGCGAAGGGCTGTCCGGGGGCGCACTTCACACCGAGCACACGATTTTCGAAGCGGGCGTCGAAGGCGCCTGCGTCAACCTGCTGGAAAAGCCCTGGGTCGCTTCTCGAATGGCCTGGACGCACAAGAACGATTACGGACACTGCCAATCGCTGGCCCGCGCCTGCCGGGAGCGCGAGGTGACCTGGATCCGTTATCAATCGGTGCGCGCTCCCGAAGGGCAATGCGGCGCCGTGCTGGTGCCTGCCGCCCTTTCGCTGGCGGAAGGCTTTCGGCAACAGACCTGGGCCTGCAAGACCAGCGATGCGGGCGCGTTCATGAGGCACGCTGCGAGCGGGGGCGCCCTCGATTTCCCGGCGTCGCTGTGGGGCTGACCGGGCCGAATTGACTCGGGTCAAGCCCATTTCCGACCCCCGTTCGGTACTCTGGCGTCGAGGAAAAAGGCGACCCGATCCGCCCGCGATGCCGGGGGCCGCCCCACCGACCCGGAAGCCAGTCCGGGCGCGACCGAAACCCGACCGAAGGCCCGTCACATGAACGACCGCGTCGCCATCCCGCTTTCCGCCATCCGCAAGGCCCGCAACACGCCCAAGGGGCGCGTGGTGGATCCGGCCGCCCGCGCCGACGTCGCCGCCCTGCTGGGCGATGCGCCGCTCGCCGCCGAGTACCTGATCGAGAACCTGCACAAGCTGCAGGACCACTTCGGTCACCTGTCGGCCGCGCACCTGGCGGCGCTCGCCGAGGCGATGAAGCTCTCCCAGGCCGAGGTCTTCGAGGTCGCCACGTTCTACCACCACTTCGACGTGGTGAAGGAAGGCGAGAGCGCCCCGGCCAAGGTGACGGTCCGCGTTTGCGAGACGCTCTCCTGCTCCCTCGCGGGCTCGGCGGGGCTGCTCGATCGCCTGAAGGCCACGCTGGGCGCCAACGTGCGCGTGATCTCAGCGCCGTGCATCGGCCGCTGCGAGCAGGCGCCGGCCGTCGCCGTGGGCCAGAACGCGTTCGGCGAAGCGACGGCGGAAAAAGTCGCGCTCGCCGTGAAGGAGGGCCTGGTGAAGGCCCCGAAGACGAATCACGTGGGCTACGCGCGCTACCGGGAGGAGGGCGGCTATCGCCTCTACCGCGATTGCGTCGAGGGCAAGCGCGAGCTCGAGCCGGTCCTGAAGACCATGGAGGACGCGGGCCTTCGCGGCCTGGGGGGCGCGGGCTTTCCCACGGGTCGCAAGTGGCGCATCGTGCGCGCCGAGCCCGGCCCGCGCTACATGGCCGTCAACATCGACGAGGGCGAGCCCGGCACCTTCAAGGACCGCCACTACCTCGAGCGCGACCCGCACCGCTTCCTCGAGGGCCTGCTCGTCGCCGCGTGGGCCGTGGGCATCGACCGCGTGTGGATCTACCTGCGGGACGAATACCACGCGTGCCGCGAGGCGCTGGAAAAGGAGCTGGCCGCGCTCAAGGCCGATCCGCCCGGTCCGCTGCCTTCGATCGAGCTGCGCCGCGGCGCGGGCGCGTACATCTGCGGCGAGGAATCCGCGATGATCGAGTCCATCGAGGGCAAGCGCGGCATGCCTCGCCTTCGCCCGCCCTACGTGGCGCAGGTGGGCCTGTTCGGCCGTCCCACGCTCGAGCACAACTTCGAGACCCTCTACTGGGTGCGCGACATCCTGGAAAAGGGCGCGGACTGGTTCGCGGGCCACGGGCGCAACGGCCGCAAGGGCCTGAGGTCCTTCAGCGTCTCGGGCCGCGTGAAGAAGCCGGGCGTGCACCTCGCGCCGGCGGGCATCACGGTCAAGGAGCTCATCGCCGAATACTGCGGCGGCATGCTGGACGGGCACGCGTTCTACGCCTACCTGCCGGGCGGCGCCTCGGGCGGCATCCTGCCGGCCTCGATGGGCGACATCCCGCTGGACTTCGACACGCTCCAGCCCCACGGGTGCTTCATCGGGTCGGCGGCGGTGGTGATCCTGTCGGACCAGGACAGCGCGAAGGAGGCGGCGCTCAACCTGATGCGCTTCTTCGAGGACGAATCCTGCGGGCAGTGCACGCCCTGCCGCGTGGGCACCGCCAAGGCCGCGAAGCTGATGGAAGCCCCGAAGTGGGATGCCGCCCTGCTCGAGGACCTGTCGAAGGCCATGGCCGACGCGTCCATCTGCGGGTTGGGGCAGGCGGCGCCCAATCCGATCCGGTGCGTCATCAAGCACTTCCCGCACGAGGTCTAGCGCCATGAAGATGAACGAGCCCGTCGGCCAGGCCGAGACGATCGAGTTCCAGTTGAACGGCGAGACGGTCGCCGCCCGCTCGGGCGAGACGATCATCCAGGCCGCGAAGCGCCACGGCGTCGAGATCCCGCACCTGTGCTACACCGAGGGCCTGCGGCCCGACGGCAATTGCCGCGCGTGCGTGGTGGAGATCCAGGGCGAGCGCGTGCTGGCTCCCTCCTGCTGCCGCAATCCCGCGAAGGGCATGGTGGTCTCCAGCGTCTCCGAGCGTGCGGTGCACTCCCAGAAATTGGTGCTGGAGCTGCTCGCCGCCGACGCGCCGGCGGCGGACCTGAAGCCCGGCGACAACGAGCTCGCCCATTGGCGCGGCAAGCTGGGCGTGGCGCAATCCCGCTTCCCCGCGCGGGAGCAGCCCGCGCCCGACGCGTCCCACCCGGCCATGGCGGTCAACCTGGACGCCTGCATCCAGTGCACGCGCTGCGTGCGCGCCTGCCGCGAGGCGCAGGTGAACGACGTGATCGGCTATTCGTGGCGCGGTTCCCACGCCAGGATCACGTTCGATTTCGACGACCCGATGGGCGATTCGACCTGCGTGGCCTGCGGCGAGTGCGTGCAGGCCTGCCCCACGGGGGCGCTCGCGCCGGCCAAGGGCGCCTACGCGGTGAAGGCGGACCGCGAGGTCGATTCCGTGTGCCCCTTCTGCGGCGTGGGCTGCCAACTCACCTACCACGTGAAGGACAACCGCATCGTGCGCGTGGAGGGCCGCGACGGACCGGCCAACGAAGGCCGCCTGTGCGTGAAGGGCCGCTTCGGCTTCGACTACGCGCACCACCCGCACCGGCTCACGAAGCCCCTGATCCGCAAGGCCGGGGTGCCCAAGACGTCCGACTTCACCGTCGATCCGGTGAATTGGCGCGAGGTCTTCCGCGAGGCGACCTGGGAAGAGGCGCTGGACCTGGCGGGCGGAAGCCTCAAGCGCATCCGGGACCGCGACGGTCCCGGCGCGCTCGCGGGCTTCGGCAGCGCGAAGGGCTCCAACGAGGAGGCCTACCTGTTCCAGAAGCTGGTGCGAACCGGCTTCGGCTCCAACAACGTGGATCACTGCACGCGCCTTTGCCACGCTTCGTCCGTGGCGGCGCTGCTCGAGGGCATCGGCTCGGGCGCCGTGTCCAACCAGGTCTCGGATGTCGCGAAGGCCGACTTCATCCTGCTGATCGGCTCCAATCCCACGGCGAACCACCCGGTGGCCGCCACGTGGATCAAGAACGCGGTGAAGCGCGGCGCGAAGCTCGTGCTGGCCGACCCGCGCCGCACCGACATCGCGCGCCACGCCTGGCGCGTGCTGCAGTTCAAGGCGGACATGGACGTCGCGCTGCTGAACGCGATGATCTACACGATCCTCGACGAGAATCTCGTCGATCCGGAATTCATCCGCCAGCGCACGACGGGCTTCGAGGCGCTCAAGGAGAACGCGAAGGGCTTCAGCCCGGAGCTCATGGGTCCCGTGTGCGGCATCCCCGCCGAGACCATCCGCGAGGTGGCCCGCGCCTACGCGACGTCGAAGGGCTCGATGATCCTCTGGGGCATGGGCATCTCGCAGCACGTGCACGGCACGGACAACGCGCGCTGCCTGATCGCCCTCTCGCTCATGACGGGCCAGATCGGCCGGCCGGGCACGGGGCTGCACCCGCTGCGGGGCCAGAACAACGTGCAGGGCGCCTCCGACGCGGGCCTCATCCCGATGATGTTCCCGGACTACCAGCGCGTGGACAATCCGGACGCGAACGCGCGCTTCGAGAAGTACTGGGGAACGAAGCTCGACACGAAGCCCGGCCTCACCGTCGTGGAGATCATGGACGCCGCGTGCGAGGGGCGCATCAAGGGCATGTACGTGATGGGCGAGAACCCCGCGATGTCCGATCCGGATGCCGGCCACGCCCGACAGGGCCTCGCGACGCTCGAGCACCTCGTCGTGCAGGACATCTTCCTCACCGAGACGGCGTACCTCGCGGACGTGGTCCTTCCCGCCTCCGCGTGGCCCGAGAAGACGGGCACCGTCTCCAACACGGACCGCATCGTGCAGATGGGGCGCCGGGCGCTCGACCTGCCCGGCGAGGCGCGGCAGGACCTCTGGATCATCCAGCAGCTCGCGAAGCGCCTGGGCCTCGGCTGGAACTACGAGGGGCCCGAAAGCGGCGTGGCGCAGGTGTACGAGGAGATGCGCGGCGCGATGAACGCGATCACCGGCATCACCTGGTCGCGGCTCGAGGCGAACTCGGCCGTCACCTACCCCTGCCGCACGGAGGACGATCCGGGCCAGCCCGTCGTCTTCACGGACAAGTTCCCCACGAAGGACGGCAAGGCGAAGTTCGTGCCGGCCGATCTCATCCCGGCCAACGAGCGGCCCGACGCCGAATACCCCTTCGTGCTCATCACGGGCCGGCAGCTGGAGCACTGGCACACGGGTTCGATGACGCGCCGCGCCTCCGTGCTCGACGCGCTCGAGCCGCGGGCGATGGTCTCCATCCACCCGCTGGATCTCGATGCCCTCGGGGCCCTGCCGGGTGATGTCATCACCGTGGCCTCGCGCCGCGGCGAGGTGGCCCTGGAGGCCCGCGCGGACGAGGGCACGCCCCGGGGCGCCGTCTTCATTCCCTTCGCCTACTACGAGGCGGCGGCCAACCTGCTCACCAACCCGGCGCTCGATCCCTTCGGCAAGATCGCCGAGCTCAAGTACTGCGCCGTGCAGGTGAGGAAGGGCGGCGTCCTTGCCGAGCTCGCCACCTACGGGGGCGGGCAGTCCTTCCATCCGGCCTGACGCCGGGATTCCTCGCAAGGGGGACAGCGCCCTCGCCGAGGGAGCTGTCCCCCTTTCAAGCTTCGACAAGGAGAAATGCATGAAACGCATCCTGCGCGCGGCGTTCGCCGCGCTTGTCGTCATCGCCGCCCCGGCGGCACTCGCCCAGGCCTGGCCGGCTCGCACGGTGAAGGTGATCGTGGGCTTTCCGCCGGGGGGCTCGACGGACCAGGTGGCGCGCGTGCTCGCGCAGCACCTCACGACCCAGCTCGGCCAGCAGTTCGTCGTGGAGAACCGCCCGGGCGCCTCGGCCTCCATCGGCGCGGCGGCGGTGGCCTCCGCCCCGGCGGACGGCTACACGATCGGGGTGGTGTTCGACACCCACGGCGTGAACCCGTCCCTGATCCCCAGCCTGTCCTTCGACACGATGAAGGACCTCACCACCGTGATGCTCGTGGGCACCTCGCCCATGGCGCTGGTCACGCATCCTTCGAATGCCTTCAAGGATTTCCGCGACGTGCTGGCGGCCGCGAAGGCGAAGCCGGGCAGCGTCGCCATCGGTTCCATCGGCTCCGGCAGCCTCGGTCACCTCGCCATCGCCCAGATCGGCAACCTGCAGGGCGTCGAGCTGACCCACGTGCCCTACAAGGGCGGCGGCCCGCTGATGACCGATGCCATCGGCAACCAGGTGCCGGTCGCGATCGGCTCGGCCTTCCTCGTGAATCCCCACGTGAAGGCCGGCAAGGTGCGCGCGCTCGCCGTCACCAGCGCGAAGGCATCCCCCGCGCTGCCCGGCGTCGCACCGGTGGCCGAACAGGGCGTGCCGGGCTTCGCCGCCCTGTCGTGGTGGGGCGTGATCGCGCCGGCCAAGCTGCCGCCCCCCGTCCTCGCGAAGCTGGTGGAGGAGCTGCAGAAGGCCCTCAAGGTCCCGGCCATCGCCGAGAAGCTCCAGGCCCAGGGCATGGAGATCGTGGGCAGCGGCCCCGAGGATTCCGCGCGCTTCCTCAAGGGCGAGATCGACCGCTGGGCCAAGGTGGTGAAGGACAACCGCATCAAGGCGGGCGACTGAGCGGCGGGGCGGGCGCCGACCGGCGCCGGCGGGTCGCGACAAGGGGGCTCCGGCCCCCTTTTCATTTTTTTTCGGCCGGGGCTTGACAGGGGGTCCGGGGTATAGCAAAGTGATATCACTTCAATAGCCCACCCCCCGGGAGGCGCCATGACCTCGTATCGCAAGGAAGGCAATTTCGAGAAGCCCGCGACCACCATGAACGGCATCGCCATGCTGGTGGTGATCATCGCGGTCTTCGTGCTGATGCTCGTCGCGTTCATCGCCGCCCGCGCGCCGTTCGTGGGCATCGCCCTCACGCTGGTGCTCGCGTTCATCGCGCCCGGCTTCTTCATGCTCCAGCCCAACGAGGCCGTGGTCCTCACGCTCTTCGGCGACTACGCCGGCACCGTGCGCACGCCGGGCCTTCGCTGGACCTGGCCCTGGCTCATCCGCAAGAAGGTGAGCGTGCGCGTGCGCAACCACAACGTGGACACCCTCAAGGTGAACGACAAGCGCGGCAACCCCGTGGAGATCGCCTCGGTGGTGGTGTGGCGCGTCGAGGACACGGCGCAGGCGCTCTTCGACGTCGAGGATTTCGAGAACTTCGTGCGCGTGCAGAGCGAGTCGGCGCTGCGCCACGTGACCACGCGCTACGACTACGACGAGGGCGAGGACCACGCGGCGGGCGAGACCACGCTGCGCGCCGGCGCCGACCAGGTGGCCGACGCGTTGCGCGAGGAGATCCAGGCGCGCGTCCAGCAGGCGGGCGTGCTCGTGGAGGAGGCCAAGCTCACGCACCTCGCCTACGCCCCGGAGATCGCGGGCGCCATGCTGCGCCGCCAGCAGGCCGAGGCCGTCATCAGCGCGCGCCACAAGATCGTGCACGGCGCCGTGTCGATGGTGGAGATGGCCCTGAAGAGCCTGTCGGAGAAGAACGTGGTGGAGCTCGACGACGAGCGGCGGGCCGCGATGGTCTCCAACCTGATGGTGGTGCTGTGCTCCGAGCGGGACACGCAGCCCATCGTCAACACCGGCACGCTCTACCAGTGAGCGAGGCCCTGATCGGCAGCCTCGCGCTCGCGGGGGCGGGGCTCGTCCTGCTCATCCTCGCGTGGCTCATCGGCGTCCAGGGCATGGTGGAACTCGTGAACAACTACCGCGCGAATCCCGAGCGCTTTCCCGACCGCGAGGGCCTGGGACGCTGGATGGCCCTCACCCTCGCCGGGGGCGGTGCGTCCTTCCTCGTGTGCGCCGGCGCCTTCGCGGGCGGCTACGTCTCCGAGAACCTCTTCGGGATGTGGACGGCCACCACGGGCATCGCCCTCGCGGCCCTGGCGATCGGCGGCATCGCCCGCTTCAGGCGCGACCCGCCGGCGAATCCCGCCACCGGTCCCGACCGTCGCCCGCCCCACCCGCGCCGATAGCCGATGGCGAGCCCCGACAAGAAGGCGTTCCTGCTGCGAATCGATCCGGCGATCTGGGCCGAGATCGAGCGGCTCGCCCAGTCGGAGCTGCGCAGCGTGAACGGGCAGGTGGAATACCTGCTCCGGGACGCCCTCGAGCGGCGGGGCGTGAAGCCCGCGCAGGCGAAGGGTCGCAAGCCGGAGCCCCGCTAGGCGGTTTCCGGTTTGACTGAGCGCAATCGGTCCCCGGCGCGGCGGGTTCACAGTGGGCGTGGCCGGATCCTCCGGCCGGACGGCTCCCATGCCCGACGACAGGAACCCGGCGCCCGCACCGCCCATCGACCCGAAAGACGACAGCCCCGGGGGGTTGCTGCGCCGCTTCGTCGTGCTGTCGGCGATCTCGGTGGTGACGATCCTCGTGCTGGTCGCCGCGGGCGTGCACCAGGCCATCCGCGTGCAGGTGATCGAGTCGTCCCGCGCCCAGGCCGTCGCGGTCGCCACGGCCATCCTCGCGAAGGAAAAGTCCGTGCTCGTGCGTCGCGACGAGGCGGGGCTCGCCCGCATCGCCGTCGCCGACGGGGACATGGCGGGGCTCGACGCGCGCCTCAAGTCCTTCCTCGCGCCCTTCGACATCGTGAAGATCAAGGTCTACGACGGCGGTCGGGTCATCGTCCACAGCACGGATGCCGCCATCATCGGCAAGCACGACGCGGGCAACGGCAAGCTCGAGCGCGTGCTGCGCGACGGGGAGGTGGACTCCGCGCTGGTGAAGAAGGACCGGATCGCCGACCTCGACGGCATCGAGCGCTTCGTGGTCGACGTGGTCGAGACCTACGTGCCCATCCGCGTGGACGGGCGGGTGGCGGGCGCCCTCGAGGTGTACCTGGACGTCACGCCCGCCTACGGGCGCCTCGAGACGGCGGTGATGCGTTCCGTCCTCGTGCTGCTCGCCGTGCTGCTCGCGGTGTTCGGCGCGCTCTACTGGCCCATGCGGCAGGGAACGGCCCGTCTCGAGCGCGCGCAGGCGCGCCTGAGGGAACTCGCCTCGACGGACATGCTCACGGGACTGCTCAACCGCCGCCACCTGCTGGCGCGCATCGACGAGGAACTGCGCCGCCTCGGACGGGAGATGCGCCGCACCGCCCGCGTGGACCACATCGCCTTCGTGATGATCGACGTGGACCACTTCAAGGCGATCAACGACCGGCACGGGCACGTGGCGGGCGACGAGGTGCTCCGGGAGGTCTCGCGCCGGCTCAAGGCGTCCCTGCGCGCCTACGACACGCTGGGGCGCTACGGCGGCGAGGAATTCCTCGCCCTCCTGCCGGGAACGGAGCTCGCCTCCGCCGTGGTCGTTGCCGAACGCATGCGCCGGGCCGTCGCGGACGAGCCCTTCGTCGTGGCGGGGCAGGTCACCCGCGTCACGGCGAGCTTCGGCGTCGCCCAGTCCGGCGACGAGGCCGAGGCGCCCGATGCCGTGATCCAGCGGGCCGACGCGGCCCTCTATCGCGCCAAGTCGGCGGGTCGCGACCGCGTCGAGGCCCGCCCGGCGGACGAAGGCTAGGGTGAGCGTTCTTCCGGCGGCTTCACCCGCCGGAATTCCCGCCACAGCAGCAGGTCGTAGGCGATCTTGCCGACCGCCGCCACGACGAGGGGCGCGGCGAGCCCAGCGCCCTGCATGAGCCACCCGGCGAAGCCCGGCGCCACGGCCCAGCCGCCGCTCCGGACGAGGTTGGTGATGCCCGCGGCCGCGAGGCGCTCGTGGGGCTTCACCACCGCCATCACGTAGGACTGGCGCGTGGGCACGTCCATCTCGTTCAGGGCCTCGCGCGCGAGGAAGAAGAACGCGGCCCAGCCGAAGCTGTCGGCGGACGCGACGGTGAACAGCAGCAGGCTGGACGGGATGTGCGTGTACACCATCGTGTTCACCAGCCCGATGCGCGAGGCGAGCCAGGCGGCCGCGAAGTGCGAGAAGGCCGAGAGCGTGCGGCCCGCGGCGAAAAGCAGCGCGATCTCGCCGGGCCCGGCGCCGAAGGCCTTCGCGAAGAAGTAGGCGAAGATCGCCGTGCCGATGAAGCCGCCCGCGAGCGCGTCGATGAGGAAGAGGGCCGAGATCTTCGCGACGATGGGCCGGCTTTCGGGGGTGAGGTCCGCGAGGCCCCCGGGACGCTCGGTCGCCACGCGCGCCGGCAGCCGCGAGTAGAGCGCCATCGACGCGAGGTAGAGCGCGCAGAAGAGCCCGAGCGCGAGGCGCATGCCGTACAGCTCCGGCAGCCCCGCCGCGCGTTCGAGCAGCGAAGGCAGTCCGGCGAGGAGCCCGCCCGCCGCGTAGCCGCCGTCGAGCATCACGTTGTAGCGGGCGAAGACGCGCGTGCGGTCCGCGTCCGTCGTCGTGGCGGGAAACATCGCCTGCTCCAGGATCGGGATCGCGCCCCGGTCCCGGCCGTGCACGTTGATCATCCCGAGGAACGCCGCCGCCGCGACGGCCGGAAAGGCGTCCGAGCCCGCGATGACCGCACCGCCGGCCGCCGGCAGCAGCGTGAGCGCGACGAGCAGCCACCGCTCGGAGACGTGGCGGCCGGCGAGCATCGTGGCCAGGGCCGCGAGGGCCGATCCCCACAGCGCGGCGGAGAGCACCACGCCGATCTGCGAGGGCGAAAAGCCCAGGCGCGCGCAGTACAGGCCGATCAGCACCGCCATCAGGCCGATCGCGAGCGCGCGAAGCAGGGCCCCCGCGTACAGGATGCGACGCACGCGCAGGCTGGATGCGCTCATCGGGATGGGCGCATCGGCCGGGTTCGGCCCGGCGGGAAAGGGAGGACGGTCATGGTGGCGGCGGGGGCGTGGCCGATGCTATCGGCCGTCCGGTCCGGGCCGCAAGGCCCGCGCCTGCTACCATTCCATGGCGATGCCCTCCCGCCGATGAACGCCGCGTCCCCCACCGCCCCCCCGAAAGCCGCCGATCCGCCCGCGATGGGCGATGCGGGCGTGGTGAGGAAGCTCCTGCCCTACCTGTGGGAGTTCCGCGGCCGCGTGGCCCTCGCCATCGCGTTCCTCGTGACCGCCAAGCTCGCGAACCTCGCGGTGCCGCTGCTCATGAAGGAGGTGGTGGACGGGCTCTCGGGCCCGAAGGCCGTCCTCGCGGTGCCCGTCGCGCTCCTCGTCGCCTACGGCCTGCTCCGGATGTCCTCGACGCTCTTCAACGAGCTGCGCGACGTGGTCTTCGTGAAGGTGGCCCAGCGCGCGATGCGCCGCGTGGCCCTGGAGGTCTTCGAGCACATGCACGCGCTGTCGCTGCGCTTCCACCTGGAGCGCCAGACGGGCGGGCTCACCCGCGACATCGAGCGGGGCACGCGGGGCATCTCGACGCTGCTGAACTTCATGGTCTTCAGCGTCCTGCCCACGCTCTTCGAGATCGCGCTGGTCACGGGCTTCCTCATCGTCCGCTTCGACGTCTGGTTCGGCGTGATCACCGTGGGCGCGCTCGTGCTCTATGTCGCCCTCACCTTCGCGATCTCCGAGTGGCGCATCCACCACCGGCGCACGATGAACGAGATGGACTCGAAGGCCAACACGCGGGCCATCGATTCGCTGCTCAATTACGAGACGGTCAAGTACTTCGGCAACGAGGGCTGGGAGGCCCGCCGCTACGACGAGAGCCTGAAGCGCTACGAGTCGGCCGTGGTGATGAGCGAGACGTCCCTGGGCATCCTCAACACGGCGCAGGCGGCGGTCATCGCGGTGGCGGTGTCGCTGCTCATGTGGCGCGCGGCCGACGGCATCGTCCACGGGGGCCTCACGCTGGGGGACCTCGTGATGGTGAACGCGCTGCTCATCCAGCTCTACATCCCCCTCAATTTCCTCGGCGTGCTCTACCGGGAGATCAAGACCTCGCTCACGGACATGGAGAAGATGTTCCGCCTGCTCGCGGTGAACCGCGAGGTCGAGGACCGGCCCGGCGCGCCGGCCCTGCGGGTGCAGGGCGGTGCCGTGCGCTTCGAGTCCGTGGGCTTTTCCTACGACGGCCGGCGCACGATCCTCGAGGCGGTGGACTTCGAGATTCCCGCGGGGCACACGGTGGCCGTGGTGGGCGCGAGCGGCTCGGGCAAGAGCACCCTCGCGCGCCTGCTCTACCGCTTCTACGACGTGAACGCGGGGCGCATCCTCGTGGACGGCCAGGACGTGCGGGAGGTGACGCAGGCCTCCCTGCGCGCGGCGCTCGGCATCGTCCCGCAGGACACGGTGCTCTTCAACGACACGATCTACTACAACATCGCCTACGGCCGGCCCGGCGCCACGCGCGAGGAGGTGGTGGAAGCCGCCCGCCTCGCGCACATCCTGGGCTTCATCGAGGGGCTTCCCGACGGCTGGGAGACCACGGTGGGCGAGCGCGGCCTCAAGCTCTCCGGCGGCGAGAAGCAACGCGTGTCCATCGCCCGCACGCTGCTCAAGAACCCGCCGGTCATGATCTTCGACGAGGCCACCTCGGCCCTCGATTCGCGCACCGAGAAGGCGATCCAGGCCGAACTGGCCGCCATCTCCCAGGGCCGGACCACGCTCGTGATCGCGCACCGGCTCTCGACCATCGTCGAGGCGGACCAGATCCTGGTGATGGATGCCGGGCGCATCGTCGAACGCGGTTCCTTCCGCGCCCTCCTCGAGGCGGACGGGCGCTTCGCGGAGATGTGGCGCCTGCAGCAGCAGGAGGAGCCCGAGGGCTCCCCGGCCGCCTAGAGCGCCAGCATCGCGGCGAGGCCGAGCGCCACTGCCGCCAGCGCGCCCAGAAGCACGGCAGGAAGGACCGGGAAGGGCTCCGGCGCCGGCGGCTTCGCGTGGCCCGCGAGGGCGCCCAGCGTGAGCTTCGGCGCGGGCGCGTCGACCGGCTTGGCGGGAGGCGGCGTGAGACGAGGCGTCGTCCGGAAGAAAGCCGTCACCTCGCCCGCGTTCCCCGTGAGCTCCGCGAGGCGCATGGTGCCGGCCATCGAATCGAAGGCGGTCGCGAGGGGCGCCGCGGCGACCGGCGGGATCGTGGCCGCGGGCGCACCGGGTGGCGGGGTCGTCGCGGCCGGGGCGGGAGGCGCCGGAGGAATCGTCGTCGCCGGTGCCACCGGAGGAATCGTCGCCGCCGGTGCCGCCGGGGGGATCGTCGCTGCCGGCGCGGCCTGCGGCGTCGCCGCCGGCGTCGGCGGAAGCGAGATCATCGCCGCGGCGCCGGCCGCCGCGGGGAACGCGCCCGTCGCGAGGCCCGGGGTCGTCACCACGTCCAGCACGCGCGGCTCCGGCAGCGTGCGCGCCGCCTCGCGCAGGGCCTTCAGGAATTCCCGCATGGAGCCGTAGCGCTCCGCCGGGTCCTTGGCGAGGGCCTTGGCCACGATGAGGTCGAGCGGCGGCGGGATGTCCGGGTTCTTCGTGGAGGGCGGCTGCTCCTTCACGTGCACCGTCTGGTACATGATCGAGCTCACGGCCTCGGCGTCGAAGGGCGCCTCGCCCGCGAGCATTTCGTAGAGCACCACCCCCAGCGAGAACACGTCCGAGTGCGGGCCCACGTTGCGGCCGATGACCTGCTCGGGCGACATGTAGCGGGGGCTGCCGAGGATCATGCCGGTCATCGTGCGCACGGTGGAGGACGGCGCGCGGGCGATGCCGAAGTCCATCACCTTCGCGACCATGCGCCCGTCGTCCACGGCCACCATCACGTTCGAGGGCTTCACGTCCCGGTGGATGATGTCCTTCGCGTGGGCGAAGGCGAGGCCGTCGGCCACCTGGGCCACGAGGTCCACGGCCGTGGCCGGGTCCGTGGGCACGCCGGCCTTCAGGTACGCCTTGAGCTCGTGGCCCTCGATGTACTCCATCGCCATGTAGGCGAACTGGTCCGTGCGGCCCACGTCGTAGATCGTGACGATGTGCGCGTGGTTCAGCTTGCCGACGGTCTTCACCTCCTGGGCGAAGCGCGCCTCGTACAGGGCGAGCTCCTCCTCGGAGAGCGTGAGGCGGATCGTCTTGATCGCCACCTCGCGGTCGATCATCGGGTCGACCGCCTTGTAGACGATGCCCATCGCGCCGCGGCCCAGCAGGCGCTCGACGCGGTAACGGCCGATGGTCTCGGGATGGGTCTCGGCCATGGTCAGCGCTTGAACTCCAGGACGACTTCGTAGGTGCGGTTGTCGGCGCCGGCGTTGAAGCGCCAGGTCGAGAGGTTCTGCACCACCGCGCGGTCGAACACGCGGGGCGGCCGCGATTCGAGGACCTGCACGCCCAGCACGCCGCCCGCGGCGTCGATGCGCACGCGGGCCTTCACGCGGCCGGCGTCGATGCCTTCGGCCGCGGCCTGTCGGGGGAACTCCAGCGGCGTGCGCGAGACCACGGTGACGGGCGGCGGCGCCGGCGCGGGCGCCGGGGCGGGCGCGGGCTCGGCGGGCTTCGGGATTTCCTTCGGGATCTCGATCACCGGGACCACGGGCGCGGGCGCGGGCGGCTCATCCTTCTTCGGTTCGTCGCGGCGACCGGCCTTGCCCTTGGCGGGCTCGGGTTTCGCGTCGGCCTTGCCCTTGGCGGGCTC
>ERZ761602.2960-NODE-2960-length-25167-cov-5.483832_pt1 | contig 25167 bp, 19 predicted proteins | sample MGYA00512165_ERZ761602 | MGnify/ENA primary metagenome ERZ761602 (study PRJEB28899, sample SAMN02445085) | bioreactor sludge metagenome | biome: EBPR sludge; isolation source: Thorneside wastewater treatment plant | place: Australia: Brisbane, Thorneside...
CGGTCCAGTACATCCAGATCAGCGAGACCCAGACCACGCCGTACATCAGCATGAAAGCGCTGGAGCGGATGCCGGTGAGGTCCATCAGCACACCGAACAGGATCGGCAGCACGAAGCCGCCCAGGCCGCCGGCCAGGCCGACGATGCCGCTGATGGCCCCGATGTTGTGGGGGTAGTCGTCGCTGATGTACTTGAACACGCTGGCCTTGCCGAAGGCCCAGGCCACGCCGAGCACGGCCATCAGCGCGGTGAAGGTGTAGACGTTCAGGCCGATGTGGAAGGTGCGCGGGCCGTCCACCGTGGTGATCGTGAAGTCGGTCTGCGGATAGCTCAGCAGGAACAGGCAGATCCAGCTCACCCACATCACCCACCAGGTGACCTTGTGCGCGCCGTACTTGTCCGAGAGCACGCCGCCGATGGCGCGCAGCACGCCGCCGGGCAGCGAGAAGCAGGCCGCCAGCAGCGCGGCCACGCGGATGTCCAGACCGTATTCGCCCACGTAGTACTGCACCATCCACAGCGACAGCGCCACGTAGCCGCCGAACACGATGCTGTAGTACTGGCAGTACTTGAGCACCTTGGGGTCCTTCAGTGCCTTGAGCTGGTCGGTGAACTTGACGTTGCTTGGCACCAGGTGCTTGGGATCGCTGTGGCTGAACAGCCAGAACAGCACCAGGGTACCCAGCATGATCGCCGCGTAGACCTGCGGCACGATGGTCCAGCCAAAAGCCACCAGCAGCACCGGCGCGACGAACTTGTTGACCGCGGCGCCCGAATTGCCGGCGCCGTAGACACCCATCGCCATGCCCTGGCGGCGCGGCGGAAACCAGCGCGCCACATAGGGCGTGCCCACCGAGAACGAGCCGCCGGCCAGACCGACGAACAGACCGATGAACAGGAAGTGCCAGTACTCGGTGGCGTAGCTCATCATCCAGATGGCCGGCACGGTCACGGCCATCAGGATGGCCATGACAATGCGGCCACCGTATTTGTCGGTCCAAATGCCCAGCGGCACGCGGATCAGCGAGCCGGTCAGCACCGGCACCGCGGTCAACAGGCCGAATTGGGTGGCGTTGAGGTTGAGCGCCTTCTTGATCGGGATGCCGATGACGCCAAACATCATCCAGACCATGAAGCAGACGGTGAACGCCAGCGTGCTCACGATCAGGACCGACCAGGCCTTCTTCTCGTTTCTCAGTTCGGTAACCATGCTTTGTTCTCCAGAAATCTCACGCAGAGACTGTCGCCGGAGAGGGCGTGGCTGAACATCCACCGTTGGAACACAAAGCCCGAACCAGAAGGACGATGGGGGCCTGCGCCCCCATCGTTCGAAAGAACTAATCCCACCGGTTTATCGCCGGCTATTGATCTGCATCAACCGATGCCGTGGCTGGCCGCATAGACGGCGGCCTGGACACGCGAGCTCAGATTCAGCTTGCGCAGGATGTGCTGGACGTGGATCTTGACCGTGGTCTCGGCAATGTCGAGCTCGCGCGCTATGACCTTGTTGCTCGCGCCGCGCGCGATCAGGGCCAGGGTTTCCAACTCCCTTGCGGACAGAATGCCCAGCCCCTCGGCAGGTGACGCAGGCGTCGGTGCGGACCCGGCAGCTTTTTCGGCTGCGGGCGGCTGGGTCCGAAAGGCCGCGACCAGCTTGGTGGTCATCTCGGGGCTGATCACCGACTCGCCGTCCAGCACCTTCAGAATCGAGTCGCTGAGGTCTTCGGCGTTGATGGTCTTGAGCAGGTAGCCGTCGGCACCGGCCTTGAGCGCAGCCGAGAGGTCCTGCTCGTTCTCGCTCACCGTCAGCATCAGGATCTTCACCTGGGGCGCCACCTCCTTGAAGCCCGCGATGGCGTCGACGCCGCGCACCCCCGGCAGGTGGTTGTCAAGCAGGATCAGGTCGGGCCGGTCACGCTGGACGCAGCGCAGGGCCTCGCCCGCGTCGGCGGCCTCGTGCAACACGGCAAACCGGTCGTCCTGCGTCAGCAGGGCCACGAGGCCACGTCGGAACAGCGTGTGGTCGTCCACAACCATCAGGCGAACAGGTGTCATCGAAGAACTTCCAAGGTGTTTTCGGCCGGCACGTGCGCCGTGTCCGCAGCCGTTCCGTCAGGCGGGTTCAGTGGCATGGCCGCTCCTTGCGCCAGGGCGACCGGGTTCGGCGGCAGGGTCAGGGTCACGGTCGTGCCGGTGCCCGGCGCGGAGTCGATGTCCACCGAGCCACCGACGCGGGCGGCGCGCTCGCGCATGATCTTGAGCCCGACATGGGATTCGGCGCGGATTTCGTTGACGTTGAACCCGGCGCCGTCGTCCTGAACCGAAAAGCGCCAGCGGTGGCCTTTTCGCACCAGCAGCGACACGTGTGAGGCACCCGCGTGCTTGCGCGCGTTGGACAAGGCTTCCTGCACCACGTGCAGCACCTGGACCTGGACATCCGGCGGCAGGGGCAGGCCATCGCCACGTACATCCAGTTGCGCCGCCATTCCGGTCTGGTGTTCGAATTTCTGCAAGGTCTCCTGCAGCGCCTGTTCGATGTCATCGGTGTTGGTTCGGGTGCGGAAATGCACCAGCAGTTCGCGCACGTCGTTGATGCTCTCGCGCACGCCTTCATCGAGTTCATCCAGAATCTTGTTCACCTTGTCGGGTTGCGCCCTCTGGCTCGCGCCGCGCAGCAACTGGACCTGGATCTTCATGAACGCGAGCGACTGGGCGATCGAGTCATGCAGCTCGCGCGCCAGCAAGGCACGCTCCTCGCCCACGGCCGCTTCGCGTTCCAGGGCTTCGGCGCGCAGGCCTTCGAGCGCACTCGCCAGGTGGCTGGCCAGCGCGTCGAGCAGCTCGGTCTCTTCGGTGGTCAGCGTCACCGGCGTGCGGAAGAACAGGTCGATCTCGCCAAGCAGCCGGTGTTGCAGCCGGATCGGCACGCTGACCAGGCTCTCGAAGCCGACCCGCGCACAGCCGCGCACCGGTTCGGCATCATGCGCCAGGATCGGAATCACGCGCGTGCGGGCATCGGCGCGCAGGTTGCCGCAGGCGCAGGCGCCGGCCAGCAGGCAGCGTTCCTCCTCCAGCATCTCTTCGGGAAAGCTGTCGGACGCCAGCATCAGGTAACGCTGGTTGGCGTCATCGGCCCAGCGCACGGCCACCGCATCGGCCTTCATCACGGCGCGCACCTTGCCTGCAAACCCTTGCGTCAGCTCGTCGATGGTGTTGGCTTCGGACACGAACGCGCTGACCTCGTAGAGCGCGGCCAGCCGGGCCCGCTGGGCCTCCACCCGTTCGGTCTTGGCTTTCACTTTCGCTTCAAGGCCTTGGTACAGCGATTGCAACGTAGCGGCCATGCGGTTGAAGCCCCGGGCGACCAGGCCGAATTCGTCGTTGGTGTCGACATCGATCCGGATCGCAAAATCGCCGGACTCAAGCTTCTGCAGACCCTGTTGCAACTGGGCCAAGGGACTGATCACGTATAGATACCCGGTGTAGAGCATCACCACGGCGCCGCCAATGGCCAGTGCCATCATCAGCATCTGGGCCAGATTGAGTATGGCGGTGAGGTGCGAAAGCTGCTGCTCGATCGCCAACACCAGGCGGTCGATCGCTTCGACAAACTGTCCGGCGGCCGCCAGCGTTTGAGACGGTGAAATATCGGAACCCGCCCGCCAATACTCCCGCTGGCCTTGCCAGAGGACTTCAACCTCCTTGAAGCGCCGGGTCACTTCATCATCCCAGGGAACAAAAAGGGGACGGGCCGGATCCCCCATGCGCAGCACGGCCAGGCTTTCGTCGAAATGCTGCACGTACTGCTGGCGCTCGACGGGAGAGACAACTGCTTGTGCTGCGCTGGCCAGGCGCCAGGTCTGCATCCGCATGCGCCCTGCCTCGTTCACAGCAGCCGCTCCGCCCTCCAATTGCCAGGTCACCCACAGTGTCAGTCCGATGGACGTCACCGCGACCGCCAGAAGTACCGTGCCGATCCGTATCAGCTTGGTGGAAAGCGAAGCGTTTCGAAACATGGCGGGCAGCAGCGTTGACCGGAAAAGGGATAAGCGGCTGTGAGAAATGTCACAGATAGGGGTTGGCAAGCAGGGCCTTGGAGCGCATTGTGCGTCGAGTCGCTACCATCACCAACCCCCGTCGGGGCCCCTGACGGTCAAGCGCCTTTGTCTGCCTGATGCCGCGTATCGTCTTTTTCCTCATCTGTTGTCTGTTCAGTCTGGTTTCCGCCGTGGCCCAGACCGTGCCACCCGGCGAAGTCGCGGTCGCCGGACTCCCACCGGTCGTTCCCGCTCCTGCCGTTGACGTCACGCTGCGCGACGGTGAAGGCGCCCGGGATTTGCGCCCCCTGGGCCGATGGGTCATCGCCCCCTCAGGACAACCCGATCGGGCGCTGGATGCGCTCACCGCTGCGCACCCTCCCTCTACCCGCTGGCGCAGCGTGCAATTGAACCCGGGTCAGTCCTACTGGGGATGGATTCAGGTTCAGGTGGAGCCACCGGCCCTTGCGGCCGACTGGTTCATCCGGATACCGAATCCGGCGGTCGACCACCTTCGGCTGTTCTGGCGCGTCTCGTCCGAGCAGGCATGGTCCGCCGCGCAATCCGGAGACCGGGTTGCGGCCCACGACGCCGAGGTCCGTTCGGTGACTCCCGTGGTTCGCGCACGGGCTGGCAGCGGGCGGCAGGAATGGCTGGTCGAAATCGCCAACCTGCAAGGCGGCATGAACAACGCCATCGAACTGCTCCCGCTGCGGCTCCTGACGGTAGACCTTTTCCACCAGTCCCTCCTGACCGGGGTGCTGCTGTGCCTGTCCGGTGGGCTTCTGATTGCGGGGCTGATCCGCGCTGCACGGCATCCGGATACCGAGCATCTGGTGAGTTGCTGCTTTTTTGCCTCCGTCCTGTTCGGATGCCTGATCCAGACCGGGGCGGGCAACTTCTGGATCTGGGGCCAATGGCCCGCAGTCAACCATTGGCTGCGCTTTGCCGCACTGCCCGCCATCATGGTGACGTGGATCGGAATGAATCTGCTGGTGCTGCGGCTGCCCCAACGGGCGCCCCGTGTCACCCGGGCCCTGTATTTCTGGCTGGGACTTCTGGTCCTGACGGCGCTTTCCATTCCGCTGCTGGAGAACCTCGGCAACGCGGCACGCACTGTGCTTCGTCTGTCGCTCTACAGTTCGTTTCTGATCGTGATGGCTGTCACCGCCTGGCTGATCCGCCTCGGTCACCGTGACGGCGCCCTGGCACTTGCCGGCCAGCTGGTGGTGTTTGCCGCAGGTCTGGCGTCGGCTGGCTACAACCAGGGCTGGATTCAGGCGGGCGATTGGGCCTGGCTCGGGTATCCGGCGGGGCTGGTTGCCGGCGGCTGGTGGTTGTATCACCTGCATGAGTACCGTGTCGCGTCGGACGATGTGGTGACACTGCGCGCCCGTGAACTGGGCACCCAGGACCCGCTGACCGGCCTGCCAAACCAGTCTGCTGCCGCCTACAGCTTTGATCGCATGGCCGTCCGTGCTGCGTTTTTCGGCCACCGGGGCGTCTGCGCCCGCATCAGCCTGACCAACGCCCAACAAATGATTGACGAAGGTGGCAACCGCCTTCTCAACGAATGCCTGGTTCGACTGTCATCGCGCCTGCGCCTGAGCTTGCGCACCATCGATCTGCTGGCCCGGCTGGACGACGGCGATTTCGTGGTGCTCCTCGATGGGCCGCAGAACCAGGCCAGCGCCCGCGACGCTGCGACACGGTGGGTCGCCGCGGCCTTGCGCACACCGGTCGGAGGTGTCACACCCCGGATCCGGGTGGGCATGACCACCTTCGACAACCGGGAACAGAACCTGCAATCGGCTCTGGATGCCATTGAGGCCAAACGCACCCGCATGCCTGGTACGCGGGGCGACCGCTCCATATTCGACACTTTCCAGGGTGACCTGGGCCTGCGCGACTCCGCCCCGGGACGCTGAAGACCCTCCGTACGGCCGGGTCGCACTCACCCGCCACGTCAGCGGCATAGGATCGCTCGAAGCAACCGAGCCAGCCCTTCCTACTCCACCGTCACACTTTTCGCCAGGTTGCGCGGCTTGTCGACATCGGTCCCACGGGCGCACGCGGTGTGGTAGGCCAGCAGCTGCAGCGGCACCACATGCAACAGGGGCGACAGTGCGCCGTAGTGTTCGGGCATCCGGATGACATGCAGGCCCTCGCTGCTTTCGATGTGGGCATCGGCATCGGCCAGGACGTACAGCACACCGCCACGGGCGCGGACCTCCTGCATGTTGCTCTTGAGCTTTTCCAGCAGCGCATCGTTGGGCGCCACCGTCACCACCGGCATGGCGGCGGTGACCAGCGCGAGAGGTCCGTGCTTCAACTCGCCGGCCGGGTAGGCCTCGGCATGGATGTAACTGATTTCCTTGAGCTTGAGCGCCCCTTCCAGGGCAATGGGGTAATGCAGACCGCGGCCCAGGAACAGGGCGTTTTCCATGCGCACGAAGTCTTCGGCCCAGCTGATCACCTGGGGCTCCAGCGCCAGCACGGCCTGCAGGGCCACGGGCAGGTGCCGCATGTCCTTGAGATGTTGTGACTCCGCCGGGGCACTCAAGCGCCCGCGCACCTTGGCCAGCGTCAGTGTCAGCAGGAACAGCCCGGCCAACTGCGTCGTGAACGCCTTGGTGGACGCCACGCCGATTTCCACCCCGGCCCGGGTGATGTAGGCCAGACGGCACTCGCGCACCATGGCGCTGGTAGCCACGTTGCAGATGGTCAGCGTGTGGCTCATGCCTTGCGCCTTGGCGTGCCGCAGGGCGGCCAGGGTGTCCGCCGTCTCGCCGCTCTGGGTGATGGTCACCACCAGGGTGTCGGGGTGCGGCACCGAGTCCCGGTAACGGTATTCGCTGGCCACTTCCACCTGCACCGGAATGCCGGCAATGGATTCCAGCCAATACTTGGCGGCCAGGCCACTGTAGTAACTGGTACCGCAGGCCAGTATCAGTACCCGGTCCACGGACGACAGCACGGCCTGCGCGTCTTCGCCGAACAGGTCGGGCGTGATGCCCTCCACCCCTTCGAGGGTGTCGGCGATGGCACGGGGCTGTTCGAAGATTTCCTTTTGCATGTAGTGACGGTAGGGACCCAGTTCGGCCGCACCACTGTGGGCGTGCACCGTCTTGACCGGGCGGTCGACCGCCCGGTGGTTGCGGTCCACCACCCAGTGGCGACCCAGCTGCAGATCCACCACATCGCCCTCTTCCAGGTACACGATCTGGTCGGTCACGCCGGCCAGCGCCATCGCGTCGCTGGCCAGAAAGCGCTCCTGGCCGTCGGCGCCGACACCGAGGATCAGCGGTGAACCTTCGCGAGCGCCGATCACCCGGTGGGGCTCGTCGCGATGAAACACGGCCACCGCGTAGGCGCCTTTGAGCTGGCGCACCGCGGCCTTCACCGCCTCAAACAGGTCACCCTGATAAAGACTGTCGACCAGGTGGGCGATCACTTCGGTATCGGTCTGGCTTTCAAAGTGGTAGCCCAGCCCGCGCAGGTCGGCGCGCAGTTCGTCGTGGTTCTCGATGATGCCGTTGTGGACCAGCGCCACGCGGCCCGCCCGGGTGTGCGCATCGGCGCCCGGGCCGTGGCTGAAATGCGGGTGCGCGTTATGGACGGCCGGGGCGCCATGGGTGGCCCAACGGGTGTGGGCGATGCCGGTGCCGCCTTGCACCCGGTCCGCCGCCACCTGGCTGACCAGTTCGGCCACCCGGGCCGTGCTGCGGGCCCGGCGCAGGCCGGCACCCGCCACGGCCTGCAAGCTGGCGCCATGCACGGCCACGCCGCAGGAGTCATATCCGCGGTACTCCAGCCGTTGCAGACCCTGAACCAGAACCGGAACAATGTCGCGGGTCGATACCGCACCGACGATGCCACACATAAAGCCACCCCTGAATGAGAAGAAGGCGTGAATGTAGCGCGACTGTCACGGAATAGGCGATCATAATCAATGGATAGACTGACTGAAAATTTCATCTCAGCTAAAGAGTGCGAAAATATTTCCTGGATTTAATGTAGATGGAAGAAAATTTCACACCTGACGCCATCGACCTGAAACTGCTGACCTTGCTTCAGGACGACGCAAGCCAAAGCAATCAGGCACTGGCCGAGCGTGCCTGTGTGTCGCCACCCACCTGCCTGAGACGGGTGCGGCGCCTGCGCGAGACCGGCTGGATTGAGGGGGTGACGGCCATGGTGAACACCGACCGGCTGGCCACCCACCTGGGCCACGGGCTGACCGTGGTGGCCGAAGTGACGCTGGAGCGCCAGAACGCCGAGGCGCTGGATCATTTCGAACAACTGGTCGTGACACAGCCGCCGGTACAGCAGTGTTACCGGGTCACGCCTGGCCCCGACTTCGTCCTGATCGTGCAGGTGCCGGACATGCCGGCCTGGAACCACCTGGCCGGCACGGTGTTGCGCGCCGACCAGAATGTTCGCAACGTCAAGGCCTATTTTTCGGTTCGGCGGGCGAAATTTACGCCAAAAGTGCCAATACCCAGCGAAAAAAGGTGAGTTTCAGCTATACTATTTATAGCGATTCACTGGGCGGGAGGTGCCTTTTTCACCGGCCGTTTCCAGTTGGCAATGGTCACCTGGCGGCCACGCGCCACCACCAGGGCACCCTCCGGCGTGTCCTTGCTGACAGTGGAGCCGCCGCCGATGGGGCCGCCCGCACCCACGGTCACCGGCGCGACCAGAACACAGTTGCTGCCGATATGGGCGTCGGCGCCGATCACGGTGCGGTGCTTGTTGGCACCGTCGTAATTGGCGGTGATGCTGCCCGCGCCGTAGTTCACCCGTTCGCCCACCGTGGCATCGCCCAGATAGGCCAGGTGGTTGGCTTTGGCCCCGTCGGCGAGAGCGCTGTTCTTGACTTCGACGAAATTGCCGATATGCACCCCTCGCCCCAGCCGCGTGCCCGGCCGCAAGCGCGCGAACGGCCCCACCGTGGCGCCCTCGCCCACGTCCACCCCGGCGGATTCGCCATCGATGTGGCAAAACGGCTGGATCACCGCGCCGGCGGCGATGCGAACATTGGCGATGACACAGTTGGCACCGATTCGCACGCCCTCACCCAGCTCGACCGCCCCCTCGAACACACAGTTGACGTCGATCTCCACATCCTGCCCGCAGCGCAGCGTGCCACGCAGATCAAACCGGGCCGGGTCGTGGATACGGACGCCCTGCTCCATCAATGCCCGCGCCTGCCGCAGTTGCAGGGCGCGCTCCAGTTCGGCCAGTTGAACCGGGCTGTTCACCCCGGCGACCTGCGCCGCATCGGTGATGCGATGCGCCACCACCGGCACGCCGTCGGCCACGGCAAACTTCACAATGTCGGTCAGGTAGTACTCGCCCTGGGCATTGCGGTTGTCCAGACGGGACAACCAGGCTTTCAGCCAGCGCGCCGGCACCGCCATGATGCCGCTGTAGATCTCGCGGATGGCGCGCTGGGCTTCGCTGGCGTCCTTGTGTTCGACGATGGCCAGCACCGGCGCATCGGGTGCGGCGGTCGCCCGCACGATGCGCCCGTAGCCGGTCGGGTCATCGAATGCAATGGTCAAAAGCGCCAGCCGCTCGCCCGCACACCGGGCAATCAGGGCCTGCAAGGTGTCGGCGGTGGTCAGCGGGACATCGCCGGACAGGATCACCACCACGGCGTCATCGGCCAGCGCCGGCACAGCCTGCTGTACGGCGTGCCCGGTGCCCAGCTGGGGCTCCTGGCGGACGAATTTCAATGAGAAACCGTTCATGCCCAGCGCAAAATGGTCGAAGCTTGCTTCCACTTCCGTAGCGCCGTGACCCGTGATCACCACCGCCGACCGCGCGTTCAACCGTGTCGCCGTGTCGACCACATGGTGCAGCAAAGCGCGACCGCCAAGTTGGTGTAACACTTTGGGCAGGCGGCTTTTCATGCGCGTGCCTTTGCCGGCGGCCATGATGACCACATCCACCGGCACGGCAGATGGGGAGCTGGGCTCGGACGAGACGGAATGGGACATGACGAAACAATCCTTTCGGCTGCGGATTATCGTGGCATCGCTGGTGCTCCTGCTGCTGGGAGGCTGCAGCGTGGTTCGGCTGGGCTACGAACAATTGCCCCTGCTGCTGCAAACCTGGGTGGACCGCCAGGTTGACCTGAGCGACACCCAGGCGGCCGCGGTCCGGCGCGCCGCAGACGAACTGCTGGACTGGCACCGCAGAGAGCAATTGCCGCTGGTGGCCGACTGGCTGGCCCAGCTGCAAAGCCGCGCCCTGCGCGATACCGACGAAAACCAGCTGTGCCGGGACGCGCAGTGGATTCGCGACGGCGTGTCGGCAATCAGCGGCCGGCTGCTGGCGCCGGCGACCGATCTCGCGATGAGCCTTTCGCCGCCGCAGATCGCCCGTCTGCAGTCCAGTCAGCAGCGCAGTACGGTCAGCTGGCGCGAGGAGTGGCTGGACGGCAATGCGCGGGAGCGTCTGCAGCGCCGCACCGATCGCACCATCGAACGCGCCGAGCGCGTCTACGGCCGCTTGAGCACGGCCCAACGCACCCTGATTGCGGATTGGCTGGCCAATGACGGCTTTGATGCGGCCGCCTGGGGCGCCGAGCGCCGCCGCCGCGAAGACGACATGACCCAGACGCTCCATCGGCTTGCCACCACACGCCCGGGGCCGGCGCAATCCCGCCTTGCAATCGCCGCGCTGCTGGATCGGTGGCAAACCTCGCCGGACCCGGCCTGGCGCGCGACATCGGAACGCCATCTGCGCAATGGCTGCATCCTCAGCGCCCGATTGCACAACAGCACCAGCCCCGAGCAGCGCGAGCGGGCGATCCGCACACTGCGCGGCTGGGAATCCGACCTCCGCGCGCTCGCGGGGCAGAGCCCGGCCGCCGCCGCTGGCCGGGCAATCAGCCCCGGAACCGCCGGCGGGTGAGGGCCAGCGCGACCCAGAACGAACCGACCGCGAACACCGCCAGCACCGCCAGGTGGCGCAACGGATCGGCGGGCCACCGATCCAGGAACAGCGGCCGCACCAGCTCCACCGCCGCCGACAGCGGCAGCCATTCGGCCACGGCGCGCACCAGCGGCGGCAGCTGCTCGCGCGGGAAGAAGATGCCCGAGAGGAACATCATCGGCGTGAGAAACAGCGTGAAGTAATAGGTGAAGAAGTCGTAGCCCTTGGCCAGTGCGTTGAAGATCAGCGCGATGCAGCTGAAGGTGATGCCCACACCCAGCAGCACCGGCCAGGCCACCAGCAGCTTGGGGCTGTGGCTGATGCCCAGCGCCAGCATCACGCCCAGGATCGCCGTTACCGTGAACAAGGCCTTGAACGCGGCCCACAGCATCTCGGCCAGCACCACGTCGTCCAGGCGCACCGGCGCGTTCATGATGCCGTCCCAGGTTTTCTGCACATGCATGCGCGAGAAGGCCGAGTACAGCGCCTCGAAACTGGCCGCGTTCATGGCGCTCATGCAGATGCTGCCACTGGCCAGGAACAGGATGTAGGGCACCTTCTGGTCACCCAGCTGCACCTGCCCCACCAGCGCGCCCAGGCCGTAGCCGAAGGCCACCAGCCACATCAGCGGCTCGGCAATGTTGCCCACCAGGCTGGGAATGGCCAGCTTGCGCCAGACCAGCAGGTTGCGCAGGAACACCGGCCACCAGCGCATCGACAGGCGCGGCGCCGACCAGACGGAAGCAGTGGACACCTGCGACATGATCAGCCTTCCTCCCGGATCTGGCGCCCGGTCAGCTTGAGGAACAAGTCCTCCAGATTCGCGGGCCGGTGCAACGTGCGCAGCTGGGGATGGGCTTCCAGCGCGGCCAGCAAGGGGTGGGCCTGCGCGGTGTAGAAAAAGACGGTCTCACCGCTCACCTCGACCCGTGCGGACAGGGCGCGCAGCGCGGTGTCCTGCGCCAGCGCCAGCGCGCCCACGCCATAGACCTCCACCACGTCGGGCTCCAGGTGCTCCGCAATCAGGTCGCGCGGGCGGCCTTCGGCAATCTTTCGGCCGTGGTCCAGCACCAGCAGGCGGTGGCACAGGCGCTCGGCCTCGTCCATGAAGTGGGTGGTCAGCAGGATGGACTTGCCCTGCTGCAGCAGCAGCTGCAGCCGCTCCCACATCAGGTGGCGGGCTTGCGGGTCCAGCCCGGTGGTGGGCTCGTCCAGCAGCAGCAACTGCGGGTCGTTGACCAGTGCGCGCGCCAGTGACAGACGCCGCTTCATGCCGCCCGAGAGCTCGCCCGGCTTGGCCTCGGCCTTGTGCGACAAGGCGGCAAACTCCAGCAGCTGGGGGATGCGCGCCCGGATGGCGGCGTCCTTCATGCCGAAATAACGGCCATAGACCAGCAGGTTTTCGGCCAGGTTGAAGTCCGGGTCCAGCGTGTCGAACTGGCTCACCACCCCCAGGCGTGCCTTGATGGCCAGCGCGTCGGCGGGCATGGTGCGCCGGGTGCCGTCCAGCGTGTAGGCCACCTCGCCGCCGTCCGGTGTGGCCAGGCCGAGCGCCATGCGGATGGTGGTGGTCTTGCCGGCGCCATTGGGGCCGATCACGCCCAGGCATTCACCCGGCGCGATGTGAAAGGACACGTCGTCCACCACCACCGCCTCGCCGTAGCGTTTGCGCAGGTGGCTGACGTCGATCAAGGGTGCAGTCATGCGCCCATTGTCGCCGGACTTATTCCGGGCTGCCCACCGTCAGCGTCACCTCGGCCACGCCGGCCACCCGGCCGGTGATGTGGTCGCCCGGCAGCACGGCGCCCACGCCTTCCGGGGTGCCGGTGTAGATCAGGTCGCCGGGCACCAGGTGGTAGAACAGGGACAGGTCGGCAATGATTTCACGCACGTTCCAGATCAGCTTGTCCACGTCGGACGCCTGTTTGGTCTCGCCGTTCACCTCCAGCGCGATGGCGCCGCGGTCCACGATCTGCCCTTGCATTGGCACGACGGCGCTGCACACCGACGACTGCTCCACGTCCTTGCCCAGGTCCCAGGGGCGGCCTTTGTCGCGGGCCACCAGCTGCAGGTCGCGCCGGGTCATGTCCAGGCCGGCGGCGTAGCCGTAGATCACGGTGTGCGCGTCCTCGGCCGTCACGCGAAAGCCGGCGGCGCCGATGGCCACGACCAGCTCCATCTCGAAGTGGTAGTTCTTCGTCTCCGGCGGGTAGGCCACGGTGGCGCCGGAGGGCGTCAGCGTCTGCGGCGCCTTGGTGAAATAGAACGGCCGCTCGACCGATTTGTCCACCGGCTTGCCCATTTCCACCGCATGCGCGTGGTAGTTGCGGCCGACAAAGAACAGGCGGTTGATGGGGAAGCGCTCGTCGCGGCCACGGATGGCCAGGGATTGGACGGCGGGCGGGTTGAAAAGGTAGGTGGTCATGGTTCGTTGCGGAGGTGTGTGGGGCCAGGGGCACCGCGGAACTGGCTTTGCCAGGCCGCTGGTGCCGCCCCCCTTGCAGGGGGGTGACGCGCGAAGCGCGGCTCAGGGGGTCATCGTGTTTCGTAGACGCCGAGCTTGCGGTGCAGCGGCGATTCGTCGGCGATGAACACGAACGAGGGTGCGTCGGCATTCAGGTTGGTCAGCGTGACGGCTTCGTAGCCAGGTGCGCAGCAGGTGTCGGCTTCGGCCAGCTGGAAGCTGCTGTCCACGATCTGCGCCTGCACGCGGCCTTCGATCAGGTGGAACACCTGGGCGGGTGAGCGCGCCGGCAGGCGCAGCGTCTGGCCGGGGCGCAGCATCAGCGAATAGAAACCCAGGATGTTCTCGGCGTCTTCGCCGGTCTCGGGGTTCACATAGGTCACCTGCACCGCTTCCAGGTCCGGCTGGTCGGCCGCCAGGCCCAGCAGCGCGGCCCGCGCCTCGGCCCAGGGGTAGCGCAGCACCGGGTTGCGCTTGTCGCTGCGAGTGAACACCGGGCTGGGCACCACGCCGGCGCGGCTCCAGGCGCGGTCGCCGCGGCTGGGCTTGACGTCCTGGCGCTCGCCGCCGATCACGTAGGAGGCCTCCATGAAATAGACGATGGGCAGGTCCAGCACGTCCAGCCAGACCACCGGCTGGTCGCCGTCGTGGCCGTGTTCATGCCACAGGCCGGTGGGGGTGAGGATCAGGTCGCCGCGCGCCATCGGGCATTTTTCGCCGTCCACGGTGGTCCAGGCGCCTTCGCCCTCGACGATCATGCGCACCGCGTTGGGCGTGTGGCGGTGGCTGGGCGCCCACTCGCCAGGCAGCAGCAGCTGCATGCCCAGGTACATGGCGGCGCTGGCCTGCATCTTTTCCAGGCCGTGGCCGGGGTTGGCCATCACCAGCACGCGGCGCTCGGCCTTTTCCATCGGCGTGAGCTCGCCGGCGCGCATCAGCAACGGGCGCAGCGTGTCATAGGCCCAGAACGTGGCCTGTGTCTTGCGCGTGGGCACGCCGGGCGGCAGCACCGCGCGCAGGCTGGGCCACAGCGGCACCAGGTTGAGTTTCGTGAGTTCGTCGCGGTAGTCCTGCGGCAGGTCTTCGAGGCGGCCAAGGTCGTGCATGGGGGGTCTCCGGTGGGTTCTGATGATGGGGGCGGGCGCTCAGCCTTGCTGCAGGCAGTTGTTCACGTTCCAGCCGTACAGCCATTCGATGGCGTCGTAGAAACGCTCCTGGCTGCGGCCTTTCCACAGCGAGTTGCGGATCAGCCGCTCCACGCCCATGGCGTGGTACAGGCGCCCCATCTCGCGGCCGGACAGCACGATGCGCGCAGTGCGGGTGACGCGGTTCTTCTGGTAGAGCTGCAGCGCGGCGTCCCAGTCCTTGTGGGTCACGCGCAGCGCTTCGCCCAGCGTGACGGCGTCTTCCATCGCCATGCAGGCGCCCTGGGCCATGTACTGCGTGGTCGGGTGGGCGGCGTCGCCCAAGATGGTGGCCCGGCCGAACACCCAGGTGCCGATCGGCTCCTTGTCGGCAGTGGCCCAACGGCGCCAGCTCTTGGGCAGCTCGATCAGCTGGCGGGCCTTGGGGCAGATGCCCTGGAAGTAGCTCTCCACCTCTTCCTTGCTGCCGTCGGTCACGCCCCATTGCTCTTGCTGGCGGCTGTGGAAGGTCACCACCACGTTGTACTGCTCGCCGCCCCGCAGCGGGTAGTGCACCAGGTGGCACTTGGGGCCGGCCCACAGGCTGGCGGCGTTCCACTTCAGGTCATCGGGGAAGTCGGCCTTGTCGACCACGGCGCGGTACACCACATGGCCGGTCACGCGCGGCGGGTCGTTCACGTACTGCGCGCGCACCACCGACTTGCCGCCGTCGGCGCCGATCAGCGCCTGGCCCACCCAGCGCTTGCCGTTCTGGTCGATGGCGGTGACGGTCCTGGCGGCCTCGTCCTGCTCGATCTTCTCGATGCGGGTGTTGGTGAAGAATTCGACGCGGCCGGTTTCCACCGCGCCCTCAAGCAGGGACGAGTGGATGTCCACGCGGTGGATCACCGCATAAGGGTTGCCGAAGCGCTGGCGGAAGGCCTCGCCGGTCTCGATCTTGCCCACAAGCGTTTCGTCGAGCGCGTCATGCATCACCATGTAGTCGGTGTAGACCGCGCGGCCGCGCGCCTTGTCGCCCACGCCCAGCGCGTCGAAGGCGTGGAAGGCGTTGGGGCCGAGCTGGATGCCGGCGCCGATTTCGCCGATCTCGGCCGATTGTTCGAACACCTGCACCTGAAAGCCCTGGCGCACCAGCGCCAGCGCCGCGGCCAGGCCGCCAATGCCGCCGCCGGACACCAGCACCGGCAGCGTGTTGTGGGTTGAACGGGTCATGGTTCTCCTCGATGGGGGGTGGAATTTAATAAGTGTGCATTTGATATGTATGCTTATTATTTGTCAAGACCTCCTCCACCATTCCCCGGGAAGACAGGAAACCGGGTCCTCGGCGCGCGGCCGCCATCGCAGCCCCGGCGATAGAATCGCGCCCATCGTTCCCCACCCGGGTCGCTTTCATGTCCGATCGCCTGGCCGTCCTGCCGCAATACTTTCTTCCCAAGCAGGCGCTGACCGCGCTGGCCGGCCGCTTTGCCCGCGCCGAGGGGGGGTCGCTGACCCATGCCGCCATCCGCCGCTTTGTGGCACGTTACGGGGTCAACATGGCCGAGGCGGCCCAGCCCGACATCACCGCCTACGCGACCTTCAACGAATTTTTCACCCGGCCCCTGCGCGACGGCGCCCGCCCGCTGGCGCAGGCCACGTTTGTCTGCCCGGTGGACGGCGCGATCAGCCAGTTCGGGCCGATTGAGAAAGACCAGATTTTCCAGGCCAAGGGCCACTCCTACAGTACCACCGCGCTGGTGGGCGGTGACGCCGCACTCGCCGCAGGTTTCGACAACGGCCACTTCGCCACCCTGTACCTGAGCCCCAAGGACTATCACCGCATCCACATGCCATGTGCCGGCCGTCTGACGCGCATGATCCATGTGCCGGGCGCGCTGTTCTCCGTCAACCCCACCACGGCGCGCGGCGTGCCGGGCCTGTTTGCCCGCAACGAGCGGGTCGTTTGTGTGTTCGACACCGCACACGGTCCGTTTGTTCTGGTGCTGGTCGGTGCCACCATTGTCGGCAGCATGGCCACGGTGTGGCACGGCGTGGTCAACCCGCCCCGCTCCGGGCAATTGCGCGAGTGGCGCTACGACACCGAATCCGTCGAATTGGCCCAGGGCGCCGAAATGGGTCGCTTCCTGCTCGGCTCGACCGTGGTGATGCTGTGGCCGCACGCAACGCTGCGTTTCAACCCCGAGTGGGCACCGGCCCGTGAGATCCGCATGGGCGAAGTGATGGCCAGCGCCCCCTGAAAGCGTTTTCCCCGCAGTTCTGCACGTTTTCGGCCCATACCCAGCGTAAAAAGGTCGTTTTTCGCTATTTTTCTGATAGCTTTTTCGCTGCCTCTCGGGGCCGGTCCCAGCCCTACTGAAACGCCACCTCGGCAAAACTGCGCAGCTTGCGACTGTGCAACTGGTCCAGTCCGGCTTCGCGCAGGCGCTCGATGGTGCGCAGGCCGATCAGCAGGTGCTGGTTGACCCGCTCGCGGTAGAAATGGTTGGCCATGCCCGGCAGCTTGATCTCGCCGTGCAGAGGCTTGTCGCTCACGCACAGCAGCGTGCCGTAGGGCACCCGGAAGCGAAATCCGTTGGCGGCAATCGTCGCGCTTTCCATGTCCAGGGCAATGGCGCGGCTCTGGCTGAAGCGGCGCTGGGGCGTGTTGTCGGGCAGCAGCTCCCAGTTGCGGTTGTCGGTGCTGGCCACGGTGCCGGTGCGCAGCACGCGCTTGAGTTCGTGGCCCTGGAGCTGCGTGACCTCGGCGACGGCGGATTCCAACGCCACCTGCACCTCGGCCAGGGCGGGAATCGGCACCCACAGCGGCAGTTCCTCGTCCAGCACATGGTCCTCGCGGACGTAGCCGTGGGCCAGCACATAGTCGCCGAGTTGCTGGCTGTTGCGCAGGCCGGCGCAGTGGCCCAGCATGATCCAGGCGTGCGGACGCAGCACGGCGATGTGGTCGGTAATCGTCTTGGCGTTGGCCGGGCCGACACCGATGTTGACCATGGTGATGCCCGTGCGGTCGGCGCGCATCAGGTGATAGGCGGGCATCTGGGGCAGTCGGGAAGGTGCCTGGCCGAACCCGTCATTCGCCTCGGCAGGCAGCCCCACCCGCCGCGTCACCACATTGCCCGGCTCCACGAACGCGACGTACTCGCTCGCCGGGTCGGCCATGGCAGCATGGCCCAGCGCGATGAACTCGTCGATGTAGAACTGGTAGTTGGTGAACAGGACGAAGTTCTGGAACCACTCCGGCGCGGTTCCGGTGTAATGGCGCAGGCGCTGCAGCGAGTAGTCCACGCGCGGCGCGGTGAACAGGCTCAGGGGCTGGGCCTCTCCCGGACGTGGCACATGGGTACCGTTGGCAATGCCGTCGTCCATCGCGGCCAGATCCGGCAGATCGAACACGTCGCGCATCTGCGCTCGCCGGGCCGCACCCATCGAGCCCTCCACATGGTCGTGCTCGGCAAAGCTGAAATGCACCGGGATCGGCTGGCTGCTGGTGCCCACCTCCAGTTCGGCGCCGTGATTGGCCAGCAGCAGGCGAAACTGCTCCAGGTAATACGGCCCATAGAGATCCGGACGGGTGAGCGTGGTTTCAAACCGGCCCGGACCGGCCACAAAACCGTAACTCAGACGGGAGTCGCCGTGCCCCATGGAAGCCGTTTGCACCCGCACGAAGGGGTAACAGGCGCGCACACGGGGCAAAACCCGGGCGTCGGTCTGGCCGGGCAGCGGCTCGCCGGCCACAAAGCGGCGCATGGCCTCGCGCAAGTGGGCCAGACTGGCCTGGTAAATGGACTGAACCTGCGCGACGGCAGCCGCGGCATCGGTGTAGCGCTGGGGCGCGATGAAAGGGGGCAGGATGGGCATGGCCCGATTTTCGTCGGACTGGATGACAGTGCAGCATGGCGGCACAAAACCGCCTCGTGCATCCCTGGCCGCGGCCAGGCCCACAGAAACGCCTGGTGCGGTATCTTTCGATGGTGTTGCGCATGCTGCCGCGCACCCTCCAGGACGGAAATCCTGAAAATTTCGCCTTTTTCAGCCCATACCCAGCGTCAAATGGTCACTTTTTGCTATTGTTTTTCGAGAACGTGCGTGTGAACGAACAGGTCAACGCGGGGCTGGCCCTGGTCATCGGCGCCGGCGGCGGCCTCGGTGCGGCGCTGGTATCCGGTCTGCGCCAACCCGCAACACCGGGGTACGCCGCACCGGCCGTGCTGGCGCTGGGTCGCCGCACCACGCCGGCGCTGGACTACACCGACGAGGCCACCCTGGCCCGGGCGGCGCAGTGGGTGGCCGAGGCCATCGATACACAACAGATGCCGCTGCGCACGCTGATCGTGGCCAGCGGTTTTCTGCACGGTGCGGTTCCGGGGCCAGCGGGCGAACGGCCCGCCCAACCCGAGCGCAGCTGGTCCCAACTTGATCCCGCCTGGCTGGCGCACTGCTTCGCGGTCAACGCCATCGGCCCGGCGCTGGTGGTCAAGCATTTCTTCCCGCTGCTGGCGCGCACCGGGCCGTGTGTGGCGGGTTTTCTCTCCGCCAAGGTCGGCAGCATCGGCGACAACGCGCTGGGCGGCTGGTACGGATATCGGGCGTCCAAAGCGGCTCTGAACCAGATCGTCCGGACCGCATCCATCGAACTGGCCCGGCGCAACCGGCAGGCCGTCTGCGTGGCACTGCACCCCGGCACGGTGGACACGGCCCTGAGCCAGCCGTTCGCCAAGGCCGGGCTGACGGTGCGGTCACCTGCGGTCGCTGCCGGGGAGCTGCTGACGGTGCTGGCGGGCCTGACCCCCGCGCAAAGCGGCGGCTTTTTCGACTACCGGGGGCAGCCGCTGCCCTGGTGAAATGGCACAGTGCGGTCGCCGCGGCAGCCTGCCGGCGCCCCGCGCCGGAGCGCTGCAGCGCAGGCGAATCCCCGGGTGCCGATAATCGGGGATGACTTCTTCACCTCCCGCCGCCACCACCACAGCCTCCACGGACTTCAGCCGCCTGCCGCTGCCGCCCGCCACGCTGGCCAACCTGCAGCAGCTCGGCTACCTTGCCATGACCCCGATCCAGGCCGCCAGCCTGCCCGCCGCGCTGCTGGGCAAGGACCTGATTGCCCAGGCCAAGACCGGCAGCGGCAAGACCTGCGCGTTCACGCTGCCGCTGCTGGCCAACCTGAACCCGCGCCGGTTTGCCGTGCAGGCGCTGGTGCTGTGCCCCACCCGTGAACTGGCCGACCAGGTGAGCGCCGAAATCCGCCGGCTGGCGCGGGCGCAGGACAACATCAAGCTGGTCACCCTGTGCGGCGGGGTGCCGCTGCGCGGGCAGCTGGCTTCGCTGGAGCACGGCGCGCACATCGTCGTCGGCACGCCCGGGCGCGTGATGGACCACCTGGCGCGCGCCAGCCTGCAACTGGACGCGCTCAACACCCTGGTGCTGGACGAGGCCGACCGCATGCTCGACATGGGCTTCTTCGACGACATCGTCACTGTGGCGCGCCAGTGCCCGAAGGAGCGCCAGACGCTGCTGTTCTCGGCCACCTACCCGGAAGGCATCGCCAGCCTGGCCCGGCAGTTCATGCGCGAGCCGCTGACCGTGAAGGTCGAGACCCAGCACGCGGGCGGCCAGATCGAACAGCGCTGGTACGAAGTCACCGACGGCGAGCGGCTGCACACGGTCAGCCGCCTGCTGAACCACTTCCGCCCGGCCAGCACGCTGGCCTTCTGCAACACCAAGGCCCAGTGCCGCGACCTGGCCGAGGTGCTGAAGGCCCAGGGCTTCAGTGCGCTGGCGCTGTACGGCGAGCTGGAGCAGCGCGAGCGCGACCAGGTGCTGGTGCAGTTTGCCAACCGCAGCTGCTCGGTGCTGGTGGCCACCGACGTGGCCGCCCGCGGGCTGGACATTGCCAGCCTGGCGGCCGTCATCAACGTCGACGTGACACCCGACCCCGAGGTGCACATCCACCGCATCGGCCGCACCGGCCGCGCGGGCGAAAGCGGGCTGGCGCTGAACCTGGCCAGCCTGCCCGAGATGGGCTACGTGGGCCGCATCGAGCAACTGCAGGGGCGCGAATCCGACTGGCATGCGCTGTCGGAGCTGACGCCCTCCGGCGACGGTCCGCTGGTGCCGCCCATGGTCACGCTGCACATCCAGGGCGGGCGCAAGGAGAAAATCCGCCCCGGCGACGTGCTGGGGGCCCTCACCGCCGACCTGGGTTACACCCGCGAGCAGGTGGGCAAGATCAACGTGAACGAATGGTCCACCTACGTGGCGGTGGACCGCGCCATCGCCCGCCAGGCCGCCAGCCGCCTGAATGCGGGCCGCATCAAGGGCAAAAGCGTCAAGGTGCGGGTGCTGGAGGGCTGAAACACCCGGTTTTTGGGTGTTTTTGGCCGATACCCAGCGTCAAATGGTCATCTGAACTTCTAAAACAATAGCGATTCGGCGTTCGGCTTTATGCGGGTGCCGGGCGACCGACCCGCTCACGCCGGCAGGGCGATCTGGTGGTCGACGCTGAACTGGTAATCGCGGAAGATGTGCTCGGCGCTGAGGAGTTCGTAGTCGCCGTTGTCCAGCCGCCGCGTGGTGTCTTTCAGGCGGTAGGTGGTGTGGCCGCAGGTCCAGCACTTGAAGTTGCGCATGTGGGTGCACAGGCAGGTCTTGTCCATCACCGAAATGTTCTTGCTGTCCGGATGCAGCGCGATTTCGCGGTTGTAGGCGGTGATGTAGGCACAGTTGCCCTTGGCGTCCAGCAGGTAGCCGTAGGACTCGCAGCCGGGGCGGATGCCCGAGCCGATGGCCGGTGAGCTTTTGAGCATGCGCATCGGGTAGCCGGTAGGCGAGACGGTGTTGACCTCGATGTCCTCTTCGTTCGCCTTGAAGTATTCCTGCTGGACGTCTTCCGGCAGGCCGCATTCCCGGGCCACGGTGAAGCGTGTGGCCACCTGCACCGCGGCGGCGCCGTTCTCCAGAAAAGCCACCGCGTCACTGCCGGTGAAGATGCCGCCGGCGGCCACCAGCGGAATCGGCAGTTGCTCCTGTTTGAGCCATGCGGCGATTTCGGTGACGATGGTGGCCAGGTCGTACTCGGCCCAGTCCATGCCGAAGCCCAGATGGCCGCCGGCCAGAGGGCCTTCGATGACCACAAAATCGGGCAGGCGGTTGAGCCGTGCGTTCTTGCGCAGGAACAGCTGCAGCGCGCGCAGCGACGACACGATCACGCCCAGCTTGGCGTCGCGAAAGCGCGGGTGGTCTTCCATCAGCGCAAACGATCCCAGGTGCAGGCCGGCGCTCAGTGTGATGCCGTCAATGCCGGCGTCCAGCGCCGAGCACAGGCGCACCCGCAGCGTGTCGGCCGGGGCGTTCATCGTCAGCTTTTCCATGCAGTTGACAAACACCATGCCCGGCCCGCGCTTGGCCTCCATGGTCCTGCCCACGTGCAGCCGGGTGGCTTCGGCCACATGGCCCAGGTCGAACTTGACGGTCGACTTGTCACTGTTGTCGATGTTGTGTTTGTAGAACTTCGTCTTGTCCTTGACGAAGCTGGTGTCGAAGCGCCGGTCCGACACGTCGGTGATCATGGCGTCGGAGATGTGGCCGATGCCACCCAGCCGCGCGGCTTCCAGGGCCAGCTCCGCCGTGGAAATGTCCACGCCCATGCCACCCACCATGATGGGCACCAGTTCCTGGCCGCCGAAATTCAGGCGGAAGTCGTCTACTCGTTTCATTGTGATGTTCCTGCCGCAATCCGCGCGCTTGCCAGCCAAAGTCAGGCACGCCGAATCACGGGCACAGTCATGGGCTCAGCCCACATTGTCGCCGGCCAATTGCCGACCGGCCGATTGGACCATGGCAAGTGTTGCATTGCCTTACAGGCCGACGGCCAGCGGGGTCTTCATCCGCGCAGGGCCATCGACAAAAAGCCTGCAGCCATGCCCAGTCCATGCAGCGACGCCGCGCCAATGCTCAGCACAATGGCCGGACGCAAACGTGACGGGGCATGCCGGCGGCGCCACATCAGCACCGCGGCCGCCGCGGACAAAGGCGCCGACACCAGCCCCCCCAAGGCCGCGACCGGGGGAATCAGCAACCACACCGACAGGGCAAGCCAGCCATGGGCCAGCAGCGCAAGCCACGCGAAAAGCAAGGCGGCGCCGCTCGGGCCCAGGCGCACCGCCAGCGTACGTTTGCCCACCGCAGCGTCGGCACGCGCGTCCGGCAGACCGTTGATCAGCAGAATGTTGGCGACCAGCAGGCCATAGCCCAATCCCACCGACGCGGGGATGACAAAAAATTGCCCCCGCTGGCTGTAGTCGGCGCCGATCACGACCAGCCACCAGGCGGCGGCGACCGCCAACTCGCCCAGCCCGCGTGACATCAACTGCAAGGGTGGCGACGAATAGGCCCAGCCCAGGGCCAGTCCGGCGATACCGACGAGTACCAGACCACCGCCGCTATGGAACGCAAGCAGGAATCCGCCGGGCACCAGGACCAGCAGCAATGCCGCCGCCAGGCGACGGGTATCCGCTGCCGTGACCGCCCCGTTCTGAATCAGCCGCGCGCCGCCGGTAAACGGGAAAAGGCCTTCCGTGTTGGCTGCGTCAGCGCCGTTGCGGGCATCTTCGTAGTCGTTGAGCACGTTGGCCGCCGCGTGGGCAAGCACCGCCAGCGCGACGGTGCCGACCGCGCGCAAGCCGTCAAACCCGCAACCACATGCCGCCGCCGACGACAGTCCCAACAGACAGGCAATCACGGTGATGACCAGAAAGCCGGGCCGTGTCATCCGCAGCAGCAGCACAAAGCCGGGGGAACGAGTGTATGGATCGGTTTGCCGTGTCATTGTGGGGTGATGGTCACTCTCGGCAAGCTCGCCCGATCCAAAGCATTCACCGCGTTCCAGCAAGCTGCGCCGCCAAGGCAGCATGGCCGCACAGCCATGGCGGGCTGCCGTCGTACTGCGCCGGGCGCTTGCCGCGTGCGGCGCGTGTCTTCCCGGCGTGCCAACGGACCCCGTGGAGATCGTTACTTCATGGAGCTGACATAGGCCACCACGGCGTCGATGTCAGCATCCGTCATGTTGCGCGCGTTTGCCGCCATCAGCGGATCGATGCGTGGGCCTTTGCCCTCGCGGTAGCGTCGCAACTGCGCGGCGAGGTAGTCTTTTTGCTGACCGGCAACCCGGGCAAACTTCTCGCTGCCCATGCCCAGTTCGCCATGGCAACGGAAACAGGTCCGGTCGTAATAGCTCTTTCCCTTGGCAGCCAAGGCCGCGTCTGCAGCGGGTTTGTGGACCACGGTCTGGTTCGCATAGAAGATCGCGACGCCTATCTTCTCATCGACGCTGAGGGCGCGCATGATGCCTTCCATGAACTCGTTCTTGCGGCGCCCTTCGGAGAACTGCCGCACCTGATCAAGCAGGTAGGCAGTATTTTGGCCCGCCAGATTGGGGGTGTCGGAACGTGGGCTGTTGCCCCCTTCGCCATGACAGTTCGCACAGACGGCGGCAGCCTTGCGACCGATCTTGTAACTGGCTTCGAACTGGCGGGGTTCGGCTTCAATGGCCTTCAGACGGCTGTTCAGGTCGACTGCGGATGCCGGCCGGGCCGGGGCGGACGCCACCGGCGCCTGCGCCAACCCGGGCAAATGGATCAGAGCCCCGAGTAGACAACTCAGGATCGGCTTCCAGATTCGCTGCATGTCAAATCCCCCAGGCATGTTATGGGCATTGTAGCCCCGGCGATCCGCACCGCGATGGCATTTGCAGGCAGTCACATGCTGCGGCGGTACTGCCCGCCGACTTCGAACAAGGCATTGGTGATCTGGCCCAGCGAACAACAGCGCACGGCGTCCATCAGGACCTCAAATACGTTGCCATTGTCGATGACGGCCTGTTGCAAGCGCTTGAGTTGCACGGGCGCCTCGGCCGCGTGGCGGCCATGGAAATCGGCCAGACGCGCGAGCTGGCTTTGTTTTTCCTCTTCCGTGGAGCGCGCCAGTTCGATGTGCTCCGGCACCGGATCACCTTTGGGGTTGCGGAAGGTGTTCACACCAATGATCGGGTACTCGCCGGTGTGCTTGAGCATCTCGTAGTGCATGCTCTCTTCCTGGATTTTGCTGCGCTGGTAGCCGGTTTCCATGGCGCCCAGAACACCGCCGCGCTCGGCAATCTTTTCGAATTCGGACAACACCGCCTCTTCGACCAGTTCGGTGAGTTCCTCGATGATGAAAGCGCCCTGGTTGGGGTTCTCATTCTTGGCCAGGCCCCATTCGCGGTTGATGATGAGCTGGATGGCCATGGCGCGGCGCACACTGTCTTCGGTGGGGGTAGTGATCGCCTCGTCAAAGGCATTGGTGTGCAGACTGTTGCAGTTGTCGTAGATGGCAATCAGCGCCTGCAGCGTGGTGCGGATGTCGTTGAACTGGATTTCCTGCGCGTGCAGGCTGCGGCCGCTGGTCTGAATGTGGTACTTGAGCTTTTGACTGCGCTCGTTGGCGCCGTATTTTTCCTTCATCGCCACCGCCCAGATGCGGCGCGCCACGCGACCGAGCACGGTGTATTCCGGGTCCATGCCGTTGCTGAAGAAGAAGCTCAGGTTGG
>ERZ761602.2961-NODE-2961-length-25162-cov-5.504242_pt1 | contig 25162 bp, 22 predicted proteins | sample MGYA00512165_ERZ761602 | MGnify/ENA primary metagenome ERZ761602 (study PRJEB28899, sample SAMN02445085) | bioreactor sludge metagenome | biome: EBPR sludge; isolation source: Thorneside wastewater treatment plant | place: Australia: Brisbane, Thorneside...
GCCGTGGGTGGCGCCGAAGAAGTCCCCACGAGACTGGGCCGCGTGGATGGACCGGGTGGGGATGCCAAAGCTGATCCGTGGATTGCCGCTCTTGGCCGTGCTCGTCGCCGTCTACCTTGTCGAACGCGAGCCGGATCTGGGAACGGCGGCGGTGATCGGCGCGGTCGCCTTCATCCTGATCTTCCTCGGAGGCGTGAGCCGCTGGAGTTTGGTTGCGGTGGTGATCGTGACCGGGATCGGCCTATTCGCGATGGTGAAGCAGGAGCCGTACCGAATCGACCGGATCACGAACCACGCCCAGCGCTGGAATCCGGATCATGTCGACGATGTCGGCTACCAAACGACGCAGTCCGAGGCGGCGATGGCGAACGGCGGCTGGACCGGCGTCGGCATCGGCGCGGGCCGGTCCAAGCACATGCTGCCGGCCGCGACAACCGACTTCATTCTCGCCACGACGGGGGAGGAGTTCGGGCTCCTCGGTGTGCTGTTCGTGCTCGTCGTGTTGGGCGGGATCACATTCCGATTGATCGTCCTTGGAAACCGCCATCAGGACAAGTTCGGCAAGCTGATCCTCTACGGAACCGCGTCGTGGATCGGCGTGCAAACCTGCGTGAACGTGATGATGGCGAACGGCTATCTACCCGCGATCGGGATTCCGCTCCCGTTCGTGAGTTCGGGCGGGTCGAGTCTGGTCGCCCTCTGGATCGCGATCGGGATTTGCCAGAGTGTGGTCGCGAAGCCGCGGCAGTCGCACCGGGCAGTGGTCCAGGATGACGAGCGCGCGGCCGAACCGTCGCGAGCGCGCCGCCAGACGCCCCGACCCGAGCCGCGGATGCCTGTCCATCGATGAAGAAGCTCGTCGTGACCGGCGGAGGCACGGGCGGGCACGTCTTCCCGGCACTCGAGGTCGCCCAGGCCGCCCGCGCCGCGGGTTTCGACGTGCGGTACCTCGGATCGCTTCGCGGAATCGAAGGGAGGGGTTGCGAACGCCTCGAACTCCCGTTCGAGGGGTTTTCATCCGAGCCGGTGACCAGCCTTCGAAAGTTGAAAGGTTGGAAGGCCCTCCTCGCCCTTCTGCGGGCGACCGGGGCCGCTCGTCGCGCGCTCGACCGGGATCGGCCCGACGTCCTCTTTTCGACGGGAGGCTATGCGTCGGCGCCGGTCGCGATGGCGGCGCGACGCCTCCGTATTCCGTACGTGATCCACGAACAGAACACGGTTCCGGGTCGCACGAATCGGATCCTCGCGAAGGAGTCATTCGCCGTCGCCACCGTGTTTCGCAGCGGAGCCGAGCACTTTCCAGGGTCACGCGTCGTGCGGACGGGAATGCCGATCCGATCCGCGTTGCGCCAGAGCGCCCAGGGCCGACTCGGAGTCGGTCAGGTCCTGCGAGAGGATTCCCCGATCCTGCTCGTGATGGGCGGGTCACAAGGGGCGGTCGCCCTCAACGATGCATGCCTGGCGACCGCGCTGCGGATGGCGTCGACCGAAGTGCAGTGGCTGCACGTCGCCGGTCCCAGCCACTTCGACGCGACGCTCCAGTCGGTCGCCAAGCTCGGCATCCGATCACCCTACGAAGTACGGGCGTTCCTGGAGGCCGAGGAACTGGCTTCGGCCCTGTTCTCGGCGTCCCTCGTGATTTGTCGGGCAGGAGCGGGGACTTTGGCCGAGTTGGCTGCGTTCCGCACGCCCGCGATCCTGGTGCCGTATCCTTCGGCGTTCGGCGATCACCAGCGTGTCAACGCGCTGGAATTCGAGTCGATGGGCGCGGCGACCCTGTTGCCGCAGTCGGAACTCCAGCCGGCGGCGCTGGAGGCACGGATTCACCTCTGGCTCACTGAATCCGACCGACGCGACGCCGCGGCTGGAGCCCTCGCCGCCTGGGACATCCCGGACGCGATCGACCAGGTGTTGTCTCTCCTGCGGGCCGCGTCCGAATAGACGGGTCCGTTGCCCGTCGACCGAGCGATCGGGTATCTTCTGGTTTCCCCCTTTGACCCCCCGGGATCAGATATGGTTAAGGCACCCATGAGCGACAAAGAAGACCGAAGTGGAGGACCTCAGTCATCGGGCGATCTCCCGATGCCGAACCTCAAGCGGCGTGGCCTGAAGGGCTTCTATCGGGACGTCATCCGCGAGATGCGGCACGTCACGTGGCCCACCCGCGCCGAGACGAACCGCCTCACTGGAGTCGTGCTCGCGGTCTGTCTGCTCGTCATCGTGATCCTCACCGCCCTTTCCCTCGTCTTCGAGAAAGCCTTCGAAGCGATTCTTCGGAGCTAGCCGGATGCCGAAATCCTGGTATGCGGTCCACACGATTGCGGGCCATGAAAACAAGGTCAAGGAAGTCCTCACCCGTCGCGCTCAGGTGGAAGGGTACTGGGACAACGACATTTTCGAGATCCTGATTCCGACCGAGCAGGAACTCACGACGCGTGGCGGCAAGCGCGTGTTGGTCGATCGCAAGGTCTTTCCTGGCTACATTCTCATTCTGATGAACTTGACCGACGATACGTTCAAGCTCGTCAAGTCGACCAGTGGCGTGACCGGATTCGTGTCGATTGGAACCAAGCCGGTTGCGCTCGAAGACTACGAAGTCCGGCGGATCATGACGAACATCGAGACGCATAAAGAAGCGCCTCGAATCGCGTACGGCAAAGGCGACATCATCCGCGTCATCGAAGGGCCGTTCAGCGACTACACCGGCAAGATCGAAGAGGTCAACTCGGATCGCGAGAAGCTCAAGGTCCTCATCAACATCTTCGGACGCGAAACACCGGTCGAGCTCGACTTCACCCAAGTCGAACGGATGTAGCGGATCTCGGCTTCCGACCGGGCTTTCCTCGGGGCTCCGGGCACATTCGCGTGTGTGGTACGTAGGAGTTCCAGTGGCTCGCGGCCGGTGTTGTCGAAACCTGGCCCGTCGATCGTCCTCCGTCTCCAGGTAGGAGCGAGGCGGCGCGGTGGATCGGAGTAGTCCCGTGAATGCTGGGAAGTCCTCTCGACCCGCCAAAAGGGGAGACGGAATGGTCCACCAGACGTATAATAGGGAACGTGGACAGCCAACTCACCATCGTGTTTGAACCTACGGAGGAAGGTGGGTATACCGCCTTCATCCCGGAAGTTCCTGGCGCTGTCTCAGAGGGCGAGACGATCGATGAAGCGCGCTCCATGGTGCTTGACGCACTCCATGAGCTAACGGTCTACCGCCGCGAGGCGGCGCTCAATGCCAAATCTCCTCGATCGGTCATCGAGAGGGTTGCGGCGGGTTTTTAGCTCAGGGTCGGCGGCTTCTCAATTCCGAGATCAAAGCAAATCCTCCTTGCTGTGTTTCGCTTGAGTTCGTTGTGTCGTGGGACAGCGGCCGTTGCACCGTTGGCCGGATTGCTCCAAATGGCGTGGCGTCCGCCTTCCCTCACGCGGAGGCAACCGGAGCTTCGCAGATGCCGCTCGAACTCACTCCGCTTCATCGTCCTCCTCCGCGCCGCACGCAAACCGGACCGCGGGACTCACCACTCGTTTGAGCCACGAGAGAATGCCCTTTGCTTCAGTGGCGTCCATGGCTTCCGGCATGACGATGTAGGTGGTCGATCCGGGCATTGGAAGTTTCATCAGTCCACGGGCGCTGTTCACCGGACCTCCGAAGCCGCTACCGTCCGTGAAGCCCGCTCCAGTGCCGCTCCCTCCGCCAAACCCGGTTCCGTCTCCAAAGCCGGCGCCGGAACCCGACTGGCTCTCTTCTGCAGAACTCAGTTGCGCCTCAGGCGATCGCTCGGTCGCGTGACCAAGGACCGAAATCACATCGGGAGGGGCCTGAACCAGTTCAATGAGGACGCCCTCCCCGCTCAGCGGAAACTCCTCGTTGCCCTTGGGGTGGATGAAGCAGATCTCGTGGCCGCCCGCACCTTGGCGGATGCCTCCCGGTGCGAATCGCACCCCGCGCGTGGTCATCCATGCCACGGCGGCACGAAGGTCGTCCACCCACAGGCCCACGTGGTTGAGGGGAACGGTATGCACGGCCGGCTTTCTTTCGGGGTCGATCGGCTCCATCAGGTCCACTTCGACGGCGAGCGGCCCATCGCCGAGTGCGCAGATCTCCTCATCCACGTTCTCGCTCTCGCTTCGGAACGGACCGACGCTCACGAGGCCGAAGATGTCTACCCATAGTGCCATCAACCGAGTCTTATCGGTCCCGCCGATGGCGATCTGTTGAAGTCCAAGGATCCGAAACGGCCTCGTGCCTGTGCCATCCATGGCCCCAGCCTACCCTCGGTCCCGACCCCGCTCAAGCGGCTATTCGAAGCGAAGGATCGGCTGGTCGACGGACAGGTTTTCGCCGGGCTTCGCCAACAGCTCACTCACGATCGCATCCTGGGCCGCAGTGAGGACGTTCTCCATCTTCATTGCCTCGATCACAGCCAAACGTTCGCCGGCGCGGACCTGCTGACCCACGCCGGCCGCGACATCGACGAGGAGCCCCGGCATCGGGGAGAGCAGGAAGCGCGAGAGGTCCGGTGGTTCCTTCCGAGGCATCAACTTGTAGAGCTCGGCGGCTCGGGGTCGCATGACCAGCGCATCGATCTGCGCGCCGTTATGGGCGACACGGATCGTCAGGGGGCTCTCGGCGCTACCTCCGCCTCCGGCGGTCGATCGTGCCCGCTCGACCTGGGCTGTGAAGGGGACGCCATTGCAGGTTCCCGTCCCCAAGGTCTCGCCCAAACGCGTCTTGCTTTGGATCTCGTAGCGCCGGTCATTGACGACGATGTCGGCCTTTTCGAGCACGGGATCGTAGTCGTCGATCCGAACGTCGTGGTGCTGGTGATCGCCTTCGCGATCCAGCACGATCACCACGAGGTCGGCTCGGGCCTTGGCGAGATGGCCGGCGAGTTGCCCGCTGATGCCGATCGCCCGCTGACGGGCCTTGCGTCGCACGAACGCGGCGAGGGCGACGAGAAATCCCGGGTCTTCGTGCTCCCGAGCGCGGAGGAAGCCGTCCCGATAGTGCTCGGCGATGAATCCGGTATTGAAGTCACCGTCGAGGAACTTCGGATGGGTCAGAAGTGCCGATTGGAACGGTAGGTTGCTGCTCACGCCGCGGATCACGAAGCCGTTCAGGGCCTCGCGCATCCGCGCGACCGCGCCGGCACGATCTCGACCGTGGACGATGAGCTTGGCGATCATCGAATCGTAATGAATCGGGATTTCGCCGCCCTCATCGACGCCCGTGTCCACACGCACGCCGCCGTCTTCGGGTACCGGACCCGCCGCCTCCATCGTCACAGGCGGCGGGAGGTACTGTACGAGCCGTCCGGTCGAGGGCAGGAAGTTCCGGAACGGGTCTTCGGCGTTGATCCGGCACTCGATCGCCCAGCCGTTGCGCTTGACGTCGTCTTGGGTCAAGGGAAGAGGTTCGCCCGCGGCGACGCGGATCATCAGCTCGACGAGATCAAGCCCCGTGATGCACTCCGTGACGGGGTGTTCGACCTGCAGCCGGGTGTTCATCTCGAGGAAGAAGAAGCTTCGGTCGCGGCCGACCACGAATTCGACGGTGCCGGCGCTCTGGTAGTTGACGGCCTTGGCCAAAGCGACCGCCTGCTGGCCCATCGCCTTGCGGGTCGCCTCGTCGAGGAAGGGCGAAGGCGCTTCTTCGATGACCTTCTGGTGTCGGCGCTGGATGCTGCATTCGCGCTCGTTGAGATAGACGACGTTCCCGAACGCGTCGCCGAGCACTTGGATCTCGATGTGGCGTGGGGACTCTACGAACTTCTCCACAAAGACCCGATCGTCGCCGAAACTCGCCTTCGCCTCGTTCCGACAGGACGTGAAGCCTTCGTGGGCTTCCTTGTCGGTGTAGGCGACGCGAAGGCCCTTTCCGCCGCCTCCGGCGCTCGCCTTGATCATCACTGGATAGCCCAGATCGCGGGCGATCCTTACTGCTTCGTCGGGGTCCGTGATGGCCTCATGCCAACCCGGGATCGTGTTGACGTTGGCCTCCATCGCCAGCTTCTTCGAGGCGATCTTATCCCCCATCGCCGCAATGCTGAAGTGCTTGGGACCGATGAAGACGAGACCCTCTTCTTCCACGCGCCGCGCAAAGTCCTCGTTCTCGCTCAGGAAGCCGTAGCCGGGATGGATCGCCTCGGCCCCCGTCGACTTCGCCGCCGCGATCACCTTATCGGCCATGAGGTAGCTCTCACGGCTCGGAGCGGGCCCAAGAAGCACGGCCTCATCGGCCATCTCGACGTGCTTGGCGTCGCGATCAGCCTCCGAGAAGACGGCGACGGTTGCGATGCCCATCTTCTTCGCCGTCCGGATGATGCGGCAGGCGATTTCGCCCCGGTTGGCAATCAGGATCTTTCTAAACAACGTGGTGCTCCAAGGAATTCAAAGAGGGATGTTCCCATGCTTGCGCCAGGGATTTTCGAGCTTTTTGTCTTTCAACATCGCAAGGGAACGGCAGATCCGCTTCCTCGTCTCGTGCGGCCAAATCACGTCGTCGATGAAGCCGCGCGCTCCGGCAATGAACGGGTTGGCGAATCGAGCCCGGTACTCCGCTTCGCGCGCCGCCAGTCTTTCGGGGTCGTCCTTGTCCTCGCGGAAGATGATCTCGACCGCCCCTTTCGCCCCCATGACCGCGATCTCGGCATTCGGCCAGGCGAAATTGACGTCGCCGCGGAGGTGTTTGGAGGACATCACGTCGTAAGCCCCGCCGTAGGCTTTGCGGGTGATGACCGTGACCTTGGGGACGGTGCACTCGGCGTAGGCATAGAGCAGCTTGGCTCCATGCTTGATGATGCCACCGTACTCCTGGCTCGTACCCGGCAGGAAGCCGGGCACATCGACAAACGTGATCACCGGGATGCCGAAGGCGTCGCAGTAGCGCACGAACCGCGCCGCCTTCGTACTGCTTTTGATGTCGAGACACCCGGCCAAAACAAGCGGATTGTTGGCGACGATACCGACCGTGCGGCCCTCCATGCGCGCCATGCCGACGACGATGTTCATCGCGTAGTCGGGCTGAAGCTCGAAGAAGTCGCCATCGTCCACGACTTTCACGATCAGCTCCTTGATGTCATAGGGCTTGTTGGGGCTGTCGGGCACGAGCGTGTCCAGGCTCATGTCGGCTCGGTCGGCGGGGTCGCCACTCGGACGGACCGGGACTCCGCTTCGATTGCTCAACGGGAGGTAATTGAAGAACCGGCGTAGCATCAGAAGCGCCTCGACGTCGTTCTCGAAGGCTAAATCCGCGACCCCGCTCTTGGTCGTGTGGGTCCCGGCTCCGCCCAATTCCTCGGCCGTCACCTCCTCATGGGTGACCGTCTTGACGACATCCGGGCCGGTCACGAACATGTACGAACTGTCGCGAACCATGAAGATGAAGTCGGTCATCGCCGGCGAGTAGACGGCGCCACCCGCACAAGGGCCCATGATCAGGCTGATCTGGGGGATCACGCCGGATGCCATCACGTTGCGCTGAAAGACGTCCGCATACCCGCCGAGCGAGGCCACACCCTCCTGGATGCGGGCACCGCCGCTGTCGTTGAGACCGATGATCGGCGCCCCGACCTTCATCGCGTGATCCATCACCTTGCAGATCTTCTCCGCGTGGGCTTCGGAAAGGGCTCCGCCGAAAACGGTGAAGTCCTGGCTGAAGACGAACACGAGCCGACCGTTGATCATCCCGTAGCCGGTGACAACCCCATCGCCGGCGACCTTCTGCTCGGCCATGTCGAAGTCTGTGCATCGGTGCTCCACGAACATGTCCCACTCTTCGAAGCTGCCTTCGTCGAGGAGAATCTCGATTCGTTCACGGGCCGTCAGCTTCCCTTTGGCGTGCTGTTTGGCGATGCGCGAGGGACCTCCGCCCAGCCGCGCGGCTTCGCGCTTCTGTTCGAGCTGCGAAATCATGTCCTTCATGGGTTTCCGGGGTTCCTTTCCTTCAAGTCGACTCAACTTCGGTATACCTCTGACCGCCGGGAGAACACCCAGGGTACGAGGCTCGGCTCGACCGCGGAAGCGCTCGTCATGGCCGGAACTGACCTCCCGGCGATCACCCGACGACGGTCCGAGCTAGTGGAACGCGTCGAGAAGCCGGCGAGCCGCCGCGGAGGCGGCCACGGCACCCTCGCGGACCTGCGTCGTGAGTGAGGGTAACAGGGCACGCACGGCCGGGTGGCGGCGGAATCGTTCGGCGAGCCCGGCTTCGATTCGCTCCCACATCCAGGCCTCGTCCTGAGTGCGGCGACGATGCTCGAAGCCGCCGTTCGAGGCCTGTACGGTGCGAAAGCGCGACGCCGCTTCCCAAAACTCGGGGAGGCCTTCGCCGGTGATTGCGGAGACCTGCAGCACCTCAGGCTGCCAGACGGAAGCAGCGTCGGCGGTGTCGCACGAATCCACCGTGGGAGCTGGATATCGTTGCCGCCCCATGAGCCTGAGGGCACCGACGAAGTGCCCTCGAGCACGAGACGCCGCCCCCTCGTCAAGATCCGACTTGTTGATGACGATGAGATCGGCCAGCTCCGTCACACCGCGCTTGATCGCCTGGAGGTCGTCGCCGGAGTTGGGGAGTTGGAGCAGGACGAACAGATCGGTCATGCCGGCCACGGCGGCCTCGCTCTGGCCGACACCGACGGTCTCGACGATGACGATCGAGTACCCCGCGGCTTCGCAGACTTTCATCGCCTCCCGCGTCCTGTCGGCTACGCCTCCGAGGGCTCCGGATGAGGGGCTTGGCCGAATGTAGGCCCTTTCATGAGTCGAGAGCCGTTCCATCCGTGTCTTGTCGCCCAAGATGCTGCCGCCGCCCAGACTCGAGCTCGGATCGACCGCCAAGATCGCCACGCGCTCGCCTTGCTCGACAAGGAAGAGACCCAAAGACTCGATGAACGTGCTCTTGCCGACGCCGGGCACGCCGCTGACCCCCAAACGGAACGCCTCGCCGCTGAAGGGGAGGAGGGTCCCGAGCACCTGTTCGGCGCGCCCGCGATGATCGGTACGCGTCGATTCGAGCAACGTGATGACCTTGGCAACGGCGCGGCGCTGCGCGATCCCGGGTGGCCCGAGGACCTCGCTCACGAGCCGGGCATCGGTCGGAGTCAGGTCCGGTACGTCCATCTCAGCGCGCCTGTGCCTTCCTGATCTGTGCGAGGACGTCCCCCGCGCTCACCAAGATCGGCGTTCCCGGGCCATAGATGCCTTTGACACCGGCCGCGAAAAGAAAGTCGTAGTCTTGCTGGGGTATCACACCGCCGACGAAGACGATGATGTCGCCTCCGCCCTGCCTTTCCAGTTCGGTGATGATCGCGGGAACGAGCGTCTTGTGCCCGGCGGCCAAGGTGCTCACCCCGACGGCATGGACATCGTTCTCGATCGCCTGGCGCGCGCACTCTTCCGGGGTTTGGAAGAGAGGCCCGGTATCCACGTCGAACCCCAGATCCGCGAACGCCGTCGCGACGACTTTCGCACCGCGATCGTGGCCATCCTGGCCGAGCTTGGCGATCAACACTCGCGGCCTGCGGCCCCCTTCTTCGGCGAAATCGGTGATTTCGACCTTCAGCCTGTCCCAGTCGGCGGCCCCACCGTAGGCGGCGGCATACACCCCGGTCACCTTTTGGGTGTCCGCGCGGTGGCGGCCAAAGACCTTCTCGAGGGCGTCGCTGACCTCTCCCACGGTGGCGCGCAGCCGCATCGCCTGGATGCTTTGCTCCAAGAGATTCCCGTCCGACCCTTGAGGAGACTGCGCGATCCGGGTCAGGGTGTCGAGGGCGTGCTGGACGGCTTCGCCGTCCCTCGTCGCGCGAATCTCTCGAAGCCGGGCGATCTGGCTCTCGCGCACCTTGACGTTATCGACCTCGAGGAACTCCACGGGGTCCTCGGCCGCCGGCTTGTACTTGCTGACGCCAACGATTACGTCCTTACCGCTATCGATCCGGGCTTGCTTCTCGGCCGCACTGGCTTCGATGCGGAGTTTTGCCCAGCCGCTCGAAACCGCCTGGGTCATCCCTCCCATCGCTTCCACTTCATCGAGAATCGACTGGGCTTTTTCCGCCATTTCGTGGGTCAGGGTCTCCATCATGTAGCTGCCGGCCCAGGGGTCGACGACCTTCGTGATGTGCGTCTCCTCTTGAAGGATCAGTTGGGTATTGCGCGCGATTCGTGCGCTGAACTCGGTGGGCAGGGCGATCGCCTCATCGAAGCTGTTGGTGTGGAGCGACTGGGTGCCGCCGAACACGGCGGCCATGGCCTCGATGGTCGTCCTCACGATGTTGTTGTAGGGGTCCTGCTCGGTCAGCGACCAGCCACTGGTCTGGCAATGGGTGCGGAGCATCAGACTTTTCGGATTGCGTGCGCCGAAATCCTGCATGATCCGGGACCAGAGCAGTCGCGCCGCGCGCATTTTGGCGACTTCCAGATAGAAGTTCATTCCGATGCCCCAGAAGAAACTGAGACGACCGGCGAAGTCGTCGACGTCGAGGCCTCGCGCGAGCGCCGTCCGGACGTACTCTTTTCCGTCCGCAAGCGTGAACGCAAGCTCGAGCGCTTGGTTGGCTCCCGCCTCCTGCATGTGATATCCCGAAATCGAGATCGAGTTGTACTTGGGCATCGCCTTCGCCGTGTACTCGATGATGTCGGCGACGATCCGCATCGAAGGCTCGGGCGGATAAATGTAGGTGTTGCGGACCATGAACTCCTTGAGGATGTCGTTCTGAATGGTCCCGCTCAGCTGATCCTGCCGGACACCCTGCTCCTCGGCGGCGACGATGTAGCCTGCGAGGACGGGGAGGACACCTCCGTTCATCGTCATGCTCACGCTCACCTGGTCGAGGGGAATCCCGTCGAAAAGGATTTTCATGTCCTCGACGCTGTCGATGGCCACCCCGGCTTTGCCCACGTCGCCGACGACCCGTGGGTGATCGCTGTCGTAACCGCGGTGCGTCGCGAGATCGAAGGCCACACTGATGCCCTGTCCGCCCGCGGCCAGGCTCTTCCGGTAGAACGCATTGCTCTGCTCCGCGGTCGAAAACCCCGCATACTGCCGGACCGTCCAAGGCCTTCCGGCGTACATCGTAGCCTGCGGACCCCTTATGAACGGAGGGAAGCCGGGAAGCGTGTCTACGTAGGGGAGTTCGGCGGTGTCGGCCGTCGTGTAGAGTGGCTTGATCTCAATGCCTTCCGGGGTGATCCAGTGAAGGGCATCGAGATTGCCCCCCGGCGCGGACTTAGCCGCGGCCTGCTCCCATTGGTGCAACGTAGGGCGTGGAAAGTCGGAACCGGCGGTCATGATGCATCTCCTATAGAACGGCGCGGGTGTGCCGCCCGGAGTGCGTCCAGTCGGCGCCCGAGGCCAAGCCCCGGAACCAGTCGTCCGGGTCCGCCGCGTCCGAATTCGAAGACGAGTTTACCGCTTGAGGCCCGGGGCGGACGTCAGCGGATGGTGCGTGCCAGCTCGAGCAGACGGTCACGATAAGCCGCGCGATCGGCCGCGTAGCCCTGCGCGTGTTCCGCCCCTGGGATCACTTGGAGTTCGACCCCGGCGGCCTTGGCGAGCTGCTCGCCGTTCTGCCTCGACAGGAGGCGGTCGTTCCCGGCGTGGAGGACGAGGCAGGGTCGCCGCCAGGTTCGGGCTCCGTCCACCGGACGGACCGTCGAAGGGTCGATTCCCGCCATCCGGTTGGCCATCCACCGGGTGGGCGCGAAAACGTTTAGGCCGAGCTTCCCGAGCCCTCTGGAGAACCACTCATCGATGGCGGAATCAAGTTGGGCAAACGCACTCTCCGTGACGATCGCGTCCGCAACGTTCGGATCGCGTTGCGCAGCCAGCCAGCAAGCCGCGCCCCCCATGGAGACGCCACAAAGCACGATCTTGGCTCCGGGCCAACGTTCGCGAGCCCAGGCGGCGGTCGCCGCGACGATGCGACTCTCGTGGGGTCCGAAGCCGACGGCTTCGTGGGGGCTGCCGGCATGGCCGGGCATCGCCGGAGCGACGGACGGGATCCCTTCTTGGCTCAGGTCTTCGGCGGCATCGATCCACTGATGGGTGCTGCCCTTGAGCCCATGGACGAACACGAACGCAACCTGCGGCGCAGGGCCTGCCTCGCGTACCCACAGCGGGGTCCGGTCGTCGAGTCGCTCGACCGTGAATTCGTTCGGAGCGACGGCATCGGTCCGCGCCGGATAGACCAGGCTGCGAGCGAACCACCAACTCGCACCGAGATAGACGGCGACGATCGTTGTACTGCCCCAGGCGATCCAGCGCCACCGCCGCTTTCGCTTCTGTTCCACAGAGGTAACTATCGATACGAGCTTGGATCGGTTTCCTAGCGTGTCGGCCCCACAAGGAACCCGCCCACACGATCCGGGCCAGGATCGGTTTCGACGATCACCTTCATCACCAGACCCGGACCGTTGGGGATTCGGGCTTCGAATGCGTCGAGTGCGTCGGCGTCCGGATGCGAAACGACCATCTCGACGCCGCGATCACGGCGATTCCAGACTTCGCCGCTAACCCCGGTCAGCGATGCGGCACGGACGACGTAGGCCCGAAACCCGACTCCCTGAACCTCGCCCATCACGTGGATTCTCCGTGTCATCTCGATGCGACCGGCCTGTTTTTGGCCTGAAACGACCCATTTCGAGCTTCGTTCCGCTAGAATAGACCCCATACGTTCCGCGTTTGTCTCAGCGCGGAGGAGGAATCTACTTTGAATTGTCGCTTGCGTCGAGCGTTCACGCTCATCGAATTGCTGGTCGTCATCGCGATCATCGCGATCTTGGCTGCGATCCTGTTCCCGGTCTTCGCCCAAGCGAAGGAAGCGGCCAAGAAGACCGCGTGTATTTCGAACATGCGCCAGCTGGTGCAGGCTTCGATGATGTACACGACCGATGCCGATGGCTACTACCCGATGGGCATATCCGCTCAAGCCAGCACGTCGACCGTCTTCTTCATCTTCGATCACATCCAGCCCTACATGAAGAACACGGACATCCTGGTCTGTCCGAGCTACCCGGCTAACAAGGGCCAGGACTATGCCGGTAACTGGCGCACCAACAACTACACGGGAAGCTTGTTCCAGTTCATCCGCACCCGCTGTTCGTCGTGCAAGCCGGCCGGAAACTTCCGGTATGCGTCGTACACCTTCAATCTCGGCGTCTTCGGCATGCTGCTCTCCCCCGCGCCGTCCGGGTTGGTGACGCGCAACTATATGGTGCAGAGCGAATCGAACGTGCCGTCGCCCGCGATCACCCTCGGTTTCGCGGACGGATACTTTCCGAAGCGCTACAACACGACAGAGTCGGTGGGCGGCTGGATCGACTACTGGTACAAGTGGGAAGTGTGGCCGCGGCACAGCTCGGGCATGGTCTTTTCGTACATGGATGGGCACGTGAAGTTCTCGCCCTACAACAACATGCCGAAGGGTGGCGCCGTGCAGCCGAACTGTACGAACTACAACGAGTACGCGACCCGACCGAACTATTACGACTGGAAGCTTCGTGTGTCCGCCGACCGAATGCGGGCGTGCGGCATCGATAAGTTCCCGAAGACCGAAGCCCAGCATGAGTGCGTTCCGCACCCTGGCAGCTCGCCCAATTTCGGCGACATGCACGGTGTGCCGGAGACCTGCGTCGCCGACGTTCAGAACTTCTGAAGCGAGCCTGAAGCGTGAGGGGTTGGCCGGCGATGCGCCGGCTAACCCGACCAGTCGGTCGTTTCGGAGGACCTCGGAACCTCTGAGGTTCCAGGATCAGGTGCCGTACCCCCCGGCTTTGGTATCACGACGTCCTGCTGAACGCAAACGAGCCCGTTCGATCTCGAACGGGCTCGAAGCTGTCGAAGGGCGGTTACTTCTTGCGTCGGCGAAGGGCCAAGAGGCCGAGCGCGAAAACGGCCATCGTCGCAGGCTCGGGGACGGGAACGACGTCCAAGCCGTTGATCCAACCCTTGTTGGAAGCGAAGTTGATGACCTGGTTGCCGGCCGCGTCGTAGGCTCGGATCGAGTCGTCTCCGAAGCCCGCGGAGACCCAGGTAAAGCCACTCACGGGGTCATAGCCGAGACCCGACAGGGAACCGTTGGCGAGTCCCGTCGCGAACGAGCCGAGGTTGTTACCCGCGTAGTCCCACCTGTAGATTCTGCCGTCGTTGTAGTTGGCGGTGTACATGGTGTTTGGAGTGCCATCGACACCGGTGTTGCCGACGTTTGTGCCGGAAGAACCCACCAGCGAGCCGCCGGGCGTGAATCGCTGGACCGTGCCGGAATTGTAATTGAGAGCGAGGAGCTCCCGTCCGTTGTCGCCCAGCGCCTCGTTCAAGCCCGTGCTGAACAGGCCGCTGACCGCGCCGGTGCCGAGGTTGACCTCGCCCACGTTGCCCGCAACATCGCCGACGAACACCCGGTTGCCAAGGATGGCGACGCCGACGTTGGTGTTCGGAAGTCCGGTCACAACGAGCGTCTCGTTGATCGAGCCGCTGAAGTCGTACTCGACCAGCGACGAAGTGTTGACGTCAAACCCGACGACGGTGCCGGGCGTGACCGAGAAAGCGAAAGACGAAGAGGCCGCGCATGCGGCGAGCGAGAAAACGATCAGTTTGCTGTAATTCATGATATCCCTCTATGGTCGCGCGCCCAGTCGGCACGCACCGAGACTCAGTATACGCTTCCTTCCTTGGAAATCGTTCAGAAGCCCGTAGCAATACCGGTTCTTGACCCGTCCGATACCAAGCTCGACCCAGAACATGGCATTGCATGCGCCTCCACCGATCACACGGTGTGTGCCTGGATCGATCGACCGCGCCCGCCGCAACTCGCTCTGGACGCCCCACGATCAAGTCGGTCACGAGACGTCCCCAGGCGGCCTTGACCGCTCGTCCGGGCTCGGCTTGGGCGCCCTTGCCCTGATCCGCCGACGCCACGCGAAGTAAGCGCCGCGATCGACGCACGAGAAGAGCCCGGACCCGACCACGGGTCCGGGCTCACGCGTTCACAGACTTCTCCGCCCTGGAGGGGTTGTCGGGCACCCGAGTTTGGTCCACAAAGCACCTCTCCGCCTGTGGGGGAGAGGTCGGTGAGCGAAGCGAACCGGGTGAGGTGGCCACTGCCAGAACAGAGTTCGGACGGCAAAAAGCACCTCTCCGCCTGTGGGGGAGAGGTCGGTGAGCGTAGCGAACCGGGTGAGGTGGCCACTGCCAAAACAGAGTTCCTTCATCAAAAGGCACTTCTCCGCCTCTGGGGGAAAAGATCGGTGAAGTGGCCACGTCGAGAGCCTTCAAGGGACGACGTTCAATGCCGTGAGCTCCCGACGGAGATCCGCCATCGGGGGCTCGGTCCACAACCCATCGGCTTTGAGGAGATCGACGAGTGCCGCGACCCCTTGCTCCTGAGGGATTCCGTGCCGAACGACATCCTTCTTTCGATACAACGTGATCTTTCCGCCGGCCGCCCCGACATAGCCGTAATCGGCATCAGCCATTTCACCCGGGCCGTTCACGATGCACCCCATCACCGCGATATCGAGCCCAACGAGATGCTTCGTCGCCTCGCGTACCTCCCGGAGGACCGTGGGCAAGTTGAACTTCGTTCGTCCGCAAGACGGGCACGCGATGTACTCGACCTTCGTCTTTCGGAGACCCAAGGATTGGAGGATGTCGTAGCACACCGGGATTTCGTGGACCGGGTCTTCCGCCAACGAAACACGGATCGTGTCGCCGATCCCCTCCATCAACAAGGTCGCGATCCCGGCCGTGGACTTGATCCGGGCGTACTCGCCGTCGCCGGCTTCGGTGACTCCGAGGTGGAGCGGGTAGTCCATCCCCTCTTCGTCGAGTCGCCGGACGAGGAGACGGTTCGCCGCGACCATGATCTGGACGCGACTCGCCTTCGCGCTGATGTTGATCGCCTCATAGCCGTGCTTCCGGCAGATGCGGCAATACTCGATCGCGCTCTCGACCATCCCGGCGGGAGTGTCCCCATAGGTGACAAGCATCCGCTCGGAAAGCGATCCGTGATTGACGCCGATCCGCATCGCGCAGCCGTGGGCTTTGCACGCCTCGATGACGGGCACAAGGCACTCCTCGACCTCCTCGAGCTCTTCTTGCCACTCCTGGTCGGTATAGGCGAGCTCGGCCCGAAGCGTGTCCACGTCGGGATCGGTCCCGCTTCCGCGAAGATCGATCTTCTCTTCGCTCTCGACCTCTTGGGCCCGCGTGCCGTGTCGCTTGAAGACGAAGAGGCCGGGGTTGAGACGAACTTCATCGACATGCTTGGCGGCCTCGACCGCGATCGGCGAGCCCTGATGATGGACGTCGGCGGTCAACGGAACCGCCCGGTACCGCTCGATCACCTTCGCGCGGATCTCGCCGACGCATTCGGCTTCCTGGAGGGTCGGCGTCGTGACCCGGACGATCTCGCACCCGGCTTGGTGGAGCGCGATGATCTGCTCGACGCACGCATCGATGTTGCGGGTCTCCTCCGTGATCATCGATTGGACGACGATCGGGTGTCCGCCACCCATCGTGATGGAGCCGACCCGAACCGGTCGCGTCTTGCGCCGCGGGTACGTGACGTCGAGGTTCATACTCTCGATTCTACGCGCTCCGGCCCGGGGCAGGTGCTTTCGGCTCAGCGCACGACTCGGTCGATCTCGTCAGGGACGTACCACGAGCCGTTGCGCTCGGCGACGAGATCGGGAGACGGACCGGCGCGACGACTTCCCGGGGGTCCCAGGAATTCTGGGAGGGCTTCCGTATACTGTGAATATGTTCGAGCTTTCCCCAAAGCCCGAGTGGTTGCTCGGGGACATGATCGAGGTCCTCGCACTCGGCATTCCTCTGCTCGCCCTGATGATTCCGATCGTGGCGATCCTGACCTACCACCAACGGAAGATGGCGGAGATCATCCACCTTCGCCAAGCGGAACAGCCGGGCGCAAGTCAAGAGGAGCTGGAGCGGCTCCGACGAGAGGTCGCCGACCTCACCCAGCGCCTTCACGCCCAGGCGATCGAACTCGATACTTACCAGTCACAGCTTCGAGGCAACGCGCCCCCGATCGAGCAGCGTCTCACCTGATCCGTCGTTCCGTGTGACTCCGGGGGCGGTTTGTGCGTCCTAACCATGGCGGTCGACGCACGGCGTGAGGGCTCCGGCGATATACTGGTGCGACCGATTCGGAGGTTGACGATTTTGGTAGGAAGCAACTGCTGGTCCCGGGTGCGCGCGCTCGCGGCTCTGGGCATTCTGGCGATCTCGAGCGCGAGCTTCGCCCAGTTCGATGGTCCGACGCCGCTCGCTTGGCGTTGGGCCCAGTCGACGTCCACGTCGCCCGGAGGCAACGTGGTCTACGGTTCGGACGTCGTCTATGCGGCGGTCGGGCGGCGCGTCTACGCGCTCGACAAGGCGTCCGGCAATCAGAAATGGCGCTACCCGGTCGGCGACCCGTATGGCGCGAACTTCCGGAGTGGGTGCGTGGCTGGCGAAGGCGTGATCGTAGCGACCGCCGACAACAAGACGATGGTCGGCATCGACATGACCTCCGGTCAGCTCAAGTGGCAATACAACGCCCCTCAAGCGATCGTGGGCGCGCCGGTGATCTGCGGCAAGTTCGCGGTGATCGCGCTCGGCGACAGCTCGCTGATGGCGGTCAACCTCTCGGACGGTGGAGCGGCCTGGAGCGGCACCGAGCGGATTTTCGACGGCATCCTGGGCAGCCTCGGCTCCTACAACGACAACATCCTCGTCTTCACGCAGACGTTCCAGCTGTTCGCGATCAACGTCGGCAACAAGAAGGTCACTTGGCAGACCCGGTTCACCTCCCTCTCGCCGGAAGTCTCGGCGACCGTCTTCGGCGACCAGATCTTCGTCAACTCGGGTGACTTCATCACCTCGGTGTCGGGCCTGAACGGGGCCGTGCGATGGCAGACCAACGTCGGTGAGCCCCTCGCCTTCGCGCCCGCCGTTTCCACGGAAGCGGTGGCCTCGATCAGCCGAGACGGCATGGCGTACCTCGTCAACCGAACGAACGGTCAGCGGATCAACCGCAAGGGCATCGACCTCGAGTCCCTCCCGGTGGTGAGCCCGTCGGCGGTCGGCAACTATTTCTGCTTCCCGACGTCGAACGGCTCCCTCAACCTCGTCGACGCGAAGGGCAACGTGGTGTGGAACTACATCATGCGCCCCCAGACGAACTACCTTCAGCCGACGACGCCCGGCGGTGACGCGGGTGGCGGGGGTGGTGGCCTCGCCGGCGGCCCGAGTGCGGGTGGCCGGGGCGGCGGTGGCGGCCTCGCCGGAGGCCCGAGCGCGGGCGGTCGAGGCGGGGGTGGTGGCCTCGCCGGTGGCGGCGCCGGTGGCGGATCGGGAACGACCGCTCCCCCGGCGTTTGTCGTGGCCGCCTGCCCGGTCGGCATCGAGGGCCAAACGCTCTTTGCGATGGCACGCGACGGCAGCCTGTTCGCCTTCGATAAGGACCTCGGCGTGGATCTCACAGCACCGCGCGTGCGGATGCTCTTCCCGAATCCGGGCGAGCAGATTTCGAACCAGCCGCCGATGGAACTGCTTTGGCGAATCACCGACGACGCCACCGGGGTGAACCCGGCGACGATCAAGGTGGAAGCAGGGGGCAAAGCGCTCGACTACCGCTATACCCGGGACGGATTCCTGTCGGTCGAGTTCGGTGGTGATTCGAAGAACCCGAGCCCGCCCCTGGGACGCTTAACCATCACCGTCACGGTCTCCGACTGGATGGGCAATCCGAGCAAGAGTGATTTCTCCGTGATCTGCGACGCGACGGTCAGCAAGCCGTTAGGCCGCCCTTCGGATCGAGCGAAGCCGGCGAGCGGCTCGCGTGGCTCCGGTGGCGGAGCGGGCGGGGGCGGCGCAGGCTAGGCCATAGCCGATCGCCATTGGAGGGGTCCGAGGGGCATCGTCCCTCGGACCCTTCTGTTCTTTGGGTCAAGTCCGGTCGGCGTCTTCGTCGCTGCGCTCTGGGTCCGTTCTCCGGACCGATTCAGCGTCGGCCGGACGTCGTGGAACCGAGCGCCGGCTCCCGTTCTTGCCCATCGACTTCGAGGAGGGTGGGGCGATTTGCTGTTCGAACTCCAAGCCGATGAACACACCGGGGTCCATGATCGCTACGTCCACGTCCACTCGCAACCACCCATCGAGAAGGTCCTGGCTGGTCATCGTCGCTCCAAGTTCGCACGCGACACGGTACGCATCGGCGGCCGTGTTCCCCTTCAGGCCGCCTGCCAACCAGAAGCCGTTGAGGAAGTCGGAGAGCGCGGCGACGACGATATTCCACGTGTTTGCGTTGTTCGGGGCGAAGACAAAGGACAGCAGAGTCGTCTCGATGGACTCCTCGATGGTGGTCAACGTGCGTCGGAACGAGATGTATTTGAGATCATCTGAGTTGCCGTCCATCGTCCGGGCTCCCCACGCGATCGCGTTGCCGTTCATCGGATCCTTCACCAGCGCGCAGACCGACCTGCCGTTAGCGGCGAATTCGAGTTGTCCGATTTGTTCATTGGTCACGAGGACTTCGGGAGCTGAGACCCCCTGAATCGGAAAGGCCAAGCCGGCGGGCGTAGCCCAGACCCCGCCCTCGGCGTCACTGGCGGCCCAGACTCCCAACAGCGCCCCGGAGGGGGGCACGGGGGCTCCGGCATCATCGAGCAGCCAGGGAAAGTACATGACCACCCCGGAAGGCTCCTCCAACGGCACCAAAGCATCTTGAAGGCCCGCAACGTCCCCATAGTTCCTTGCTTCACGTGGCGGATCGGCAACGAACATCGCCTCCGTCGCAGTGGCCCGGTTCGCGTCCAGCACGAAGGCGATCCAGTCTTGAACGCTCAGGCGCACGGAATCGGGTGCCGAGACCGATTGAACCGAAACCCCGACCAGTCCCTCCACCACCGCAAGCCCTCCGCGGTGCGAGTTCAAGGTTGCGTCCGCGATCGGAATGATGGTCGCCGATCGGCCGCCGTTCAAGAAGAACAGCCGCACGGCGTCGTCCAGGTAGCCGTCGAGAGGCGTTGCGAAATTTGCCGTCAGCTCGGAATACCGGGTGATCTCCATATAATCAGGTGCCGGTCCCTCGCCGATGTATGCCGCGGTCCCGATGAAGGCGGCGATGGACGTTTGAAGTCCCGCAATGGGTGGGAGTGACGAGTCGATTTCCGTGACATAGACCCCCGGATTCTTGAAGCGGACGCTGCGGCCCCCCGGATCTCGCCAGCCGACGAGGATCGTCTTCGGAACCGAACCGAGGTTCCTGACCTCCAAGCGATAAGTGCCGGCTTGGAGGTGGATCGAACTGGCGCTCTCCCCGACGGAGACGACCTGCCTGCCGGTCGCGTCGAACAACGAAAGCTGGACGTCGGGAACTAGGCTCCCGAAGGAAGCGTCGAGGCTCTCGCCCACGCGGAACGTCCACACGTCCACCCCCCGGTCGCCAGTGTCTCCCGCCAAGGCCGGTCCTTGCGCCGTTTCGAGGGATACGATCACCGAATCGGCGATGAAGAGGGACGCTCGCCCAAGGGCTTGCTCGGAGTACGTCGCACCCCTGCCGGGCGCCGGGTTTGACTTTGGCCCACCTCCGCCACAGGAGATCGTTCCGAATAGAAGGACGGCGAGCGCTGTGATCCAGGTGGCGCGGGGCATAAAGGAAAGACGCTCGTCAGAGGAGTCCCGGTGCAGCCGGCCGACCTCTTGGCCGCACCGGGATCGGGAACGCCGTCCCGCTCGCCGAAGAATCGGTTTTCGGTAGCCTTCGTCGGTGCCGAACCGATCGATCCGCATCGCCCATTTCACCGACATCCACGTTCAGCCGGAGCGAGGAGGTGAAGAAGGGATGGCAGCCGCTCTGCACCATGTGAACAGCCTCGAGGACCGCCCCGATCTCCTCCTGACCGGGGGCGACCAGATCATGAACGCGTTCGGGGAGACTCTTGATCGGGTGGAGCGTTTGTGGGCTCTGTTCGATCGGGTGCTCCGGTCCGAAAACTCGCTTCCGGTCGAGCACTGCCTGGGGAATCACGACGTCCTCGGATTCGGACGCAGCGACGTCGACGATCCGACGGGGAAGAAGCGGGCGTGCGAACTGCTAGGCCTCGCCCATCCGTTCCAGAGCTTCGATCGCGCAGGCTGGCACTTTGTGGTTCTCGACAGCACCCATCCCCATCCGGCTGGATACAAGGCGAGGCTTGACGAAGCTCAATTCGCGTGGTTGGTCGAGGACCTCGCGCGAACGGCCCCGACGACGCCGATCGTGATCCTCTCCCATATTCCGATCCTCTCGGCCTGTGCGTTTCTCGATGGTCCGAACGAAGAGTCAGGCGATTGGGTCGTGCCCGGAGCGTGGATGCACTTGGACGCGCGCCGCCTGAAGGACCTCTTCCTGAAGCATGGGAACGTCCGGCTTGCCCTCAGCGGTCACATCCATCTGGTCGATCGGGTCGACTATCTCGGCGTGTCCTACCTCTGCCACGGAGCCGTCTGCGGCAACTGGTGGCAGGGTGCTTTCCAAGAGTGCGCGCCTGGATATGCGGTGGTCGACCTCTTCGACGACGGTTCGTTCTCCTCGGAGTACGTGGCTTGGGGCGATCCGTCGTAAACTGTCGGCATGAAGAACATGTCATGGACAGCTCTCGCCATAGCCGTCGGGGTGCTTTCGGCCGCGGTCGTCCTTGCCCAGTCCGGTCCGGCAACCCCGACGCAAGACAGCGCGAAGTCGGTTACCCAGCCCGAGGCGAAGCAAGAGACCAAGATGCCCTCCGATGGGCGCACGAAGTGGGAGTATCGGATCGAGTCGATCGAGCTCTTGACCGGCACCAGCGAGAAGTCGCGGAACGACCCGGAAGGCATGAAGATGCGCGCCGCGGCGGCGGAAGCCGGGATGCGCCGCGAAGCCGAGTTCCGGGGCAGCGCCCTGAAGGTCCTCGGGGAACAGGGCTGGGAGCTCGTCGATGTTTACACGTTCCAGGATTCGACGGTTGAAGATATCGGCGTTCGGACGAACATCCGGTACGTTTTCAAGCGCAAGCTTTGATCGAACTGCCCCCCGCGCTGATTCCGATCCGCGACGCGACCAGCGGGACCCCGTTCGAGGGAAAGGTGTGGCTCGTCGGCGGGGCGGTCCGTGACGCCCTCTCGGGGCGCGAGGTGTCGGACGATCTCGACCTCGTCGTCGAGGGCGACGCCTTGGACTTGGTCTGGCGGTTGTTCGAGGGTGGCATCGGCGAGGCTCGCCCGACCCTCTACGCGAGCTTCGGCACGGCGCTGCTGCCCGTCCCGGGGGCAAAGGTTGAATTCGTAACCGCGCGGCGCGAAAGCTATCGTGGGGAGTCGCGCAAGCCGACGGTCGAGCCGGCAACCCTGCTCGAGGACGCGCGCCGCCGCGACTTCACCGTGAATGCACTCTACGTGAACGTCCACAGCGGCGAACTGCGGGACGACGTGGGTGGACTCGGCGATCTACGGAGCCGGATCTTGCGCACCCCGCTCGATCCGGTCGAGACGTTCCGTGACGATCCCCTGCGCATGCTGCGCGCGATTCGATTCCGCGCGAAACTCGGATTCGAGTATGCCGCCGGCGTTGAGGCGGCGATCGAGGCCGAAGCGGATCGGATCGCCATCTTGAGCGTGGAACGGATCCAAGAGGAGCTCGTGAAGATGCTCCTGTTGCCCAACGCCGGCGCCGCTCTCGAAGACCTCCGCCGATTGGGGTTGCTCGTCCGCTTCGCTCCCGAGTTGGCAGCGATGTCAGGGGTCGAGCAGGGCCGGTATCACCATCTCGACGTATGGCTCCATACGCTCGTGGTGGTCGACAACACGCCCGCTGACAACCTCGTTCTCCGGCTCGGTGCGCTCTTTCACGACATCGGCAAGCCTTCGACGCGCACGACCGACGTGGAAGGGAACACGCGGTTTTTCGGCCACGAGATCGTGGGGGCGGAGATGGCCCGCGACGTACTCGGTCGCCTGCGGTTTTCCCACGAGATCGCCGCGCGCGTCATACGCCTGGTCCGGAATCACATGCGCCTGGGGAGCGCGCCGAAGTTCTCGGCCAGTGCGGCCCGGCGGCTGATTCGGGACCTCGCCGACGATCTCGACCTGCTGCTGGATCTCGTGGAGGCGGACCAGCGTGGACTCAAGTCAGGTGTCTCCACGTTCGAATTGGCCCCGATTCGGGAGGCGATCGACCGGGTGCTCCAGGAGACCCCGGCCGACACCCTGCGGAGTCCGCTCGACGGGATCGAGATCATGACCCTGCTCGGCATCGAGGGCGGGCCCCAAGTGGGGACGGCGAAAGCATGGTTGACGGAGCGCGTGATCGAGGGTGAACTGGCCCCGGACGACCGCGAGGGGGCGACCGCGATGCTCCTGGCCGAATTCGGGCCTAGAGACGCACCGTGACCGATCGCTTGGTCGAGTTCATCGTCAGGGAGAAGCTGACCGGGGCCGACTTGTCGGCGGGATAGAACTGGTAGTCGCCGACGATCGGCCGATTATGGTCGACGGCGAAACCCCAGTCGGCATGCTCGGGCAGCACCTCGAACGAGGGGTAGTGGCTCGTGACTCGCCCCTGGGCATCGTTGACGGTTGCCTGCGCGTACTGCCAACCCCAGCGGCCAGGCTTGGGGAACGGGTTGCTGACCTCGACTCGGACGCGGTACCCATCCTGGATTGGCTCGACTTGGAGCAAGCGGAACTTGAGGTCGTCGAGGTCGAAAGACTCACTCCGCGCGACGGAGGCGACGACGCCGAAGTCGAGAGGCGTTCGTGCGAAGACGGAAGTCGGTTTCAGGATCGACTGCGAAAGATCGTACTTCGGGTCCTTGTTCTTGTCATAGGTATGGAAGTAGGTCGCGATCTTGAGATTGTGTGATCTCGCAGGAAACTCGTAGACCGTGAAGACCTCCGCCGATTCGCCCTGCTTCAAGGTGCGGTCGGGGGCTTCCAAAGTGGCCGAACAGGCTCCGACGTACGCGATGTCTCCAGCCTTTGCGCCGGAATCGAAGATGCGCAGTCCGAAGGTGTCAGCGCTGGCGACAGAAATCGGCGTTTTGTGGGCGTTCTTGATCGTGGCGTGGAAAATCACGAGCTTCTTGCCCTCGCGGGCGACGTAGGTTTCGTTTTTCCAGCCGAACGCGATCGCGGTGCGCACCGAGTGGAGGGTGATCGTCCGCTTGTACTTGTTTTCCAGTTCCTCCTTCGTCCCGATGATGTACGAGGTGGGGCCGACCGGATAGGGCTTGCCGAGTTGGGCCGTAAAGCTGTTCTGGACTGCAGCGACGAGGGTGAGGAAGGCGATCACGACCGTGAGGATACACCGACGGCCCTAGGGAGCCGGCGACCAGGTCATACGCACGTCCGGCTCGCTTTCCTCGTTTCCCGAACCGTCCCCCCACTCCACCTCGATGAACCCCTCCCTCGCATAGAAGCGGCGGGCGCCGTCGTTGACTTGGAACGTGTAGAGTTGGAGCCCGTGCGGTGAGAGGTCTTTGGCGAAATCGAGCAGCCGACGCCCAAGTCCGCGGCCTGTGGCGTCGCGTCGACAAAAGAGCTGGTTGACCCATCCGTCATGGACGTCGAGCCAGGCAAGGAGGGTGCCTTCTTCCTCCCACACGAAGGAAGAACCGCGGGGAAGGAGTCGGGTCACGATCCACTCCGCGATCTCGTCGACGGTGTGGATGGCCGGGACGGTGTCTCTCCGGATTTCCGCGTAGAAAACCGCGACTTCCGGGGCCTCGGAGGCCGTGAGCAGGCGAATCACCGCTTCATCGTACCGGGGGAGGGCTAAGCTCCAGGGATGAGCAAGTGTCGGGTCATCCGCTTCGGTCGTGGCTTTCACGGCCTGCAAAGCCTCGACTACTTCTCCGGGCTCTCGTCCGAACGTGCGGCTCGACCGAACTTCGGCGATGGGTCGCACGCCGCAAGTCCGAAGATCCTCCCCTGATGCGACACTGCTCTTGCGCCTCATCGCTTCAGAAGATCCTCCCCTGATTCGGCGATGGGTCGTGCGCCGCATCGGGGGAGGTGGACCGCTCCCGCGGGACGGAGGGGGCCGAACTTCGAGAAAAGCGCCCGTTGAACCTGGTCGTCCTTTCATATCGCCATAATCTTGCGCTCAGGTGGGACCGAAGGCGCATCCAGGGACCCTTCGAGAAAGGCGCG